>Ga0209666_1001117_pt1 | contig 20643 bp, 20 predicted proteins | sample SaaInlV_125m_DNA_FD_184679 | JGI IMG/M metagenome (GOLD analysis project Ga0209666, IMG submission 184679) | Marine microbial communities from expanding oxygen minimum zones in the Saanich Inlet - Saanich Inlet SI037_S3LV_10m_DNA (SPAdes)... | ecosystem: Environmental > Aquatic > Marine >...
ATTGCTATGGCAAGAACTTCAATACCGGATTCTGCAACCTCTCAATTCTTTATAAATGTTAAAAATAATGATTTTTTAGATTACACAGGACAAAGTAATCCTGGTTACTGTGTTTTTGGTAAAGTTATTGAAGGTCAAGATGTTGTCGACAAGATCGGTAAATTAAAAACAAGAGTCAAAAGTGGGATGGGTGATGTTCCTATCAAAACAGTTAAAATTAATTCTATAAAGGTCAAATAATTTATGAGTAACGTCACTATAAAAACAAACTTCGGATCACTCGTGTTGGAGCTTAATGAAAAGGCAGCCCCGATAACCGTTAAGAACTTTGAAAGCTATGTTAGTAAAGGCTTTTTTAATGACACCATATTTCATCGTGTCATAGATGGCTTTATGATTCAAGGTGGTGGATTCACAAAGGAAATGTCACAAAAGCAGACTGACGCGCCTATTAAAAATGAAGCCGATAATGGACTTAAAAATGAAAAGTATAGTATCGCAATGGCAAGAACACAGGATCCAGACTCAGCCTCATCGCAATTTTTTATTAATGTAAATAATAATAATTTCTTAGATTTCCCTGGCCAAGATGGTGCTGGGTACTGCGTTTTTGGTAAGGTTGTTGAGGGACAGGATGTTGTAGATAAAATTGCAAAGGTATCAACCGGTTCTACAAATGGTCATCAAGACGTTCCTAATGAACATATCATAATAGAGGAAGCTTCCGCCTGATTCATATAAAAGATAGCGCTATATTTTTTTCAGACATTCATCTTGATGACTCGTCCAAAAAAGATATAGCCTACTTTGTTTCTTTCATAAATAACTACGCCAAAAATTATCCAAATATTTTTATTCTAGGTGACTTGTTTGACTGGTGGCCAGGTGATGATACTAATCAATTTAAAAAGGTTATTGATTTATTGAAACAAGTATCCAATAAATCAAAAATATTTTTTATTTGTGGGAATCGAGATTACTTAGTTGGTAAAAAATTTGCTAAAGAAACAAACATCACCATTCTTCCAGATCACCAACTTATTAAGCTTGGTAAAGAAAAAGCCATTATCCTTCACGGGGATACTTTATGTACAGATGACAAGAGATACCAAAGGTTTAGAAAATTTTCAAGATCTTGGATTAGTAAAAAGGGTTTTTTATTGTTTCCAAAATATTTAAAGGATTTGATATTTAACTTTGCTAGGAAGAAAAGCAACTATGATAAAAGTTCTAAAAATAAAGATATCATGGATGTTAATGAACTTGCCGTAAAAAAATTATTTAATGAATTTAATAATCCTCCCATTATGATCCACGGACATACACACCGACCAAAAATTCATAGCTATAACATTAACGGGCTTGAAGCAAAGAGAGTGGTTCTGAGTGATTGGCACGAATCAGGAAGCTTTTTACTTTGGGATAGGGGAAAATTAAAAAATATGAAGGTTTAAGCTCTCTTTACTTCATTAACTCTATTTGCTTTGGCAGCTTGATTAAGTATTCCATTAATATATTTATAGCCATCCGCCCCACCATAGGTTTTTGCAATTTCAACCGCTTCATTTATTACCACTTTATATGGTACGGACATAGAATACTTAAGTTCATATAATGAGAAATATATAATTGATAACTCAATTGGACTTAGTTCCTCATAACTTCTATCAATATATGATTCAATTTCTTGCTTTAAAGAGTCAATATTTTTAAAGACTCCAGATAATATTTCTTCATACAAATCTTGATCTGCTCGAATAAAGTCTGGGTCATCTTGAATATCTTTTTTTATTTGAGTGATATCAATTTGATTTACGAGGCCACGATAAACACTTTTCATGACCAATTCACGTGACTTACGCCTATTGTTGATCTTTTTTTTTCTTGACTGTACTTTTGGTTTTAAAGTCATATATCACTTACTAATAAAGCCATTTCAATAGCGCCGGCAGCAGCTTCTTTACCTTTTATTTTGGTTCTCGCAAAAGCTTCCTCGCCAGAGTTTGTAGTGATAATTGCATTAATTACCGGGATGTTATGCCTTAATTGAACTTGCATTAGACCGTTAGCTGATTGATCGGATACTACCTCAAAGTGATATGTTTCTCCCCGAATTACGGCTCCAACACCGATGAGTACATCAAACTTTTTTTTTGTTGCATAAGCATTTATTATCATTGGAATTTCAAGTGCGCCTGGGACCTCTTTTTTCAAGATATGATTTTCATCAATACCCTCAAGAATTAACTGGTCGACACAGGAATTCAGCAACTCTTTTACAACAGGCTCATTAAAGCGAGAATAAACAATTCCTACATTTAAGCTTTTAATATCTTTCTTGCTCAACATTTAATCCTTAGTTTAAAGAAAGATGATTATACCTTTTTGTAGGGCATTAAGAATTCCTAAAGTTATAGGTACTCCAACTACAATCCACGCAAGAGGCAGTAGAATCTTTTGCATTGAAGTATTTGTAACAGATGCAACCACTGATGAATTGGTTTGAGCTCCTTTAAGTGCACCTTGTTCAGCTTTTAATTCTGCTGGTGTCATACCAAACTTTTTATTTACTGGCTTAACTAATAAATTCAAAATAAAGCCTGCAACTAAAAGCAATGCCAGAATTTTAAAGCTTGAGTTATAAGCTTGGTCTGTTGGAATACCCATGCTTAATTGATACTCTCTTAGGTAAGAAATAAGCATTGGTCCTACAATTCCTGCCAACGACCATGCTGTTAACAATCTTCCATGAATTGCTCCAACATGTTGTGTTCCAAAAATATCCGCTAGATAAGCGGGAATCGTTGCAAAGCCTCCTCCATACATTGTAAGAATAACCAGGGTAATGAGAACAAAAGTAGCTATATATTGATTTATACCTGCCCATGGAGCCGCCAAATATAGCGCTGTCCCTAGACTAAAAAATATTGCATATGTTAGCTTCCTGCCAAGAAAATCAGATGATGATGCCCAAAAAATTCTTCCAATAATATTAGCTAATGATAGCAATGCGCCAAAACCAGTCGCAATTGCACCTATGATAAGGGGATCAAAACTACTTGCTGCAATCTCTTGAAACATTGGCTTTGCCACAGACAATACACCAATACCCGCGGAAACATTTAAGCATAGGACTCCCCATAACAACCAAAATTGAGGAGTTTTATGAGCATTGCTAACATGGACATGGCTTGAAGAAATCATATTGTTTGTTTTTTTTGCAACCGGATTCCACCCTTCTGGCTTCCACCCCTCTGCAGGAACGCGATATCCAAATGCACCGATAGTCATCGCAATAAGATATATTAGACCCATAATGAAAAAAGTTTCTCCCACTCCATTCGCTTTGATTAGATAATCTCCTAATGGCATACCAATCATAGCGCCACCTCCAAATCCCATGATCGCCATTCCAGTCGCTAAGCCTCTTCGATCAGGAAACCATTTAATCAAAGTTGAGACAGGTGAAATATAACCAAGACCCAATCCTATACCTCCTATTACACCAGCACCCAACCAAATAAGCCATAACTGATGAAGTGATACTCCTAAGGATGTCACCATAAGACCTCCACCCCAAAATATAGCAGCAGCTACGCCTGCCTTTCTTGGTCCAGCTTTTTCTAACCAATGTCCAAATAGAGCCGCTGCAAGTCCTAAAAAAACAATCGCAATAGCGAAAGTCCAGACAACATCACTTCGCATCCAATCACACGAAGTAATAAAAATGCGTTCAAAGAAGCTTACGTCGGGACCACATTCAGTACCTACCAATTTTGTCAGTTCAGGCCAAAAAATACTAAATCCGTAAATCATTCCAATGGATAAGTGAATCATTAAGGCTGCAGGAGGCACCATCCATCTATTAAAAGATTTATCAGCGACAATTTTGTTTTTTGCAAGAGAATCAAACATAAAAAGATGTCCTAGAAATTTTATTTATTATTAGTTTTTTAACAATACTACATGAAAAAAATTAATCAGGATGTAAAAAAAATATACTTAATTAATGTCATAAATATGACATATTAATGTCATAATATAAAACAATGGCAGCTAATATACTAATCGTTGAAGATGAAAATGCAATTTTAGAATTAATCGCTCTAAATCTTCATCAATCAGGTTTTAATCCCCTAAGAGCAATCAGTGCAGAAATTGCCGACAGCCTAGTCAAAAATACGTTACCAGATTTAATAGTCTTAGATTGGATGTTGCCCGGTATGGATGGTATTACTTTTGCAAAAAGACTGCGTGCTAATTCTGATACAAAAAAAATTCCAATTATCATGTTAACTGCTAAAAGTGAGGAAGATAATAAAATTATGGGTTTCAACTCTGGAATTGATGATTATCTCACCAAACCCTTCAGCCCAAAGGAACTTATCGCAAGAATCAATGCTCTGCTTCGAAGAAGCTCTCCTGAGTTAACTGATGAACCAGTAAATATTTTAGATCTTTCTTTAGACCCCCTTCAACATCAATTAACTATCAAAGGCAAGCTAATTAAAATTGGACCAACTGAATTTAAAATACTTCACTTATTTATAAAAAATTTAAATAAAGTTTTTAGTAGAAATCAAATTATGGATCGAGTCTGGGGAAATAAATCTGAAATTGATGATAGAACAGTTGATGTTCATATCAAAAGAATCCGTGCATGCCTTGCAAATGATGGCTATGATAAGATTATCAGAACAATACGGGGTGAAGGTTATAGCGTTTCTGAAAAACATCTCTGATAAAAAATATAAAGTTATAATGAATTTAATTTTTAACATTAAAGAATAATTGCCTTGCAAGATATTAGACTCCGAACCTTCATATTTATTTCTCTCATCTTTCTATTAAGCATTGTTGTTTCAAAATTATTTGGCTTCGATGTAGCAGTTATTTTTTTCATTATTAGTTTAATTATCTATCTCATATCACATATCTTTTGGTTAAATGAATTATCGAAATGGCTAGATAAACCCAGAGCTTCAGAAATTCCTGATGGTAAGGGTATTTGGCAAGACATATTTTCAAAGATTTACAAAAACTACAGATTCGATACCAAATCAAAAAAAGATCTCACTACTGCCATGGAACAGTTTGTCCAGGCAGCAGACGCACTCTTAGATGGTGTTGTTTCATTAAATGATTCAAACGAAATTATTTGGTGCAACAAAAGAGCTCAGCTAATGTTTGGCATACACCCAAAAAAAGACTTAAATAAACCTATTCATCATATTTTTAGAAATTCAGAGTTTAAAAAATATCTCGATGGGGAGAATTATGAAACCCCCCTTCAAATTGATACTGAAAACTATATTAATCATATCGAAGTAAAAATAATTCCATTTGGAAGATATCAAAAACTACTTACAGCGAGAGATATATCAGCAATGCTTAAAAATGAATTGGTTAGAAAAGAATTTGTGTCTAATTTTACCCATGAATTAAAAACACCACTCACCGTGATAACAGGATTTATTGAGACACTAGACCAGCCAAAAAATAATCTTTCTAAAGATACAAAAGAAATATTTGCGCTCATGAGTGATCAGGCAAATAGGATGAAAGATCTAATAAATGATTTATTACTACTTTCAAATATTGAAGCGAGCCTAAATAAGAATAGGTCGGAAAAAATTTCTGTCAAAAGATTGTTTGAAAATATCAAGGTATCTACAACCAAAATAAACAAAAAGAAACAGAAAATTAAATTTGAAATTGATAATGAATTAAATATTTATGGATCAAAAAGTGAAATACAAAGTGCATTCACTAATCTAATTAGTAATGCTGTCCGCTATACACCTGAGAAAGGTAATATTCTAATTACTTGGCACCTTATAAATAACTTACCAATTATGGAAGTAACAGATAGTGGTGTAGGTATCCCAAAAAATAAAATTAACAGGATCACCGAGCGTTTTTATCGAGTAGATGAGGATAGAAGTAGATCTTCCGGGGGCACAGGGCTTGGATTATCAATCGTTAAGAATATTATGTTGCAACATCAGGGCCAATTAGAAATATCAAGTGAATTAAATAATGGGAGTACCTTTAAGCTAATATTCCCTAAGGATAGAATCATAAAACCTTCATGAGAAGATTTTTTTTAATACTCTCTTTATTTTTAATCGGTTGTAATTCTTCATTAGAAAGGAAGGATTCTACGCAATATGACAAAGGCTCTTTCAATCAGCTTACAAAGACAGATTTTGATAGGATGGCTGATTATGAAATTAAAGAGAATACCGAAAGTTTAAGAATTCTTGCGCTAAAGTTTTATAAAAAAAACCCCGCAGAGCTTAGAAAAACCACATCAGATAGCCCTGAAGTTACAGTCAACTGGCTATTTACAAACCAACATGATTGGAAATTTAAGGAAATTAACGATGCCCAAGGAATTCAAGCACTTGATCAAGTCTTTGATGAGAATTTCAAAGGTGACAGAGTGCTGTCACTTATTACCGGTTTATACACTATGTTAATAACGGCCCATGACAATCAAAAAGAATTTGATATGTTTGATTCACTCGACCCACAGCTTATTTACAACGCCGCTCGAAATGTTGAAGTGATTGTTTGGCGACTATCGTCAAAAAGAAAAAAAAATGGAGAGCTATTCCTTGTTACAAATGAAATTAATGATGATTCTCAAAACCTATCATTTGAAAGAGAGTTTGGAAAAATTATTGGTAGAACGGATTATTTTGCTTACGTATTATCTGAAAAAAAAGAGCGGTACATAACAAGAGCCGTTCAAGGCACGACATTGAATATATTATTACCTTTTCTATAATAATATTTTTTCGATTCCACCTTTTGTTGCCTTTTCAACATAGTCCTCAAGCCAACTTTCCCCCAAGTTATGTTTGGCTAATTCAACAACAATGTAATCAGCAGTTGTTTCAGTATCATCTCCATACCTTTGAAGTCCCTGAAGACATGATGGACAAGACGTTAAAATCTTAACTGGTTTTTGATCCTTCGTTGCAATAACAGGCAACTCAGAAATTCCTTTTTGAATTTCTTCTTGTTTTCTTAATTTCACCTGTGAGGCTATATCTGGTCTGGTGGCTGCAAATGTTCCAGACTCACCACAGCATTTGTCATTCAAAGGCACAGATTGATTCATTAGTGTGCTTGTCACCTTTGTAGGCTCATATGTTTTCATTGGGCTATGACATGGATCATGATACATATATTGTTGACCCGAAACTCCATCCATCTTAATATTTTTTTCCATCAGGTACTCATGAATATCTAAAAGGCGACATCCAGGGAATATTTTCTCAAATTCATATTTTTGTAATTGATCCATACAGGTACCGCAAGACACAATTACCGTTTTGATATCTAAGTAATTTAAGGTATTTGCGACCCTGTGGAACTGAACTTGATTGTCTGATGTAATCTCCTGCCCTTTTACTTCATCACCTGATGAAGTTTGAGGATAGCCACAACAAAGGTATCCAGGCGGCAATACTGTGACCGCTCCAACTTCAAATAACATCGCTTGAGTTGCAAGGCCTACTTGAGAAAATAATCTTTCAGAGCCGCAGCCGGGAAAATAAAAGACAGCCTCAGATTCATCATTCGTTTTACTAATATTTCTGATTATAGGGACTACTTTATCATCCTCAATACCTAATAACCCTCTAGATGTTTTTGTTGGCATATTTTTAGGCATTGGCCTATTCAAAAAATGAATAGTTTGTGTAATTACGTCTGCTTTTTTAACGGTTGCAGCTGGTGATATTTTAGAAAAATTTGTTAATTTTAATTTCTTTAAAACCTTATGCCCCCATCGTTGAATTTTATAGCCGTAATCAATCATCACCTTTCTCATTAGTTTGATTGTTAATGGGTCCTTTAAATTTAGATAGGTAATTGCAATTGAGTTTCCAAGATTAAAGCGCTTTTTGCCCTGTTCTCTTAAAAAATTTCTCATTGTAATTGAGACTTCACCGTAATCAATATCAACGGGACACGGAGTTAAACATTTGTGGCAAACTGTGCAGTGATCTGCGACATCGTTAAATTCATCAAAATGTTTAATTGAAATGCCTCTTCTAGTTTGCTCTTCATATAAAAAAGCTTCGACAAGCAATGATGTGGCCAAAATCTTATTTCTAGGGCTGTAAAGCAAATTAGCTCTTGGCACATGAGTGGCACATACCGGCTTACATTTTCCACACCTCAGGCAATCACTCACTGAATCTGCGATAGAGCCAATAGTTGACTGATTCATGATAATTGATTCCTGCTCTAATAAGCCAAAGCTCGGTGTATAAGCATTCATCAACCCTGAGCCAGGTAACAACTTACCTCTATTAAAGTTTCCATTAGGATCCACCTTGTTCTTATATTCAGCAAAGGTATTTATTGCAGATGGTTCTAAGAATTCCATCTTTGTAATTCCAATGCCATGCTCTCCAGAAATAACGCCATCTAAACTTTTAGCTAGGTTCATGACACGGGCAACAATTTTTTGAGCCTCTTGCATCATTTCATAATTATCTGAATTTACAGGAATATTTGTATGGATATTGCCGTCACCCGCATGCATATGAAGCGCCACAAATAGCCTTGATTTCAAGATGTCTTGATGCTTTTTATTGATAACTTCTCTAATATCAGCATATTCTCTCCCATTAAATATATCTTCTAAAGGTTTTTTTAATTCACTCTTCCAGGAGATTATTAGTTTATGAGATTGTATTAGGTCAAAAATTGTATTATCGCCAATGAACTCAGATAATTCTGGATAATCTTTTGAAGTCGTTTGCAACCCATCCAAATAGCTTACCCATTTATTTTTAACAGAATCAAGATGTCTTAGTGCGATATGTTTCTTTTCTTCAATAACGCCTTCATCCAAATCATTTTTAAAATTGCTTAAAAAATTAAAATTAAATAATGCTTCTAACTCAGTAATTAATTTTAATTTATTAGAAATAGATTGTTCGATATTAATTTTTTCAATTTCATTGGCATACCTGCCAAGATTAGGCAGCGGAATAACAACATCTTCATTTATTTTAAAAGCATTTGTATGTTTCGCAATTGCCGCTGTTCTAGCCCTATCTAGCCAAAACCTCTTTCTGGCTTCTGCTGAAACTGCTATAAAGCCCTCTCCATTTTTTATATTTGCAATTTGGACAACTTTTGAGGCAACTGAACCAACCTCATCTTCATCATTTGAAGCAATATCTGCAATTAATACCATCTTGGGTCTCTCTGATCTTGTTGCTTTCGTAGAATAACCAACAGCTCTTATGTACCTCTCATCCAAGTGCTCAAGGCCAGCAAGGGAAACGCTATCAAATTCTTTTAAATATTCTGTAATTTGAACAATAGAGGGAACTGCATCACTGACACTTCCAAAAAATTCTAGGCAGACTGTTCTGATATGTTCAGGCATTTTGTGGAGAATAAATCTTGCTGAGGTTATTAAGCCGTCACATCCTTCTTTTTGAACACCTGGTAGCCCACTTAAAAACTTATCGGTGACATCCTTACCTAATCCAGCTTTTCTAAAATTAGCGCCAGATATTTCAAGAATTTCAGGGTTTTGTTTTGGGTTGATACCATTTTCATCAAATTTGGTTATCTGAAATTTAACTGTTTCAGTATCATGAACTTTACCTAAGTTGTGAGCTAACCTTTCAATTTCGACCCAATCTCCATTAGGATCAACCATCTTCCAAGAGGCAAGGTTATCTAAAGCCGTTCCCCAAAGCACTGCTTTTTTACCACCCGCGTTCATCGCGACATTTCCACCTATGCATGAAGCATCAGCAGAGGTTGGATCTGTTGCAAATTCTAAACCTGCATTTGATGCAACTTCCATCGCTCTTCTTGTAACAAGCCCTGCTCCACAATGGATTGTTGGAACCGTTTGAGTAATTCCAGGTAAGTTTCTATATTCGACCTGACTAACACTGTCTAGCTTTTCTGTATTTATTACTACTGACTGAGATACTAGTGGGATTGCACCGCCAGTATAGCCAGTTCCTCCGCCTCGAGGAATTATCGTTAAACCTAGCTTGATGCAAGCCTTCACGATGGAGGACACTTCCAATTCAGTGTCCGGGTTTACTACCACGAACGGTAACTCTACACGCCAGTCAGTAGCATCTGTAACATGGGAAACCCTTGCTAAGCCATCAAACTGAATGTTGTGTTTTTTAGTATATTTCTTAAGTCTAGAGTAAACTTTTTTTCTTAACTTCTTTACTTGTTGGAACTCTAACTCAAATTCATCAATCGCCGTTCTTGCAGCTTTTGTTAACTGCGCCGCCTTCATGTTACCGAAGCTTCTGTCCTCAATGCTCTGAACTCTGTGACGCATTGCTTTCAGGAGCATATTAAGTCTTTTTTTATTTTCTAATAGGTCATCTTGTAGGTAAGGGTTCCTTTTCACGACCCATAAATCACCTAAAACTTCAAAAAGCATTTTTGCGGAACGCCCGGTTTTTCTCTCAGATCTTAAGTCTAGAATGATATCCCAGATATCATGACCAAGAAAACGTATAACAATTTCTTTATCCGAAAAAGAGGTGTAGTTGTAAGGTATCTCTCTTAATCTATCTGATGAAGAGGATGGTAGCTTAGCTAATACAGATGATAGGGGTGCGTTCATTTATTACAGTCATTTTTAAGCGTTAAGAATACCATGCAAGGATTTCGGTACAAAGTATTATTTAATTATAGTATCCCTCATAACATATGAGAGAATATATATATGATTATTCAGTATTATTAAAGTTCATGCTTTGGATTAAATCTTTTCATATCATCTTTATGGTTACTTGGTTTGCCGGGTTGTTTTATCTCCCAAGATTGTTTGTCTACCATTCAATGGCCGTTGATAAAATAAGTATCGATAGATTTATTATTATGGAAAGAAAACTTTTGTATGGAATTATGACGCCGGGAGGTATTCTTACAATTGCATTTGGTTTTTGGTTGATGTTTCAATATAATTATTCAGGCATATGGCTGCACCTTAAAATCCTTTGTGTATTACTTTTAAGTATTTATCATCTATATTGTTTTAAATATTTTTTTGCTTTTAAAAAAAATAAAAATAAACATAGTCATATATTTTTTAGATGGTTTAATGAAGTGCCAGTTGCATTTCTTATAATTATAATTTTTTTGGTAGTTTTTAAACCTTTATGAAAAACATCTTAATTTCAGGGTCATTGGCCTACGATTCTATTATGGTCTTCCAAGATTATTTTAAAAATCATATTTTGCCTGATCAAATTCATAAGCTGAGTGTTTCTTTTTTTGTTCCTGAACTTAAAAGAAATTTTGGTGGGACAGCCGGTAACATTGCCTATAATTTGTCTTTACTTAATTCAAATTCAATTTTAATGGCAACAGTAGGAGGGGACTTCAGTTCATATGAGAAACGATTGAGTAGGCTTGATATTGTCCAAGACTATGTCAAAGAAGTTATCGATAGTCTGACAGCACAGGCATATATCACTACTGATTTGGATGATAATCAAATTACCGCCTTTCATCCAGGTGCTATGATGGAATCTCATCAAAATAGTATTTCAAGTGTTACTGAGAAAGTTGATTTAGCAATTATTGCACCAGCAGGAAAGGAAGGAATGATAAAGCACGCACACGAATGTTCTGAAAAAAACATCCCTTTTATTTTTGATCCAGGCCAAGGCCTCCCGATGTTTGATAAAAATGAATTAAACACATTTATAGACCAGGCAACCTTTATTGCGGTTAATGACTATGAAGCAGAGCTTCTTATGAAAGTTTCAGAGTTAAGTATCAGCAAAATCCAAAGTAAGGTTGAAGCTCTAATAATCACAAAAGGTGCTCAAGGCTCTGAGATTTATTGTGATAAAAAGATTACGATACCTTCAATAAAAGCAGATTCTCCAGTAGACCCAACTGGATGCGGTGATGCTTATAGAGCGGGTTTGCTTTATGGGATTGCAAATGAACTAAGTTGGGAAGATACAGGGAAGCTTGCCTCAGTTATGGGAAGCATAAAAATTAGAACTCAAGGCGGACAAAACCATACTCCTTCACTATCAGAAATAGAAGGATTATTTGGTAAGAAACTAATTTAAATCTTTGTTGTTAACCTCAACAGTATAGGTTTTATTATCTTCCAAACACAATGCTGTTAATTTCTTTCCCCAAATACAGGCTGAATCGATTGATGAACCGTAAGGATGTTTATGAAGCTCGATTGCTGACCAATGTCCAGAAATTATTCTTTTATCTCTTTTAAAAATAGGCTTAAAACTAAACCAAGGTTTTAAGTGAGCTGGGAGATTATTCAAAGACCCGTTATATTTAAAATCTAGTGATTGATCTTTATGTAGGCAACGCATTCGCGTTAATGCATTTACAGAAAATCTCATTTTTTCATCTCTACTCATCTCACCACTCCAAGTATCTGGCGTATTTCCATACATAAGCTTAAAAAAATGTTCTGGATCAGATTGCATGAGTACACAGGTATCGTTGGAATTTTTATCTGCCTCATCAAACGACCAACATGGGTGAATACCCGCATGCACGAGAATTTCTTTTTCACTAATAAATATTAAAGGCCAAGTTAAGACCCATTCAACCAATTTATTTATTTCTCTTGATTCAAGCAGAGAATTTAATGTATCTTTTTTATTATGCCTTCTTTGATTAAAAAAAATAGCTAGGAAGTGAAGGTCATGGTTACCTAAGACAATCTTGATATTCTTTCTATTTTCGAAACACCAAGAAAGTGTTTCTAATGAGAATTTACCTCGATTAACAATGTCACCGACAAACCAAAGTTCATCCTTAGTTGAATCAAATGGTATTTTTTTTATTAAGTCTTGAAGTGAGTAGTAGCAACCTTGAACATCACCAATAGCAAAGGTTGCCATTTAGATTTTTAACGCTTTATAGTTTACCACCTGATGAATTTGCCATCCAAACAACAGCTGCAGCAACTTCCGCATCTGAAAGTGATGTATTACCACCTTTAGCAGGCATAACTCCTATACCCTTTATTGCGTTGTTTACAAGCATTTCTTTGCCTTGAGCTATTCTTGGCGCCCATTGTTCTTTATCGCCAATTTTTGGAGAATTCATCATACCGCTTGAATGACACAATGCACAATTCTTTTGTGCAATTTGTTCTCCTGATATGCTACCGCTATCCCCAGTTTTCTCTGTTGCTGCCTCAGCTACTTTTACTTCTGCTACAGGTTTTACATCAGCTTCAGCAACTTTTTCCTCGACCACTGTATTCTCGACTACATTTTTTGTAGGTTCAGGACTATCTTTTTTTGTCGCAGCTACAATAACAACTATTGCAAAAATAAAACTGCCCACAACAACTCCCACAGTTTCTAAAACGCTTTTTAAATTACTGTTTTCCTTGCTCATAAAACCCTCTCTTACTAAATTAAAAGTTAAACAAAAATAAATTTATAGTAGTGATCGACTAAAAAAGCCGCAAATATTAAACTCAGATATAAAATCGAATAATTAAATACTTTTTTTGATAGTTTATCAGAATAATTCCTGTACAACACAACAACATAATAAAGAAATATAGCGTTTAATATGGTTGCAAAGAATAAATAAATAAGCCCTGACATGCCAACACTAAAGGGCATGAGTGTAACTATCGCCAAAATAATAGTGTATAAAATAATATGTAATAGGGTAAATTTTTCACCATGCGTTACGGGCAACATTGGGATACCAACTTTGGCATATTCCTCGCGACGGTAAAGTGCTAAAGCCCAGAAATGTGGAGGTGTCCAACAGAATATTATTAAAAAAAGAATCCACGCTTCAGGTGCAAGTTGGTTATTGACTGCGGCCCAACCTAATACAGGTGGCATTGCCCCAGAGGCCCCTCCAATTACTATATTCATGGGTGTAGCAGGTTTTAAGAATACTGTGTAGATCGCCGCGTAAGCAAAAAAAGTTATTAACGTGAGCCACATTGTAAGGAAGTTTACAAAAAAGAATAGGACTGCCAATCCCACTAGACCGAGTATGGATGCTAAAACTAATGTTTCTTGCTGAGAAATTTTTCCCGTACCTAAGGGTCTAGCTCGAGTCCTAGCCATTTTAGTATCGATACTTTCCTCAATCAGGCAATTAAAAGCTGCGGCCGCAGCAGCTACAAAACCTATCCCTATAATGCCTGAAAATAGGATATCCCATGGGACCATCCCAGGTGTACTTAAAAACATCCCAATAACTGCTGTAAAAACAATTAGTGAATTAACTCTTAATTTACAAAGAGTCAGAAAATTTTTAATCTTTTCTGCGTTTATTTGAAATTCATTATTTTCAAGTGCTTTAGTCATACTTTGGTGTAATTCTTGAATTGATAATAACCGTTATTATAACTAATAAAGCAGCGCCAAGGTTATGCATTGTTGCTAACGCTAATGGCAGATGGAGAAGCAAATTTAGAACTCCAATAACAAACTGAAAGCCTATAGCTAGGATTAGAAGATTTCTATATAAATTACATGACTTAAACTTACTCATTAAATAAATAACGTATAAAAAATAGGAGACAAATATAAAAGCCCCAACTCTATGAACCCATTGAATTGCTTGAAGTGCCTGTAGGGTTAAAGCCTCACCTTCGGAAGTTACACCTAATTCTCTCCACAAAGAGAAGCCATTACTAAAATCCATAGGCGGTATAAGTTCTCCGTGGCATGTTGGGAAATCTGTGCAGGCAAGTGCTGCATAATTTGTACTTGTCCAGCCTCCTAGGAAAATTTGAATAAATAGAATCACAAATGAAAATCTTATTATTTTTACAGAGGTAGGGTTTAAGCTAATTAATTTATCACTGACTGTGCCCCAATGACGATGTGCAATATAAGTCAATAATCCTAACGTCGTCATGCCCCCAAGCAAATGCAATGAGACTATTATGGGCATTAAAAGCTCCGTTACAGTCCACATCCCTAGCATCCCCTGCGCAATCACAAGCCCTAATAAACCATAAACCAGAGATGGTTTTACATTAATCTCATCTTTTTTTCTATATGCCAGGACAGCTAAAGATAAAATTAAAAAACCTAAAATAGCTGCGATGTATCTATGAATCATTTCAATCCATGCTTTTGTATTATCAATCTTGCTTTCAGGGTAATTAGCTTGTGCTTTTTCGATTGCAGCCACACTCTCTGGGACCGTTAGAGTTCCATAACAACCTGGCCAATCAGGACAACCCAGACCAGCATCTGTTAATCGAACATAAGCACCAAATACAACCACACATAAGGCAAGCATCGTAGCACCAAGCACTATATTTTTGAACCAAATCATACCAATCCTCTCATTAAGAAGTATTCGTTAACGGTTATAATAAATACTTTAAACATGTATATAAAAAAATTAAATTGAAAAACAATAAAATCATATCTATCTTGCTTATTGCTTTTGTTGCCGTACTTTTATTTTTAAGCCTACAAACTACATCTATTAAAAACCTAAATCTAACTACTATCACTGGTGAAAAAATAACTTCACAAAACCTAATTGGTAAAATTACACTTATTAATTTTTGGGCAACTGATTGTCCAGGCTGCATCAATGAAATGCCTGGGCTTATTGAAACTTACAATCAATATAAGGACCAAGGGCTGGAGGTAATTGCTGTAGCAATGTACTATGATCCCCCAAGTCGAGTCATCAGTTTTACTAAAAATAATAATCTTCCTTTTCCTGTCGTACTTGACACTAATAAAGAAATAATAAGTAAGTTTAACAACGTCAAATTAACTCCAACATCAATAATACTTGATGAAAATGGCTATGTAATAAACACCATTATTGGAGAAATTGATTTTAATGAATTTAATAAAAAACTTATTAAACTTTTAAAATAATTATTTCTGGTTTCTAATAAGTCTTTCAATGTCCTTAATAGTTCCCATAGGGTTGGCATCTATTTTATATTTCATCATCAAAAAACCAAATGGGTCAATCAAGTAAGTCCCGCTGGTATCAAATTTTGGATACTCTTCAAATTTTTTAACAAGACGTTCATAATCCTTACTTTTCGGATCAATGTATTTCTGCCCATTAAAAGAATCTGAAAATGTATCCCATGACTGAATTTTTCTCGATACCAAAAGACGATCTACCTTATCCCTATCCTTACCCAATGCAAGCCTGATTTGCCTTACTTCGTAGAGCTTATCTTCACAAAATTGATTACATTCTGATTTTACGAAAAAAACTAAAGTCCATTTGTCGTTTATTGATGAAACAGCATCGTTCTTGATATCGAAAACTTCTAACTCTCCCAATGAGATAACTGGGGAAATAATCTCACCTTTTTGTGTACCTCCATCTTCTTTTTTAAACTCAGTAAAGAAAACCAAATACCAACTTACAAAAATAGGGATTATGAATATTAAAGCGACTCCTAATAGAATGAATCTCGCTTTTGATTTTTTATTTACCATTGGATTTCCTTTTCATACTAAGCCTTATAAAAATAATTAAAAGAGTAATGGCAAATGCAAACCATTGGAATGCATAGCCATAATTCTTTTGTGAGTCCGGTGCAGGTAATTTAAAATTCTCATAAAACTCCTTATCAACAATTGGATCAAGATAGATCATATAAGGCATTACATTCGCTGAGAGAAAATAATCAAGTTCTAATTTATCTAACCTTTGGAACCTAAAAATTTGAGAATTAAGTGTCTCAATGTTATTTTTTCCTAATTTTATTCCACTTACTGGGAAATCGGCAACATATCCTAAGAGCAATCTTTTTCCCTCAATCTCATTAATAACTGGAAGCATCTCACGATTTTTTAAATTCGGGTGCCAGCCTCTATTAACTAAGACTATAGAATCTGAGCCTTTAATTTTAAACGGTGTAATGATGTTAAAACCAGCAATTTGATTAAATATTTGATTATCTAAAATTATATTTTGTTTATTTATAAATGAGCCTTCAAACTCGACCTTTCTCCATAGAAGGCTAGATTTTTCATCAATTACATTATTTTTATCAAGAACGATAGCAGCTTCTTGTTGTCTATCTGTATAATTTGAATTTAAAGTGTTTTTTTGATCGGCCCTGTCTATCTGCCAGAAACCTAGGACAATAAAGCCACAAAAGGTAATAGCAAATATTAATGCAGGAAAGATTTTAAATTTAAATATATAGTTTTTAAAAAGCACATTTATCCTTGGGAGATTGTTTTGGATGCCGCATCTATTTATAAGTTCATCGTTATAGCTCTTCTTGTATTAATTTTACTTTCATTAACCAAAGGGTTACATTTCTTGATGAAGGATGATGAGAAATCTTTTAACATGGTCAAATCTTTGACCGTAAGAATTGTCTTATCAATTTTACTATTTATCTTATTGTTCTTTGGGTTTTATATGGGTTGGTTATCTCCAAACTATGCATAAAAAAAGGCTATCTACTGATAACCTTTTTTTCTCAATTGAATTTAAATCCAATACACGAAAATAAATAATCCAAGCCAAACGACATCAACAAAATGCCAGTACCATGCTACAGCTTCAAATGCAAAATGATCTTTTTTACTAAAGTGACCTTTCAAAGATCTGTAGAGAATAATAGCAAGCATTAATGCCCCCATGCTCACGTGAAAACCATGAAAGCCAGTCAACATATAAAATGTTGACCCATAAATACCACCTTTCAATGTTAAATCAAGTGCTTGATGTGCATGAACATACTCATAAACTTGAAAACCAAGAAAAACTAAACCCAGAAGAACTGTTGCTGCCAACCATGAGCAAAGTTGTTTGCGGTTATTCTTTTGTAATGCCCAGTGAGCCAATGTAACAGTGACGCCACTTAATAGAAGTAAAGTTGTATTTAATGCAGGCACTCCAAATGCTGGGATAACATTCGTGTATTGAGTGTATCTTGAAGGATCTGGCATTACATTCATAGGCCACGCAGCTTGAAATGCTGGCCATAAGAACTCATGTGTCCCGTTATGACCTCCATTACCTTCTCCACTTAGCCAAGGTATTGAAAATTCTCTCGCATAATATAGAGCGCCAAAGAAGGCTGCGAAAAACATCACCTCTGAAAGAATGAACCAACCCATACCCATTCTAAAACTTACATCCACTTGTTTACTATACTTTCCTGCTAAACTTTCCTTGATAACATCCTTAAACCAACCATGAAACATATAAGCTACTGCGGCTAGTCCAATAAATAATATAAACTTTCCAATATCTCCACCGTTAAACCAGACTGCACCACCTAAGAAAGATGTAAATAGTGAAAGAGTTGCGATTATTGGCCATTTACTGCCATCAGGGACGTAATAAACTTCTTGAGATGCCATAATTTTTCCTGTTATATTTTAATTAAATAATTTATCAGTTAACTGCTACTTTCTTTGCTCTAAAAAAAGTATAAGACAATGTTAAAGCAGTCACTTCATCCGGTAAATCCTTATCCACTTCAAACCTTACTACCATTTCCTTTACTTCACCAGGTTTTAATAATTGGTTTATGAAACAAAAACATTCAGCTTTTTTAAAATACAATGAGGCGACCTGTGGTGAAACACTAGGTATAGCCTGCCCTGTCACATCCCCGTTATATAGATTCTCAACGACGTATGTAGCTTCATAAAATTTACCTGGCTGAACCCTCATCGTCTTTACATTTGACTTTAATTTCCATGGCAAATCACCATTAATATTTGAATCAAACCTTATTTTAACGATACGATCAGTCTTGTATTCTTTCTTCTCTTCGTTCTCAACTACACGTATTGTCTTGCCATTTAAACCAGTAATTTTACAAAATACATCATACAGTGGGACCATGGCATAACCAAAGCCAAACATTAGGATAGTCACTAAAAACAATATGACGGCAGTCTTTTTTGTACCCTTATTACCCATTTAAAATGAAAACATCAAAACAAATAAACCATAAAAGGAACAAGCCATTAAACCTAATATAATGGCAAGTCGCTTATTTTTTTTATTAAGCTTTAACTTCCTGTCTGACGCCTTCATTAACCGTTTTCAAGCATTTCTTTTCTAATTTTAGGCGGTGTTTCGAATGTATGGAAAGGTGCTGGCGATGGAACTATCCATTCAAGACCTCTTGCTCCTTCCCAAGATACTGCTTTCGCCTTTTTACCACCTAACGCACATTTTATTACAATGTAAACAAAGAGTAATTGTGTCAAGCCGTAAGCAAATCCACCGATACTAGATATCATATTAAAGTCAGCAAACTGAATATTGTAATCAGGTATTCTTCTTGGCATTCCTGCTAGTCCCAAGAAATGCTGTGGAAAGAATAGTACATTAGCTGCTATTGTAGAAAGCCAGAAGTGTATCTTTCCTAATCTTTCGTCATACATATGACCCGTCCATTTTGGTAGCCAGTAATATACCGCTGCCATTAGAGCAAATACCGCTCCAGTGAGGAGAACATAATGAAAGTGAGCTACAACAAAATAAGTATCATGGTACTGAAAATCAACCGGTGTAATCCCCAACATCAAGCCTGAAAAACCACCGATAGTAAATAATATAACGAATGCTACTGCAAATAACATGGGAGTTTCAAAGGTCATTGATCCCCTCCACATAGTAGCCATCCAGTTGAATACTTTTACCCCTGTAGGGACAGCAATTAGCATTGTTGCATACATAAAGAATAATTCACCTTTAATAGGAAGGCCAACAGTAAACATATGATGAGCCCAGACAAAGAATGAAAGAATTGCAATTGACGCTGTTGCATATACCATCGATGCATAACCAAATAATGGTTTTCTAGAAAAGGTTGGAATGATTGAGGAAACAATTCCAAAGGCTGGCAAGGCTAATATATACACCTCTGGATGCCCAAAGAACCAAAAAATATGCTGGAAAAGTACAGGGTCTCCACCACCAGCCGCGCTAAAGAAACTTGTACCGAAGTATTTATCTGTTAGTAACATAGTCACTGCCCCAGCTAAAACTGGTAATGAGGCAATTAATAAAAATGAAGTAATGACCCAGGTCCAAACAAATAATGGCATTTGCATTAATGACATACCTGGTGCTCTCATATTGAACACTGTTGCAATAATATTAATTGCACCCATTATTGAAGATATACCTAAAAAATGAACAGCAAAAATTAGAAATGGGAATGCATCTCCTGTTTGAAGTACTAGGGGCGGATACATCGTCCATCCTCCTGCAGGGCCACCACCTTGCATGAAGATCGTGCTGAGAAGTAATGCAAAAGCAAATGGCAGTATCCAAAAACTCATGTTATTCATTCTAGGTAAAGCCATATCTGGTGCACCAATCATTAGCGGTATCATCCAATTTGCGAGACCTACACCTGCTGGCATAACTGCACCAAATATCATTACTAATGCGTGAATGGTCACCATAGAGTTATAAAATTGAGGGTCTACAAATTGTAAGCCTGGTTGAAACAACTCAGCACGTATAATCATGGCCATAGCACCACCAACAAAAAACATTGTCAGCGCAAATATCAGATATAACGTACCGATATCTTTGTGGTTAGTAGAGAAAAACCAACGTTTCAATCCGGTTGGCTTGTGATCATGATCATGATGTGTGTCTTTTGCTAATGTG
>Ga0209666_1001118_pt1 | contig 20643 bp, 11 predicted proteins | sample SaaInlV_125m_DNA_FD_184679 | JGI IMG/M metagenome (GOLD analysis project Ga0209666, IMG submission 184679) | Marine microbial communities from expanding oxygen minimum zones in the Saanich Inlet - Saanich Inlet SI037_S3LV_10m_DNA (SPAdes)... | ecosystem: Environmental > Aquatic > Marine >...
GGCGACGCGACGTAGTCTTATTAGGACGCTTAGCGTCGATTTAGTGGATAGCTACGTAGGTAATTACACGCGCCGCGCTCACTCGCGCCCCCCCCCACCCCACGTCCCCGACGTCTTCGTCGCCACCACCTTCCCTCCCTCGCCCGAGCCCGCGTACGGCTTCACCAAGTCGCACAGCAACGAATCCCGCGTGTTCGCCCCCGTGTACGGATTCGTCCCCGACGCCCGTTCGCACAGCGACAGCGTCTGATACCGATCGATCACCGCCTCCGTGAAGTCCGCGTTCGTCGCCACCACCTCCCCCAGATCCGCCCGCACGAAATTCGCCCCCACGAACACGCTATTCGTGAAATCGCTCCCTCGCAGCAGCGCGTAATCGAACATCGCGTCTGAAAAATCGGCGTCTCGCGCGTCCACCCCCGGCATCACCGCTCGACTGAACACCGCCCCTCGCGCGTCGCTCTCCCGCAGATCGCTCCGTCGCAAATCCGCCTCGGCGTAGATCGCCCCTCGCAGGTCCTCTCGCCGCAGATCCTCGCCCGCGTGTTCCGATTTCGATTCCAGCACGACGTCGCGCGCGCGCGGCTTCAGCCTCGACGGCGCCGCCGGCGTCACCACCGACGCCGACCCCTCGACCGCCTCCATGAACGCCGCCTCGCACGCCGGCGGCTTCGAGAGCTCGCACGACGTCGCCGCGACCGTCGCGAGCGCCACGAGCGCCGCGCGCGCGTCGAATCTTTGCGCCGAATCGACGTCGTCGCGCGCGCGCGCGTCGAATCTTCGCGTCGCCGCGACGCGCGACGCGCTCGAGCGCGACGCGCGAGAGGCGGGGCGCGACGTCGCGACGCGCGTCGCGGCGCGCATTCGCAGTCGACGCGGCGCGGCGTCGCGTCGTCGTGTGCGGCACTGCGCGACGCATCGATCGATCGATGGGCGACGACGATCTCGCGCGCGGCGACGCGCTCTGCGCCGCGGCGGCCAAGAAACTCAAGGTGCGACGCGCGCGCGCGGACGCGCGATCGGACGCGCGACGGCGGCGCGAACGCGCGCGCTCGACGCGAACGATCGACGCGAATGAATGAATGCGCGCGCGCGAACGAACGAACGAACGAACGAAGGAAGGAAGGACGACTGACGACGGCGCGACCGACGGAACGACGACGACAGAGCGTTGGATTCTTCAGCGCGATCACGGGCGCGAACAGGCACGAGGAGGCGGCGGAGCTGTACGAGCGCGCGGCGACGTCGTTTAAGCTGGCGAAGAGCTGGCGAAGAGCGGCGGACGCGTACGAGGCGCTGGCGACGTGCAGAGCGACGACGAAGGAGACGCACGACGCGGCGTCGGCGCACGTGGACTGCGCGCAGATGCTGAAGAAGTGCGGGGCGAACGAGGAGGCGATCGGACACTACAGGGAAGCGTCGAACGCGTACGCGCGATTGGGACGACTGGCGCAGGCGGCGAAACATTTGAAGGAGATCGGCGAGACGTACGAGAGCCTGGGGACGGCGGAGGGGGATGAACGCGCGGTGGAGGCGTTCTCGAGCGCGGCGGATCTGTACGACGGCGAGGGCGACTCGGGACGGACGACGGGGAATAATTGTAAACTGAAGGCGGCGACGCTGCTGGCGAGCAAGCTCGATCGATTCGAAGAGGCGACGGAGATTTTTGAGGACGTCGGACGCGCGTCGTTGAATAACAATTTACTGCGGTTCTCGGTGAAGGGGTACTTTTTACAGGCGGGGATCTGTCGATTGTGCTGGAACGACGCCGTCGGGGTGCTGAACGCGTGCGAGCGATACGAGGAGAGCGACCCGGCGTTCGCGTCGTCGCGCGAGCGCGATTTGTTGGTGAATTGCGCCAAGGCGTTCGAGGCGGGCGATCAAGACGCGTTTTCGAGCGCGGTGGCGGAATTCGACTCCATGTCCAGGCTCGACGGTTGGAAGACGACGATGCTATTAAAGGCTAAGAAGCGCATCGTCGCCGCCGTGGAAGCCGAGGAGGACGATCTCACGTGATTTGACGGTGTTTGTAAAGAAATCGATCGTCGTTTTCATCGATTCGCGCCCGCGCGCGCGACTCGTCTAATCGTGTCTGTCGATCAACACGCGGTGATGACTGCGCTTGCGATCGAGCGCGTACTCGCCCGGACGTAACAGCACGACGGGCATCGTGGCGTTTCGCAAACAAAAATTCGCCACCGATCCGACGAAGAATCGAGCGAGCGCGCCTCGATTGTGCGTCGCCATCACGATCACGTCCGCGTCGATCGCCTCCGCGACGGCCGTGATGAGTTCGCCGACGGCCACGTTCCCCTGCGATCCGCACGTCAAATCGACGAGGTACGGCGTCTTGCTCTCGCGCAACATTCGTCCAAACTTTGCGTTGATCCAGTGTTTCGCCCTGACGCGATCCAATCGCTTGCGCTCGCGCTCGGCGTCTTCGAGCTCGTCGCACGCTGCGCGCGCTCGCGTTCGCGAACCGAACCGTCAGTCGTCTCGCGCCCTCGACGCCGCCGCCGGGACGAGAGCGCGCGCGCGAGACGAGACGCGCCCACCTCGCCGCGTCGGCGCCCCCATCATCGGGTACGCGTACCCCGCCACCGCCTCCGTTCGCCGCGGCAGAATGTGAAGCAAGTGCACGCAATCCCCGCGCTTCGCGTCGACGAGATTATCGCGCGCCCACTTCACCGCGTTCGCGTCGTCGTCGCGCTCCGTCACCGGGCACAGTATCGTTCGCGCGCGTCGAGGCGCGTCCTCGTCCTCGCCGTCGTCGCCGACGCGCAGCGCGCGCATCGAGCTCGTCACGTCGTCGTCGTCGTCGGCCGTCGTCGCGCGGTCGTCGACGATCGCCGACGCGTCCGTCGCGTTCGCCATGCGTCGTCGTGTCGCGCGAACCGTCGCGTCCGCGCGTCGCGCACGACGTGCGACCTATATATACCAGTACCTTTTATTACTATCACGTTTTATACATTATATTTATCATATGAATCACAATACCTATACCCGAGTGTCCGATCGCGACGGTTCGCGTTCGCGTCCGCGCGCGCGCCGTCGATCGATCGCCCCGGCGTCGAATCGCGCGATCGCGCCGCGCGCGCGCCGCGCGTCGACGCGTCGACGCGTCGAACGCGATCGCGACGTCGTTCCGAGACGATCGAGACGCGCGGCGCGTCGAACGCCGCGCGATCGCGACGCGAATCATCGGATTCAGAATTTTCAATCCACAATGTCGTGGACGCCCGACGAACGCGCGATCGTGCGCGCGACGAACCGCGTCGCGTCCGCGGCGTCGATCGTCGGCGCGTCGTTCGTGCTCCTCGCGGGCGCGATCGCGACGCGCACGACGCGCGGGCGGACGTACGCGTACGTGAAACGATTGGCGCTGAGCGATTTGATGTTTTCGACGGCGTGCGCGCTCGGCGATCGCGGCGCGCGCGGCGGCGCGATCTGCGCGGCGCAGGGCGCGGCGATACAGACGTTCGGCGTCGCCGGCGCGGTGTGGGCGGCGCTCGTGTCGCGGGCGCTGATGGAGAGCCTGCGAACGGGGCGAGCGAGGGGCGACGCGACGCGCGAGGACGGATTCGCGTGGACGGCGTGCGCGGCGTCGGCGCTGGCGCCGCTGCTCGCGAACGCGTACGGCGATTCGACGCTGGGGCGGTGTCACGTGAAATCGGAGGGGAGGCGCGCGGCGACGGTGCGGTTGGTTTTTTATTACGTCCCGATTTGGGCGGCGTTTTGTTACAACGCGTACTGCTGGCGCGCGATTCGTCGCGGGATGGCGAGCGCGGCGGCGCTCGAGGCGACGTTGGGGCGCGACGACGCGACGGCGCGGCGGACGCACGCGCGGTTGCGGACGTTCGTGCGACGGTTGGCGTGGTACCCGATCGCGCAGGTGGTGACGAACGTGCCGGGGACGGCGCTGCGGGCGTCGACGCTGGCGGGGCGAGCGAAGCCGGCGCTGTGGCTCGCGTGCGCGCACGTCGCGTGTAAGACGTCGCAGGGGGCGGTGCACGCGATCGTGTTCGTGTTGGCGCACCCGGCGCGAGGGGAGATGGCGGTGGAGTTGGCGACGGCGTTCGGGTGCGCGCGGCTTTCGGCGCGAGCGCGGGGGGTCGGCGCGGAGGACGCGCAGACGGGGTTGGGAGATCTCGCGGATGACGTCGATTTCGCGAGCGACGACGACGAGGGCGACGACGAGGGCGGGGCTCGAGCCGCGGGCGATGGGTTCGTCGTGCTCACGCGCGCGACGATGGACGACGACGACGACGACGACGACGACGCGTACGCGTCGCCGACTCGAACGGCGGCGGTGGAAATGTCGGCGTTCATCGGCGCGCGAGAGAAACGTTCGGACGACGCGTCGAGTTAGCGCGGGCGCGGCCGAGTCGGGCGAAACGCTCGTTCGATCGCTGCTAGTAGAAATTAGATTATAAATAGCCAACACTAAGATTCATCATAGATTTCCCGTGACGTCGACGTCGGTTTCGCCGTCGTCCGAGTCGAAACCGCGGGCGCCGCGTTCTCTGTCCTCGCGCGTCTTCTTCCCGGAAATCCATCGCTTGACGTGCGGAAACGCGCGCTGCGCGTCATCTATTCCGAGTTCCTGCACGCACCGCTTGATGAGCGCGATGCCACCGAGACTTTCGACGACGCGCTTGGTGTTCTCGTCGCACGCGGCGAACGCGGCGAGCGCCAACGAAGACGCGCGCTGCGTTCGCTCGTCGTGCTCGTGCGTCTTAGAGATCTTGCAAATCGCTTGCACCAGCGCGCATTCACGTCCAATCAAGAACTGAACGCGATCATAATCGCCGATCTCGGCGAACGCGTGCGCGAGCGCGCAAATGGCTTCGCTCAATCGCGCGTCGGCGACGTGATCGTACGCGCATCGCGCCACGGCGGCGCCGCACGCGTCCACGGCTTCGTTCGTCAATCTCGAGCGAATGGCGATGATCTCTTCGTCTTGAGTCGCCCCGCTAGCGTCGGGAGATCCGGCGCGACAAATAGATTCGATCGCGGCGATGGCTTTGCGACAAACCGCGGGGTCGTGCGCGAACAAATCCAACGCTCCCGCGAGGGCGTCCAAGGCGCCGCCCTGCGCCAAGGCCTCGGCGACGTCTCCCCGCACGGCTAAGCTCGCGAGCGTGGGTAGAATTGCGAACACAACGTCCGGACTTAATTCGACGTTCACCCCGATCGACGCGCGCATCACGCGCAAGAGTTCGCTATTCAAACGTTTGCTCTTTTCGTACGCCTCGGCGAGATCGCCCGCCGGGACGCCGGCGACGGACTTCTTCGCCTCTAGCGCTTCTTTTTGCGCTCGCTCGAGCGCTGCGCGCGCGTTCTCCAGCTCCTCGCGCGCGAGCATGACGCTCGTATTCTTTTCCTTGATCTCCCTATTCTTCTTTTCGCACTGCGCGACGAGTTTTTCACTCACGCTGAACGCGCTCTTGAGCGCCGCCCTGACTTCGCGGAGCTCGGCGCGCAACTCTTCTACATCGGCCGCGTCGAACGGCGTTCCCGCGTCCGAGTACTGCGCGATCTCTCCGGGTGTGAACACGACAGACTTGGATTCGTTCGGCGTCTTCGGCTTCGACGAACCCGATTTCAACGCGCTCCCGACGACTCGACCGCTCGGCGTGAGGTATCCGCCGTCCACGCGTACGCCCGGTTTGATCGGTTCAGGCGTCTTCGACTCCGAAATCTCGGCGTCCGAGCGCTCTGACGGTGGCGCGCGCGGTGGGTGCATCGGCTTTATCTCCGGCGTCTTCGTCATCTCGACGTCATCGCCGTGTTCCTCCGCTTTGCCTCGCCCGCGCGGCAGCTCGGGCGTCGCGGGGTCGTCGCCGTCGCGACTCGCGAAAGCATCCGGGGCGAACGCAAACGTGCCCGCGTCCTCGTGCGCGCGCGACGACTTCTTCGTCTGCTGACGCGACGTCGTCGCGCCGCCAGCGTCGCCTCGCAACCTCGCCATCGCCGCCGCCATCTCCCCCTCTAAATCGTTCGCCGCGTCGGCAAACGTCTCCCGCTCCTCGTCCATCTCACGCCCGCGCTCCCGCTCCCGCTCGCGCTCCAACGCTCGCAATCGCGCCGCCATCTTCTGCAACTGCGCCTCCTTCGCCTCGAGCGCCAATCTCGCGTTCTCCGCCACGTCAAACGTCCCTCGCGTCTTCGCCGTTCGCTTCGACTCTTCGAATCGTTCGCGCCGCGCCGCCGTTCCGAACCGATCCCTCCCCCCCAGTCTCCTCGCGCCCTCCCGCTCGCGCCCGAATTCGATCACCGACGACCCAATCAAACTCGCCGTCGCGCTCGTCGTCTCGCTCGTCGTCGTCGCGCTCTCGTACTCGTCCTCGCCCTCGTCGTCTCGCCGTCCTCGTCGCGTCGTCGTCGCCGCGTCCCGAAGTCGTCCCGCCATCGTCGTCCTCGCCAGTTCTCTCGCGCTCTCCGCCAGCGGCGACGTCGACGGACGTCCGTACGCCGTCAACGTCCGCGTCGAGCGTTCTCCGAGCGCGTCGCGCGACATCGCGCGCGCGAATGCGAATGTGAAATTCTAAAGATTATTCGTCGAATCCTTCGTCCGCGGCGCGTTCGAGCGCGCGAGCGCGCATGCGGGCGCGCGCGGGGGCGGGCACGATCGGGTCGCGCCGCGCGCGCGCGCGCCGGCGCCGCGCGAGGACGCGGGCGCGCGTGGACGTGTGCCGCGCGGGCGTCGCAACGGCTCTCCTATGTATATAGATGGTATGTATACTTAAATACGAGTACGAGACCGTACTAAGAATGGTATAGGGCCATATAATTAGATATTTAGATGACGCATCAAAGGGCATCGAACCGACGGGGGGGGGAGACCGCAAAGCTCGACGCGCGACCGAACGAACGAACGCGCGACCGACGGACCGACCGAACGAACGAACGCGCGACTCGCCGACGATGGTGCTGACGTGCCGAGATTTCATGACCCCCGCGCGCGCGTGCGTGCGCGAGGCGACGACGCGCGACGCGGCGACGCGCGAGACGACGAGGCGACGGCGCGCGCGAGGACGTTCGACTGAACCGCGCGCGCGCGTTTCGCTCGCGCAGGTGCATCACGGCGACGACGGACGATACGATCGAGAGCGTCGTGCACGCGCTGGCCTACGACGGCGTCGGGTGCGTGTGCGTGCTCGACGCCGGGAAACCGGTCGGCGTCGTCACCAAGGCGGACGCGCTGGAGTGGTGGCTCGAAAAGCTTCCCATGGACTGCACGTGCGGCGCGGTGGCGAACAAGGCGGTGATTCAGGCGAGTCCGTGGATGACGCGCGATGAGGTGAGCGCCGTGCTGATGCGCAATCGCGTGCACCACGTCGCCGTCACCGACCGAGACGGCGTCTTCGTCGGCCTCGTCTCGGCGTGGGACATCGCTCGCGAGGTCGGTCGCGCGTACGAGCTCCCGTTTTGGCAGGAATTCTTCGAGCGCATCCGACAGCCGCGCTTACGAGGCTCGCGTCCGACGAGATCGAGCGCGCCCGCCGCGTGAGCGCGACTCGATCGATTCCGTCGAGCGTCCGACCGACCGATGAAATGTACCGCACTGTTTACCCGCCCGCGCGACCGACCGTCATCGAACGCGCGCCTCGCCGACCGCACACGCGCGCGCGACGCGCGACGCGAGCGCGCGCCGAACGCGAACGCGCGCGAACGCGAGCGCCTCGCGCGAATCTCGCGCGCCGCGGACGCGGTTTCGCGACGAAATCGACGCGCGAAGTTTGAAATCGCAGCGCCATCTGCCGATCCCGCGCGCGGCGCTCGTCGCGCGCGCGCACCGAGCGCGACCGCGCGCGCGCGCGTCGACGCGACGTGATCGCTCGCGTCGTCCGGGGGGGTCGCGATGGCGATCGCGGCGACGGTGACGGGAAGGATCGACGGCGGGGCGCGACGAGGCGCGCGAGGCGCGGCGAAGGCGCGGCGACGACGCGAATCGAAGCGAATCGCGATCGTGAAAGCGACGGGAGAGACGGGAAACGAAGAGGAAGAGTCGGTGACGTCGTCGGCGGTGGTGTCGAGGGCGCGAGACGCGGGAAGGCGAGTGCTGGATCGATCGACGCGGGAGGCGCGGGCGAACGAAGACGAAGCGATTTCGGCGGAGCTCGCGGACGCGGCGAAGAAGGCGGCGTTTATAAGCTCTAAGATCGCGAGTTTGCTCGCGGCGAAAGATGAGAGCGAGGCGGAGGCGACGGTGAAGGCGCTGACGGCGAAGACGGCGAAAGAGACGACGAGCTTGTTGGAGGATTTGAAAAAGTACAAGGATGGCGAATTCGACGCCGAGGCGAATTCGAGTTGGGAAGAGTACGAGCGCACGCGCGAGCGCGCGTTGCGTCAGGGCGTGGCGTACAGCGCCGTGACCGGGATCGCGGTCACGGCGGTGTTGTCCACGGTTTCCATTGACGCCGTTTTGTCGAGTTTAGAATCCAACCCGCCGCTCGCGGCGCTCGAACAGCTCGTCGGTTTCGTCGTCACGGCGTATTACGGCACCGTGTACAGGCGTTTGCTCACCACGACCGAAGGTCGACAAGCGCTTCGTTTGGACTTCGCGGAGGCTTTTTCGCAAATCTCGGGCGCGCCAGAGCTCGCGGCTAAGCTCGCGGCTTCGAGCGACGAGCTTGACGCCGCCGTTTGCAAGACTATCGCCGATATGGAAGAACAGACGCCTCGCAACAAGATTCCGGCGTCTGTGCTCGCGGCGATCGACGTCTATTATAAAGCCCGAGACACTGAAAAGGCAGCGATGAAGAATGCCGTCTTCTTGCGCGAGCAGGAGGAGATTCGCGCCGTGCAAGCGCGCGAGGCGAAAGCCAAGGCGGCGGAGCTCGACCGCTTGAAGCGCAAACGCGAGCAAGAGGAGACGCGCGAGCGTCAGCAGCGCGAGCGCGAAGCCAAAGCAAAGGCACTCGTAGAGAAACGTGAACGCGAACAGCGCGAACGCGATTTGAAAGCCCGAGCGTCTCAAAGAGAGCGCGAAGCCAAAGCCAAGGCGGCGCAGGAAGAACGCGAGCGCCAACAACGCGAGGCCAAGGCCAAGGCTAAGATGACGCAGGAGGAACGCGCGGCCCAGATCAAGGCGGCGCAGGAGGAACGCGCGGCTAAGGCCAAGGCGGCGCAGGAGGAACGCGCGGCTAAGGCCAAGGCGGCGCAGGAGGAACGCGAGGCTAAGGCCAAGGCGGCGCAGGAGGAACGCGCGGCTAAGGCCAAGGCGGCGCAGGAGGAACGCGCGGCTAAGGCCAAGGCGGCGCAGGAGGAACGCGCGGCTAAGGCCAAGGCGGCGCAGGAGGAACGCGAGGCTAAGGCCAAGGCGGCGCAGGAAGAACGCGAGCGCGAACAAGCCAAGATCGAAGCTCAAGCGACGGAGACGAAGGAAGAGCCAACGCAGCCGGAGTCATCGCCGGAAATTCCGTCTATTGAAACCTCAGTCGGCATGCCCGTCGCCGCTTGGATCGAAAACATCAACGTTTTCATGAGCAAGCGCACCACCAGTGCCTCGATTGAGGCTTCAGAACGTGTTGATGAGGACAGGAAAGATAAGGAGGGCTTGCGATGGATCGGTGAAGAGATAGAACCTGCGAAGACGACGAGTGAAACAGATGTCGACGAAGCGCTTCAGAGCTTGGAAACCGCCAAAGCAGAGCTCGGGAAGCAAATGGCAGTTGAGTTCTCTCTCACGCAAAAACTCGAAGCGGAGCAGCTCAAGGTAAAGGAAATGGAAGAAGAGTTGCAAGTGCTTGTCGCAAAAGCCATGACGTCTGCTTCGCAGAGCGACGAAAAAGCGCGCAACTTGGGCGAACGCGTGCGTAATTTGGAAGACGAACTGAAGGCGTCCAACGCGAGGAACGATGAATTGAGCGAAGAGTGCCGCGAGGTGACTTCGCGTCTGGAAAAAGTGCAGTTGGAGTACACGTATCAACGCACTCAAGTCGAACGCAAGACGGATGCGCGCGTCTCCGAGCTCGAAGGTGTATCTGGGATGACTGTCGATGAGGTGGCAAAACTCAAAGACCGCGTTCGCTCGGAAGAAATCGCCAAGGACGAAGCCATCGCGCGCGTAAAGCAACTCAAAGCGAAGGTCAGCGAACTCGAGCGCGCAGTCAGCGAACTTCGCACGGCCAACAAGGCGCTTGAGCGCGATGATATGCGTGCCGGCGCACTCGAAGGGCGTGTCAAGGCGTTGATGACGGAAAACGCCGAATTGAAGACGCAAGTTTCCGACTTGACGCGCATGCTTCGCGAGGCTGAACGCGCCGCCGAAATCGTGGAGCGGGACGCCGCGTTCGAATTGAGGAAAGTGACCCTCGCCGCGGATCAACGTCGTCGCGAACTCGAGCATCAATACGCCAACGAAGAGCGGCGGATCAAGAATCTCGAAGCTGACGCGAAGAAGGCTATTGAAAATTCAGCAAGATTGGAGAAGCAATTTGCGACTTTGCTCGATGAAGACAAAACTGCGCGAGAGCTCTACGACGCCAAGCGCGAAGCCGAAGTAGCGATGGAAGACGCCGCGACCGCGCGCGCGGCACTCGCCAAGGTGGAGGCGAAACTCGAAACGAGAAGCGCGAACGAGCAATCGTACGCGACGCTCGAAATGTCGCGAGCCCTTGACGCCGCTTCCGCGGAAACTAAACGAGCGCAAGCACAACTGCAAGAGATGCGAGACTCCGTTGCTCAGATGGAGCGTTCGCTCAACGAGTCGAGCCAGGCGGAGAAGGAGCAAATGAAGAGCGAGATTGAGCGACTTCGCGCAGAGAAGGAATCTGCGCTGGAGACGCTCAAGAGTGCCGAAGCTCGCGCGGAATCGCAAGCGCTCGAATTGCGTCAAGCGCTCGCGCGAGTTCAAGAAGAAAAGGCGGCGGCACAGTCGCGACTCGACGGCGAGCAAAACGCGCGGTTAAGCGATATGGCAAAGTTACAAGAAACCGTCGCGAGATTGACTGAGGAAAAGAGTGCGTTTGAGCGTGAACTCGCAAATGCGGTAGATTCTACGGCGCTGGATGCATCGCGAGCCGAGTGCGAAACTTTGCGCGGGCAATTGCAAGCTAAAACCGACGAGCTCAACAAGGCGGAGAAAGCCGCTTCCGAGAGTGCACGCACGTATGCGAGTGAAATCTCGAGTTTGAAATCGGCTTCTAGCGCTGAAAAGGACGCTATCAACGCCGCCGCGGCAAATGAAGCATTGCGTCGACAAGGTGAGATCGACCGCCTGGTTGAAGAGCGAAATGACGTGCGTAATGCTCTCGCCGAATTGGAAGCAAAGGCGGCAGAAAACGCCGTTGCGTCTGAAAAAGAACGCGAGCGCATTGCGGAGGCTTTACGCGTGAGCGAAGCAAAGCTTGCGACGGCGGTGGATTCATCTGAAGCGCGAATTGCCGAAATTCGAGCAAAGTACGATGAATTAGTTGCCGAAAAGTCCGAGGTCGATCGTGCGTACGCCGAGTCCAAGAAATCCATCGACGACGCCATGTCGCAGAGCGAACAAAACGTAGCGGCGGCGAGAACAGCCGTCGCGCAAGTGGAGGAGCGCTTCACCGCACTAGAAGTCGAAATCGAACGCTTACGTGAAGAAAAGTCTCGAGTCGACGCGCGATTGGTCGAGGAAACGAGCAAATCTGACGGCCTTGTGAGCGACATAGAGCGCCTCGTCGAAGAAGGATCAGCGCGCGAACTCTCCGCCGCGTCTGCGGCGGAGGCATTCGAGAGCTTAAAAGGTCAACTCACCGACGCCGAGCGCCGTGCGAGCGAAGCCAACGCGCGCTTTGAAGCCCTCAAAGCGAAGACGGCGAGTCTCGTCGAGGCTTCTGAACTCGAAGCCGCGCGCGACGACGCGCGTCGCGCAGAAAACGCATGGCGAGAGAAACTTCGAATCGCTGAACTCGAGCAGGAGGAGTTGAGAGATGAAATCGAGCGCACCAGGACTGAAGCCTCCGAGGCGACGCGCCTGCGTTCGATGAGCGATGAGTTGGAGCGAAAGCTAGCCGAAGCAGACGATCGCGCGAGCGAACTGGCGCGCGAGCTCAGAAGCGAACAGGAAGCGGCTGCGGCGGCGCTCGCGGCAATCGCCGCCGAGCGCGACGAGTTGACGCGCAACTTAACGGAAGCGCGAGCAAAGGTTGAGGCATCGAGTAGCGCGTTGAATGACGACGTCGAGCGAGAATTGCGAGCAGATTTGGCACGCATGGAGGCGCGGCTCGCCGCTGCCGAGGACGACGCCGATGTTGCGCGCGAGCAAGCCCAAGAAGAATTTGCGGTCGAGGCGCAGACGATCGCTGAGCGTGCGGCGAGCGATTTAGCGGAAGCCGAGTCTCGATTCGCGACGCAGTTGGAAGAGCTCGAAGCCAAGCTTTCATCGGCGACGCTTGCGATCAAGGAAGCCGAAGCCAAGACGGAGGCTCTGGCCAAACGCGCGGCGAAAGCCGAAACCGCGGCTGAACGCGCGAGCGGAGCGCAGGTGCCGACACCACCGACGCCGACGCCCGTAATCGTCAGCACTGAAACCTCCTCGCCGGGTGTTGACGCCGCGAGGGAGGAACGCCCGGCGATCGTCTTCGAACCGTCCTCGCTCACCGCGTTGAGCAAAATGAAGCGCGACGAACTCATCGCCGAGTGCGCAGCGCGCGGTCTCGACGCCACGGGTCTCGCTGCGGAGCTCCGTTCCCGACTGCGCGACGCACGTTTGACGGAAAAGAACGCTTTGACGCAGCAACAGCGCGCGCAAAAGCGTAAAGCGCCTCAAGGATTCTATCGCACCGTCGGCGGCGTCAGGTACGACAACGCCGCTCTGTGCCTCGCGGACACTTTCATGGCGGAAAGAGGCGAAATCGATCGCGCCGGCGCGGAAAAAATTTACGAAAGCGTCTTCGACGGCGCCGGAATCACGAAGATCGAGCTCGAGACTTTGGCGCTGGTGCTCGCCGGCGGCGGCGGTCGATACGCCTACGTCCTCAGCGACGCCGCGGCGACGTATTTACAACCGCGAATCGACGCCAGACGCGAAGAGATCGAATCAGGTCTCACAAAATCCGCCTCAAAGCAATACCGCGTCATCGACGGCGCGAAATACGACGACAAGGCTCTCTCGATCGCGGACGCCTCGGTGAAGAAATCCGGCGCCGTATCCTTGGCCGCCGCCGAGCGCGTCTTCGACGCCGTCTTAGACGGCGCCGGCGCCACCGCGCGCGAGATCGCCACCTTGGTCTACATCGCCGAGTCCATGCCACCGGCCTCCGACGACGTCACCGCCTATCTCACGCTTAAAATTAACGAATTACGCGCGCGGTAGCTCGCCGCGAATACATTTAATCGACAGTTGGATGACTCAGCAAGATGCCCCCCGATCGCGTCTCTCTTCGTCTCTCTTCGCCGCACTCTTCGCCTCGCGCCGATTCGCCCCGCTCGCGCGCGTCCGCTCGCGGTTTAAACGCATCGACGTTCGCCGCGCGCGCGACGTCCCGCTTCGCGACGCCGCGCGCGGAATCGACGCCGCGAATACCGCCGATCGCGCGACCGCGCGGCGATCGCCATGATGTCCCGAAGCGCTCGCGTCGCGCTCGCGCCGTCGATTCGCGCGCGCGCCGCGCGGGCGAAACGCGAAACGCGCGACCGCGCGTTGCGCCGCGCCGCGTCGTCGGACGCCGCGAATCGCGACGCGGAGACGGAGACGGAGGCGCTCGCGAGCGAGCGCGTGCTGCGCTCGTGCCTCGACGCGGTGGCGTCCGGCGACGAAGCCGCGCTCGAGCGGTGCCTGCTCGAGTGCGAGGACGGTTTCGATGAACACGGCGTCAGCGCGACGGCGACGATCGAGACGCTGCGACGACGACCGGAGGTGAAGGGCGACGCGTTTTGGACGGCGAAGCTCAAGGAGCTGAGCGCCGAGCGCGTCTTCGAGGACTGCATGACGGCGGTGATGCGAGGCGACGTCGACGAGGTCGAGGCGTGCATCGTGGACGCTGAAAACGACGAGTTGTTGAGGGATTAGGCGCGCGCGCGAAAGGGCGTTCGGCGGTCGGGACGTCGGGACGTCGGGACGTCGGGACGTCGAGTCGTCGAGTCGACCGAGGCGTCGAGCGCGGCGTCGATCGGTCGATCGGTCGTCGCGCGCGCCGCGCGCCGCGCGACGCGAAAATCGTTTATATCTCACGTTAGGCGCGCTGTAATACCGTGATGCGCGCGTCCGCGATCCGCGAGCGCGCGTCGAGCCGCGTCACTCTTCGTCGCGCATGGCGACGGCGTCGAATCTCTCTCGCGTCGCCACCGCGCGCGCGTCGTCCGCGCGCTCGCGACGGCGTCGCTCGCGCGATTCCGCGGCGATGACGTCGACGCGCGCGACGCGCGTGTCGCGATTCGCGGACGACTACGACGTTTGGCTGCTGGACCAGTTTGGTCTACTGCACGACGGTTCGACGCCGTACGACGGCGCCGTCGAGTGCGTCGACGCGCTCGCCGCGATGGGGAAGCGGATATACATCGTGTCGAACTCCTCGCGCGGTCGAGAGGGCACGATCGCGCGGTTGGCGTCGATGGGGTTCTCGGCGACGGCGTTTCGCGGCGCGATGACGAGCGGCGAAGTCGCGCGGCGGTTCGCGACGCGCGACGCGGACGATTGGAGAACGGAAAAGACGACGGCGATGGGAGATAATTTTCGTCGCTTGCGACGCGCGATCGATGGGGCGAGATCGGAGGGGAGGAGAGCGAGAGCGGCGCATTTGACGTGGAGCGCTCGCGGCGCGATTACGCTGGGCGAGGAGACGAACGCGCGAATCGAAATCGTGGACGTTTCGTCGGCCGACGACGCTGGCGACGCGAACGCGATCGAACGCGTGGATTTCGTGTTGGCGCACGGGACGGAGGCGATCGGGCGCGGCGATGGGAAGCCGTGCGAGACCGTGGACGAGGAGACGATGCGGGCGCTCGTCGAACGGGCGGCGGCGGCCAAGGTGCCTCTGTGCGTCGCGAATCCGGATTTCGTGACGGTTTCGGGCGAGACGCTCGTCGCCATGCCGGGGACGCTCGCGAGATATTACGTCGATAAATTCAACGCCACGCACGCGGGCGAGGACGGCGAGGCGTACGTGTGTTTGATGGGGAAGCCGTCGTCCATCATTTACGAAGAGTTGCTGTGGGAAATCAAAGCCGCCGGCGGCGATTTGGATAAATCGCGCGTCGTCGCCGTCGGAGACTCGTTGGCGCACGACGTCACCGGCGGCGCGCGCGCGGGCGTGGACACGGTGTTCGTGCGAGGAGTGGGCGTTCACGCCGCGGAGTTGAAGCTTCGAGCGCTCGAGGACGTTCTGCGAGAGCATCCCGACGCGACGCCGACGCACGTAATCGAACGTTTCGCGTGGTGATCGAGGTGTAATAATAGGTAGTAATCATCGGTTTTACAAAAGAGGAAGGTGAATCTGTTTTGTGATGGTTAAGAGTGAAAAAGAGGCGCGCGAACGCGTGCGTACGAGCGCCGTCTTCGCAGAAACGAGCGATGTACCTGCTCAGAAAATTTCTGACCGACGATACTTTCGTTCAACCCGTGGAGCGCACGTTTACGCCGGTTCCGGAGCGACGAGTTCCATCGCGTACGCCTTGCCGCCGTGCTTGGATTCGTCCAAGCCGAGCGTCTCTTCTTCGACGGTGGTGCGGAGCAAGTTGAGCTTCTTCATCAACATGAAGAAGGCACCGAGGTTCGCGGCGACCCAGGCGGTGATGACGACGATACCGCAAATTTGCGCACCGAGAAGTTTACCGTTACCACCGTAGAAGACGCCGGCCGGCTCGTAGCCGTTGCGCGCGGTGCCAAAGACTTCGGAGACATACTCCTTCTTGGCCATGAAACCGACCCAGAGAACGCCGAAGGCGCCGCAGAAGCCGTGCATCGGCGCCGCTTCGAGTGGATCGTCGATTTGCAACTTGAGCAAGAGCTTGGAGGAGAAGTGGATGACGAGAGCGCTCAACGCGCCGCAAATCGGCGCCGCCCACGGTTCGGTGGTCGAGCAACCGGCGGTGATGCCGACGAGACCGGCGAGGACGCCGTTGCACACGGCGATCAAGTCCCAGACGTGGTACAACGTGTAGTTCAAAATCATGGCGGCAACGCCACCACCGGCGGCGGAGAGCGTCGTGGTGACGGCGGTACGCGCGATGACGCGAGCGTTATCGGCGGCGCCGCCTTCATACGCGACGAGGGCGAGCTGCGAGCCCGGGTTGAAGCCGTACCAGCCGAGCCAGAGGATGAAGGTGCCGAGGACGACGAGCGGGGCGGAGTGACCTGGCATCGGGTTCACGCGACCGTCGGAAGCAAAGCGACCGGTGCGCGGACCGACGATCCACGCGCCCATCAAACCGGCGACACCGCCAGTCAGGTGAACGATGCCAGATCCGGCGAAATCGAGCATGCCGCTACCGGCGAGAAGTTTTCCCCCCCCGTCGCCAGTTTCCGCCCGCCACGGACCGAGCCAACCTTGTCCAGACCAGCCCCAGTGCACGATGACCGGGTAGACAAACGCGCAGAGAAAGAAGGAGTAGCCGAGGTACGCCTCGAACTTGGTGCGTTCCGCGACGGAGCCCGACACGATCGTCGTCGCTGCGGCGGAAAACGACCACTGGAACAAGTACATGGCGATGTCCTTTTGCGAGGAAACCCCCTTCATCGCAAAGTTTCCGTTACCGATGAACGAGTTCATGCCAGTTCCTTTGCTGGGCGTACCAAAAGCAAAGCCGTAGCCCAGATAGAACCACGCCAACGCGCCAACGCAGGCGTCGAGCACGTTTTTAATCAAAATATTCTTCGTGTTCTTGCTTCGCACCGATCCAGCGCACAACATCGCGAAGCCGGCTTGCATGAAGAACACCAAGTACGCTGAATTCAGTAAAAAGTTCGCATCGAGGTTGTTGTACAACCCCTGAATTTCGGCACCAGCCTCTGCGCGGGGTCGAGTTCAGAAATCCGTCGTCAGTCTCGTTTTTGTCATATACCATTATATAAGTATATTATACGACAGCCTCCATCATATAATACACACACAAAAACAATATCCAAACACATCACTCCCCCAACCGGAGGGACGACCGGCGCGCCGACGCGGTCGACGCCGACCGTCGACGCGCGAACGCGCGCGCGCGTCGGTCGTCTCCCCTCGACCGACGCGCTAAAAATCACGTCCACCAACGCCGGTTCGCTCGAGCGCGTCGCGCGTTCGCACGCGCGACGACGCCGCGCGTTCGCGGCGTCAATTCAACGCATTGACGACCCGGTCGACGCTTTTCGAATGCGGTCGTCGATGACGCTCGGTGTCGTCGCGCGCGGGCGTCGAACGCGGTGACGTGACGCGCTATAATATCGTGAACTCGCGCGTCGCGCACGCACCGGTAAGGGACATGATGAGAGAGGTATCGCTCGCGCGGGGTCGAGTCGAGGAATGCGGCGATTATCGGGGTGCGCGACACGTCATGCGAAACGTCTCCGTCGACCGGGTCGACACGCCTCGTATTCAAAGAAATTATAACTTGTTACCAGATAACCAGTGTGGCGCGATAAAATGGAAGGTTCGGACATTCGGCGTGATGCGCTGGCGATGCGCTGGCAAATGCCATCTAATTTTTATTATACGTATAAATACACATATTGTGTGGGTTTTTAGTCTGTGATACGGGTCGGCACCTTGTGTATGTGTATGTGAGACTGTTTGCGTGTTTACATTTACGCGCGTTGACTCGCGGTCGACAACGGTCGTTTCAAGTCACGAGCTGACGAGGGGAAGGAAGGAATTTGAATTCGACTCGAGGCTCGCGCGTCGGTCGCGCGCGACGCGGTTTCGCGTGATGTGGTTTGTCTCTATCTAACAAACGACTAACGTGTTTCACACTCGACGATCATCCCATGCATTCGGTGATGATCCTTCAGTGACTATCCAACGTGACGTCGTCGGCGCTCGCGGAGCGAAAACCGATTTTGACCAAGTTGTCGGGGAATTTGCGACTGGCGACGAAGGCCCAATTCATCGCGTCGTTGGCCTCGGTGAGGTGGTCGACGGACGGTACGTTGGCGCACCGAACGTCGACTTTTACGGAGCCGTCGTAGACGACGCGTTTGGTGAGGGTGAGTTCGGCGTCGTCGCACGCGCCGGGCGCCTTGGCGCGCAAGAGGCTGAGAAAGGCTCCGCGGAGGAGTTTCATGTCTTTTTTGGAGACGTCGTAGGATTTGACGGCGATGGTGGCGGTAAAGACGGGTTTCGTCGCGGATGATGATGACGACGATTTCGCGTCGTCGTCGTCGTCGTCGTTCTTGGCTGAACGCGCGCTCGGTTTCGATTTCGGCGCTCCGGCGGACGCTTCTTCGTCGTCTTCGTCTTCGTCGTCCGACGCGTCGCGCGCGATGTCCTTCAACGCCGAGTCCCAAGTCGTGACTTTGGGCTTACGTTTCGCAGGCGGCGTGATCGTCGCGTCGGTATCGACGTGCGCCGCTTCAGTTGCGGCGTCGAGGACGTCGTCGGAAACCGCGTCGACGGTCCCGTCGGGCCGCGGCGCGGTTTCTTCAATCTTTGACTTTTTCTGCGCCACAGCGTCTTCCTTATCCGCCAAAACACTGCGCAAAGCCTCGTCGGCGCTTCGTTGCACCTTGGCCGCGGCTTTGGCGAGAGCGATTTTCTCTTTAATGGCCTTCTCTGCCTCCTCCTCGGCTTTGATGCGAGCCAAGGAGGCGTCGCGCGCCTCGGCGCGCGCGGCTAAAATTTGCAACTTCGCTTGCTCGACGACGCGTTTTTCCGTGTCCTCTTGCTCCTCTGCCGCGCGTGTGGTCTCTTCTTCGAGTAATCGCTCGGCCTTAGCGCGCGCCGTGGACTCCTTCAGCAAAGCCTTTTTGAATTCCTTGACTAAACCTTTGAGCTTTTCCACGGCGCCGGCGCTCTTTTGCAAATCCGCGTCGTTTTCCATACCCTTTGACGCCAGTTCCTCGAGCTTTTGTTGCGCCTTGAGTGCTTCTTGTCGCCACGCCTCGGCGGATTTGTGCTCCGCCTTGGCAAACTCTTCGACAATCTTCTTCTTGCTCTTGGATTGGAAGTGCTCATCCGCGGGCGTCGGCGTCGGCGCGAGCTCTTCGTCTTCCCCGTCACCGTTCGGTTGGGACGAGGACAGGCGCGAATCTCCTCCCGGAGGAATCGTCCAATCGAGCCGCGTGCTCGCATCGTCGACGTACACGCCGTCGTCTTCGCCACGAATCGGATCCCAAGACGCGTCGGCGGCGTCGGTGCCCGTCCATTCGTTTGATCCCCAGCTCGAACCGAGCGCGGCGAATCGCGTCGGTGTCTTCGTCGTCGTTGGTTTTTCCCCGAGCGAAGCCTCGTACGCGAGACGCTTATCGCGGAGTTGCGCGGTCACGGCGTCGGCGACTTCAGATTGGAGCATCTCTCCGAGCGCCGCGGCGTCCGGGCCGAGGGCTGTTTCGGCGGCGGTTTCGTTCACGTCGACGGTGATGTTCAAGCGCGTGCCGTTGAAATCAAAGCGCGTGCCGTCCAAAGCTTCGGTGACGTTCAGGACGAGATCAACGATTTGTGTGAGCACGTCTGCCAAGGTATCGCTCGGAAGGACGTTTACGCCCAAGTGTGCCGGCGCCGAAAATTCCATGGACGATCCGAGTCGCGCCCGCGAGTGCACCCACGGCGCGTCCCCACCCGGCGCGTCTTTCGCGCTCACCGCATCGCTGATTGCGCCCGTGGTAACTTTCTCAACGTTCGCTCGCGTCTTGCTCACCCAATCTGGGACTTGCGCCGCGTCGTCTGATTCGTCCAGCGCGTCGTCAAACTTTTCGTCGCCGCGGCGATTTCTCGCGCTAACGTGCGCCACGCCGCTGTCACGGCCCGTGTTCAACTCCCCGTTCGGTTTCACCCACTCTTTGGCGACGTTGTTCCACTTTTTCATCACCTCTTCGTGACTCGGAGCCGTGGCGGCTAAATCGTACGACGGCTCCGCCGAAGCCAAGTCTTCAGCCGTCCCGGCGCCGGCGACGTCTTCGTCTTCCTCGGTCAAGACTCGGAGAAGTTTACCAAGAACGTCCCGCAAGTTATCCACGCGATCCATCGTCGTCGTCAACGCCTGTAACTCATCGTTGATGTCTTCCGAAAGAGCGCTCACGTGCGTCTCGGGATCTCGCGACTTGGCGTCGGCGATCTTCTCCAAGCCAACCTCCATGACTGCGAGTTTCGTCTTCAAATCGCGCGCGATCGTCGCGTGCCACTGCCGCACGGCCTCGACACCGAGCTTGATCTCGCTTTTCGCGCCGTGATGCTTGGACTTTTTGATCAAGCCGTAGATTTCTTCCAAACGTTCGACGTACTTGTCGGCGTCTTGACGAATCTTCGCGTGCCACTCTTGCGTGTTTTCAAACTGCTCAAACCTCTCGCGCGCCTTAACGACGACGTGAGCGGGAAGTTTGAGCTTCTCATACTCCGCTTCCTCGGTCGCTAAAACGCTGGATCGGTGATGGTGATGGTGTTTGTGAAGGTGATGACTTTGCCCCGTCGTCGTCGTCGCGTCGTCGTCGTCGTCGTCGTCCGCGGCGTCGAACGTGTCGGCGTCACCGTCGTCGTCCACGCTCGGCAACCGCTCGTTCGGTAGCCTTCGTAGTTGTTCCGCGGC
>Ga0209666_1001119_pt1 | contig 20642 bp, 15 predicted proteins | sample SaaInlV_125m_DNA_FD_184679 | JGI IMG/M metagenome (GOLD analysis project Ga0209666, IMG submission 184679) | Marine microbial communities from expanding oxygen minimum zones in the Saanich Inlet - Saanich Inlet SI037_S3LV_10m_DNA (SPAdes)... | ecosystem: Environmental > Aquatic > Marine >...
CGTACATAAATCCACCTTGTCTAACATCATTAGAATTCATTACAAAATTTACAGTACCACCAACAGATGATATAGCTAATTTAGAAGCACCAAGTCCTCTTTGAATTTCAACAACACTTGCTACATCATTCATACCTGACCAGTTAGACCAGTACATTTTACCGTCTTCCATTCCATTAATTGGCTGACCATTTAACATGTATGCAGTATTATCTTGTTCGAAACCACGGACAGCAATTCTAGAATCACCATATCCACCAGCTTGACCAGCTACATACACAGAAGGAGTGTTAACAAGAGTCATTGTGATATCTTGCGTTCCAATCTTTTTTTGGATTTCGCTCCCTTTAATTGTAGAAGCAGCTACCGGAGTAACTCTATCAGCGGCAAGGTCAATAACCCCACTACCCATAAGTACAACCTCTTCTAATTCTTGAAGAGTTGAGTCCTCTACTTCTGTTTGAGAAATAATTGCCATAGAACTAAAAATAGTTAAAGCAACCATTAAATTTTGAGTAATTTTTTTCATAATTTAATTTGTTTAGTTTGTATTTGTTGCAAAAATAAATATTAAAATCCAGATATAGATAGCTAAAAGTTAATAAATTATTAATACACTAAGATAATTAAAAAAACCTTAAGTCCTAGATGATACTTAAATAATTGATTATTAGTTCTTTATAAATTATTTTTAGACTTATAATGTTTCAATAAATTATTTGTTGAGTCATCGTGATTATTAGATAAACCATTTTCTATTTCGTCCAAAATAGTATTTGCTAGTTTTTTACCTAATTCAACCCCAAATTGATCGTAGCTAAATATATTCCAAATAACGCCCTGAACAAATATTTTATGTTCATAAAGCGCAATTAGCTTTCCTAAACTCTCAGGGGTAAGTTTATCTATGAGTATTGTATTTGTTGGTTTATTCCCATTAAAAACCTTGAAGGGATTAATAAAATTCTCATTGACTGAAGGCTGTACTTCAGACAAAGATTTTCCTTTCATTAAAGCTTCGGTTTGAGCAATAAAATTTGAAATAAGTTTATTTTGATGATCAATATTTCCATGTAAGCTTTGAGCAAACCCAATAAAATCTGTTGGAATTAATTTTGTCCCCTGATGAATTAATTGAAAAAAAGCATGCTGAGAATTTGTGCCAGGCTCACCCCATACAATCTGTCCAGTAGAATAATTTACTTCTTTTCCATCTCTGTCAACACTTTTACCGTTACTTTCCATTGACGCCTGTTGAAGATATGTAGCAAATTGATTTAAATACTGAGAATATGTAATTACTGATTCACTTTCGCAATTGAAAAAATTATTATACCACACTCCTAGACATGCAAGGACCACAGGCATATTGTTTTCAAACTTTGTATTTTTAAAATGGTTATCCATTTCGTTTGCACCATTTAATAATTTATTAAAATTGTCAAAACCAACTGAAAGACTTATAGAGATCCCAACAGCACTCCAAAGAGAAAATCTACCCCCCACCCAATTCCACATTGGAAATATATTATTCTCTTCAATACCAAACGAAGTTACTTTTTCAATATTTGTAGACACAGCAATAAAATGTTTTGTAACATCACCAGCAACTGCGCCTGAATCTAAAAACCAGGTTCTAATTGTATTTGCATTAGAAAGAGTTTCCTGGGTTGTGAAAGTTTTAGAAACAATTATAAATAGGGTTGATTCTGGATTCAAGTTTTTTAAAACTTCATTAACATGATCTCCATCAACGTTACTTACAAAATGGGTATTTAAATGATTCTTATAAAATTTTAATGAGTCAACAACCATGGATGGCCCTAAGTCTGACCCTCCAATTCCAATATTTACAATATCAGTGAATTTTTTGCCTGTATAACCTTTTTTAGACCCAGAAATAATGGAGCTTGAGAACTCTTTAATTTTATTATTTACTTCTTTAATTTTATTGTGAATATCTATACCATTGTCTTTAATTTCAGTATTAACTTTTGATCTCAGAGCAGTATGTAATACCGCTCTATTTTCAGTTTTATTAATTAAATCACCATTAAAATATTTATTAATAGAATCTTTTAAATCTATTTCATCTAATAACTCATTGAACAGTAATATTGTTTTCTTATTAATTCTATTTTTAGAATAATCTAAATAAAAATCATCCCACTTGATTGATAGCTCTTCTGATCTTAGTTTATTTTTATTAAAAAAATCAACCATTTTGTGATCCTTAATTTCATTAAAATGGTTAGTTAACTTTCCCCATGAAGTTGTTTTAGTTGGATTTTGACTTTTTAAACTCATTTTAAAATATTTAATTATTAAGTGATTTATATTCAATATTATCAAGATCATTTTTTATTGGTAGTATAAATTCTTGATAATGCTTTTTATTATCCTTAGGTACTGACTTAGCTATTGGTAATTTTTGTTTAAATGGATCTACTTGTCTCCCATTTTTCCAAAACCTATAACAAACATGTGGCCCTGATGTATTTCCAGTCATACCAACCAAACCTATAACATCTCCTTGTTTTACATATTGACCAACCTTAACAAGTCTTTTTTTCATATGTAAGTACTGAGTAGAATAGGTTGAATTGTGTCTTATTTTTACATAGTTTCCATTTCCTCCTTTTATTCTAGATTCAATAACTCTGCCATCAGCGGTAGCTAAAATTTCTGTACCTACAGGTGCAGCAAAATCAGTTCCTTTATGTGCTTTAACTCTATTTCCATAAAGTGCAATTCTTCTTTTCAAATTGTATCTTGAAGATATATTACTAAACTGAACAGGAGCTCTCAAAAAAGTTCTTTGTAGACTTTGTGTTTTTTCATCATAATATTCTGTTGTTTTTTTTAAACTATCAACTTTGTAGTTAAAAGCATAAAACGACTCATTATTATGCTCAAAATAGGCTGCATCGATACTTTTAATTCCAGCGTAAATTGAGTCCTCAATAAACCTTTCATTATATATTATTTTAAATCTATCTCCTTTTTGTAATCTAAAAAAATCTATTGTCCAAGCATAAATATCGGACATATCATTTATTAATTGATATGGCAGTCCCTGACTATCCATAGTTTCAGACAAGCTACTTGAGATGATACCAGATGCATATTTTTTTATAATTTTAATAGGTTTTTTTTTGTTGTAGGCATAAATTGAATCTCCAATATGAATAACTACATAATTAACCTTATTAGGTTGATAAATAAAAATAAGTGGGTTTTCTAATGAGTCTTTAGAGCTAAGTATTGTGTATGGTTTTCCTGCTGTCAGCCATCTGACATCAAAAGTATCTTTTATTTTATTGGTGATTTGATAAATTTTAGGGTAGCCAATTTTATTTTTTTCCATTATTTCCCCAAAGCTATCGCCAAATTGAATAGTATCTCTTATAACTTTGAATTTATTAATGTCAAACCCAAATTCTATGTTTTCTGGCTCAGATACTTTAACAATGTTTTTTTCATCACTCGAAGTGAAAAAAGATAACACGGAAAGTAATAATAATAACCCAATAAATAAATAAAATAAAATTGGTAATTTTAATCTATTCATTTTCCCCCCATTTTTCAAGTTCATCTTTAGACCAAAGGTCAGGGAAAAATATTCTTTTTTGATATTTGGGGTGCATATATTTATGCCAATCACTTCCACCAGTTGAAATTGAATTCCCTGATTTAGATTCAATATAAAATTTAGCAGTATTATAGTGAGCCATTACCCATGTAATATTTACGGTATAATCTAAATGCCTCATTGCTTTAATTAATCTCTTATTGGCCTGATTCTTCTTTGAAAGAGATTTATAACTAGACCATAAATTTCTAGTGTTATAAACCTTCATAAAAGTTATAAATCTTTCTTTATATTGTTTTTCAAAACTTAATAATAATTGAGACTTTTTTCCAGTTTTAAAATCTTTTCCAGCAGCTTGCCAATATAAGTGATCAAATGCGTGTTCAAAGGGTGTATTTCTATCAATTGTCTTTCTAAACCTAATATCGATTAAGTTAATTAGTTCTGTTGAAGCAAATTCAATTAGCCTGTATTGAAAACTTTGGAAGCCACTTGCTGGACTAAGAGAAAGTCTAAATTTATTATACTGTTCAACAGACATTCCTTTAAGCATAATGTTAAATGAAGTTGTTAGCATATCAAAATACCTGCTTACTCGCATTATTTTATCTTCAAAGAGATCTACACTAAGGTTTTTTGAATCAGCTACTTGTTGTATCTCCCATAAAATCATTTTGAAAATTAATTCATTGATTTGATGGTAGGTAATAAAAACCATTTCATCTGGATAATCTGTTCTTTGAATTTGAAGATTTAAAAGAGCATCTGTATTTATATAATCCCAGTAAGTTAATTGTTTGGAATGCAAGAAACCTTCTAAAAATAAATTAGTGTCTTGTGATAAGGCTTCGTGCTTTTCTTTAAGTTCAGAAATTACAGAATCTAGTTTTGATTTTTTAGCCATATTTAAAAATTTATTTCAAAGGGATGATTTAGTCCGCTAAATGCATCTAAATCTACTCTTATAGAACCAACAACTAAATCTGCTTTGATTCTTACAGGAATTTTGTTTTTGTCAGCGCTTATCCACAAAGTTAAACTTTCTTTTTCTTTAAATACTCTTCCTGACTGAACAAATGGCCTAAGTTTAATACATTTAATTTTGCCAAATTTAGTGTTTATAGTTTCTATGCCCAAGAACTTCATTTTAAATTCATAGTTTTCTGAGTCAAAAAACATATCCACAGATAAATCTTTGGCTTTTTTAATTTGATCTAAGCTATAGTTGTTTCTGATAAAGTAAAAAACAGAAAGCATGTCATGTACATTCTTGCTGGTACTAAACTCTTCAACTTTGTTTTTTTTTATATTATTTACAATAGCTTTATTAGTAATTTGGTCAAAATCAATAGTTAAATTTTTGGTATGACCACCTTCATTAATTTTTCTAACGAATTTTTTTGGTAGACTAGTTTTTTTTGAGAAATAGCTTTGATAATAATCCTCTACTTTAAAAAACCACTTTATAGGCCCTGTAGTTTTTCCAATTGCTTTGACATGATAAAATTCTTTGACTTTATCTTCTTTTAATTTTAGGGTTGCTTTTCCAGCTTTAATCCAACCACTGTATGAAAGCTTAAAACTTAACCATTCACCACTCTTGTATGCTGATTGATCTTGCCCAAAACATAAATTCGAAATGAAGAAAATTAATATTATTGTTTTTTTCATGTTGAAGGATATAAGCTAAAAATAATAAACTTACTAAACTTTTAACTCATTATAATAATCAAAAACTAATTTTCCCTTAGAAGTGCCAATAGCATTTTGAAGCTCAACAATCGAAAGTTTAGAAATATTATTATTTGATTTAAAAGTTTTTAATAATTTAATTCTGGTTAAATCCCCTATCCCTTTGATATTGTCTAATTCATTTGTGAAAGTATTTTCACTTCGCTTATTTCTATGAAGCTTTAAACTAAATCTATGGGCCTCATTTCTTAACTTTTGTATTAAAATTAGACTTTCTGATTTTTTATCCAAAAATAAAGGGGTTGAATCATTAACAAAATAAATTTCTTCTAGCCTTTTCGCAATACCAATAATCGAAATTGTGTTTTCTAACTTTAGTTTAACTAAACTCTTTAAAGCTGCTGAGAGTTGTCCTTTACCTCCATCTATAATTATTAGCTGTGGCAAACTTTTATTCTCCTTTAATAACCTACTATACCTTCTAAATACCACCTCTTCCATCGATGCATAATCATCTGGTCCATCCACTGTTTTAATATTAAAGTGTCTATAATCTTTTTTACTTGGCTTTGCATTTTTAAAAACTACACAAGCAGAAGTGGGGTTTGTTCCTTGGGTATTTGAATTATCAAAACATTCTATGTGAATCGGAATCTTATCCAATTTTAGATCCTCTTTTAGACGTTTTAAAATTCTGTTTTGATGTCTTTCTGGGTCAACAATCTTAATTTGTTTTAACCTTTCAAACTTAAAGTGTATTGCATTTTTAAGCGATAGATCTAAAATTTTTCTTTTGTCTCCAATTTTAGGAACTTCTATTTTAATTTTTTCTCCAAGGTCCAATGGAATTATAGAGTATACAATTGGTGAATCAGATTTAAACTTTAACCTTATTTCAATTGCAGCTAATTCCAGAATTTTCTTTATTCCTTCATCAATTTTGGATTTAATCTCAAGATTAAAAGATCTAACTATTGATCCAAGTGAAATTTGTAGAAAATTAACATAAACAAAATTTTCATCCTTAACATAAGAAAAGACATCAACATTAGATATTTTAGGGCTTACTACTGTTGATTTATATTGATAATTTTCTAATGCTTTGATTTTTCCTTTAATTAAATTGGCTTCTTCAAATTTTAAATTATTTGATAGTTCCTTCATTTCACTTTTAAAGGAATAAAGCGAGTTTTTAAAGTTTCCCTTTAAGATCTCTTTAATTTCTAAAATATTTTTATTATAATTTTCTTCTTCCTCAAAACCCTCACAAGGACCATGGCAATTTCCAATATGATATTCTAAACAAACTTTATATTTTTTATCTTCAATTTTTTTCTCATTAAGATCATATGAACATGTTCTTAATTTATACAAACTAGAAATTATGTTCAAAATTGTTTTAACAACTCTTAAACTTGTGTATGGTCCGTAATAGTCGGATCCGTCTTTTATCATTTTTCTTGTATAAAAAACCCTAGGAAATCTTTCATTTTTTATACATATCCATGGATAGGACTTGTCATCTTTTAAAAGGATATTGTATTTAGGTTGGAATTTTTTAATTAGGCTATTTTCTAGAAGCAATGCATCAGACTCTGTTTTTACAACGACATGCTTAATGTTGTGAATATTTTTTACAAGAGAATTAGTTTTTCCGTCTTTGTGGTTTTGTTTGAAATAAGAGCTAACTCTATTTTTTAAACTTTTAGCTTTTCCAACGTATATAATGACTTCAACTGAATTTAAAAACTGATAAACACCTGGGCTATTAGGAAGATGTTTAATTGTATTGTTTAATTCAATTGTTGTCATTTTCCAAAGGTAAATTATTTAACAATGTTTTAAAAATTGTTTATCTTAAGAGAATGAGAACAAAAAAATCGTTTTTATTTATCTTTCTTTCTGGTCTTGCCCATATATTTTCATTTAAAGGATATTCACGTAGAAAAAGGAATAATTTTAAAAGAAATATTCGATAGTATTGGTAACTTAATAACTGATCAAGCTATTTATGACCTAATTTTTGGGTAGAAATTACTTTTGCATATTTTTAGCTTCAATGCTTAAGGTTGCATGTGGAACTAATTCTAATCTTTTTTTATTGATTAGTTTTCCAGTAACCCTGCATATTCCATAGGTCTTGTTTTCAATTCTTATAAGAGCTGTTTTTAAATCTCTTATAAATTTTTCCTGGCGAATAGCTAATTGAGAATTAGATTCTTTACTCATAACAGCACTACCTTCATCAAAGGCTTTAAAGGTTGGGGAAGTGTCTTCTGTTCCATTGTTATGGTCATTTAGATAAGCGCTTTTTATTAACTCTAAATCGTGATTAGCTTTATTAATTTTTTCTGTAATTAATTTTTTAAATGTTGCTAAATCCTTATCAGAATATTTGTATTTAGTTTCTGCAGACATATCTTTTAAATTTTATTTATACTTATTTTAGTTTTCACGTCATCGAAAGATATTTCATCTCCATCATTTAAATCTTTCACAATTTTTAAATCCTCCGCTAAAGTTTCAGATTTTATATAATTTACATTATTATCAATTGCATCTACAATATTAGAGTCGTGTTTAATATAAACATTTATTCTATCGGTAACTTCAAAACCTGAGTTCTTTCTCATGGTTTGTATTTTACTCACAAACTCTCTTGAGATTCCTTCATCTTTTAAATTTTTATCAATCACAATATCCAAAGCAACCGTAAGTGTTCCTTCATGCGCAACAAGCCAGCCTTCAATATCCTGTGATACTATTTCAAAATCACTAAGCTCGAAAATAATACTTTTTTCATTAATGGCAAGTTCAATATTACCTGTTTGTTCTAATTTCTTTATGTCTTCTGCATTTAATTTACTTACAACATTCGAAATATCCTTCATTAATCTACCATACTTTGGCCCAAGAGTTTTGAAGTTTGGTTTAATTTTTTTAACTAAAATATCTGATCCGCCTTCTAATAATTCAATTTCTTTAACATTGACTTCATTTTTTATCAAATCTGAGACTGCTTGAATTTCATTTTTTTGATTATGGCTAGAAACAGGTATCATAATCTTATTTAATGGCTGTCTAACTTTTATTTTTTCTTTAGCTCTAAGAGATAAAGTCAGTGAAGATATTTTTTGAGCATATTTCATTTTTCTTTCTAAATCAGAGTCAATCAATAACTCATTAGAAATTGGAAAAGTAGTTAAATGCACACTCTCATGGTTTGTTTTAGAAATATTTTTTGTTAAATCTAAATATAACTTGTCCATAAAAAATGGAGCTATAGGTGCTGCTAATTTTGAAATAGTTATAAGGCAAGTATAAAGGGTTTGATAAGCGGATATTTTATCCGACTCATAATCTCCTTTCCAAAATCTTCTTCTTGAAAGTCTCACATACCAGTTACTTAATATCTCAACTGTGAAGTCAGAAATGGTTCTAGCTACTTTAGTGGGATCATATTCAGAATAAAACTTATCTACGTTTTTAATCAAAGTGTTTAGCTCAGATAAAATCCATCTATCAATTTCTGGTCTACTACTAAACTCAATTTCATCTTCAGAATAATTAAATTTATCAATATTAGCATAAAGCACAAAAAAGGAATATGTGTTATATAGGGTACCAAAAAATTTTCTTTTAACCTCTTCAATTCCATTAATATCAAATTTTAAATTATCCCACGGGTTAGAGTTTGATATCATATACCATCTAGTTGCATCTGGTCCATATTCAGCAATTGTTTTAAATGGGTCAACAGCATTACCTAATCTTTTAGACATCTTTTGTCCGTTTTTATCTAAAACTAATCCATTGGATACCACATTTTTATACGCAATAGAATTAAAAACAGACGTTCCAATAGCATGAAGGGTGTAAAACCAACCTCTTGTCTGGTCGACTCCTTCAGCAATAAAATCAGCAGGGAAAGCCTTGTTATCATCAATTAGAGTTTGGTTTTCAAAAGGATAGTGCCATTGAGCATAAGGCATACTTCCTGAATCAAACCAAACATCTATTAAGTCTGGTTCTCTAAACATCTTTTCACCACTCTTTGAACACAAAATAATTTTATCAACGATGTTTTTATGTAAATCAACTTTATCATAATTTGTTTTAGAAAAATCATTTATAATAAATTCCTTGTATATGTCTTCATCCATAAAACCTGCGGCAATAGATTGTTGCATTTCATTTTTTAACTCTTCAATTGAGCCTATACAAATAACCTCTTTACCATCTTCAGTTCTCCAAATAGGCAATGGGATTCCCCAAAATCTTGACCTAGACAAATTCCAGTCGTTAGCATTTTCTAACCAATTTCCAAATCTTCCTTCACCTGTAGATTTTGGCTTCCAATTAATACTTTTGTTCAAGTCATACATGGTCTCTTTAAACTCTGAAACTTTAATAAACCAGGAGTCTAATGGGTAATAAAGAATTGGCTTGTCAGTTCTCCAACAATTTGGGTAACTATGTTTGTATTTCTCTACTTTAAATGCCTTATTTTCTATTTTTAATTTAATTGCTAACTCTACATCAATTGATTTGTCTGGAATATTATCATCAGTGTAGTATTCGTTTTTAACGAATTTACCTGCAAATTCTTTCATTTCTGGCCTAAACTTACCTTGTAGGTCTACCAGTGGAACTAAATTATCATTTTCATCTTTTACAAGTAATGGAGGTATTTCAGGGCTAGCTTGTTTTGCTACTAAAGCATCATCAGCTCCAAAAGTGGGTGCTGTATGAACAATTCCTGTTCCATCTTCAGTTGTAACAAAATCACCAGAAATAACTCTAAATGCATTTTCAGGATTATCATTTGGTAATGCATAATTTAAAAGTTGCTCATATTTAATGCCAAGTAAATCTTTACCCCTAAATGAATTACAAATGAAATAAGGGATTTTTTTATCTTCTTTTCTGAAATCATCTACTTCTTCTAAATTATTAGCCTGAAAGTATTTACCATTAAACTGTTTCGACACTAAAGCTTTTGCTAATATTACATTTGTAAGCTGAAAAGTGTATTGGTTATAAGATTTTACTAACACATATTCAATGTTCGAGCCAACTGTTAGGGCTGTATTGCTTGGAAGGGTCCAAGGAGTGGTAGTCCAAGCTAAAAAATATACAGAAGAGTTTATTTGCAAAAAGCTAGGTAAAGTGTTTTCAACAGCTTTAAATTGAGCCGTGACTGTAGTGTCAGTAACGTCTTGGTAAGTTCCGGGTTGATTCAATTCATGAGAACTTAAGCCTGTTCCTGCTTTGGGTGAATATGGTTGTATGGTATAACCTTTGTAAATAAAATTCTTTTTGTATATTTCTTTTAATAACCACCATACACTTTCCATATATTTAGACTCATAAGTAATGTATGGATCATTCATATTTACCCAATAACCCATTTTAGAAGTCAAATCATTCCATATGTGTGTGTACTTCATCACCTCTTTCTTACATTCCGAGTTGTAATCTTCAACGGATATTTTTGTACCAATATCTTCCTTAGTGATTCCTAATTTTTTTTCAACACCAAGTTCAATTGGTAAACCGTGGGTGTCCCAACCTGCTTTTCTATTAACCTGAAAACCTTTCATGGTTTTATATCTAGGGAAAATATCTTTAATTGTTCTGGCTAATACATGGTGAATTCCAGGAAGTCCATTCGCAGAAGGAGGCCCTTCAAAAAAGATAAATGGCTTAGCTCCTTCTCTTGATTGAATTGATTTTTCAAAAATATTATTATCACTCCAATAGGATAAGATTTCATCACCTATTTTAGAAAGATTTAAATTATTATAATCAGGAAATATCATGTTTTTTTAAACTAATTGCGAAAATAGTAAATTTAGTTATATTCTTGTTAGAAGTAACTCTTGAAATTAATTTAAATTATTGATTAAATCTTCAATCTTTGATAAAAATATAATTTTAATAGATTTCGTAGAGATATTAAGCTTACTAAACTTTGAAATAAATATTTTTGAAAACCCTAGTTTTTCAGCTTCAGTAATTCTTTGTTCTAGTCTTTGCACGGGTCTTATTTCACCTGAAAGACCAATCTCTGCCGCAAAACAATATTTTTCATTCAAAACTAAATCTTCATTTGATGAGATAATCGCAGCAACGACAGCAAGATCAAGTGCTGTATCATCTACAGAGATTCCACCAGTAATATTCAAAAAAACATCTTTTGAAGCTAATCGAAAACCAACTCTTTTTTCTAACACAGCTAAGAGCATGTTTAATCTCTTTGAGTTATAACCGGTTGAACTTCTTTGTGGAGTGCCATAAACTGCAGTACTAACTAATGCTTGAACTTCGATCATAAAAGGCCTCATTCCTTCAATTGTTGCTGATATTGCATTTCCGCTAAGCTCTTGATTTTTCTTAGATATTAAAATCTCTGATGGATTATTAATTTCTTTTAATCCCTTAACATTCATCTCATAAACACCAATTTCATTTGTTGAACCAAATCTGTTTTTATTAACTCTAAGAATTCTGTAAACATGATTCCTATCTCCCTCAAATTGAAGCACAGTATCAACCATATGCTCTAATATCTTTGGGCCAGCAATGTTTCCATCTTTTGTGATATGTCCAATAATAATAACAGGGGTTGATGTTTTTTTTGCGAAGTTAATTAGTTCAGAAGTGCAAGTTTTAATTTGCGATACACTACCAGGCGCTGAATCAACTAATTCAGTTTTTAATGTTTGAATAGAATCTATAATTAATATTTGAGGTTGTATTTTTTTAATTTGCTTAAATATACTTTCCAAACTAATCTCAGTTAAAACATAGCATTCATCACTTTCATGATTCATTCTATTGGCTCTCATTTTAATTTGGCTTTGACTTTCCTCTCCAGAAACATAAAGAGTAGAATATGGTAACCTAATAGCTATTTGTAACAACAATGTGCTTTTACCAATTCCTGGTTCACCACCTAATAAGGTAAGTGATCCAGGGACAATACCTCCACCTAAAACTCTATTAAATTCAGAGTCTGAGGTGACTAATCTATTTTCTTCTTTGTAAACAATATTAGAAATTTTTTGTGGGGTAGTTGACTTTACACCTTTAACGCTTTCTGTTTCCCAAGTATTACTTTTAGTCTTTAAAATAACTTCTTCAGAGATAGAATTCCAACTTTTGCATGATGTACACTGACCTTGCCATTTTGGGAAATTAGTTCCGCAATTATTACAAATAAAAGTTGTTTTAACTTTACTCATTATTACTGTAAATCTTGGTTAATTAAATCTGCCCTTTCTAACAACTCATCTTTTGTAATTCCTTCAACGTCTTCTAAAGTATAAGCAGATCTATAGATATGCATTGCTTTTCTAATATCTCCATTTCTTTCATGGTAGAGACCCATAAAATAGCTTCCTAAAATTGTTTTTGGGTATTTATCGAGAGCCAATTTTGAAAGATCTTTGTAGTATTTGTACTGTTCACTTTCTTCAATATATTTTTCAATAGCTCTAAAATCATTGATTAAAATATCTTTATTAACACCATAATAATTGTAGATATTTTCATATTTCTCAACTAAATATTTGACTGGCGAGGTTTGGGTTTTACTTAAAAATGAGTCGTACTCAATAGAATTGATAGCAGAATAAGTAGCAAAAACATGCTCAACACCTTCTGAAATTGAGTGTATAGGCAGATTATAGTGAGTAAGATTTTCATGCTGTTTATATTTAAACGACACTAAGTTATTATTTAAAGTCAAAAGATTTTCAGATAACATTTTAGTCCTTTCATTGATTGACTTAAAGTCTACATTAGAACTGACTAAATAATAGAAAATATTAGTTTTTATTTTTTCAAACCTTTTAATTATATAATTTTCCATATTGTATGAAAATTTTGGGCTAATAGCAATAAAACCTGAAATTGAAGTTTTATTATTTAATAAAAAATAATTAATATAATTTGCAGTTGCCTCGTGACCTACGGCTACTTTAAATTTCGTTGTACGATAGTTTTTATCAAAATAAGGAATCAATTCTTCTGAAATAAAATCGAAAAAATTTGCGCTTGAATTAATAGGGATAAAGTCTATATTATCTAAAACACTACAGTCATCATATCTCGAATCAATTTGATTAATACCAACTATTATTGAGTCAGGGATATCTCCCCAATATGATAAATAATCAACACTTCCCGAAACAGCTTCAAACATATAATCTCCGTCTAAAACAATAATTAAAGGGTAGTTTTTCTTATTATTATCATCATAATTTCTGGGTAGTTGAATTTTTAACTCACGTGAGTCATTTAAAAATTCAGATTCAAAACTCTCATAGATAGTTTGAGAAAAAGAAGTGTTTATTAAAAAAAATAGTATTAAGACCTTAATTTTTAACATATATATTATTAATATTTTTAATCAACGTGAAGGTAATAAAATATGTAAAAAAACTAATTGGTAATTGACTTATTTCTATGATTATTGTAAATAGGAAGTAATAAAAGTGAGATCCCACCAAATATAATAATCATTATTGTTTGCGATGACCACATAATCCAACCAAATGCACGGCTAGGGTCTTCAGCAATACTAAATAGTGAAAATGCAATTACGACAGCTTCTGGGTATGTTCCAATTCCCCCATTAGTTGCTCCTATGGAAAACATTCCTAAAATAAAACCTATTAAAATTGGTGCAAACGATATATTGTTAAATTCCTGCATGGATAATGATGTAACATAAAACATTAGCACATACATAATCCATATAAAAATGGTGTGAAAAACAAATGCCCACCTGTGTTTCATTTTTGTTATTGCTAAAACTCCTTCAAAAATTCCTTTTAAAAAAAATTTAATTTTAGTTATTATGGATGGGAAAATATAATTTAATCCTATTAAAAATAAAATAATTATTATTATACCAAAGACTAATGAAAATGCACTCATTGAATTAAATTTCTCTAAAATCAAATTTGTTATAAAGTCTTTTTTTAAAAAAACTGCTAAACATATAATTGAAAAAGCACAAATTAAGTCTGCAATTCTTTCTGCTATAACAGTACCAAGAGTTTTATCAAAAGGAATATTCTCATATTTAGAGATTAAAGTTGCTCTTGCAACATCTCCAGCTCTTGGAACAGTTAAATTAATTAAGTAAGCAGAGAATACAGCAAAAAAACTATTTAAAAAAGTTATTTTATATCCTAAAGGGTTTAACAAATAATTCCATCGGTATGATCTTGAAATGTGGCTCAAGGTTCCAAAAAATATACCGAGTAAAATCCAATATGGATTAGATTTTTTTAAATAGAAAAAAATTTGATCAATCGATATTTTTGAAAAAGAATAAAACACAAGTAATAACCCAATTGATATGGGTAAAATAATTTTTATATACTTTCTTGTTTTTTTATTCAAAAAGCTATTTTAATAAATTAGTTTTTTCATCAGGGAACACTATTGTAGGATTAAAAGATTTTGCTTTTTTTAAAGACATAAAAGCATATGTGATTAAAATGAGAACATCATCTACCTGAACTTTTCTTGCTGCAGCACCGTTAACAGTAATTTCTCCAGAATTTCTCTTCCCTGGAATAACATAAGTGTCAAATCTTTCACCATTATTGTTGTTAACTATTTGAATTTTTTCACCCTCAATTATGTTAGCCGCATCCATCAAATCTTCATCAATGGTAATACTACCTATGTAATTTAAGTCTGCTCCGGTTACTTTAACTCTATGAATTTTTGATTTTAAAATTTGAATCTTCATGTAAAAATTTAATTAAGTGCAATATTATCAATTAATCTGATTCCATCAACAAAAACAGAGATAAAAGCTCTATATTTTTTTTTATAATTTATTGAATCAGTAGGAACTAACTTATCTTCATCGGCAATAATTAAATACTCTAAATTCATTTGATCAAAAGAATTGATTTTATCACTAACAATATTTCTTAAATCTTCAATTTTATAATTGAATATGTTGGATTTTATAAAAGTTAAATTCTTAAAAATATTAGAAGCTACTTTTTTAGATTTTAAGGATAGTTTATTGTTTCGAGAGCTTAAGGCTAAGCCACTTTTTTCTCTTTGAGTTTTACAGCCAATAATATTAATTTTAGTTTTTAAACTTTTAATTATTTGTAATTGTTGGAAATCTTTTTCTCCAAAGTATACTGTATCAGGTTTTACAATATTTAAAAGTAGTTCAACAACAGTTGCAACACCCTCAAAGTGATTATTTCTAAATTCACCCTCCATAAACTTATCAAGTCCTTTAAAATCGTATGATTTTACATACATTTTATCACCATATATTTCTTTAGAATCTGGTGCAAAAACTAAAATTTCATCAGAAATTGTTTTTAACAAACGACAGTCTTCTTTTAAGTTATTTGGATAAGTAGATAAATCCGTAGAACTAGAAAACTGTGTAGGATTAATAAAAATACTCACAACTGTCACTTTGTTGTTTAAACATGATTTTTTTAATAATGACAAATGACCTTCATGTAATGCTCCCATGGTGGGAACAAAACCCACATCTGAACCTAATTTCCTTAGTCTCTCTAGTTGTTCAATTAGCTTAAATTTTTGATGAAATATCTTCATTTTAATAAAACTTTAACAGCACGCAAATTTAATATATTACAATTAATCTGCATAATTTTTGTAATTTTGCTACTTTTTGCAGTTAATAATTTTTAATACACGGAAATGAAAGAGAAAAAAATATTATACGTCTCATCAGAAGTTGTTCCATATCTTCCTGAAAATGAAATTTCATCAATGTCTTTTGAAATTCCAAAAATGATAAATAAACAAGGAGGACAGATTAGAATCTTTATGCCTAGATACGGTAATATAAACGAAAGAAGACACCAGTTACACGAAGTTATCAGATTGTCAGGAATTAATTTGGTTATTGATGATTTAGATATGCCATTAATAATTAAGGTTGCTTCTATTCCAAAAGAAAGAATTCAAGTTTACTTTATTGATAATGAAGATTATTTTAAGAGAAAATCTACTTTTGCAGACGAGAACGGCAAGCTTCATGATGATAACGATGAAAGAGCTATCTTTTTTGCTAAAGGTGTAATTGAAACGGTTAGAAAATTGAACTGGTCACCTGATATAATACATGTTCATGGCTGGATGGCTTCTCTATTCCCATTGTATCTTAAGACTTACTACAAAGATGAACCTGTTTTTGAAAACAGTAAAATAGTTACTTCTGTATATGACAAATCATTTGACGAGAGTTTAAATAAAAAATTAGTTGACAAAATTTTATTTGATGAAATAAACGAAGAGTTAATTAAAGGTTTAAAAGATCCCTCATATAATAATCTAGTGAAAAATGCTATAGACTTTTCTGATGCTATAATTTTGGGTTCTCAAAAAATTCCAACAGACGTTCAAGATCATTTAAATTCTTCTAAAAAACCTGTCTTAAATTATCAAACAAGAGAAACTTTTTCTGAAACATACACAGAATTTTACAAAAACGAAGTACTAAATCAATAAATGAAAAATATTAAATTATTATCCGTTTTCTTTATCATTTTTATTTACTCATGTGATAAAGACTTTACTAGTATAGACTCAGACGTAATAAGTGCTGAAAATGCTATTAATTTTAATACATCTTCGATTGATTATCCTATAGTTGCTTCAAACTTAAGGTTAAATCCTGTGAAATCGAATAATTTACCATCATTCATGTTGGGATACAATAATAATCCGTTTTATGGAGAGAGTAAGGCAAGTTTTTTAGGTCAAGTAGTTCCTGCTGAATTTAGTCCATCCTTTGGTGAAAATGTAGTATTAGATTCTGTTATCTTAACTATTCCGTATTACAGTAGAGGAGTTGAAACTAGTGAAGAAGGAGATATTACTTATGAAATTGATTCTGTTTATGGTAGCACTGCCACTAAACTTTATGTTTACAAAAGTAATTTTTATTTAAGAGATTTTAATCCAAGTGGAGATTTTAGTGATTCTCAAAATTATTATTCCAATGGAGCATTATCTAATTCTGAGTCTATAAATCAAGCAGAAATCGAAGCTGAGTTACTATATGAGTCTGGCATTCTAGGAGATGGTTCAGATGACTTTATCCCAAGCTCTGAAAGAATAGACCTAACCTCACTTGATTCTCTTGGTGAATCTTATGTGTCAAGTAGTATAGCTCCAGCGATAAGATTAAAACTAAATAACCCAAATGATAATTTTTGGCAAAGTTTATTTTTTGAAAATGAAGGCAATCCTGAATTGATTAACCCAAATACATTCAAAGAATTTTTTAGAGGCCTTTACATTAAAGCGGATGGAGTTAATTCAGATGGGTCTATGATGTTATTAAATTTTGCTTCATCAAACACAAAGCTTACAATTCATTACACGTCTGAAACTAGTACTGATAGTGATACAGATTCTGGTGGAACTTCAACTGAAACCATTACAAGTCAAAATGAATATGTTTTAAACTTTACTGATAATTTAGTTAATATATATGAAAACAATTTCCTAGTTGATGTCTCAAACCCGAATACTGTTGATGGAGATGAAAGAATTTACCTCAAAGGTGGTGAAGGATACATGTCTACTGTAGATTTATTTGGTGGAGATATTCAAGATGAAAATGGTGAAATGGTAAATGCATTTGAGCATTTCAAAAACTCATTTTATGATGAGGAAAATGAAATTGCTAATAAGATAATAAATGAAGCTTATATAGAATTTTTTGTCGATCAAACCCAAGACATTGGATCTGAACCTGATAGAATTTATTTATATAATTTTGAGCAAAACACCGCACTTATTGATTATTTTCTTGATCAGTCAGTAAGTTCTACCACAATTAATGCAAAAATAAATCATTTAGAGCCATTAACAAGAGATGGAGATTCAATTACTGGTGAAGGAGTTAAGTACAAAATTAGAATAACAGAGCATCTAAATAATTTAATTCTTAGAGATTCAACTAATGCTAGACTAGCATTAGTTGTTACTTCAAATGTAGGATCAATAGATAACTTTTCTATTTTAAACAGTGGCGAAGAAGACCGTGATTTTCCTTCTGGCGCAATTTTAACTCCCAAAGGAACAGTACTACACGGAAGTCAATCTGAAGATATTGATAAAAGACCTAGAATAAAAATATATTATACTGACCCCAATGAATAATATTAGAAATTGTTATTTCTATAGATAATCATAATTTAAAATTTATTAATTAATACATTTGTAAAGTATGTGTGGAATAGTTGGTTATATTGGAGATAAAAATGCTTATGAAATTGTAATAAATGGTTTGAGAAGGCTCGAATATAGAGGTTATGACAGCTCAGGTATTGCTCTATATAATTCTGAATTGAATGTTTGTAAAACCAAAGGAAAAGTTGAAAAATTAGTTAAAAAAGCTAAAAAAAACATTTCACTTGAAGCAAATATTGGAATAGGCCACACAAGATGGGCCACTCACGGTGAACCTAATAATGTAAATGCACATCCTCTTATTTCGAATAATGGTTCCCTTGTGATTGTTCATAATGGTATTATTGAAAATTACGCTACAATAAAAAATGAATTAATCGGCAAAGGTTATAATTTTAAATCTGAAACTGATACAGAAGTTTTAGTAAACTTAATTGAATATGTTCAAGAAACAGAAAATGTAAAGTTAGGCAAGGCTGTGCAACTTGCATTGTCTCAAGTAGTTGGTGCTTATGCAATTGCAGTGTTTGACAAAAAGAAACCAGATGAAATTGTTGTAGCTAGACTTGGAAGTCCATTAGCAATTGGAATTGGGGAAAGTGAAATGTTTATTGGAAGTGATGTTACTCCATTTTTAGACTTTACAAGAAAAGTCATTTATCTTGATGAGGGGCAAGTTGGTGTGTTAAGGAATCATAAAGAGACAAAATTTTATGATATTTCCAATGATTCTATTATATCTCCAAATATTGAAACTTTAGAATTAGAACTATCTGAAATTGAAAAAGGTGGATTTGATCATTTCATGCTTAAAGAAATACATGAACAACCAAAGGCGATAATTGATACACTCAGAGGAAGGCTAAAGTTAAACAAGGGTATAATTAAACTTTCTGGAATTGATAACAATTTAAATAAATTTACATCTGCAAATAAAATAACTATTATTGGTTGTGGTACTTCTTGGCATGCAGGGCTAGTTGGAGAATATATATTTGAAAAAATATCTAGAATTCCTGTTGAAGTTGAATATGCTTCAGAGTTTAGATATAGAGATCCAATAATTAATCCTAATGATATTGTAATTGCTATTTCTCAATCTGGTGAAACAGCCGATACACTGGCTGCAATGAAATTAGCAAAAGAAAAAGGTGCATTTGTGTTTGGTATTTGCAATGTAGTAGGTTCATCAATAACCAGGGAATCTAATTCAGGAACTTACACACATGCAGGTCCTGAGATTGGTGTTGCCTCAACAAAAGCTTTTACCACACAAATTACAGTTTTATACCTAATGGCATTAAAAATTGGTAAAGCAAAAGGAATTATTTCAAATAATGTATTTAATAAATATCTAGCAGAGTTAAATCTCATCCCTGAAAAGATTGAAAAATCGTTAAGTTTCAATAATAAAATTGAAGAAATTGCAGATCAAATCAAAGACTCTACTAACTGTCTATATCTTGGTAGAGGGTTTAATTTTCCTGTAGCCTTAGAAGGGGCTTTAAAACTTAAAGAGATATCTTACATACACGCAGAAGGGTATCCAGCAGCTGAGATGAAGCATGGGCCTATAGCTTTAATTGATGAAAATATGCCAACTGTTGTAATAGCAACCGCTAAAGGTCATTATGAAAAAGTGGTAAGTAATATTAGAGAAATTCAATCTAGAAAAGGTAAAATTATAGCAATTATAACAGAAGGTGATAAAGATGTTAAAGAGATTGCTGACTACTACATTGAGATACCTGAAACAATTGAATCATTAACTCCATTACTTACTACGATTCCATTACAATTATTATCATACCACATAGCAGTTAAACTAGGAAAGAATGTAGATCAGCCAAGAAATCTTGCAAAATCTGTGACAGTGGAGTAAAAGAAAACGGTTATCCTTACCTCTCGAATTTAGTAATAAGGTTCTCTGTTACAATAACTACAACAAAAGTTTGGGAATCAAATTATAGTGATTATCAACAGTATTTATTCAACAGAATTTGTAAATATAAAGAGTGTTTTCTTACCCCTATTGGGTTCAGAAAGATATCTCAAATCTTCAACGAGGAGGGGTTAAAAACACCCCGAGGAAGTCCCTTTAAAAACAACCATGTTCACTCCATTTATAAGA
>Ga0209666_1001121_pt1 | contig 20617 bp, 12 predicted proteins | sample SaaInlV_125m_DNA_FD_184679 | JGI IMG/M metagenome (GOLD analysis project Ga0209666, IMG submission 184679) | Marine microbial communities from expanding oxygen minimum zones in the Saanich Inlet - Saanich Inlet SI037_S3LV_10m_DNA (SPAdes)... | ecosystem: Environmental > Aquatic > Marine >...
GGAACATTATGAATTTATAAAAGGAAAACTAGACATTGAAAATTTCATTGATTATCATATTGCAGAAATTTATTATGCGAATTACGACTGGCCTTGTAACAACTACAAAATATGGAAAACCAATGATACAAATTCCAAATGGCGGCATTTAATCTACGACCTAGATTTGTCTTTTGCTTATGATGCTAGATCTAGCTTTTACACTCCCTCATTACTGCATGCTACGAAAGAAGAAAATGGATGGCCGCACTGCTCATGCTCTAATTTAATGTTCAGATCCCTTTTGGAAAATGAAGAATTTCAAAAAGAATTTATAAATCGCTTTGTATACCATTTAGAAAACGCTTTTAAACCAAGCAATATACAAGATTCTATTAATCATTTCAAAGCGTTGCTTCATCCAGAAATGAAAGAACATATAGACAGATGGGGTTACCCTAAAAGTATGGATGATTGGTATAACAAAATTGAACCCTTAAATGAATTTGCACTTAACAGATCTTGTTATATGAAAGAACACCTGATGGATTTTTTTGAGGTAAATAATTTAAATTTTGATTGCGAGGCTTATAATATAAACGCTACTTCGTGGCGAAAAATTAAACTATCTCCTAATCCAAATGATGGTAACTTTAAACTCACAAACAATAATTTAGGTGACTTAACCGGTTTCATTACTGTTACTGATATGGCAGGAAAAATTATATTGAGAGAAGAAAGTTTTACAATTAAGGGCTTTACTAGGAAGTTAATTAGTATTCCAAACTTATCAAAGGGAGCCTATATACTATCAATACGCGGTAAAAACGTTTCTGAAGCGAAAAGGTTCATTGTAAGTAAATGATTTCTCATCCGTAAAAAGTCGTAATGTAAAACCAATAACTCGTTCTTTAGGTAAGATTGAATTGTATATTTTAAATGACGGACACTAAATAAGACTTTAGCAAACCATATTTTATTGTAGAAATAAAACGATAAGCTTTACATAAAACTCAACTGTACTGACAAAATAATTGAGTTTAAATATTCAACTTTTTCTGATTAGATTTTAAGTTTTTCCGCTTTTCCATATTAGACGTAAAACCCTCATCCATTGTTTTTAATTCTGACAATACAGATCCCGAATTTAATTTAAGAAATTCCTTTGTAATCAAAACTCTGAAAGCACTTTTATCTTTGGTTAATTTCTGTAATTCAAAATTAACATCATCTGAGTTTACTACAATTAAATTAATAAAATCTTCCGTAAGTGCGATACTCATACTGTGCACTAAGATATCATTGTACTTCTGCAACAACTCTTTTACTTTATCAATTTCTTGTGACATAATGAACCTTAAATTACTTTTGAGTAAAGTTACATAAATTGAATCCTAATGGATATTACTGTAATAGTATTAAACCTTTTTTATTTTCAAATTATTTACTTTGCAAGCTGTACAATGCTGTCTTTTATTTTAAACAATTAAACGATCAACATACGGGCCCGAAAATGTCAATATTGATAAAAAAATAAAAATGATATTAAAGCAAAAAATTAGCATACTAGGGTGTGGTTGGTTAGGATTAGATTTAGCTCTTAATTTAATTAATAAAGGTTACAATGTTAAAGGTTCGACTACTTCAAGCAACAGATTTGAAAACCTAAAAATTAAGGCAATTCCAGCCTTTATTGTTGATATTAAAGAAAAAGTTGTTTCAGAATTTTTAACTTCTGATGTTTTAGTTATTTGTATAACATCAAAGAACATAGATGATTTTAAGTGTTTAATAACCCAAATCGAAAAATCCAATATAAAAAAGGTAATATTTATTAGCTCAACTTCGGTTTATCCGAACACAAATGAAATTACATCTGAGGAAACTCCTATTAATACATCTCCGTTAACTGAAATAGAAAGTTTATTTAGGAAAAATAAACTCTTCCAGTCAACAATTATCCGATTTGGAGGGTTATTTGGCTACAACAGACAACCAGGTAATTTCTTTAAAAAAGACAAAAAAATAGAAAATCCTGAAGGCTATATCAATTTTATCCACAGAGATGACTGTATTCAAATAATTGAAAAAATTATTAAAAATAATGCTTGGAATCAGACACTAAATGCATGTGCTGATTCACATCCTAAGAGAAGAGACTTTTATAAAAATGAATTTAAAAAACTAGGCAAACCTGAGCCTATATTCAATGAAGAATCCTTAAATGATTACAAAATAATAACCAGTGAAAAATTAAAGAATTTATTAAACTACACGTTTAAATACTCCGATTTAATGAATTATTAGTAAATAATAGAATACCGTATCGGTTTTAGAATTGTGATTAAGGTGTAAACAGTTTTGTAACTTTTAAATAAATAACAAACTACTATACCCAAGCATTACAAGTACTAAGTATGATTGCCATTGCTTTTACTTGCAACCTTAAAACTCCTGTATTAACTTACCAACACGCAATGTTTTGTCATTTGGGTTAATTACATGAAAAACTTAACAATCATAGGAGGAGGTCCTGCAGCTCTAATGCTTGCAGCGCAGATTGATACTCGGCAATATAAAGTCACCTTATATGATCAAAAAAAAGCGGTTGGGCGGAAGTTTTTAGTTGCAGGCGAAGGCGGTTTAAATTTAACCTTTAAATCACCCTTGAATGAGTTGATTAGTAAGTATTCTCCCGATGAATTTATGACGCCTTTTCTGCGCGTGTTTACCAACGATGATTTAATTAAGTGGTTAAGTAATCTAGGTGTAGGAACATTTATTGGATCGAGTAACCGAGTATTCCCTCAACCGGAATTAAAACCAATTGAAGTACTCAATAAAATTATAGAGCACATTAAAAGCAAGCATATAAAATTTGTACTCAAAACAAAATGGACGGGTTGGAACACAAACGGTCAGTTATGTTTTGAAGGGCTAAAACCTATCGAATCCGATGTTGTTGTCTTTGCCTTAGGGGGATCCAGTTGGAAGGTAACAGGATCTGATGGTAAATGGAATGAACTTTTTAAAAAACAAGGCATAACCGTTCAACCATTTAGAGCAGCCAATTGTGCTTTTAAAGTAAATTGGAACAAGGAATTTATTACAGCACACGAGGGAAAGCCCTTAAAAAACATTGCCGTATCGTTTAATAATTACTCTGCAAAAGGAGAATTAGTAATTTCGAAACTTGGATTAGAAGGGAATGCTATTTATGCATTAAGTGAAAAAATTCAAAACCAATTCATCACTCAAAAATCGGTTACTATTCAGTTGGATTTAAAACCAACCATGACAACAGAGCAAATCCACACAACGTACAAAAAAGCCAAACCATCCAAAGCGACCGAAATTTTAAAAAAGGATTTAAACCTTGACCGCACTGCTATTAGTATTTTAAAACACTTCACCGATAAAGACCTTTTTTTTAATCCCGATTTATTGGCCAAAACCATCAAAGCTGTTCCTGTTATTCTTCATTCAGCGGAGGAATTAGACAAGGCTATTTCGACTTTAGGAGGAATAAACCTGAACGAAGTAAATGAAAACTTACAGGCCAGTAAAATCCCCAACACCTACATAATAGGAGAAATGCTAAACTGGTATGCTCCCACAGGCGGATACCTTTTGCAAGGCTGTTTTAGCATGGGATTTGCTATTGCAAAACATTTAAACGAAAGTAAGAACGTTTAGTCTACTCAATATCAGTTGATTTTAACATAAACCTCCAAAGCTATTATATAGGTCTTCATCCAAGATAACACTGTGATTGGATAAACCGTAAAGTTCTGTTCTTAAAACAGATACCCTTATTGGAAAAATTAACTGTTGTAGCAATGATACATAAATCAAAACTCAACGAACAGAAATTAAAAGTGATAATTTAGTTCAGTTAGGTAAATCAGTAAGGGATTAAATCGGTATCTTTGTAGTCCTAATCAAAACATAAAAACGAGATGTTATACATTGTATCCTTCGTATTAGCTCAACATTTTTTAGCATTATTTATGCAAACTTTTTTTCATCACCGTTACTCGGCGCATAAAATGTTTACAATGTCTAAATTTTGGGAAAAATTCTTTTATTTATGTTCATGGATTTTCCAAGGTGCATCTTATCTTTCCCCTTACACTTACGGTAAAATGCATAGAATGCATCATGTTTATGCCGATACAGAAAAAGATGTTCACTCTCCAAAACATGATAAATCTCTTTGGAAAATGATGATAAAAACTAAAGATATTTATACTGCAATTCATGAAGGTGAATTTAAAATGGAAGAACGTTTTTTAGGAGAATTACCTTCATGGAAAAGTTTTGACGATTTCGCACACGGTTGGGTTTCAAGAATATTATGGGCGTTTGGTTATGCTTCTTTTTACTACGTTTTTGCAACAGAATGGTGGATGTGGTTATTCTTACCTATCAATTTAATGATGAGTCCAATTCACGGAGCTATAATTAACTGGTTTGCACACAAAATAGGTTATCGAAATCACAAAGTTGAAGATACTTCTACCAACATATTTCCAATTGAAATTATAATGATGGGCGAAGGTTTACATAACAATCACCACAAAATGGGAACAAGAGCAAACTTTGCTCAAAAATGGTTTGAGTTTGATCCATCTTACATGATTATCTTAATTTTACACGGGTTTAGAATTATTCGATTAAAGAAATAATTGTAAATGGATATATTTAACGATATACGGCCTTATAATGATAATGAAGTAGCTGATGTAATTAAAGCTCTACTTGAAAACGATGAGTTTTTCACAGCTATTTCAGGTTTTCAATTTCCACGTTTCAATAAATTAGCGCCCAGAATCTCGAAAAAAGTTATTCGTAAAGCCTTAACAAAAAAACTAACTGGAATAGATACTGTAGCAAAATTTCAGGATATTATTTCAGGTTATGTTGCAAAGGTTGTTAAGAAATCTTCTACTGGAGTAAGCGTTTCTGGATTAAATGATTTATCAAAAGATAAATCTTACTTGTTCATTAGCAATCACAGAGATATTGCCCTCGACCCTGCGTTAATTAGTTATTTATTACACCGAGAAAAACACGGTACAATTGAAATTGCCATTGGTGATAATTTATTAAAAAAGCCTTTTATATCGGACTTAATGCGATTAAACAGAAGCTTTTTAGTGAAACGATCGGTACAAGGAAGAGAGAAGCTATTGGCGTCTAATACATTATCACAATACATCCATACTGCTGTAGAAGGTGGAAATAACGTGTGGATCGCCCAGCGTGAAGGGCGTGCAAAAAATGGTATTGATGTAACAGACCCTACCGTTATTAAAATGCTTTACATGGGAAAGAGAGATGAAGATCCCAGACCATCCTTGCAAGAAGCTATAAACGGGTTACACATTATTCCTGTATCTATTTCATACGAGTACGACCCTTGTGACAGAGATAAGGCTAAAGAGCTTTATGAAGTAGAAACAAACGGTAGTTTTACAAAATCTGAAAAAAGTGATATTAACAGTATTGCAAAAGGAATTGAAGGTTTTAAAGGTGAAATGCACTTAAGTTTTGGCGCCGAAATTAACGCAATTGATTCAAATGCGGCATCAATTGCAGGTTTAATTGATGAACAAATAATTACAAATTACAAACTACATTCTTCAAATTATCTTGCTTACGAAAAGCTTCAAAAAGAAAACAATTCGATAGGACCAGACTTAAATTTATTGGGGGTTAATATTAAAAAAATTAACGCTGCACGAGAAGAGTTTGAAAAACGACTACAAAGCTTAGATCAAGAATTAAAAAGCTATTTTTTGAATATGTATGCAGCTCCTGTAATTAGCAAATTTCAGTTTCAAAAAAACTAAAACAATCAACTCATTCGAACCCCTAATGTAATTTATCGTTTTAATAAAACGGTTAATATTCTAAACCCAGTATAAGATAAATTACACTATCTGCGACTTATCTTTTTTTATATTTATCCATTAAATTCTCCTTTTATTTATAATAAGCTTAATAAGTATGTCTTCAAGTTGTAAGAATTGCAATCATTTTAACGACACATCTAGTACCTTCTGTGTTAAGTGTAATACTCCATTATTGAAAATTGAAACAATAGTTGAACGGTTAAAGCAAAAACAACTAGAGATAGAAAACAGGCATTCCTTAGAAATACAATCTTTAAAAGAAGAGATCAACACCTTAAGTAGGTCACTACAATTTAAAACAGAGGCAAAACCTGAACCAATTATTAAACCGGTCGCTCCTGATAAATCAATTGTTGAACGAAAGTTAGTTACACCAAAACCTATCACAGTTAAACCGCCAATTTATTCTCCACCAAAACCAGTTGAACCCAAAGAACCTTCTAAATTAGAATTACAAATTCAAGCGTTTTTAGCACTGATACACCAATCATTTTCATTTACAAATAAAGCGTATAACAAATATAAATCGGAAGGGAAATTACCTATTTTCTTCATGACAATCACAGGGCTTATTGCCATTCTTTTTGGAATGGGGTATCTGATGCAAAATTCGTTTCAATACATGGGTATTTACGCCGATATGGTAAAAGTTGGAGCTGGGTTTTTATGTGCGATAGTTGCCGGAGTAATTGGATTTAAGTTGTATCATAAAAATGTAAAATATCACGAATTTGGTTCTTCCTTAATAAGTTTAGCGATTATTCTGAATTATTTAATGGTTTACTTCCTATCTGATTTAGGAAACTTCCCAGTTCTTTCTTCGGCAATTTTAGGGTTTACTTTGATCCTAGCAAATACTACTGCAGCTATTTTCATTGCCTTTAAATATGAAACTAAGATTATTAGTGTACTCTCACTTATTGGAGGAGCTTTCGCACCATTTTACCTTAACGCAACAGGAGATGGTACGTTTTACTACCTCTATTTATGGCTACTTATTTCCGCATCTTGTTTAATCGCATATAAATTAAATTGGAAAACACTACAGCATTTAGCATTTACCGTGGCAATCATTTTAATTGAGTATTCAGTCTTTAACGATCATGTAAACCCTATTCTTTACACTGGATATTACCACTTATTTGCCTACTTATTCTTCTTTATCGCATTGTTTAAAAGGAAGACCTTAAAAGAAAAACTGGAGAAAGTAGATTTAGTTATTTTAACAACCAACCTTAGTTTCTTCATTATTAATTTGTTTTGTTTATTCGAACATAACCTTCCCTATTTGGGCTTTATTTTACTTGCTAATGCAGTTTTAGTAAGTGTTCCATTAATTAAAAAATGGAAGGCTTTAAACAAAAACATAAAATTCACTTTTTTTCTAGTAATTGGGATGTTACTAGGGTTTGCTATTCCGTCGTTATTCGGACAAGCTTTAATGGGCTTATTTTGGTCGACAGAGGCAATTGGACTAATCATGGTAGGATTTGTTTTTGCAATGCCAAGTATTCGAAAAGAAGGCTATCTAATTTTACTAATCGCACTTACAAAATTGGTTTACAGCTCCTTCATAATCATTGAAGAATGGAACAATGGATTATTGCATGAAGGCTTTTTAAACTTCGTTACATTAGGATTAGTGATTTCTGCTTTATGGTTTTTTAGTAAAAAGTTTCAAGCGAATTTCACCAAATTTGAAACCAATTTATTTACTGTTTTCAAAGAATTAACACCCGTTTGGCTTACCAGTATTTTTATGATTTCTGGTTATCATTTTATTGGAGTTTGGGTGTTGAACTTAACCATAATACCAATGCTCGGATTAATTTTTTGGGAGAAAGTCTTAAATACGAAGACATCTGTTATGGTTGCCCTTGCACTATCTGGGTTTTACTTTTTAGCATTCAATATTTCGGCTACTCACGTAAATAGTTTACGTTTTAGTCAGCAAGAATTGTTTGCCCAAATTGCTATTATTGAGTTCTTTATTAGTCTTTGGGGAATCCAGTTTTTCTTTGAAAAGATTAAATTTAAGGGATCCAAATTCTTTCCAATTGCCCATAAATTAAGGATCGTATTTTTCTGTTTAATTCCATTACTAATCGTTTATGAAACCAATAAACACTTACCTGAACTCTTAGTGAGTGGAATGTGGTTTGCTGTACTAGCGACCTATTTCCTATATAAGAAACTAAAATACAAAGCATTAATTATTGAAGTATTTGTATTATTCATCGGCGGAATAATTGCTCCTATTTATGTTGGTGCACTCGAAACAGTTGGAGCACTAACGGTATTGGTAGTAATTGGGATAATTGCAATGCTAGAAAAATCGCATCTTGAAGAGCCTCTATCCAAAAGCATTTTTAAACCCATTTTAGTCATAAGTCCAACAGTTATTGCGGTTATAACTTCTTTACTTGGACTTTTAATTTTGCAGGATTTTGGAATTTTCTTTGGCTCAATTGCTTTCCAGTTACTTGTATTTACATATTTTAAAAACGCAGTAGCAGTTTTTAATTCTTGCAGAAGAACGCATAACGTGTTTGCAATTATACTAAGTTTCTTCGCAATTGCAGCTTCGGCAATAGGGAGTCCTATTGATGCTGGAGAAACGGCACCGTTTATTGTTATCATAAATATTGTTTTAATAAGTGTTTTCTTACAAAACTCGAAAAACTGGTTTAACCTTCCATCTGATCAACCAAGATGGATTGCTACCTTAATTTTTCACCAACTTTTAATCATATCAACTTACACCGCAATAATGGAAACAATAGGTTTAGATATCGACGGACCATATTACTCAATAGCACTAGTTTTTCACGCTGTTTTATTACTTTTTAGAGCACTTAAAAAACAAATAAAAATCTTTAATCAAGGAGCAATTATCTTGTTTTTAATTGCACTTTTAAAGGTGGTTATTAGCGATATTCGAGGATTTGAAACGTCTGAAAAAATTGTAGTTTTCATCCTAATCGGAGTTTTACTACTTGGTGCTTCATTCTTATATGTAAAACTAAAAGATCGGTTTGATCAAAATCATCCCAAATTAGACTTAACTGAAAAAGGATAATTAATAGTTAGTTTAATGCCATTAAAAGATGATTTTAAAAAGTAAATTCCTTGATTTAATAAATGTTTTTTCAATAAGATCGGTTAATGAACAAGTTCATGGAAGGTGATTATTAAAACCCGATTTTACAATACTAGTTAAATACTTTATTGCTTTAAACATTGAAAATCAGCCGTTATCTTTTACGTTTTTTATTCTGAGGCGTTCTCCTCACCGAACTAATTATTAAAAAATGTTCAACTTAATTTGACTTTAAAAAGATTTTTGCACACAAAAGGACATCTATACGATGCCCTTTTTTTAATCATTAAACGGTAATACAAATTTAAGCTCTGTTACCACCATAATGTTTGATTTACTAAAAGATACACTTCATCAGGAAAAAAAAATAAATCAATACTAAAAGCGTAAATTTGTTTTAAATTCCGAACGATGAAAAGCTTTGACGATTTTAAACTCAACAAATTTTTAAACAATGCCATTGTTGATTTAGAATATGAAAAACCAACGCCAATACAATCTGAAGCTTTTCCTGTAGTTCGCTCGGGAAGTGATGTTGTAGGCATCTCACAAACTGGGACGGGTAAAACAGTTGCTTACTTATTGCCAATACTACAAGATTTAAATTTCTCAAAACAACATTCACCACGCGTACTAATTTTAGTTCCTACACGGGAATTAGTTATTCAAGTTGTAGATGCCATTAATAAACTTGCTGAATATTTAAGTTTAAGGGTTTACGGTGCTTATGGAGGTGTAAATATTAAAGGACAAAAAGAAGATGTTATTGGTGGAACTGATTTAGTTGTTGCTACTCCTGGGCGAATTTTCGATTTAGCCGTTAGTTTTGCAATTCCTTTAAAAGACATTAAAAAATTGGTAATTGATGAGGTTGATGTTATGCTCGATTTAGGGTTTAGAACACAACTGAAAAACTTGTTTGATTTATTGCCCGATAATCGCCAAAACATTATGTTTTCGGCTACAATGACAAAAGATGTTGATGACTTAATCGACACCTTTTTTAGAGCACCTAAAAAAATTGCGATTGCCATTAGTGGGGAACCGCTTAAAAACATCAACCAAGCCTGTTATCAAGTAAAAAACTACCTTACAAAAGTAAACCTACTAAGGGCGGTTTTAAGCGATAAGGAAGAGTTTGCTAAAGTAGTTGTGTTTATATCCAGTAAAAAATTAGCGAATCGTTTGTATGAACAATTAGAAATTAATGGACTTGGATTAATTCACTCCGATAAATCACAAAATTCCCGGATTGATACTATTGAACTTTTTGATAAAGGTGACTATCGTGTTTTAATTGCTACCGATGTAATTGCAAGAGGGTTAGATTTTGACAAGGTATCACACGTTATCAACTTTGATGTTCCAACTTATCCCGAAAACTATATTCATAGAATTGGTAGATCAGGAAGAGCTGAAGAAAAAGGAAATTCATTACTTTTTTACACCGAAAAAGAAACTGAAGCGAAGGAGAAAATTGAGGAATTAATGAAGTATGAAATTCCCGAAATTCCATTTCCCGGTAATGTTGAAGTTACTGATCAATTAATATTTGAAGAGCGTGAAAGCACTCGAATTGTTCAATCGAGAAATCGAGAAAAATCAAAAAACGGTGGAGATGCTTTTCACGATAAATCAGAAAAAAACAGCAAAACCAATCAAGGCGGAAGCTATCACCGTGAAATCGCTAGCAAGTACAAAAAGAATAGAACGAGAGGGGATAAAGGTCAAAATTTAAACAAGAAAAATAAAAATAAATCGAGATGATTTTTGTATTTCTTTTGGTAGAAAGAAATACTACAGGATTCAATTTAAAGTGGACAGATAGAAAATTGCTCTACTCAATATTCAAAGTGTACAGTTAAGCTTTTTTAAAGATGAAACTATTTTATCAAAAAAATAAGTAAATTTTGATTTTGATTTATTCATCAACTAGACAAAGAATGGATGGGTGCATTTAAACGCACTGTAATTATAAAAGAATTCCTTGCATCAGTACTTCTTTTAAATTTAAGATTAAACTTTGGCGGATGACCAAATAAAATGATCAGATTTTAGATCTGAGAAGGCAATCGTTTAAGATTCAATCTCTAATATTAACGATTTTGAATTTGGGTAGGTGAATTAATGTCGTAATTTTGTTTAATATATCAAGTTTGTGGAGATAAAGTTTATAGATAGAAAAACAGGGGAGATGGTTGTTGAAAACCCACCTGCTGAAGGATTGTTAAAATTCTTATATGATAATCCGTTTGGAAAAACAGCAATTTTACCATTGGCAAAACGTAAAATCGTTTCTTCGTACGTTGGAAAAAGAATGTACAGAAAAAGCTCTACTAAAAAAATCAAAAACTTTGTAAGCAAAATGAATATCGACATGTCTGAATCGGTTAAGTCCATTTCAGAATTCTCTTCATTTAACGATTTTTTTTACCGCAAACTCAAACCAAGTGCTCGTCCAATTGGCGAAGGATTTGTATCTCCTGGAGATGGAAAACTGTTAGCCTTTGAAAGCCCTAGCGAAGTACACAACTTCTTTGTAAAAGGAAGAAAATTTACATTAGCTGAGTTTTTAAATAGTGAAGTATTGGCCGAAAAGCATAAAAATGATGCACTAATAATTTTACGATTAGCGCCTAACGACTATCACCGTTTCCATTTCCCGTATGCAGGTAAAATCTCCAACGTTACTAAAGTTGAAGGAAGTTACTACTCTGTTTCACCTTATGCCCTTGCTGGTAATTTTGCTACCGTGTTTTGTGAAAACAAACGCGAGCACTGCACACTTACAACAGCCGACAAAGGGGATGTTTTACTTGCTCCAGTTGGAGCCACAATGGTAGGAAGTATTTTGGAAACATTTACGCCCAATACTCAAATTGAAAGAGGGTCTGAAATGGGTTACTTTGCTTTTGGAGGCTCTACAGTGGTTATGCTTGTAGACAAATCAAAAGTAAAAATCGATTCTGACCTTTTGGAAAATACCAAGAACAAAATTGAGACAGCTGTTTTAATGGGCGAAAAAATTGGAGTTTAGTTTTTTCGTATTTAATTTCTTAAAATCATATTCATTTTGGTTTATGAAGTTTTAGACGATTTAATTGGCACCAGGATTTTAATAGAGCGCTGAGCTCTTGGGCATACTAAAATCATCAATTTAAATTCACAAATCATAATTTACTTACTTTGTAGGGTAATTACAAAATAGTGGATTGTATTAATATTGGACGCCTTGCGAGTTAAAGTAGTTCGAATTGAAAACACACAAAAACTAAACCATTAAGCTTTGAAGTTCATATCCAAAATAATATCTCTAACCAACACGAAGACAATTGAATCCAACATGTCGTTAACCAAAATTAACGGTCTATTATCCAATGACTTTATTGTTACAAGCAATAAAAATAACAGCTTAGGTCTTAAAAAAGCATTCACTATAATTCCGGGTTCTGGATTTACAAATTGGGTTTCTGCCGACATCACAAAAAAGGGATCTGAACTTAAAGTAATCTGTCATTTTACACTTCCCTACTTTTGCGTTATTGTTGGAATTATTCTTTATTCGGTTATTTTGTCTTTTGGAAATCTCCTCTTTTTAGGTTTGGCTGTTTTATTCTTTTTCTCACTTAAGCTCTCGCTAATTACCTCGCGAAATAACATTATTAAATTACTTTCATAGCTACAAATAGTTAATAAAAATCGTCAAATAATAACTAGCAGTTATTGGAACAGTATTTTAGTTTAACTTGAACTTGCCTAAAACTTACAATTGGAAAGTATCTTTACATATTACAACAAATTAGCAGCATCTTACGATGAGAATCGCTTTGCAAATTCCTACGGAAAATTCATTCACCAACAGGAAATTAGTTACCTCAACGAAACATTAAATAAAAAGAATACTAAGCACACCCTAGATCTTGCCTGCGGAACCGGACGCTTACTTCAATTTGCAAAATATGGCGTTGATAACAGTCCAAATATGATTAATATTGCAACAGGAAAATATCCGAATCACAATCTACAAGTAAGCAAAGGCGAAAGTTTACCTTTTAAAAATTCGTTTTTTAAACAAGTATATTCCTTTCATCTCTTTATGCACCTAGAGATAAATCACTTCTCCCAAATTTTAAACGAAGTGGGTAGAACACTCGAAAAAGGAGGAGCATTTACGTTTGATTTCCCATCAAAAAGCCGACGGAAAATCACGAGATATAAAGCAGGTTCTTGGCACGGCGGAACCCAAATAGGCACATCTGATATTCATAAAATAATTAAAGACAATTGGGAATTAGTAAACTACAGGGGAGTTGCTTTTTTTCCTATTCATCACTTGCCAACCAAGCTTCGTAAACACCTTTTAAAGCTTGATGATTTCCTTTGTAGAAGTATTTTCAAGCAATTTTCTTCTCACCTTATATTTACCCTTCGCAAAAAATGAAACAACTAATTCCTCCCTTTTTTAAAAGAAACTTAAGCCGTTTTAAGCAAGGAATGGCAGATTTTGTTGATTTTAAAAACGATCGATTTGCTAAGACAACCATAACAAACGAGAAGCTTAATTTTAGTCTGAAAAAAACACAGGAAATAAAACCTTCCGAAACATTAGAATCCAAAGTAAACAATCTAAAATTAGGCGCTAAAAAAATACAATCAATTATAATTTATCCGCAAGAAATATTTTCTTTTTGGAAAACCGTTGGCGCTCCCAATTTGAGAAACGGATTTTCGAAAAGCAGGGCAATCATAAACGGAAAACTTAGCCCTTCAGCCGGCGGAGGACTCTGCCAGTTGTCTAGCATAATTTATCACAGCTCTTTAGAAGCTGGTTTGGAAATCATTGAGCGACATCATCATTCGGTTGATATTTACGAAAACGAAATTGATCGATATGCACCTCTAGGTTCCGACTCAACTGTTGTATATGGTTATAAAGATTTAAGAATTCGAAACACCCTTGAGTCACCCATAAAGTTTGAGTTTCTTGTTCAAAATCACCAAATAACAATTTGCATTAAGAGCACATTTGAAATCTCAAAACAAATAACCAAGTTTGTAATCACCAAACAATCAGCTGAAAAAGTTACCATTTCAACACACGTAGGTAAGAACATTGTTTGTCAATCAAATTATAAAAAACCAAGTACTTCAGCTCTTTGAATTTTTTCGGTAAGTGCTATTTTTATACCTGTAATTACCGGAAAAATTTAAATGTTAACTTTGCAAGGTGTTTTTAAAACTAAGGCTTTCCTTATTAATATTGACGGTCGCTTTACAAATAACTGTAAGGGCACAAAACGATTCTATTTCATTATTTAAACCTTATCTACTGTCCAATCATCCTTTTGGAATGTTTGCTTCGCGGATTAATCACAATTTTAGCCTGCAAGCAACACAAAAACAAAACATCTCCTTCACTATTTCAAGAGGAAATGTATGGCTACCAATCGCCACCAATAAAATACCGGTTCATCAGACAGATAGAGATATTTTATCAACATACGAATGGCACCATAGAAACTACCAAATCACCAGCAGAAACATCACTGATTTTCAAACACGTACCCTAGAAGCAGATGGTATTTTCTCGAGCTATTATTTCCAACTTCAACAACCCATTGCTAATAATTGGGATGCTAAATTCAACTTAAAATTCAACAGCATCACAGGCGGAAAATTTCCAATAGCGTTTTTAACCAGCGATGAAGCAATCGAATGGTTCCATTCTAATCTAGCAGGCGGACATGATGCGTTTGGACGAAGAACAAAAACATTTGGATTGGGCGGATTTTACTATCAAGACGAAGATAAAAATGAAATTAAAATCGACAACAATAGTTTGTTTTTAAGCGAAATAAGTGCTGATTGGAATTGGTATCCGAAAACAGAAATTAAAGGCTTTAAATCATCTACATTAATTCACACTGGCGTTTCTAAAGCCGATAAAACCTATTTGTTTAATCTTGGTGGAAGTGCGTCAATCGTTAAACAATGGCATCTTAAAAAACGAAAGTTTGATTTAGGAGTTTCTACAGGGATAATAGCTCCCTCGGTTTTTCAAAAAATACCGTTCAATTTCAACAATAAGCGGTGGATAGGAAGCCTAGAGTTTCAGTCTAACTACTTCTATCCACACAAATCGAATTGGTTTATAGTGGGAATTAACTTTCACGGACAATCGTCTTTCCACAAAATGAGTGAACGTAACTTCAACGTTATCGAAAGCGGCCGACTAAGCTCTCACGGCCACATGGCAGTGAGCCACCTCAACAGGGGTATTCAAGGTTGGACATTCGTATTCAGCTACCAAGTAAATAAATTTACAATATCCACCTTCTTCCGAGAAGATTTTCTTGTAGATAACGCTCCCGATGTTCAAGTTGGTTGGGGGTTTAATTATGTCCTGCAATAACGCTTTAATTAGAAGTATTTTTATATAATTATTGACTTAAGAACAAGTATATGTTTTAAAGCAAATGTGCGTGACCTTAATTATACTCTGAGATCAAATTAAAAAATTAACCGCGCCCAATGGCGAGCATCTGCCGTGTGTTAGAGTTATATTAAGTCATTCATGCTTCGGAATTCAAATACTTTTTCAAATGAAAGAGCAGTACAAAGCACATTAATAATTAATCAAAATTTCTATACTATTCACTAAAGAATAAGATCTATACAAACTCAATTTATTCCAAAACTAGCCCTCTCAACACTGCTTATTTTAAAACTGTAACCGTTCCTACTAACTCTTCTTTTTCGAAACCACCGTTTTCGGAAAGGTATTCGTAGCTTACTTTATAAACGAAAACATCGATCATAACAATATTGTTTCTTAATCTACCATCCCAACCTTCATCTAAATTGTTGGTTTGAAAAATTAGGGTTCCCCAACGGTCGTATACTCTGAAATCGAAGTCATCAACGTGACCGTTAGATACCGGTTTAAATACGTCATTAATACCGTCATTATTAGGTGTAAATGAGTTAGGAATAAACAACCTACCCGCGCAATGCTCTTGAATAGACTGTGTGTAATTCGAAGTACAAAAATCGTTTGACGCTGTTACATGATATTCTCCTGCCGCAATAATTTCAACCTCCTCAACTCTTCCAAAATCAATCCAGTCATAACTTATGTTTGGTTCTTCACTACCAATTCTTAGCGCTGTTGACTCTAAATCAAAACAATAAACACCATCTCCGTACAAATCAATTATTACAGCGTCAGGAGTATCTATCTTAGCGACATTAACCACAAAGGTATCTTTACAAAACTCGCTTTGAATAACACTTGAATAAGCACCTGTTTCAGTTACTTCAATTTCAAAAGAAGCAACATTGCTCAACCAGTAAATATCATAACTTTCAAAACCGGCATCCGGAGCTAGTGTAATTGCAGTTCCTTCACATATTATTTTATCTTTTTCGAAATATGGATCAGGTAAGATCTCCTTAGTAACATAAATTTCATCGCTACCTAAACAACCTATTTCATCCGTAACCTCAACACTGTAAGCTCCTTCTTCATCCACTGTAATTGTTTGTGATTTATCCAAAGTATTCCAACTGAAATTTAAACTTATGTTTTCAGCGTCCAACATCAACGATTGATATTTACACAGCACAGTGTCATTACCTAAACTCACCAAAGGCAATTGGTGTACGTTTATGCTAATTTCATCTTGGTCACTACAACCTATTTCATCATATACTTCAACGGAAACTATACTTGTTTGAAATACTGTAATTGATTGCTGATTGTCGCGATTACTCCATAAATAATTAAACCCTGGATTTTGAGCATTTAAAGTGACAGATTCTCCAATGCAAATAGCGGTATCGTTCCCTAAATTAACGTGTGGCATTGAATTTACAGTTAACTCCATCGAATCGCTTCCTAGGCATCCAATATCATCGGTTACTTCAACGCCATAAACTCCAGTTGTCTTTAATATTATTTCTTCAGTAGTTTCACCAGTATTCCAAAAATAATTTAACCCTTCATTTTTGGAATCCAAAACAACTGATTCTCCATCACAAATTATTGTATCATTACCTAAATTAACTAGTGGAAGCGTTCGAATAGCAAGCTCAATAGTATCATAACTAGTACAACCAATATCATCTATTACAACTACGCTATATTCTCCATTACTGTTTATCCCTGATGTTTTTTGGGTTTTGTCACCATTACTCCAATTCCAATACACCCCTTCTTTTACATGAAATGTTATGGATGAATCAGCACATATAGTAGTATCATTTCCTAAATCTACAATTGGAAGATCTTGCAGCTCAAGGTGAATTGTATCATAACTAGTACAACCTATCTCATCCTCTACAATTACACTGTATTCTCCTGTTGAATTCGCTGTTGTAACTTGTGCTTTAACTCCGTTACTCCAACTCCATACTGCACCTGTTTTAACAGTAAATAATATTGTAGAATCCGCACAAATAGTAGTATCGTTACCTAAATCAACTATCGGCAATCCTTGCTTTGTAACATTGATGGTATCCTTAATAATACAATCAGCCCAATTAACTACGTTAACACGATACTCACCTGTATTATTTACCGTAATTTTTTTTGTGGTTTCATTTGTACTCCATAAATAAGTATTACCTGTTTTGCCGTCTGCGTCTAAGGTTATTAATGAATCCGCACAAATAGTAGTATCATTACCTAATTGCCTAATCGGATAAGCAGATACATAAACTTTTTGTGTAGCAGTATCAGAACACCCTATTCCATCGGAAACAATAAGCTCTAAATCATAAACCCCGGGAGTTTGGTATGTATGGTCAATTTCCTCTAAATTTGATTTTGTTCCGTCATCTAAATCCCAACTAAAGATTGTTCCGTCTGGATAAAAATTTGTTTGATTACAAGTTAAATCCAACTCAATTTGTTCACCAATACACAGAGTGTCATCAGAAACAGCAATATCACTAATAAATTGATATTCAAAATCCGAATAAGTAACATCTGGTTGACTAAAGTTATAAAAGCCTATTTTACCTGAGTCAAAACAACCGTCAACGTCGAATATTAAATTATTGTCAACATATATTTTTATTTTCGTAGAAGTAAATTCTATAGAAACATGATAATCAATACCTGTTGTATATCCCTTGCCTGAACCATAATCGGAAGCTAAAACTGTTGAACCAGTAAAAGGGGCAGTGAACGCTTCATAAAATTCTTGCTTTGTATTAACTGTTTTATTTACCTCTATCAAAGAAAAACCCTCTGGCCAATCATTACCGAATACAACTTGGTTTTTTTGCTTCCAGCCGAAAACATAAGTTTTTATTTGGATTGGATAATTCGCAGATAATACATCACCTTGATATCCAAACACCATTCCCATAAAATCATCGTCACCTGTAAAATCAGTTCTCATTTTACCTGAAAACTTAACATTTAAGTAATCCTTTTTTCCATTATAAAAAGTTGGAACTCCGTTAATAGTTTGATTTACACTACTCCCATCGCTAGAAACCACCCAATTACCATCTGTTGATAATCCCGATTGAGCCCATGTATTGAAATTAATATCGCCACCACATAATCGCTCTTGACATTGCTCTACAACAACACTTAAAGTATCACGTCCAACACAACCTTTAGAGTCTGTTACTTCAACAGAGTAAGTCTTAGTTGCAGCCACTTCAATATTTGATGTAGTCTCAGTTGTATTCCATAAGTAACTTGCATAATTACCAGCATTAATTTTTAACGTTTCTTCTTCACAAATAGCAGTATCACTTCCTAAATTAACAACTGGATTTTCGCTCACAATTACAAAAACTGAATCCCCTCCTGAAGCAGTGTAGTGAATTGGTGCAAATGAGATGTCGTCCACAGCAAAGTCGTTTCCAGCCCCCACAGTGTTTTCATTAGTTAAGCAAATCTCAACGGATGTTGTACTTCCAGATTCCCATATAGCTGCATATTGATCCCATTGACAACTTCCTACATTAGCTGTTAAAGCTCCTATTGAAACTCCATTTACACGGAATTCAAAATTTGGAGGGTTTTGCCCAACAACACTTGCTACCCAAGAAGAAAACTCATATTCTTTATTGGTTTCGGTTGCAACTGTCTGACACCAAACTTTTTGTCCAGCTACAGGTGCGCCGTTAGCTATATACATATTACCCGTTCCTGAAGTATGATCTCCACAGGCAGAAAAACCTCCGTGGACATTTTTCGGATTATTATTTATACAAAATTTACCAGGTCCCTGAGTCGGAGTACATTTTTCCTGATATTCGGTTGTAAATCCAGTATTACCATTTTCAAAATCACCATTTACAATAAGATTCTCGCCTATTGCTTTACCGCCCTTATCTCCAATAAAATAATATGAATCTACAGTGGGCGAAACTTTTATTGTACTATCGTTAACTAAAGTAAATCCTTCATCACCACCCCAAACTTCTGTAGCTATCTCATTTGCTTCAATCACAATTGAATCTCCTTTACAAACATAAATTGTATCTGCTTTAATATGATTAATCAAGCACGGCATCACCTTAACATCTATAGAGCTATTTCCTTTACAACCTTTAGCATCGGTTACTTCAACGGAATAATTTCCGGTTGTTATAACTTCAATATTTGAAGTTATTGCAGTTGTATTCCATGAATAACTTTGAAAATCTCCAGCGCTAATAATTAGCGTTTCCTCATCGCAAATGGCTGTATCATTACCAAGTTTTACATTAGGTTCATCATATACAACTACAACAACACTATCTAATTTCTCTACTTCTAGTACATGAAAGCTAATTCCATCCATTAAATTACCAGAACCCCCAGGATCGGTAGACGAAAAATAAAAACGAGTATTATTTTGCCCTCTAGGGATTTCATACACCCCTTCATAATAACCCCATCCATTATTATCATCTTTAAAAACACCAATTTTTTCATAAGGACCCTCAGGTGGGCCAACTTCAAACTCCACTGTTTCAGTTCCGCTCCCTCTAGCTTTATGCGCAAATCCCCAAGCCAATTTAGCTCCAGGTTGTGTAGCAATATCTTGATACAATGCTGATTTCTCGTTAGCATTTAATTCAGCCAGAAAATCTCCGGAATAGCTAGCATGACCTAAAAAGCCGTTTGCCCAAATTTCCGTCTTATTATCAGAGGCAGTCGTACTCCATCCGGGTAGTGTATTAATATCTCTGATACCTGTTCCTCCATTATTTTCAAATCCACCATTTTCTAAAACATCTTGTTTTTTTATATAGTTGGTTACGTAATAAGTTGCTGTAACTATTGGGCTAGCTTCAATTGTTGAATCATTAATTAGATCGAAGGTTTCAACCCCTTCCCAATAGCCTAGTTTAATATTATTCCCCTCAATAGAAACGGATTCACCTTTACAAATGAAAAGCGTATCCTTTTTAATAAGACTTACATCACAAGGATTCACGCTTACTTTAATAGAATTATTTACAGAACAACCCTTTGAATTGGTCACTTCTACCGAATAGTCACCTGTTACTGTTACTTCGATTTCTTGTGAAGTTACAGCTGTATTCCATAAATAACTTGCATGATTACCGGCGTTTAAAATAACCGACTCCCCGGAACAAAGGTCGATAT
>Ga0209666_1001124_pt1 | contig 20593 bp, 8 predicted proteins | sample SaaInlV_125m_DNA_FD_184679 | JGI IMG/M metagenome (GOLD analysis project Ga0209666, IMG submission 184679) | Marine microbial communities from expanding oxygen minimum zones in the Saanich Inlet - Saanich Inlet SI037_S3LV_10m_DNA (SPAdes)... | ecosystem: Environmental > Aquatic > Marine >...
GGGGGGGGGGGGGCAAGGGTCGAGCAACGGGAGGCGCAGCAGAGACCGGCGGAGGAGGAGGCGGCGGCCGGGGACAGACGCCGATCGGCGGCGGCGGCGGTCCGACGGTTCGGACGCTCGAGTCATCGTTGGCGGATGACGTCGCCAACGCGTAAAAGGACGCTTTGCGGAGAAGCGACGACGACGAGGACGGCGGCGGACGGAGAGAGCCGCTTCGATTTTTTTCCCCAAACGCGGAAAGCGCCGCTTAGTAGCAAAGCGCGGCGAAACAAACGGGGGACGTAAACGGCGCGCCGAACGACTTTTTGCGCGCGCGACTTACGCTGTATGTGATACGACGAAATAATAGAACACTAAAAGATAGACTAGCTAGTCACGCTTTCGTATCACAGCTGTTTCGTCCAGTCCACCGGTTCCCACGCATCTAAAAACGCGTCCATCTCTCTTTTCAACACCGCCGGCGGTAACGCGCGTTTTTTAGCACCGGAGACGTTCTCGGGCAAACCTAACAGTCCGCAAAGAACGTCTCTTCCGAAATTTTTGTTCCACCTCGTCTCGTCGTCCACGACGTGCGCGAACCCGCCGCGCATGTTAAACTCGGCGTGGAAGTAAGGAAAATTTTCCGGAATGGTCGACCGCAGGCTCTTGGGAGGCGCCGTGCTTAAACACCGCTTCCCCGCGTGCGTGCTCCACTCGCTCTCGCTCTCGTCGATCGCCTTCTTGAAGTACATGGGCGCCTCACCCGCGACGCGCGCGGGAAGCGGGACGCACTCCACGAAACCGTGCGAAGAAGACGAGAAACCGCCGCCGCCGTTCGTTCGTCGTGTCTGCGAGCCTCTTTCTCCGTCGACTCCAGCGCCATTCGAAGATGACGCCGTCGCGAACCTCGACCCTAAGCCGCCGTGGGCGCCCACGAGGTCCCCCCCGTTCGATCCGCCCGAACCCGTTCCGACGCACGTCTCCAGGAAACACGCCTCCTTGCCCTGCGCGGCGAACATTCTTGTCAGGCACTTTTTGAAGTTCCTTATCTCCTCCCACGTCTGCTCGTCGCAGGCGCGCGAGCTGCGGCAGTGATTGATGGGCGCGATGACGCAGTGCCCGGGCACGAGCCTTCCGCTCGCGGGGAGCATCAAATACGCAAAGTTGCCGTACGCCACGTGTAGGTGCTTCAAAGGCTTAGAGGGGTTATCCAGGCACAAAGAGCAGCGCTCTGTTTTCCGCCGCGAACGCTCGTACTCGGCGATTTGCCTCTGCCTCGCCTTCTCCTGCTGCTTCATCATACTCTGCTTCTTGTCTCGCTTCTCGTACATCTCCAATCCACGATCGTTGTCGTACTCGTCGTCCACAGCCTCGTCGCGCTCTCGAGAGGTTTTTAATCCCTTGTACCGCCTGTCGCCGGCGACGTTTTCGAAAAAGTTGGCGTCGTAATCCGCAAACGCGCCGCCGCCGTGTTTCTCGGCGGCGACCAAATCCCGAAGCGTCGCGTCGTCGTCGTCGCGGTAATACCGAACCTTCTCCTTTGTATCCGAATCGAAGCGTTGCGTGGTCTTCGGCGCGCGCCGAACGGCGCCCTCCGCGGAGGCCACGCCGCCTCGAAGCGTCGTGGCGCGACCGAAAGCGCCGGGAGCCGCGCGGCCGTCCTCGTTAACCAGGGGAAGCGACGCGAGTTCCGCTGACGCTTCGGCGGAGCGATCGGAATCGTTCGTCGCTCTCGATCCGGATCCCATCAGCTTCGCGCGGAGCGCCGCGGCGGCGGACACGTTCCCGGACGGCGCGCGCGGCACCACGCCGGCGGTATCGCGCGAAGGCTGCGCGCGGAGCATCTCGGATCCGAGAGCGTTTCTTTGCGTACGCGGATCGAGTCTCGCGTTTTCCAGACGCGAGTCCGACCCTTCTTTTGTCTCGGCGGGACCCGGACCCGGACCCTGACCGGGACCAGGAGGACCAGTCGCGGGCTCCGTCGTTTTCTCGACGGAGCCGCCGAAAGCGCCGCCGCTCGCCTTCGCGAAGAACGACCCGTCCGACTCGAACGCGTTCGCCTCGCGCGCCGCCGACGCCATGAGCCGGCGGTCGTCGAAACGAAGGCCGTCTCCTCCGGAGGATTTGAACCCAAGCCCCTCGGGTTTGCGCATGCGCGGCTTTTCCAGCCCGACCCTCGCGCCGTCCTCGGCGTCCCTTTGCCGCGCCGCGCGCGCGATATCCTCGTCCTCGGTGAATCTCTCCGCCTCTCTGTTTTTGTTTTCGAATCTTTGCGAATCTCTCGGCCTTTTGTTGCCTCCGTCGTCCGGGAACTTGGGACACTCGCGCGCGAAGTGTCCCTCCTCGCCGCACCGGAAACACCCGGAGTGGCGCGTTGTTTTCTTCTCCGAGCCGTCCCCTCGAAACCGGCTCCGCAAATGCGCGCGGTCGTCCGCGACGTTCCCGCCGATGGCGTTCACCAGGCCGGACACAGAGCCCCACCGGTCGCTCACCACCTCCGAAAGGGACTTGCCCTCCTCCAACGCGCGCTCCTTGGCGCGGCGGAGCGCCTTCAGGCGCCAGCTCGCGCCTCCGTCGCCGACGCCCCCCGACGCGCCCGCGGTGAGCAGAGCGTTGGAAGACGTTTGGAAATGACCCTTCGGGTCCGCCCCGCCCTCGGCTCTCGGCTCGTCTCGCTTGAACCCGTCGCCCCCGTTCGCCCAGTGCGGGTTGAGCTCGCGCTCGGCAGCCACCGCCGCGGAGCGCTCGGCCGCCTCCTCGCGCGCGCGCTGCGCCGACGATCGGGGGTCGCGAGCCTTCGCGGCATCCTCCCCGAAAGACGTCCCGGAGGTCATCCAGGCCTCGCGGGCGCTCGGGGCGCCCGGCGCGGAGGACGGGCCCGGGACTTCCAGGGGAACGCCATCGCCGCCGGAGGTGTCTCGGAGGTGCGAAGAAGACCTCTCGCGTCTGTCCCGGTCGTCGTCCGAGGCGTCATCGGTCGACGACCCGCCGCCACCGCCGTCGCGTTTTTTGGAATCCTTCCGCTTCTTCTTCTCCTTCTTCTTGTCCCGCTTCTTATCCCGCTTGGCCTCCCGTCTCAGCTCCCGCTCGGCGTCCGCCTTGCTCACGATGGTCACCCCGGACAGCATCGCGGCGCGCGCGGACCGAACGCGCGCGTTCGAGTGCAGGCACAGACGCGCCTCCACTCGAACGACTACAATTTCGCGAAAAGGCCGTCGCCGGACGAAATCTCACGTGTTCGCTTTTGTCGTGGACGTCAACTCTCAGATCTGAACGCGCGCGTTCCAGCGGAGGCACGGACGCGCACGATGGCGGAGGACGACGACGATGAGCTGCTGCAGATGGTGCGTCACGCGTTTGACACGTCTCCGGCGCGCGAGCCTCCCGAGACGCCCCCCCGTCCGTGCGCCCCGCGAACGCGCCGTCTCGGTCTCGTCGTTTCTTCCGAGAGCCCGTAGTACGGTCGATCGCGTCCGACTAACATCCATCGCCTCCACTCTCACCAGGCGCTCGCGATGTCGCTGCAGCAGGCGAACGCGCAGCAGCGGGGCGCGAGTTCCGGCGACAGCGCGGACGCCGCGGGCGGCTCGGGCGAGCCGGGACCTCCGCGCGCGGGGAGGGAGCCCGTGTCGCCCGCTTCCGATCCGGAACACAAGCGAAGGCGCACGAGCGAAGGCGAAAAAAAAGCGACCGACGCCCTAAACCGACGCGCCGAAGACGCGGCGGCGGATCTGGAAGAGGCCATTCGCCGATCGCTGCGGGACACGGGGGGGCCTTCCGGAACCGCGTCGGGAAGCGGCGGCGGCGCGTATCCGACGTATGGGCAAACAGTCGCGGCGTCCGCGCCTGTCGTCGACGCCGCGTCGCTCGCCGCCGCGTTCGCCGCCGCCTCCGCGTCATCCGCGGGGAGATCTGGCGGCGACGCCGGCGCGCGGAACCGCGACCCCACGCACCCGGATGCCACGCGAAACACCCCGCGTGACGAAAACGAAAACGAAAACGAAAAAGACGAAAGAGGAACGACCGTGTCGACGGGAAGCGGCGTTCCCGTTCGCCGCCCGGCGCTTTTAAGCGCGTCCGCGGATGAGAAATGGTGGCTCGACGAGACCTCCGTCGACGTTTCGTGTGACGAATCCCGAGTCCCCGTTTCGGCGGCGTGTCCCGACCCGCGATCGGCGTGCGCGTTGCTCACGGAGCTCTTCGGGTGCGCGGTCGCGGACGGGTCAGCGGACGCGAGTGCCGGGATCCCGATTCCGTTCTCGAAGAGCGGAGGAGCGGAAGACGGCGCCGTTTCGGTTTCGAGAAGAGTCGTCGACGCCGCGCTCGCGTCGCGGGTTTCGCCCGCGCGCTTGAGAGGCGTCGAGAGTCTTCCCTCGACGCTGGCGGCGGTGCACTTCAGAGCGGTCGCGGTGGAGTCGAAAACAACAAACGAAACAGACGACTCGTGGTCCTCGACCCTGGCGCGGCTGGTTCGCTTCGCGTGCGCCGAGAAGCTGACTCGCGCGCTCGAGGACGACGGCGACGACTTGTACTTTGAAGGCGGAAGGCACCGCTCGGCGTTCTTCAAAGATCTCGGCGAGAGAGCGTCGCGGCGCGACGCCGCGACGGACGCGCACGTGGCGCTCATGCTGGATGACTTGCTGGACGTCTGCGAGACGTCCGAAAAGGCCAGACGCGCGTGGCTCGACGTTTTAAGAGCCGCGTTCGGGTTGGCGGCGAACGCGAAGCTCGACGCGGTGGACGGCCTCGACGTCCCCGTCGCGGCGATCGGCGCGCTGTTCAGCCGGCCGAGAATCGTCTCGGCGTTTCGGGAATCGCTGCGCGCCGAAGCGCTCGACGCTTTAGAATCGACGGGTATCTCTTCGACGAAGGAGAGTACCTCGGGTCTCTCGGGTCTCTCGACAACTCGTTCCGTCTTGGGCTCCTCCCGAGTCTCGAGCGTCGTCTCCGGGTCCGCGCTGGGCGCGTTGTTAAGTCGCGGCGCGCTTCCCAACGTCCTCTCGCGCGACGGCTCTTCATCGTCGCGGCGGTTTCCCACGAAAAACCTCTTCGACAAAAACGGCGGAGACGCGTGTTCTTTGTTCACGGAATCCCTGCGCGGCTACCCGGAGAAGACCCCGCTCGGGGACCGCGAGAAGCTGCGTTTAATCATGCAGCGGGGCACAGAGCGCACGCACGACGTCGCGCACGCGTGCGCGTTGCGGTGCGTCAAGCTCAAGAGCTCTTCGAAGAGCATCGCCGGCGATTCCGGGAGTCACTCGACGGGGCCGGGGCGTAAAAAAATACCCGACGGCGCGGAGATCGCGCTCGCGTGGCTGGCGGCGACGACGACGGCGCTGGAAGAGGATGCTTCTTCGTTGACCAACACGAAAACGAAAACGAAAACACACGGCGCCGATGCGTTTCTCGACCCGACGAGCGCTTCGGACGCGTTCCGTCTCGGCGTGATCGCGCTCGCGCTTCGGTTCGTCCGGCCCGTCGTCGCGCGCGCCGAGACGCACCTCCGATCGAAGCTGTGTTTGTTCGACTCCGGTCTTTTCTCGCTTCGCGTCAACTGGAGGCACGATTGGCGCGCGGACCAATCGTTGGCGCTGCCGCCGCGCAGCCGGATCACGGCGGATCACGCACACGAGTCACGAGTGCACGATGAGACGTTCGCGAACGGCTCTGACCCCGGAGAAGACGTCTCGTTCGTGCACGAATGCTTCTACGCGTCGGCGCGTCTGTTCCAGACTGTTTTGCCCGTCCTCGTGACCCGGTTCGAGGAGGCGTCGCGGTTCCTGCGAGACCGCGCGGTCGCGAAATGCCGCGCGCGTTCGAACGACGACGAAGCGGCGTCGCAAACGCTGTCGTCCGACGAAAGCAAAGACCAAACGCGGAAAGAACACGACGCCGTCGCGCGCGACGCGGAATACAACGCGTACGTGGACTGCGCCTCAGCGGCTTTGCTGGAGCCCGCGTTCGCGCGGGACGCCTGCGGGTTCGCGTTGCTGCAGGCGGAGTGGCTCGCGCGTTTGGCGGCGACGGAGGATGCGCACCCCGAAAAAACGCGCGCGGCGTTCGCGTTCGTGCCGGAGGGATTCGTTAAAGCGATCTCGCTTTGGGTGTGTTTCGTGCTGCGGAGCGGCAAAGCCGAGTTCTTGTTGCAGAACGCGCGAGAGGGGACGGACGAAGGGAACTTCCGCGCGTCCGTCGCGTCCGGAACTTCGAATTTTTCGTCGCCTCCTTTAAGCGTCGCGAGCCTCGTGCGCGTCGCGTGCCAACTCTTATCGCGTCCGGCGCTGTGCCGGCACCCGACCGTCTCGGCGGCTTTAGTGGAGATGCTCACGTGCGTTTTGATCGGCGAGTCCGGTTTCAAAGGGGGCTCCGGTTCCGGTTTAGGTACGCGGGGAAGCGCGACGCACGAGCTGTTGGTGTCCTCGGTGCTCTCGAGTCGCGAGGCCAAAACTCTTTTGGCTCCGGCGCTGATGCGCGCGTACGCGTCGCTTGATGCGGTGGAAAATCTGGACGTCGACCGCGACCGCTTCGATAAGTTCCACACGCGACAACTCATCTCCCGTCTGTTGCGGGAGCTCTGGCGGATGGACGAGTGCGTCGCGTCCGTCGCGCGGCTCTCCGACGACGCCGAGAGCGCCTGGCAGAGCTCGAAAGAAATCGAAAACGAAAACGAAAACGACGTCGGTGTCCGTCCGCGAAAATTGTTCGCGTCTTTCGCGTCGTGCGCGCTCGGCGACTTGATGTACGTCCTGAGCGACTCGCTCGATCGGCTGGCGAGCGTCGCGGAGATTCGGGTGGCGCACGCGAACGAAAAGCCGAACGATGCCGATAAAAAAAGAAGGGAGGCGACGGCTCGGTTCGTCGCGAACCAGGAGCGAACCGCGCGCGGGTACTTAAAAAACGCAACAGAGACGCTTCTTTTGCTCAACCTCTTCGCGGGGTCCGAGACGGTAGCGCCCGCGTTTCTTAATAAGGGCGTCGTCGGCAAAGCCGCGTACGCGGTCGTGCGTTTCCTGGAGACGCTCCTGAACGAAAAGGGCGAGGCTGTCAGTACGACGCTCGGCAAAGAAGACGCTAAGAAGAAGTACGGTTTCGACCGCGACAAACTGGTGCTCGCGATATGCGAGTTCGCCGTGCGAGTCGACGCGGCGGCGCGAAAACGATGGGATGACGACGACGCGAAAAAAATATTCGCGCGCGCGCTCGCGAACGAGTCGGATTACGACGCGGCGACGATGGAACGCGCGCGCGGTTTGCTGATTGAGAAAACCTTCGGCAGCGCGATGTTGCCTCCGCTTCTCCGGGACCTGATCGACCGCGCGGAGATGGAAAAACAAGCGATGAAGACGGAGGAAAGCGCGCGCGTCGGCGGGAAAATCGATTCGATTCGCGACGACGACGCCTTCGACCCGGACGCGCTGCTCGCCGCGCTCGGCCCGGATTTGTTCGCCGGCGACGAGTCGCGCGAAGCCGACGCGTACAAGGCGGCTTTTTCCGACGGGTTACGAACCTTCGGCGAGACGGACGACGGTTTAGGGTTACTAACCGTAGCCGGTGACGGGTCGTCCTGCGATTTCTTCCCCCCGTTCGCGGCGCTCGCGAGGGAAAACGCGTCGAGCGGCCAAAAAGCAAAAGCCAAAAAGTTGGCGAAGGAAGCTTCCGCGATGGCCTCCGGCGCGCTTCCGCTCGAGCTCGGGAGCTCGATTTTCTTTCGGCACGACCCCGACCGCCTCGACGTCGCGCGCGTCGTGATCACCGGCCCGGCGAACACGCCGTACGAGGGGGGAGCGTTCGCGTTCGACGCGTTCGTCCCCGCGGGGTACCCGGACCACCCCCCGATGGTGAACCTGGACACCACCGGCGGGGGTCGCGCGCGCTTCAACCCCAACCTGTACGCGGACGGGAAGGTGTGCCTGTCGCTGCTGGGCACGTGGCACGGCGGCGCCGCCGAGGAGAAGTGGGACGCGAAAAGGTCGACTCTCGCGCAGGTGTTCGTGTCCATCCAGGGGCTCATCTTCGTGGACGACCCGATGTTCAACGAGCCCGGGTTCGACGGTTTGCGCGGGTTAAAAGAGGGCGACGAGAAGAGCGCACGGTACAACGCGGAGATTCGTCTGTTCACGATTCGGCACGCCATGATCGACGCGCTTAAAAAGCCTCGGCGGGGGGTCGGCGCGACTGTTCGGACGCACTTTTCCATAAAAAAGTGGTCGGTGATGCGTCGCGTGTTGCGGTGGTGCGAGGAAGCGGAAAAAGCGGACCCGGTGATTTTACGGCGAACGCGCGAAGCCGCCGTCGAGCTCTCGCGGCTTTTGGCGCGATTAGAATGAGGTTTCCCGGGAAACCTAAACCTCTCCTTGGTTTTATTAACCAGCAGCGCCGCGCAGCGCGCTTTCGCCCCCGCCCCCTCGACCACAGCGCGCTTTCGCCGCCGCCCCCTCGACCGTAGACTACCCGTTTTTTTGGTTTTCGGGGTTCGGCTCATCTCGACGGCCCGTCGCGTCCGCTCGCCCCGGAGACAGCCTCTTCGGCTCGCCTTTGTTTCTCCTCGTAGAAGCCCTCGATGGGCGGCGTCACCATGGGCGTTTGCCGTTTCAGCGGGAACAAAGACAGGTCCTCCTTCGTGGCTTCTTCCCGCAGGAATCCCTCAGGCAACGCCGCGAGCGCCGCGCGCTTGAGCCGGATCTTCTGGTTGATGTCCCTCTGCCACTCGCGGTGCTGCGCCATCGTCCGACGCGAGTACTCCTTCGCCTTCTCCGCGAACGACTCTAGGTCCTCCTCGGACAGGTTCTCCGGCTCCAGCGGCGTCGGCGTCGCGGCGTCCATCAGGAGCTGCCAGTGCGCGTCGACCGATCGCTTCATCGCCGCGTTCGTCGGCGCCGCGCTCACGCCGACGGGACCGCGTCTCTTGCCCTGCGTCTTCTTCGCCTTGGCGTAGTGACGCGCGCCGCCCAGAATCATCGCGGGCGCGACGCGAGGCTCGCCGAGAGCCGCGCGCGCGGCCGGGCCGAACGCCGAGCCCGCACCCCACGCGCCGTGCGCAAGCGCCGAGTGCGCCGCGCGTCGCCACATCCCGAACGGCATGGCTCACGCGCCCACGCGCGACCGCCAATGATCACGCGCGCGTCAATCAGCCGGCGAAACTCGCGAAGCCCCATCGTGTGACAACCGCCTGCCTGTGACGAAATGGTGAACACACTTTTATTAGACTATTTACTCATAGACCTCATCTCTCACCGAGCGTATCGGAAACGTCGACACGACGAAACGAGCGCCGCTTCGTCCCGCCTCCTCACTCGCGGCCGCCGCGCACAAAGCCGCGCGACGCCCCACGCCGCTCCGCGCGACGCATGCCCTCCCCCTTCCCCTCGCCGTGGCGTCGAGAGAGCCGCGGCTCGACCGAGCCGCGGCCCTCCTCGCGACCCTCCTCGCGAGACCCCCCTTATTCGCCGGCGAACGGCACGCCCGTCCTGCCTCACGTTCCCCGGGGCGAGACGTCCCGCCGCGTCGCCGCGCTTCGCGAGCGGACGCTCGCCTCCACGGCGGCGTCGTTGCGCGTGGCGGAGCACACCGAGTTTGTCGCGGGGGCGACGCTGCGTGAGCTCGACGCGCAGTCGGAGAGTCTCGAGCGGACGCGGAAGAACCTCGACGACGCCGAGAAGAGCGCCGAGGAAGGCGAGAGGACACTGGACGAGATGCGAGCGTGCGGGGTGTCGTGCTTTTCGCTCAGAGGCTTGCTTCGGTCTTCGAGAAGAACACCTCCCGACGCCGCGACGCCGAACCTCGCGGGCGCCGAGTCGCGCGGGGACGTCGCCGACGCGAGAGACGAGCTCTCGCGTCGCGCCGCCGCGAAAAGAAAAACAAATCAGACGACGACGACGACGACGACGACGACGACGCTTCGCTCGAACGAAACGGTCTCTTCGAAGGACGACGCGATCGGCGCGAACGCCGTGGCTCTCTCTTTCTCTCTGGACGCGCTGCGCCGCGCGAGCGAGGCGATGGGAGAGAAGCTGGACGAGCAGACGCGAACCGTCGACGACGTCGCGTCGCGTTCTTTGTCTCTTCGTGCAAAGCTGGCGCGCGCCGAGTCGAGAGGCGCCGTGTGAGCAAACAGACAGAAGAGAGGCAAAAGCGTACGAGATGAGATACCTTCCAAGGTATTATACGAAAGTGAAAGTCACCGGCTCGATCCGTCGTGTAAATACCGTCGTTTACATAGACACTGACACTCGGATCATAGACGACGGCGCTCGTTTGGCGGGGCGCGGAAGAAAAGCGGCGTTTTGTTTGAGGAGTTCGTTCGCGCGACCCGGCGTCTTTCCCTTTCCGAAATATGTACTTTCGGGGAAACGACTGGGAGGATATCGAATCACTGGTGCTCCCTGAGCACCTTGACGACAGACTTGAACGCGAACCACTCCGGGATGTCCTCGCCGCCTCTCAGCATCTTGCGGAACTTGGTACCGGAGAGTTTCTTGACCGAAAGACCCTTTTTCTCCGCGACGTCGGCGGTGACGTAGCCCTCCTCGTCGGTGTACACGACGTTGAGCGAAGGCACCGTCTGCATGCCGAGCTCGGCGGCGTTCGCCTTGGCGAGCTCCTGCGCGTCGTACGCGCCGTAGAAGTCCTCGCCGTCGATGGAGGACTTCGAGCCCGCCATGTCTCTTCCGATGATGAAGTGCGTGCATCCGTAGTTCTTGCGGATGATCATGTGCTGGATCGCCTCGCGAGGGCCGGCCATGTGCATGGAGTACGGGAGGTACGCCCAGCGAATTTGGGGGTTGTTCACCTCCGCCGCGAGCGTCTCGTAGGTGTGGTAGCGCACCAAGCCGGAGATGTCGTCGTCCTGCGTGGGGCCCATCGTGGGGTGCACGAGCGCGACCGCGCCCTCGCCCACGTTGTCCGCGTGGAGCGCGCGCGTGAAGAGCTCGTAGTGCGCGCGGTGAATCGGGTTGCGGCACTGGAACGCCACCACGTCCTTGCCCTCGGGGAGCATGTCGCGCACCTCCGCGGGGGTGGGGCACGGGAACGGACGCGTAGGGACGCTCAGGCCCTCCACCTTGCCTCCGATGTAGTACTTGCGGCGCTCCATCGAGATCATGGAGACGCCCGGGTGCTCGATGGAGGAGGTGCCGTAGCACATCTTCGCCTCGAGGGGCTTGTCCGGCTTCCACTTGCTCTCCACGGTGACCACCGCGACGTCCTTCCCCTGGTACTTCAGAAGCACTTTGTCGCCCACGGCGGTTTCCTCGCAATCGGTATCGAGCACGATGGGCATGCCGAACAGCAGGTTCGAGCCGGGCAGACGCATCTCCTTCACGCAGTGCGTGTAGGTGGCCTCGTCCATGAAACCTCTAAGGGGCGAGAAACCGCCCGTCGCGAGAAGCTCGACGTCGCACGCGTTGCGGTCGGAGAGCTCCAACGTACGATTGGCGGAAGCCGCGACCTTCGCCTTTTCGGCGTCGGGGACCATCAGGTTCACGAGCTCGCCGCCGTGGGGGGGCTGAACCGCCGCCGCCGCGAACGCGCTGGAGTGGAAGCCCATGCCGGGCTTAGCGAGCTGCGCGAGGGGGGACAGAGTCTGAGGGGAGGAAGGAACGTACGCGGGCGTCGGGGTGGCGGGATGTCAGTCGGGATGTGCTTTTTCCGCGAGACGATCGACCGAGAGCGCTCGCGGACTCGGCCGCCGCCGCCCCGCGGCCCCATCGACCGCGGGGCGGCGGCGAGGCCCGGGAGGGCTCGCGGGCGCGGGTCGCGCGACCGCGGCGTTTCCCGACGGAAACGACCTGCGGGACCCGTCCCTCGATCGAAAACCCCGCGGGCGTCCGCGCGTGTCGCCGATCGACCCGCGCGCGCCGGCCGATCGATCGGAACGTCGTCGAGGCCCGTTTCGGAGAAGAATCAGAACGTACCTGGGTCCTGAGGCTGCCGGCGAGGATGGCGCGCGCGGGGCCGGCGGCACCGACGGCGTTCACCGCGGTGACGCGCTTGGCCGCGGCGAAGCCGGCGCGGAGGGAACGACGGAGGGCGCTCATCGTGGATAGCGCGATGCGAAAAGTGTACCGCCATCGGCGAGAGTACTTACTCGCTATGCATAGCTCCCTGCTTGGTTATTCCCATTTCCCGGTCCTTCTCCGCGCGGTTGAACAGTCTCATATTTTCGGCATTTCGGGCCAGTATTTTGAGACAATCGGAGACTGGAAAACCTATAGAGAAAATCGTTCATTTTCCCGTGCTCGCCCGAAACGTCGGCTCTCTTCGATTCGGTTGTCGGCGGCTGACACAGATCGAGTCGCACGAGACGCACAGACACGATGTTCGTGGTTAAGCGCGCGTTGAAACCCGCGGCGGCGTTCGGCGTCGCCACCGCGTTCCGCCAGGTGCGTTTCCCCTCCCCCAGGCGACGCGCCTCGCCGCGCCGCGTCCCCCGGATCGTCGACGCGACGATTGGAGAATTTCATCATCCATCCTTCCGAAGATCTCGTCGTCGTTCGTCGTCGCCCGGTTCCGGGGCTCTCGAGCCGGCGTTTCCCCGAGATCCGGGCGCGGCTCGTCGGTCCTCGCGGGCGACGCGACGAGAATCGCCGCGGCATCGAACGCGATCGCGCCGAAAATCGACCGAGCCGCTGACCACACACCTGTCATGTCATCATGCGCCCTCTTCTTCTCTCGACGCGTTTCTTCACGATCGATCGACGACGCGCACGAACAAAACAAACACGAAAACAAATCAGACGCCGCGTGTCCAACAACACTACTCCCCCCTCGTCTCCTTCGCGCGCGGCTACGCGAAGGACGTCAAGTTCGGTGTCGAATCAAGAGCTTTGATGCTTGCCGGCTGCGATAAGCTCGCGGACGCGGTGCAGGTGACGATGGGCCCGAAGGGACGCAACGTCGTCATCGAGCAGAGTTACGGCGCGCCGAAAATCACGAAGGACGGCGTGACTGTCGCGAAGAACATCGAGTTTTCCGATCGGTTCATGAACCTCGGCGCTTCTCTCGTCAAGCAGGTGGCTTCCGCCACCAACGACGTCGCCGGCGACGGCACGACCACCGCGACGGTGTTGACGCGCGCCATCTTCAGTGAGGGGTGTAAGTCGGTCGCCGCGGGGATGAACCCGATGGATTTACGGCGGGGCATCCAATCCGCCGTCGACGTCGTCGTGAGCGAGCTCAAAAACTCGGCGAAACTCATCTCCACCACCGAGGAGATCGCGCAGGTGGGCACGATCAGCGCCAACGGCGAGCGCGAGATCGGCGAGCTCATCGCGCGCGCCATGGAGAAGGTGGGCAAGGAGGGCGTGATCACCGTCGCGGACGGCAAGACGCTCGAGAACGAGCTCGAAGTGGTGGAGGGCATGAAGTTTGAGCGCGGATACATCTCGCCCTACTTCGTGACCAACGCGAAGAACCAGAAGTGCGAGCTCGAGAACCCGTACGTGCTCGTGTTCGAGAAGAAAATCTCTGGGCTCACCAGCCTTTTGCCTGTTTTGGAAGCGGTGTTGAAGACGCAGAGACCGCTTCTGATCGTCGCCGAGGACGTCGAGAGCGAAGCGCTCGCGACGCTCATCGTGAACAAACTGCGCGGCGGGGTGAAGATTTGCGCAGTGAAGGCGCCCGGCTTCGGCGATAACCGCAAGGCGAACCTGCAGGACATCGCGATCCTCACCGGCGGCGTCGTCGTGTCCGAGGACCTCGGGTACAAGCTCGAGGCTGTGGACGTGAGCATGCTGGGCACGGCGAAGAAAATCACCGTCTCCAAGGACGACACCATCATCCTGGACGGCGCGGGCGGGAAGGACGCTATCGAGGAGCGGTGCGAGCAGTTGCGCGAAGCCATCGCGGAAACCTCGAGCGATTACGACCGCGAGAAGATGTCCGAGCGCCTGGCGAAGCTCTCGGGAGGCGTCGCGGTTCTGAAGATCGGAGGCGCCTCGGAGGTGGAGGTTGGTGAGAAGAAGGACCGCGTCGTGGACGCGCTCAACGCCACCAAAGCTGCCGTCGACGAGGGCATCGTCGCGGGCGGAGGCACCGCGTTGCTCAGCGCCACCAAGAAGCTGGACGCGCTCGAGGCGTCCATGGCCAACTTTGACCAAAAAGTCGGCGTGCAGATCATCCGCGCCGCGCTCAAGATCCCCGTGCGCACCATCGCGGCCAACGCCGGCGTCGAGGGCTCCGTCGTCGTCGAGAAGGTGCTCGCGTCGACGGAAGAGAACTGGGGCTACGACGCCGCCACGGGGCAGTACGGGTGCATGATCAAAGCCGGAGTCATCGACCCGCTCAAGGTTGTGAGAACCGCGCTCGTCGACGCGGCGTCGGTGTCGAGCCTCATGATGACCAGCGAGTGCATGATCACCGAGGGCCCGCCCGACCCCGCCACGGCCGCCGCCGCCAACATGGGCGGAGGCATGGGAGGCATGGGAGGCATGGGAGGCATGGGTTTCTGATCAGGCCTTCTCGAGAAGAAGAAGCCGAGCGAGAAAAAAAATCAAAAGCGGCGCGTGCGAGTAGAAGACGACGCGACGATCGCGCGCGCCTTTTGAGTGACGACGCTTTCAAAGTAAACCACATACCTTCGAAGGTAACGAATAAATAGTAGTAACTACGCCACACGTTCCGATCGGGAAGACCGCGCTACGGCTCGCTCTCGCCAGCCTCGCCGCGCCTCTCCGATTCTTCCGCGCCGTCGCCCGCGAGCGCGTCTGAATCCGCAGACTGCAACGACTGCGACGACTCGACCAGCTTCGCGATCGCCTCCAGCCCGCGGCTGATCCGCTGCTGCTGCGGAGACGCGCCGCCGCCGCCGCCGCTCGCCGCCGCGGACACCACCGACGGCGTCGGGACGTTCACCTCGATGGTCAGGCTCGACCGGCGCGTCCGCGGGGGCGAGCTCGGCTCTCTGCCGAATCGGGACTTGGTGCGCTTCAAAGGCGGCGTCCCGACGCGGGGGAAGTGCTTTTCGCGGGGCTTCACCGTGATGGGGCCCCCCGGGCCCGCCGGAGCGTTCTCGTCGCCGCCGGAGCGTTCTTCGTCGCCGTTCTCGGGAACCGAACCGGGCTCCATCGGCGCGTCCGAGTCGAAATCCTCCGTGTCCGAGTGCACGAGCGAGAACCGTCGCGCGGCGCGCGCGGAGGAATCCTCGTCGGAGGAAACCGAGCGGTCGGATCCGTCGTCCGAGCGACCGGAGCGGTCCGATCGCTCCGAGCCCCCTTCGCCGCGGTCGTCCTCGGAAACCGCGAGTTGCGCGTCGGCGGGCGCCGCGTCTAGGCTCCGGCGGCGGTCCGACTCGGAGAGACCGGCGAGCTCCTCCGCCCCGGCGGAGCGTTTCCTGGCGAGCGCGGAGGGCACGGAGGGCGACGCGAAGGCGACGCTCGCGCCGTCCGCGCCGTCGGCGGCGTTGAGCGAGACGCGCCGCTTGGTGGGTGTCTTCTCGGCTCTGCCGAACGCGACGGGGTCCTCCGCCGCCGCCGCTTTCTCTTTCGTCGAAGGACCCGCCGCGTCCTCCTCGTCGTCCGTGAGCTCGCCGTCGTGGAACGGCAGAGGCACCTCGAGCGTGGCGCGGAACATACCGCAGTTGGTGGCGTGCTCGTTTTCCACGCGGAAGTAGCTCCACGCGCACCTGCGAAGCACCTCCACCAGCGCCACCACCGTGACCCAGGCCTCGGCGCCGAGAGCCACGCCCTCGCGCGCGTCGGGAACCGCGGCGACGATCCAGAAGTGCCGCAGGAGAAGGTTCAACGCCACCGCGAGACCGTATTTCCAGCGCGACTTCATCATCGTTCGGCGCTCGAGCCACCGCAGGCGGTACCCGTAAGGCAGCGCGAGGGTCGACACCTTCTTCGACGCCGACGGCAGCGCGAGGGTCGACATCGTGCGTCCCTCGGCGCCGGTGATCACCTCCTCGCTCTCGTCGCTCGTCTGCTTCACCAGGGAAACCACGGACCAGTCCATGAAGAAGTCCCACGCGGCGCCGTACACGGTGGCGATCGCTTGGAACGCGACGAACGACGCGCGCATCTCAAACGTCGGCCCGTTCGGTTCCGGGTTCGCCGCGACAAACGCCAAAAACGCGGTTTCGTCCGCGAACGTTTTCAAACGAAGTTCGTTTTCATGATCCATCACCTCGCGCGTCGCGTACCAAATACGCAGACCGAAACACACGGCGATCAGCGCGCTTGCGTATTTACCAGCGTTCACAAGGTGTACCTTGTGCCCGTCGTCGCGGAAGCGCCGGACGGTTTGCAAGAAACGCAGCCAAAACGGCGTCACCGCGATGAGCGGCGCGTGTTTCCGCGCGCTCGCTTCGGCGGCGCCCAGCATGAGCGCCATCACGAGAACCCAATCTCGCAACGCCGTCGTTTGACTCACGATCTGGTCCATCAGGAAGAAATCCATCATCTTGACGCGCTTGAACGGCGCCGCGACGCCGTCGAAGAGCGCTCTCAGGAAAAAATGACGCGTGCTGTCCGGCGGGTACCGAAGCTCGTACTTGTGCAGGAGCTTCCCGGTTCGCTTCCAGGCTTTCGGGAGCGGCGCGACGAACAAGAGCGTCAATAAAAGAAACGCGACGCCGGCGGCGTAGTGCGTGCGCTTCAGAGTTACTGGCTCTTCAATCGAAGAAAACGTTAGCGTTGTGTCTTCTTCGAGCGCCTTCTCCGTGATTTCAGTTTCCTCGACGCGCGCGATTTGGGTCAGAGCGATTGCGAACGCCGTCCAGACGCACATGCCCAACGCGCCGGACAACGCGGCGCCCGTCGCGGGGAGCTCGGTGCCCCTCTTCGCCTGGAAAATAAACCCCGCGTTCACCTTGGTCTCGCCCCACGCGCGCACGAGCGCGCCGTAGCCGACGACGTGCGCACCGACGAGCAGCGGGAACCGAAGCGCGGGCGCGATGGACGTCACGGCGGCGCACGACGCGCGATCGAAGTACCCGCTCGTCGCGCTCGTCACTTCGCACGACTCGTACACGCGCGCGACGAGGAGCGCGATTAAACCCACCGCGCACCCGACGGCGATGCCGGCGACGAACGAAGGGCCTTGTGGCCGTTTACCCCCCGCCGCGACGACACCGGCTCGGCCGTCTTTCCTCAACTCCGCCAAAACGCGGTTGCGTCTGCGGCGAATCTCGTAAAACCCCAGGTTGTTCTTGCCGCTCTTCTTGTTCTTCGAAGAGTGCGCGTGTCCGTACGACCCGTCTCTCGCGTCCGAGTGGCGGCTGTCCTCGGCGCCGAGTGACCCGTTCTCGCCGAACCGCCGTTCCCACCGCTCGGGTTCGAGCTCGCACAGCGTTTCCTCGATCTTCAGGTAATACTGCTCCATGTTCGAACGCAAGTTGCCGATCTCGTCGTCGTGGAACACGCGAAGCTCGCGCAGACCCTTCATGTACGTCTCCTGCGTCGACCAGCCCGTCAGCTTGTCGTGCTTCTTGACGATCTTGCGGAACGCCTCGACGTTGAGCGAGACGTACGACTCGAGCATGTTCGCGCCGCGGTAGGATTCAGCCACCGCGCGGCGGAGCAAACGCGCGTCCGCCGCGGTTTTCAAAACCAAAGCTTTCGCGTCGTGCACCGAAAGCGCGGGACGCGTTTGTTTGTGATTCTGAAAAGAATCAATCGTCGCCTTTTTTTCGTCGTCTTCCACACAACCTTCACCTTTGCCTTCATCTTTGTGATGAAAGCCTCGTTTCAGTTCCCGCGCGAGCGCCGTAGCGCTCGCGACGCGCGGGAACGAGCCGCGCCACGCTGTCTCGATGCCCCTCGCGCGATCCGCGGCGCGGCGCTCGGCTTCGATGAAGTCTCTCGTCGCGCGACGCGCGGCGCGTTTCAAATGTTTTAATTGGCTCGCGTGGCTCGCCGCCTCGCGCTTGCACCGCGCCGCGCGGTCGCCGTAGAACGCCACGACGCGGCGCAGACTGTCATCCAGCGCGAGGAAGAACCTTTTCTCTTCCTCCGCGGCGGCTCGGCTGAGTAACGCGGCGTTTTCCGGATCGATCACCGTCGCCACCAGCGTCGGCTCATCCATCCGGGACGACGCGTCGAAATCGTCGCCGGGACCCTTCGGCGCGCGGCTCGTCTCGTTCGAGCGCACGGCGATGAGCTCGCCGCGCGTGCGCGCGGCGAGCGTGCCCGTCAACGACACCCCGCGGCGATGGTTCGGCTCGGTCTCGTCGTGACGCGCGGCTCCGCCCTCGATGGCCTCGAGCTCGACGTCGGTCGTGCCGACCGCGTTGGCGTTTTCGATCTCCGCGGCGGCTTCCGCGAGGCTCACCCGCTTGACCAGCTCCTTAAGCATCGTCTTCATCTTGCCGTACGGCAAATACTCCGTGGACCACTCGGCGATCTGCTGGTCCGCCATGCGGCGCTCGAAGGCGACCATGTCGCGAGGGGAGGTCGGAAGCCTCCGACGCGGTTCCCCGGACGCGCTTTTTGGTGAATATACCTAGCGGCGGCGGCGACCGCGTATCGGCCGCCTGGACGCCCGGCGGCGGCGATCTACCCCTCTCCGACCCGAAACGCACGCTCTCCCCGGACGCGACCGACGCGAGCGCCACCGACGCGTGCGTCGGCGCGGGTCGTTCTGACGAGGAGCGCGGCGGGTCCTGCCAAGCTCTTCGGCGACGCGCGCGGGCGGACTTTCCGAGGAATAAAAGAATATTGTTTCGCCCGTCGTTGGCAGGTTGGTCGTGGACATCGAAGATGAAAACGAAAACACACAACGACGCGCGGTGCGCGCTGCGCCCGCGGTGATGGTCGCCGAGGCGGCGCGCGGGCGCAAAAGAAAACGGGACCTTGACGCTCAGGCGGGCGTCGCGATCCCGGGCCTTCCCTTCGATGTCGCCGTCTCGCTCGTGGAAAAACACCTGCCCGATCCCGCGGACCTCGCGGTGCTTCGCGCGGTGAGCAAAGGGATGCGCGCCGCGGTGGACGCGACCGGACAGAAGGTGGAGGAGTTCAAGGAAGGTGCTGCCGCCGAACGCGGATATTTGAGCACGCTCAAGTGTCTGCGCCGTCGAGGTCGACTGTCTGACGAGCGTCTCCTATGCGCTGCTGCTGCGAGGGTCGGAGATCTCGAGGCGTTGAAGGCGCTTCGCCGCGCCGAGAATTTCCCGTGGGACAAGCGGACGTGCGCGTCCGCGGCGGCAGGCGGCCACCTCCGGGTGCTGAAGTGGCTGCGCGAGAACGACTGCCCATGGAACGAGTGGACGTGCGAGAAAGCGGCGTATGGCGGCCACCTCGAGGTGCTGAAGTGGGCGCGCGCGAACGGCTGCTGGTGGCACGTGTGGACGTGCGCGTTCGCGGCGTGGGGCGGCCACCTCGAAGTGCTGAAGTGGGCGCGCGAGAACGGCTGCCCGTGGAACAATTGGACGTGCGAGCGCGCGGCGGAGGGCGGCCACCTCGAGGCGCTGAAGTATGCGCGCGAGAGCGGCTGCCGATGGGACGAGTGCACGTGCGAGTCCGCGGCGAGGGGTGGCCACCTGGAGGTGCTGAAGTGGGCGCGCGAGAACGACTGCCCGTGGAACGAGGAGACGTGCGCGTGGGCGGCGAAGGGCGGCCACCTCGATTTGCTGAAGTGGGCGCGCGCGAACGGCTGCCCGTGGGACGAGGAGACGTGTGCGTACGCGGCGAGGGGTGGTCACATCGAGACGCTGAAGTGGGCGCGCGCGAACGGGTGCCCGTGGGACGAGGACACGTGCGCGTACGCGGCGGGCGACGGCCACCTCGAGATGCTGAAGTGGGCGCGCGCGAACGGCTGCCCGTGGATCGAGGAGACGTGCGCTCACGCGGCGAAGGGTGGTCACCTCGAGATTCTCAAGTGGGCGCGCGAGAACGGCTGTCCGTGGGACGAGGAGACGTGCTCAGACGCGGCGTTGGGCGGCTACCTCGAGGTGCTGAAGTGGGCGCGCGAGAACGGCTGCCCGTGGGGCCCGTCGACATGCTCAGCCGCGGCGAAGGGCGGCCACCTCGAGACGCTGAAGTGGGCGCGCGAGAACGGCTGCCGGTGGGACGAGTACACGTGCGAGTACGCGGCGGCGGGCGGCCACCTGGAGGTGCTAAAGTGGGCGCGCGCGAACGGGTGCCTGTGGAACAAGTGGATATGTGCGTACATGGCAAGGGGCGGTCACCTCGAGATGCTGAAGTGGGCGCTCGCGAACGGCTGCCCGTGGGACGAGGAGACGTGCTCGCACGCGGCGAAGGGCGGCCACCTCGGGGTCCTGCAGTGGGCGCGCGCGAACGGCTGCCCGTGGAACGAGATGACGTGCGCGAGCGCGGCGGAGTTCGGCCACCTCCGGGTCCTGCAGTGGGCGCGCGAGAACGACTGCCCGTGGTGCGAGCACACGTGTACGAATGCTGCGATGAAAGGCCACCTCGAGACGCTGAAGTGGGCGCGCGAGAACGGCTGCCCGTGGGGCGAGTACACGCGCGGAATTGCGGCTAGGAGTGGATACGTCGAAGACTGAGCTGCCGACGCGACAGATGCGAGCGCGAGAGCCATGACGCTAGACGAAAGAGACGAGACGAGAAGAACGATTTGATAGACACGTGATCGTTACGCGCCTTCCAGTCGTTCCGACAGCCGCGCCCACTGCAGCGACGAGACGAGTGAGAAGGGCGCG
>Ga0209666_1001126_pt1 | contig 20547 bp, 22 predicted proteins | sample SaaInlV_125m_DNA_FD_184679 | JGI IMG/M metagenome (GOLD analysis project Ga0209666, IMG submission 184679) | Marine microbial communities from expanding oxygen minimum zones in the Saanich Inlet - Saanich Inlet SI037_S3LV_10m_DNA (SPAdes)... | ecosystem: Environmental > Aquatic > Marine >...
CCAATCTTGTACATCAAGTCCTTTCATGCTCCAGCCTCCATTGCGTTGCATCATTAGTATGATAAACTTTCCTTTTTTAATAGTAGGTTGCAACTGTATACCAGTATCTCTACTGATAATATTCCATCTGTTAGGATCAATATTACTATCGCAATATATGCCGGTGTTTGGAAATATTCCATTAAAACTATATCTTAGATATCCGTGAGGATTAAGTTTATTAGCATATAAAAAAAGATTAGCATCAGCACAACAAACATATTTGTTTGTTTTGTCTTGATGATTAATAACATCGTCTCTTAGCTTCAAATGAGGAGTAGTTTTTTTATCATACACCCATCCTTGTATAACTCCAACATCAGAGTTTACTAAATGGTCGCCGTCATGTAGTATACCAGTATCGCCTGCTGCATTAACACCTTGTACAAAATGTTTTAATAACAATGTCTTTTGTTCATTGCTGTTTGCTCTTGGAACACTTTTAAGATAACTAACTACTTTCATTTAGTATTTTCCAAGCAACTCCTGTGCGCATCTCTTTAGCTGTAAACTGACAGTAACTCAAGTGTGCAGCAAATGCAGTTATATTAACAGGGTCGGGTATGTATAAATCATTTATTTGAGATATTTCGGTATTACAAAACATTGTTGCCGAGTTTTGTGCTAGTGCTATTGCAGGTACACCGTATAACAATGCTTCAGTAGCAGCAATACTATTATATGTAACCACGCAATATGCATCTTCCATTGCTTGTTGAATAGTGTTTGTACTAGTTCTATCGGTGCGTGAAGGTTTTAATCTAACTTCAATATCCTTTGATGTATATTTTTTAATCTCTGCTATAGTTTCTTGCATCCATACATTTAAATCGTATCCATAAAAGTTCATTACTTTTTCGCTAGGAGGAACTACTAATATTTTACTACCCGGACGATGATTTCTATATCTCCATTTTAGTGGAGCAAGTCTATCATGCTCTCGTTCAATACAAGGTCCAATATTTTGCATAGCGTTTTTTGTAATACGATGATATTCTTTTTTTGTTCCAGGTTGTATATACCCAGTATCTATAGTATAAAAATCAATATTATGTTGTTTACAATAGTCAATAGCTTTACGACTTGTGCCGCCTATTCCTCTACAAACCAAAGGATTAGTAGTTCCAGTTTTTAAATCAAAGTTTCCAAGTTTTCCGTTGCACCCAGTAACAAAGTCCTGCAAGTAGGGGTCATAGTCGACACCTTTTCTTTCTAAATCAAAATCACCTGTGTCTGGTGCTATTGCTACTACTTTTATACCCATTTGGTCTTCCTTAACTTTTTTTAATATTGCATCCGGATTATACACAACCCTATCGGGATCTATAATATCTTGAACCGTAGCATTAAAATAATCAATAAGATATTTTGGATAATCTAAGTCATCTATTTTTTTATCTTTAAATCTTAAATCGCCGATCTTTTTTTTTGACTTTCGATTATTTCCTCATGCATACGACTTTTTGCGTTGTACCATTTGTTTGCATATTCACAGGATTCGTATTGTTCAAACCAAGGACCACCTTCTGTGTAATGTAAGAACCTTGGAGAGCCGTCCTCAGGTTCTTTGTACCATCCTACTAACCAATTCCATTCGTGACTTAACTCACCAATCTCGCTGTCGTCTAGCCAACTAAATCTATGAAAGTATGCACCAGTTTTATGTTGATCATTTACTAAATCTAATGTAACTTGTTTATTACTAGGATGGCCGCAGTTGATAAGCATCATACTACTCCAGTTTTTACGTGGATATATGTGTTGTAGCTGACCGTCCATTTTTACAGTTTCTTTTGGTGTATAGTCGTGCTGAGCACACATTACAGCATAGTTGTTGTCAGCTTGATCAAACAATAATTTAACATCTTCAAGAGCAACAAAGTCACAGTCAATAAACAATGCCCATCCATCAAAGTCGTTTAAGTGAGGAATAAGAAATCTTGTAAATGTAAACTCAGTACTTGCTAATGCATCAACTGGTCTAGTATATATTTTTTCTTTGCGTAATACTTTTTGTTTTAGTGGTATAACTTCAACAGGTACACTTGCTAGTTGTTCAATACTGCTTTTGCAAACTTGATATGCAATATCTTCTCTACTATCCCAACCTACAAATATCTTTAATGGATTGGTAGGTTCTTGTATTTTAATCTCTTCGTTCAATGTCTTCCTCCACGCAGACACCCCATTGTATTTCAAGGATGTGTGCATTCTCTGTTCCTGGGTTTGATGCTTTATGCCAAATTTCTTTGCCTATCTCGTATGGATTTGTATGAGGTTTTAGTGATAACAAGTCTTCCATACTATTATATTCAGTCTGCATATTAACTATGCCTTCTAGTACCGTCCACTGTTCTGAACGTTTAAAATGTTTTTGGTCGCTGAGTGCTTTGCCTGGATAGATTACAAGTTCTTTTACTTTGTATCCTTTTTCAGGTTTGTCATCTAGCACACGCCAGTAACCCCAGTCACGCTCAGTCTTTTGTGTTTTCCACTCGTCGAGTATCCAACTACTGCTGTTGGCTTTGTTTTCTCCACCTACACCAAATGCAAAATCTACATTTGGATGATTATTATAAACATTAAGTTCTGGAGAGTTAGTATTTGTTCTATCACCGCCGTTAGCAAATACTAACTTAATATTTCCGTGTGTACTAAGTGTTTGAAAAATTGCATTAGATGCACTATCATCATCGTCGTTAAATCCTATAACTTGATCAACAACAGATAGTTCTTTTATAATAGCACATCTTTCATTAAAGGGCATAAACGGTTTACCCTTTTTACGTGTTAGCCATTCATCACTGTTGACACCAACAACAAGTTTATCGCCTAATGCCTTTGCTGCTTTAAAATATGCAATGTGTCCACTATGTAGAGGATCAAATCCTCCTGTTACTAATATTACTTTCATAACAATACTTATATGATAGTTTTATTCTGTTCTAAAAAAGTGATATATGTTGATGTTGTGTAATCAATATTATTATTTACAAACCATGTTTCATAGATTTTTTCAGGCTCGTCATTTATAAACACTTGGTCAATTGCAACTTTGTATCCGTTTTTGATCATAAACTCTTTTGCAAGTAGATTATATTTACTACCTTCTTGATACTCATCGTGTTCAAATGTTATACAATCAAATGTAACGCCTTGCTCTATTACTCTTTGTAATGCTCTAAATGTATTTGCAGCAGGTTCAATATCACAACTTAAATACCCTACATGCATACTCATGTTATTTTCTTGTATTGCAGATTTATAATCAAATGTTAATGCATTTTCAAAATAACATTTATTCTTTCGAGATTCTGCGTCCCAGTCTGGCATATGTTTTTTTGAAAGTTCAAGACTAAATCCTTGAAAGTTATTATTTTCTAACTTGTATGTGTTGTTAAACTTTACAGGTTTTTTAGCTCCTATTTCAATATAAGATTTTGTAGTACACACTTCTAATGCAAATAGATCTTGGCAAGATTGCGAATATGATTTCATTCTCTCATTCCATTAAATACTGTTTTCTTAAACTTTTCATTATCGGTATGCACACTATTAATCAATTCAAAGTCTAAGTTTAGTTGCTTTAATAAAGATGCTATTGCTTGTGTATCTTTAGGCAAGCACATGCCGCCGTACCCTCTAAGATTAGGATTTACATCTAAATACATATCAGTAGCTTTGCCTGTTTTAATATAAGCATTTTTAATAGTAGTGTAATCGCAATCAAGTTTGTCACATATTTCATACATCACGTTAGCAAATGTAACACGCAATGCAGCATAGACATTGTTGTAATATTTTAGTACTTCTGCTTCATTAGGTGTTAGATGTTCTGTGTGCTCGGGCAATGTTCCGTGTACTTGTACCAACTTACGATATACCCAAATATCGTGTGTGCCAATAGCAAGTAACTTATGATTGTTAATAAAATCTTCTGCTGCACAACGTTCACGTAAAAACTCAGGCACAAAACATATAGTAAGATTTCTATGTGTGTCGATCATGCGTTGTGTAAATCCTGGAACAACTGTACTACGTATTGCAATAATACCCTTATAGTCAAGTTGCGAAAGTTCGGTAATAACCGATTCTAATATACTTGTATCACAACTACCGTCATCTGCTTGCGGAGTTGGCACACACAAAAACGTTATTGCAGTGTCAAGAACATCATGTATTGTTGTATCAAATATGATATCATGAGGTACAACCGTATGTCCTATATGTTCAAAGCCTTCTTTATTTGCTGTGCCTACAGCACCTAATCCAATAATACCTAGTTTCATAGTAAACTTTCTACTGTCTTTCTTAAACCAACTTCTAGTGGTGTATAGTCTACAAACTTAGTAAGTAACTGTACTAGTGTTGTATCTGGGCAACGGCGTTTAGCACTGCCAACTGGACCTGGCCGTACTTCTAGTCTGTCTGGATTTATTCCCATTATGCCCATGATTATTTTTGCAACTGTTGCAATAGGAGTTTCTTCATTCCTACCAACATGCACAGTTTTGTTGTTGACATTCTCTACAAGACTGTGTGTCATTTTTACAGCGTCATCAACATAACAAAAACTTCTAGTGTCGTTACCTTTGATATAGTATTCGCCTGCTTTGCAACGTTCAACAAACTCATTGATAAAATGATCAATCTGTCCTGGGCCGTATACATTGAAGTAACGTATAATAAGATAATCTAGGCCGCTGTTTGCTACTAGGTTTTCGCCGAGAGCTTTCGGAACGCTATAACTCCATCTTGGATTCGTAATGTTGTTAAACATAACTGGTACTTGCTCATCAGTTGGAATAGGGTAGTAACCTTCATCTATTGCTCCATTAAATATTTCACATGTGCTTGCAAATACAAACTTAGTATTTGTATTTCTATAGCGTTCAATCAAGTTTATAGTTGGCAATGTATTATTGATACAAACATCAGTTGGATTTTCATAAAACAATCTTGTGCCATTTGTTGCTGCCAAGTGTACAACAACATCGCAGTCGGGCGCATTTCTTGCTACTGTGATATTACTTAGGTCATCTGCAATGCCGTTTTTCTTATCATAAGGATAAACTGCATCGTAACTATCTTTGATGTAGTTATAATAATGACTGCCAATAAATCCTTTATGTCCTGTTACTATTATTTTCATTTTTTAGTTTTTCTTTTTTTGATCGGTATTGACGTCTTTTAAAATTAGTGTTAACATCTTCTTTATCATCGCCTTTATAATGATACATGATTCCTTTAAATGCCTGATCAAAATGATCCTTGCCTATCTTTGGAGGGCTAATATTTTCTGGTACTAAGTTGTGTGTACGAAAAAATTCATGTGTAACAGCGTCAAACACATGACAATCGAGTTGAGCATTTAAATGATATATTAAATCGGTATCATAATAATGTTGCCATTTTTTAAAATAATCAGCAGCATAAGGAATGGTCATATTCCAGCTTATAAATCCAGTTTCGCTATATCGATCAGTTCTGCCTAAGTAACTTACAAATGTATTAGCACGTTGTTTTGAATTCAAATAAGATTTAGTCAACGGAGCAACTATTTCAGTATCGGCATCGAGCCAAATAAGTCGTCCGGTTTGTGTTTTTTTAGCTGCATCTATTATACAATAACTCTTATGACTAAATCGAACAGCATCATATATCCAGCCTTTTGTACCATCTTTAATAACTCTATGACTGTTGCGTTTTTTAAATTCAACAAGTTCAGGAGATTCATCTTCGAGAATATAGTTTTTCCATGTATCTGTGTTTTCAAAATATTTTTTATCTGTATATATTAATACATTTATTTCAGGATCCAAATATTTTTTTAAACTATCCATAAAGTTTTTGGCATACATGTTATAATGCTGATCGCCAAATGTTGTAACTATTGTTATTTTCATATTACCATCCAAAGATGTAGTCTTTTCTTACATTTGTTATTTCGCGAGCACCAAATGATTTTAAATACATGCCAGCACATTCATTGGTGTCAGCTTGTTGTTCGCATACAATAATAGGTTTATATTTTAATATTGTGTCCATTGCGCCTTGCAATACTTCTAGTTCATGTCGTTCGCAGTCTATTTTTAATAAGCCAAACTTAGGAAGATCTAACTCGTCTAGGCGTTTGATATTAATACTACCCTGTCCTACGTTACTTACAAAACTTCCACCAGTGTTTTCAGAATCGTATACCATTTCAACTACATCGTTTACATTTCCTAATGCATGTTTGTGTATGTCTACGTTCAATCCTGCTACATTACTTTCTAAACAACTATAAACTTGCTCAAGAGGTTCAAATGCTATTACACGTTTAAATCTTTCAGTAAGAGGTTTTGCCCATAATCCGACATTGGCTCCAACATCTACTGCAATGTCAAAATCAGTTACATACTTGTATGCTTCGTCTCGTACATCATCTTGATATTGTGCCGGGCCACCATTTTTAATACGTTTTGCAATCAAACGTTCAAAATGTTCATCAGTATCAGGCATCCAATATTCGTATACTTGTTTCATTTTTTTAATACTATAATATATTTTATAACGTTAATACCGAGTCGTTCGATGTATCGTTCTGTGATTTCTTCGTATTCTATAGTCCATCCAAATGTTTTTAATTTTTTCTTCCACCACTTAGGAGTTTCGATGATTAGATGTGCGTTACGACCGTCATTTAAAAATTTCTTTGCTGGATGGCACGCAATTAAATGATACTGATATTTTGATGCTCGATCAAAAAGATCAACTAGCGTTTCGTCAATTAATTCTGGTTCAACGTGTTCTAATACATCGCTACTATAAATCATGTCAACTGATTCTGGTAAATCGATTGGACTAGTAACTGGATCATACGTGTATAATTTTATATTAGGAAACTTTTTAGTAATTGCTTGTGAGGTATAACCCTTACCAGAACCAAAGTCTAATACACTTATAATATCTGTATTTTCTAAAATTTTAGAAACAACATATGGAATATCATCGCCGCCTCCAAATGCAGACCTGTTGTGTAGTGCTGTTAGTTGTTCTAAGTATTCTTTACTAAATGCCATGACGTTCCTTACAATGATGCATCTTCCATGCCTACTACTCTTAGCTTTACAATATTAGTTATCTGCCATTGTTTTTGATCAAGTGCTTTTAGAACACCTAACCATTTGTTGCGTATTAACGCAAACTCATTAATAATCTTTTCATAGTCGCATACGTCAGCTTCGCCGTCAACATACTTTTCAACATCGCGACTTGACAATGCTCGCTGATAGTTTTCTAGATATTTTCTAAAAAAAGAACTACGCAGTTTGCGTAGTTCAATATTAAGGAATTCGAGTATAGCTTCAACTTCTTGTAGTTGATTAAAGCGATATTCAACAATGCCTGGCATCTCAGCAGCAGCTTTTTCAATACTGCCTTTTAACTTTACTTCAGAACGAGCTGTTACCAACTCGTTCTCAAAGTGTTGTATTGCTGCTGGTATTTCAGATATGTCTCGACTAACTCGACTATACCATCCCATTAGTCATCCCACTCGTCTTCATCAGAATCTTCATCCTGATCTAGTTCTAGATAATATTGGATAGCAGCATCAAGTCTTTTACTATTACCCATCATGCTTTGTAACTGAACTTCGGCCATTCCATAGTCAGCCAGCATATCAACATACCGTTCGGCTGCCATTTCAACATGTTTTTTATCTAAATATTCTTTAAACAAGTTCCATAAATCAGCTGCTATTTCTTCGTTCATTGCTATTCCTCAATATATTCTTCTGTTATTTCCTCAGCATCTAGTGCAGCATCCTCGGCTGCCTTTGCTGCTTCTTCTTCTGCTTTCGCGATATTTAGCATTTGTTCTTCTTTTGCAGGAAGATCTTCAATAACACGTTCAAGCAGTTCGCCTGTCCAACGCTTGCGGAACTCGAGGATTTCGTCACCTTCACTAGTAATGTACTTGTAACGATTGCCTACTTTTTCTAACAAGCCTTTGGTTTCAAACATATCAAATAATCCACTGTAAGGATCCATGCCTGTTGAATAAGGAATCTCAACTTGTACACCTTCAAACGGTTTGTTGTAACGTGTTTTCATTACTTTACACGCTGCTCTAATACCATGCACTTGTGATGTTTTGTTGCCGTCTGCATCTACTTTAAGTTTAAGTTTCTTCATAGCAACAACCATCGAACTTGCATACACAAAGCCCGAACCACCTGAGATTTTATCATCTGGGTCGAACATATCCTGTGATGCATATGTATGGTTAGTAACACACATACCTACATTGTAACTACCAAACATGTTTACACAGTTTGTAACAAGTGCTTTTAGTGCCTTTGCTTTACGACCAAAATCGCCTTTCATATCACCTGCTTCAAACTGACTAACTTCAGTTGGTGACATAAGCATACCAAGCGAATCAACCACAAACAATACCTTTGGACGTTCTTCTTCAGGCATGTCTTTTAGGTCTGTCATAAACGTACTTACAGTTTTACCTACATCGTCAATCATTGCCATATTGAGTTTTAGAATCTTTTCAGGTGATGTATCTACACCTAGTGCTTGTAGCCATGCTTCGTCTAGTGCATTCTCAGTGTCAATAAGCACAACAAAAATATCTTGCTCTTGTGCGTACTTAACAATGTTGCCACTTACAATATATGATTTGCCAGCGCCACTTTCGCCTGCAAATACACTTACTTTACCAAGAGGAATACCTTTACGGAAGTCTCCACTTAGTAGATAGTTTAGTGCATAGTTGCCAGTACTAATCCAATCAGTTGGATCGTTAAAACCAGCACTCATGCCTTTAATACTTTTTGTCAACGAGTTGCGAAACTTCGTTGGATCGAATGACTTAGTTGCCATGTATATCTCCTATTAAATGAATGAAGTAAAAGGGTTGCTATGTAATAAAGCAACCCTTTTTATTTGCTATTAACCTTGACGTGAACGGATCATTGCAAGGATGTCTTGCGCTCCGCCTGCTGCTGGTTCTGCTGCTGGTTCTGCTGCTGGTGGTGTAGTAGGTTCTTGCCATCCAGTATCAGTTGTAGTTTCAGCTACTGGTGCAGGTGCAGGTGCCGGTGCTACTGGAGCACTTTGACTTGTAGCAGTTGCTTGTGGGCTGGCCGCTTTTTGCGGATCGCCTGTACGTGCAGCCATACCGCTTGGACGGAAGTAGTTGCTCCAACGTTCTGCATCATATGCTTCGCCGTCTACTGACGCTTCAAACATTTCTGTTAGAATCTTAAGACCAGCTTCATCTGGCTTTTTAGGAAGGAAGTCATTTAGATTGAACAACCCGTGTGTATTTACTGCTGCCATCTCTGCATCACCTAGCGGACGATCTCGACGTGCCCAGTTACTTGCACCATAATCGGCATAACCACCTTTGGAACCTTTTGATAGACGGAAGTCAACGCCAGCAGTATAATCTGTTGGCAGTTCTTCCATATCTGGATCCATTAGTGCTGCTTTAATAAGTTGGAAGATTTGTGGACCGATAATAAAGCGTCGGATTGGATTTTCTGGAGACTCGTCGTTAAGTGGATCGTCAGTTACAAAACCTTGGAAAATATAGCTACGCTTTTTCCAGTACTTACGACCCATGTCTTCTAGACTTGCGTCTTTAAACCAACCACGTACCTCGTTTAGAATAGCACAGCTTTCGCCATACATTTCCATACACGGAACTTGTACTTGTACAGGGCGTGAATCTGTTTCGCCTTTAACTCCTGCAAAAGGAAGTTTGATCATCAAACGTTCTTTCCAAAAGAAAGTATTGTCTTGATTGCCATCTGGCAAGAAACGAATAGTTGCCTGTTCGCCTTCTTTCATGTTCCAAAATGGGTAAATCGCATTGTCACCGCCTGATGTACGGTTGCCGCCTGCGCCGGCTTCTTGTTCTTTGAGCTTTGCTCGAATTTCTGCTAATGATGCCATAGTGCCTTTTCTCCTATATGTTATGCCTATGTTAGAACAACCAATGTTGCTCTTGTGCCTGTTTGTGTGTAGCACTCTTATATACTACACTGTTAGTTATGACTTGTCAAGTATAAAATGACAAGTTTTATTAGAAGTTAGCTGATTATTTTAAACCAGCTAACTCCTGAATTCTTGTAAAGTCTGACATTTTACGTGCCTGGTATTTTTCAAATACTTGACCTAGACGTTCTATGAACTGACTTGCTGGTTTGATATACTGATCACCATATGATTTTTCAATCATAGTTAATACAGCCGTTTCGCCTTTTGGAAATACGCCTTGTTGCCTATCGTAGTAGCTTAGGATAAACTCGCCTAGTGGAGTTTTTGATTCCTTTGTTTCTTCGTCATTGTCGTCTTGTGCTGCTGCCGCAGCGGCCATACGAGCAAGTTTTACATCTTCCCAATCGTTTTTGCCGTCGCCGTTGCGATCGATTTGCCCGTCTTTAGCTTCAACTTGCGCAGTAAAGTTATCTGAAAACTGTCCTAGAAGTTTGTCAAATGCTGCATCAATAGCTGATTCGGTATTCATGCCTGTGCCTCTGGTTGCGCCTGGTGTTGTTGGACTTGCACCAGTATCAACTGTTGGTGCTAACTTATAAGTAAATCCATTACTCATAGGATGGATTGTATAATCAACATCTTTTTCAAACTTAGGTTTCATTTGTCCTGGTTGTGCAGCTAGTTCTTCTTCAGCAGCTTGTTGAGCTAGTGCAGGAGTTTTAAATACTGGCGGTCTTGCTTGTGGACGTATACTAGTTTTTGGAGCTGTTGGTTTTGCTTGTGGACGCATGTTTGATGGATCCATTTCCATATCGCCACGTGGCGGATACACATCTGCTTCTGCCATAATATCATCAAACGTCAGGTCTTCTGATGCAGTTGCTTCGCCTACTAGTTTATAAATGTAAGGAAATACATCTTTTAAATCTTCATTAAACTGTTTGATAGTAAGTTGATCAATCCAGTTATTTGCTACAGATTCTGGCACTTCAGATTCTTCAATAACTACAAACTCTTCAAATGCTTCTTTGTACATTGTAGGTTTTTGTAATGTTTGTACTCTTTTCTTGACTGTAGCAATACGTTCATTTATTGTGCCCATATGTTCAGCAAGACTTTCTGCCATTACACTACTACGACCCATATAAGTTTTAAACTTACGGAGATTGGAAAGTTCTTCACTTAAACTAGTAATATGTTTACCAAAATCATCATATGGATGGCCACCTTCACTAACATGTATTGCCATTGCTCTTGCACCACTAAGATGTTTAAAAGGATATTTAAATCGTTCGCCGTGTGCATTTTCAATAAAAAGAGATCCTATCTTTTTATTTCTACTTTCGCCTTCGATAATGTTACCTGTGTGTTTTATTGAAAGTTTAGCATTTCCAAATTTTTGAAAGCTAGTTTTGTGAGTGCCATACATTTTAGACTCTGCCATTTGTGTTTCTCCGCGATTTACTGCCATACTTGCATAATCTCTTTTTGTAAAGTTAGTTCGATTAATATCTCTAACTTCGAAGTTTAATAAACGTTTTTTTGAAAACATTCTCATTTGTTTTAAAAAGTTAAACCATTCTTTGGTTTCTTCGTCGCCAGCGTCTTCTGTAAAGTCTTTATTATACATTATAGTTACACCAGATTTTTCATCAAGTGAAACACTTACTTTACCTAAGTTATTGTTTTGACTTTTAAAATCAAACTCATAAAATCTTGCAAGACTAGGAGCACTTGTTATATTTCCTTCTGCATCACCGGTGGTTACGCTGGAATAACGTCCTCTAATCTCATTAAAAAGTTGTTCTGCTACTGTATCTAAGTTTCTCATTATATACTATTTATCAATAACTGCTACTAACAAAGATCGGCATTGGCATTTCATAGTTCTCATCTGCTTCAATTTGATTAAATGTTTCATATACAGTCGGATCCCAATCCTTCATTACACTCATAATTCGCAATGTTAATAATAAGCTACTAACTAGATCGTCATGGTGTCCTGGTTTAGCTTGAAAACTGCTGCCGGAAGAAATAAATGCTTTTAGTTCACTAATCAATGCTTTACTATTTAGAGTAAGTTTATCATTTTCAATCATTGTTTTAAGTCTAGCACATGCTGTTGTTTTACTGCTATGAGTTGTGTTAAACCCTTTGCGAAACTTTCTTACGTGTCCTTTTTTCATTGGTTCACTAATAAACAACCCAGGAATATTTTCTTCACCAAAATCATTAATAACAAGTAAACATGCTTCACCGATTCCATTGTTTTCTACACTCCAATATATATTATTAGTAGATTTAGTTTCACTTTCAATATATTTGCATACATCGGCAAGTACTCTAACCTGTCCTGGTATAGCAGTTGTATTGTGTTGCCATTCTCCTATTTGTTCGTACCCAGGGAGTTCGATAATCTGTATTGCAGCATAGTCTCCTCCTGTGCCCATACTTGGGTCAAGAGCTACTACATAGGATTTTTTTGGACTAGGTTTTTTATACCAACGTACTTGACCCATATTGATAATAGGATTTGCACCTTCCATTACAGCAAGTTTTATACTGTTAATAAGAGTTTCGTCAAAGATTAAAAACTCGCAGCCGTATTCACGTCTAAACTTTTCTTCTCCAATACGTCCTATTTCTTCTTTTTTCCACTCTTCGTCTCTGTCTGGATGTTCATGCCATTCGGCAATAAACGAGTGAAATCCGTTTATGCCTATGTCTTGTTCGTTGCCATACTCGTCAAACTTTTGTTCTGCTTGTTTCCAAATAGTAGCAAACGTATCTTCGTCTGAGTTTGGTGTGCTTGTAATGATAGCACGACCACCTGTTGCTAGTGTAGGTGATATTGAAGTCCAAAACTCTTCCGCAATGTTAGGTTGCACAAATGCAAACTCGTCGCAGTATAGTAACGAGATTGACATACCACGTCCTGTGTTGCCTGTTGTTGTTTGACTTACAATACGACTTCCATTTTCAAACTCAATACTGCCTTTGTTGTAACTTGTAACACCTGCTCTAATATGATCTGGACAAGTTTCATACACAAAGCGTATACGTGACATAATCTCCTGTGCGCCTGTATATTTGTGTGCAGCAATAAGTATAGTTTGATCTGGATTAAACATTGCAAACCATGCTAGATAGATTGCAGCACATGTAGTCTTGCCAGTTTGACGTGGCATCATGTTTATGTTAAATCTAAAACTGTGATAACTATCCATTAATCCCAACTGATACTCATAAGGATCAAACAGTAGTTTGCCTTTGGTTGGGTGTTGTATATAAGCAAACTTACGTGAAAAATGCAAGTAACCTTTGTCAGGATCCATGCAAGCTAGAAGATCTTCAACTTGTTCTTCGGTAAATGTTTCTTTTCTATTCGCCTTTTTGATTAAGACGCCGTCTAATGATGCTGCCATACAATATTTATTCAAAAAAATAGCGCCCGGAGGCGCTATTGAGTTAGGGGAATATTTTGTTAATCTTCTTCTTTTGCTTTTTTCATCAGCATTTTTACAATCTCTGGAGTTAAAGATGATTTCTTGACAACGTCTCCCATGTTGTTAGCAGCAAATCCGCTGCCACCAAACTCAGCCAATACCTCGCCAAGTCTTGAAAGTGCATTTGCCATCATCAAACTAGTATCATCAGTTCCTGACATATTTGAACTCATGTCCATCATTTTGCGTCCAAGATTGTTAATATCTTTGTGCTTGTTTTCAAAGTTACTAGGCACATCATACTCTGCTACTTCTTCGTCATCAGCGCCAACTTCTGGATCGTTATCATCTTTGTCTGCCCACGGTGGAACACCGTCGCCGTCATTGTCTGGTTTTGCGCCTGCTTGCTTTTCAGCAAGTGCTTTTGTAAGCATTGCATGAATACTTTCTTTTGTTGTATTCATTGGATTGTCGCCACCTGCTGTAGCTGGGTGTGATCCTTTTCCTTTGTGTAAATCATCACCGCTTGGAATCATAGCACTTACATCGCCTGCATTTGATCTCATGTATTCGTCATCTGGTGCTGTAGTTGCGTCTCCAAAACCACCATCGTAATCTTCATCTTCTTTTGAAATCACTCTAATAGTGTCTGCCATTTCTTCACTTGGCGACTTGCCACCGCAGCCTGCCATAAGATCTGAAGGACCATGATCGCCTCCACATACATCACACGGGCCGTCATCTTCTGGACTTGGTAACATTTTTTGATTAATATCATCAATATCAACTTCTTTTGCATCAGAACCTGCTAGTTGCATAATGCGCAGTAGTTCTGATACTTCTGATGCACTTTCGCCATTTACACTAATGTTCATATTAGCTTCGTTTACTTTTTTCATATTAGTCTCCTGACTGTTCTTTACGAGCTGTCTCTAGTTCTTTCAGCAGGTTCATTACTCTATCTTCGCCAACTGATTCTTGTGCGCTTTCGCCACCCATGTCTTCAACTGTTAACTTTGCAACATATACATCCGAAGAAGTTTCTTCTTGGTACAACTCTTGCTGCTCATTTGGATTACGTACAATAATATGACTTTGTTCAACACCGCAACATTGTCCGATGTACTCTTGAAGCACTTGTACTGTTGTTGGGTATGCACAACTTATTTCAAAGTATGTAGCTTCGCAATTTTCTAACTGTGGAAAATCTAATGGACGCTCTTGTATTGGTGTTTTTTTACCAGCTGCAATTTGAGAGCATCCGTATTTTTGTAAACTGGTTTCGAGCATATCCTCAAAGTTTTCAGGCAGCTCACCAGCTACACCGATCTTAAACTCGTATGTTTTTTTACTCTCGGTTAAATAATCAGCAAAGTTTTTCATTATTGTATTCCTACTTTATGTTACTATTTATCATTTTTCATGCCTTTTAGTTTCTCTAAAAGACTATTTCGATCAGAGACAACATAACCTTCACCGTTGACTATGGCGCCGTCGCCCGGGCTGCTGTCTCTGTCCATTTTTTCTTTTTTAAGTTGTAGGTCAATCATTTTTAGTTTCTTGTCCATTTTAGCAACTTTAGCATCTAATGATGTTTTGAGCATTCCACCTGCCACTTCAAAAACTCTACTAGCATAACGTGATTCAACATTCATACCCAAGTCCATTAAATCATCGTATGCTTCTAATGCACGTGATGCAATATCTTCGAGTTCGTCGTCTGCTTTTTGTCCAAGTCCTTTGACAGCCGGCAACGCACTTGCAATCTTGTCAAACTCTGCAATATCTCTAAAAGTTTCTTCTTGTGCAACAACTGCCTGTTCTTGTGCTTGTTGTTTAATATCTTCGTTGTCCGGAAGGTTTAACATTTCTTCAAGTTTTTTTGTCATAATAGTTTTCCATTATATGCTACTATTATTTATCTTATTTTCGTTTACCTTGATGGAAAATATCACCTTCATTTACAACTCTAAATATCATTCCTTTTTGTTTACAGTAACCTTTAGCTGCTGCCCACTTAGCTTGATTAACAACATAGTGTAACTTGTTTACTTTGCTGTTACCTAGTTGTTCTTTAAATGTATGATTTGCTGGCTTAACTTCAATAAGTTCAACATGCTGTTTACCTGTACGATCGTTATATACTATAAAAAAATCTGGAACATAAATGGTGTGCTTTCCGCTTAATGGATTTCTATAAGGAATACGAACTGCTTCACTAGCCCATTTTGTTATGTTTTCATTTGTATCACACATGCGCATAAAGGCAAACTCCCAACTACTTCTATAAGTAGGAGTTCTGCCGCCTATATATTTTTCAGGATTCTTTAACGTATATTTGCCTTGTGCAAAGCGTGACATTATAATATAACGTTTCTATTTTCGTATGTTACAACTTGGTAGTCAGATGTATAGCCAAGAGCACTTACTTTGCTTCTGTTATTATTTAAAATAGCAGCTACTAGTTGACTAAGTTTTACTTCATCCAATCCTTTTAAACTATCTAATAATTCAAATATGTTTTTATTTTCAGATTTAGCTTGTTGTAATAGTACTGTAGTTATAGCAATAGCTGCACTTTCTTCGAACTTTCTTTTTTTAAAAAATCCTAATACACTATCAACTTCGTTACTTGTAATCGATATTGATTTTGAAAAGTATCTATCAAAAAATGATTTTACTTCTGTTGCACTGTCAGTTGATTTGTTAATACTTTTATCAGTTATACTACTCATTTAGCCACCTATAATATCTTTAAGAATGCTAGTAAATGCTGCACCTTGTAATGTTGGATCTACTCTATAGTTATCAACTACTGCCTGTTGTAGTTGAGATTGCTGGGTTGCAGTTAAGTTATTAAATAACTGTCCGTTATCATTAAACGAGTTTGACGAGCCTTGTGCTATTGAATAGTTTCGAAGTGCGCTTTTGGCCAAATCTCTTTGCTTAATAGTATTATTTCTTAACTCTCTTTGAGATATTGATGACTCTAATGCTGCATCAAGAAATGCTGTAGTTATAGCTGTTTGGGTTGAGTTTGTTGGAAAAAAAGTACTGTTGTTAAACGGAACTCTATTATTTGTTGTAACCGGCTGGGTTGTAAATGTTGATCTTAGATTACGCTGTTGTTCACTATTAAAATCAGTTATTCCTATTGCTTCTAAAAATATATCAGTAAATACCTTTGTCCATCCTTCGTCTACGCCGGTTGTATTATTTTCACTTGAGCCTGTACTACTATATGGACTTGGCGATCTATCATAGTGTGCATTATCTGCAAAACCTGCTGGCTGATCTTCGCCTGTATATCCTCTATCATATAAAACAGTTTCATAATCAACACGCATAGTGTTCTTCATCAAGCCGCTGCCATCTGTTTGATCTACTCTGTCATGTTGCCATTCACCTATAAGAGGATTAACAAGTGTAAAGCTAGTAAAATGACTATCAGCATTTTGATGATGAAGTTGGTGTATAGTTATACTATTAAAAAACGGATAAGTTTTGTTTGCTCTGTTAAAACCATGCCTATAAGTATTTTGTGGCTCGCTATCGTATAATCCAGTTTGATATGCACGTGGACGAGTTCCTTGATCAGCATAGTTACCATCTTCATAATAATATCTGTAATAGGCTTCCCACAAAAGAGTTGTTAAGCCTGCTGCATCGTCATGAAACTCAATATTACAAGGATTATAGTTTATTCTTGTTTGAATTACTTTTTTTCTATTGTATTGATTTAAGGTATCAGTATTAACAGTATACGTTGGTAAATCTGCGGCAGATGCTAATATATTAAACTCTCGTTTGTTTAATAAGTTACTAACATTGTTTCCAAGTGATTGTAAAGCTATTGGATTTACATCTATTACAACATGGTATAAGAATTTAACTTTAGGTGCTAGTCTAAAGTTATTACGTCTATACAAGTTTGCAGCATGAGTGAAGTCACCCATTATACCTTTGTTGGTATCAAAATTGCTAAAGTTATCAAAGTTTCTATTTAACGGCATAATGTATTTATCTTATATTTAAACAGCGCACATAACAAATAAGGAGCCCATTGGGCTCCTTAGAAGTCAAGCAATCTCTTAAATGTTATTAAAGAGCGGCAGCGCCTGTAGCACCTGTGCCTGTTTCACTATTTCGATCTTGGAAGTTATTAGGCGTTCCAACACCAACATTAAGTTGTACAGCATTGTCGTATTGAATATTAAGAGCTACTGTCATTGGATCATTTGCTGAGTAACTCATCTGACCGTAGTCAACACTTGTTAAATAGCAACCGTATATTTCCCATGTTTCTAACACAGCTGGAGTATTAGCGCCGTTGCCGCCGTCTAATATTTCAATGCGTTGTGTAAACTTATAGTCTTGTCCTGTAGCAGCACTTGACTGTTCAAAGAAATCAAACTGTTTCTGTAGTTGCTCGCCTACAGACCTTTGAACATTACCATTAACATCGTCACGTAAGTTCATTGTGATTGCTTGCCATGTATGTTTTCCTGCCATGAAAATCTTTGAGTTGTAAACATCAAGTTGGATCGGATCGAACTGAATGTTTGGACGGGTTGCATCAATAACCTGTTTTGTAAGTTCAGTCGTATTGCCTGTAATACCAAAGTTTTCAAGTGTAACGCGGAAGCGATACGCTAGTTTTGGCATTAGCAGACCCTGACTGCTCGCACTAGTATCGTTTGCTAACGGTACTGTTAAATTTAATAGAGTTGAGATTGCCATCTATGTTTCTCCTTATCACATGTATTTATCATTTGTAGGGGGATTTTATTTTCCCCCTACTTTAATGACTTATAACCCTGCGATTTCTCCTGTGTTTTTGATACGTAACGGAATGTAAATAAACTCAACTGCTTTGACTGGTTCAATAGCAATATCTACATACAGTTCATTTCGATCAATTCTTGCTGGTGTGTTGTTTGATTCGTCACACACAACTAAGAAGTCATATAGAGCTCTTAGTCCCACTAGTTCAACCATTAAACTTTCTACTTGTGCTTTGATTTCATCACGTGTGATTTTATCATTTGGTTCAAATAGATATGGTTTTGTTAACTGATTCAACTGACTACGTAAGTACACTACAAGTCTTGCAACGTTAACTCTATCAAGAGCACTTGCATTTCTTGCACGAGTTTTTTGTCCAAACACAACTAATCCTGCACCTGTTAAGAATGTAATAGGGTTAACGTTGTTTTGATACAATGTATCTCTTTGACCTTCGTTTAGTGCTGATGCAACAAACTCGCCTTCGCCGTTAATATAACCTGTTGAAGTTGCGTTTGTAACTCCGCCACGTCTTGTGCCTGCTGGTGCAAACCATGGATAAGCAACTTGATCGTTTAATGCAAAAGTACGCAGTACCATATGACTTGGAGGAACAACTACATTGTTACCTGCATTATCACTTGTGAAACCACTTGGGTAATAAACACCCATGTACTCATCTCTACTTACAAGTCCATCATCGTTATCTTCAACAACTGTATTAACATTGGTTGCCCATTCGTTAAGTGAAGTTGCATCTGGTGTTAAACGGAAAGGTGAATCACCAATAACAAATGCTGTTAAGCCTCTGTCATAGTTTAGTGTAATCATTTCTCCGATTAGCTCTGGATAACCTGGTGTTGCCATCAAGTTAAAGATGCGTGATTCGTTGTCGCGAATGTCTTGGTTTTCGTTTAGCATTGCTTGTAGTTTTTGTACTACAACTTTACGCTGTGCCTTACGTCCAAAACTACCTGAGCCATCTGCTTCATTAGCTGATTCAGTAACCCAACGATGCGGATAATATGCTGACATTGACTCGTCACCAAAACGTTCATTGTCTGCTGCCAAGTCTACATAGTTACGCTCAAAACGCTTAACATTAAAGCCACTTCTACGTAGGTTCCAAAGTATCATGCCTTTTGGATATAGTGCTGGATCTGGACAATCTGCATCAACATAGTTACTAACAATCATATTAGCAATAGTTCCGGCTGTGCCACTGTTTGCGCCTGCTGTATTATAACGTGCATCTGCAAATAGTACACCATTTTCAGTTGTTTGATCTGTTGTATCTAGTTCAACCCAACTGTTTAGTGTATTGTTCCAACGATAGATTCTTGGGAAGTTTTCAAGATCTGCTGTACTAATCCAAATATCGCCTGTTACTAAGTTTCCAGAATCTGAACGATCGCCGTCTTCTGGTGCAGTAGCAGAAACTATTGGACCTGCTGCATCTGGTGCATTTGCTGGAGTAAGATCATGGTATGGCGAATCGCTATTTAGATATCCGACCCACTTGCTTCCGTCGTGTACCATAATGTCAACTTCGTCAACTACACTACTATACCATAGTGCGCCGTCTGCTGCTAGTGCAGTTGGTGCATCATCACTTGCTGTATATGTAAGTTCTTTCCAAAGTGTTGCAATATATTCATCTGATGCGCCACTTGGAGTATCATAGAAGTTTACAGTTCCTGCTTTAGTTGAATAGTTCCACGCAGTAAATGCATCTGCTAACGGCGTATTTGCACCATCAACAAATCTAATATCGCCGCCAATAGCATGTGTTATTATAACTCTGTTGCTTGAGTCAACACTAGCAGTAACGTTAGTTAATCCTGCTGTGTTAACTGCTGTTGCCATTAAATCTGCATCACTTGCTGCACCTGTTGCAGTAAATGGAACGTTTACAGGTGTACTTAATGTTGCACTACCTTTTACTGTTTCACTAATAGTAAACGCATTGCTACCAGATGTAAATGTAGTATTGTTGACTATTCCACTAGTAATGGTTGTAGCACCTGTAGCATTACGCTTGTAAAGAGTAAAGTTAGCTAGGTTTGTTGCTGATTCTGTAACATTTGCCATTGCATAAACATTAAGCGATGTTAGATTGGCTCCGCCACCTGTTTTATCTAGGCCAAGCAATGCTGCTGAGTTTGAAGTATAAATCGGTGTGCTTACTGCATCCCATAGTTCAGTTGAACCATTCCATACTTTTGTTTTCCAATCTGCACCACTGTTTGGTGTAGTTGTTTTAACCCATACACTTC
>Ga0209666_1001127_pt1 | contig 20537 bp, 7 predicted proteins | sample SaaInlV_125m_DNA_FD_184679 | JGI IMG/M metagenome (GOLD analysis project Ga0209666, IMG submission 184679) | Marine microbial communities from expanding oxygen minimum zones in the Saanich Inlet - Saanich Inlet SI037_S3LV_10m_DNA (SPAdes)... | ecosystem: Environmental > Aquatic > Marine >...
CGATCTTCGGCGAGGTTTCGGTGTTGGAGGGCACCGCGCCGACCGCTTCGGTCGTCGCGATCACGGACGTCACGACCGTCGCGCTGGACCGCGCGGCGTTCACCCGCGCGCTCGGCGACGACGTGCTTCGCGCGATGGCGTCCTTCGCGTCTGAGTACGCGTACGACGAGGACCCCGCCGCCGAGCCGCGTTCGGTGGGCGACCCGAAACGCCTGCCTAACGCCGTGGCGAAGCTGCGACGCACGTACGAGCTGAGCGTCTCGCGAAGAGCCGGCGATCCCACCGGACGCAGGGCGCGCGCGGAAAAGGAGATGCGGCGCGCGGCGCGGCGCGAACGCGACGCGACGGGAACGATGATGCGCTGGACGCAGAGCTTCGCGGACGAAAACGCCGCGCCGTCTCGCGACGAGACTGTTACTACTCTCGGCGAGACTCGGGATGTTGATTGCGCGCGAGTCTTGACTCGCTCGACCATCGCTGCGTGTGACCTGACGTTCCACAAGGAGCTGGGCGTGGGCATGTCCGGCACGGTGTACCTGGCGAAGGTGCGGCGCACGAACGCGACGTGCTGCGTGAAGGTGATGTTTAAGAAGAAGCTGTTACGACTGGACCAGGCGGAGAACATCGTGCGGGAAAAAGCGCTGTCGCGCGCGTTTTTCGAGGACACGAGCTTCATCATGCAGAGCCGGTGCGCGTTCCAAGACAAAACGTGTCTGTACCTGGTGATGGACTTCATGCCCGGCGGTGATTTATTCCAGATGCTCGTGCACGGCACGGGCGCGCGCGGCGCTTTTAAACCCGCCGCCGCGCGCTTCTACGCGAGCGAGGTTTTTTTGGCGCTCGAGTTTTTGCATCACAGGCACTTCGTGTACCGCGATTTGAAGCCCGAGAACGTGCTGGTGGACGGGAACGGACACGTGAAGCTCGCGGACTTGGGCTTTTGCAAAAGAGTCAGGCCCGGCGAGCGCACGTACACCACCTGCGGCACCTCGGACTACATGGCGCCGGAGGTTATGCTTTCGCAGGGGTACGACCAGAGCGCCGACCTGTGGGCGTTCGGCGTGTTTGTGTTTGAGCTGCTCGCGGGATACGCGCCGTTCAAGGCGGACACGGACTCGCGGAGGCACCGGCGCATCCTGACCGCGGACCTGAAGTTCGCCGCGGACTTCCACCTGCACGCCAAGGACCTGGTCACGAAACTGTGCGTCGTGGAGACGTCCGAGCGGCTCGGGTGCGCGTCGCGCGGCCTGGACGACATCAAGGACCACGTGTTCTGGGACGCCGACTGGGACGAGGTCGCGGCGCGCTCGCGCGCGCCCCCCGCGCTCCCCGCGATGCGCGACGCCGCGAAGCTGTGCCGGCTCGAGCCCATCCGGGGCGTGGGCGAGCCCAGGGCGGACGAGGCGCTCACGGACGCGGAGAACGCCGTGTTCAAGGACTACTTCTGAAGCGCGAGCGCGGGAGTCGAAGAGGGAGCGCACAAGACTGGAAAAAAACAACAACACCGATTTCTAAACTGAAGCGCGTCTCGCACGTCTGCAGCACGTCTCAGTCAACAACAAAACAAGACTCTCAGCTCTCACCTTTCCACGCGAGATGTCAAAACCTGCCTCGATCGGTCCTCGCCGCGCACACCGCGGCGCGCGTCGACGGGACGACACCGCGCGCGCTCGCGAACGTCTTCGGCGGGGGGGCGGGATCGCGCGCGACGAGACGCGGACCGAGGCCTGGCCGGAACGTGGAACGCGTGGGAGGCTTGACCTCAGCGAGGCGAAATGTCGACAGCGCAGGGCGACGCCGCGAGCGGTTCTGCGGACCCCGTCGCGACCGACATCTCAGCGCTGAGGCGACACGTGTGTCGCGTCCTGGGCGTGGACGTCCAGGCGGAAGGCGAGAAACTCGTGCCTTCCCACGGCGCGGGCTCGATCACGCGGCTGGACTGGACCCGCGTCGACGCGGTCCTCGGCGGGGCCGACGAGGAGAGACCCGAAGGCGCGAATGACGACGCCGACGACGCCGTCTCTTCCCGCGACGCGACGCGCGTGATCACGCCGACGAAACAGAGCGCCGACGACGATGTCACGCGAGATTCCGAACCGTATTCCGTCGTAAAAGTGAACGACTCCGATGAGGCGCTTTTGGAGCTTTCCGCGTCCAAAGGGCGCGTGGGCCCCGCGCGCGTGGAGATTGACAAAACTCGCGCCTCCGGCGACGTGCGCGTGGACGCCGCCGGCACGTCCGCGCAGAGCCGCGCGAATTTCTCCAGCCTTCGCGCGAACGCGTGCGTGTTCGAGGGTAAGTGGTCGTACGAAGCCACGTTAGGGTCGTCCGGGATCATGCAGCTCGGCTGGTGCACGGCCCGGTGTCCGTTCACGCGCGAGAACGGCGTCGGGGACGCGCCGGACTCGTTCGCGTTCGACGGCCACCGCGTGCGCAAGTGGAACGTCTCCTCGCAGCCGTACGGCAAGGCCTGGGTCGCGGGCGACGTCATCACGTGCACGATCGACCTCACGCCCGGGCCGGGGGGGGGGACGGTGAGCTACCACCGGAACGGCGTGCCGCTCGGCGTCGCCTTCGATAACGTCCGCCGTTGGCGCGACGCCGGCGGCGGTGACTCGAGCGCCGCCGCCGCGCTCGCCTACTTCCCGGCGGTGTCGCTTTCCATGGACGAGCGCGTCGCGCTCAACTTCGGGGACGCGCCCGCGCGGTACCCCGTGGAAGGCTACGCCCCTCTGCAGGCGTCGCCGGACGAAAAAACTGTGCTGGCGCCCGCGGAACGGGGCTTGCGCGTGTTCGAGGCGCTGGCGGCGCCTCCCGACGCCGCCGCGGCGCGCGTCGAGATTCGACGCCCGCTTCTCCTGCGCTTCGAGGAAGAGACGCTGATGGCGGCGACGGCGCTGCGTCGCGCCGGGCCCCTGCTGGCGTCGCCGGCGACGCGCAGGTACATCACACGCGGGTGCCTGATCCCGGCGATCATGCGCGCCGCCGCGAACAGCGACGCGCTCCCGGAGGAAGCCGCCGCCGGCGCGGCGGCGGCGGGCGCCGCCGCGTCGTCGTCCCCGTTCCCGACGCCGCCTTCGTCGTATCCCCCCGGGCGCGTGGCCGCGTACGAGCGCGCGGTCGCGCTCCTCTGCGCGGCGCTCGACCCAAAAGAGCTCGACGCAGTGGTCCCCGAGCTCATGGCGGCTCTGGCGGAACTGGCGCGCTCGGCGCCGCTGGCGGTGCTGGACCGCCGCGCTGAGCGGTTATCGGAGACGTACAAAAGCTCGGAGGCGGATTCGAGCTTTTTCGCGCGCGCGCCCACGGAACTCCCGCGCCTGGCGTCGCACGCGCCCCTGGCGTGCGCGGCGGCGCTCGCCAGACACCCCGCCGCGCGCCACGCGTGGCTCAAGCGCCGGGGCTGGGGCAACGCCGTGGAGGGACTGCTCACCCGCCGCATCCCCAACGCCGACGACCTGGCGGTGATGCTGCCCGCGCGCGCCGTGTGCTGGCCCGGCGCCGCCGCGCTTGAACCGCGGTTCGCGGACGAAAGCGAAAAGAAAGGCGGGCCGTACCCGGGCAGTCCAACGTCCGAGACGATGTGCGCGGCGGCGGGGCGCGCGCTCGGCGAAGCCATGCTCCGCACGCAGACCCTGCACGCGGTTCTCTTCCGCGCGCTCGTGGACCCGGAGAAGGACGACACGTTTATCTTGGCCGAGCCGGGGACCACGGAGGAAGACGCGCCGGCGGATCCGGTGGCGAGGGCTTTGGTGGACGCGCGTCGCGCGTCCGCGGCGACCGCGGCGGCGACCGCGGCGTCCGCCCTCGCCGGCGATCCGACGGCCGCGCGTCGCGACCAGAGCTTCGACGCGGACCTCGACCCCGACGACGAGGCGGACTTCGCGGCGTCGCCGGCGGGGTCGCCCGCGCCGCGCGAGAGGAGACGCCGCGATTCGCGCGATTCGGAGGGTTCGGAGGAGGACGAGGACGACGGGTGGCCGGTTGATAAGTGCCGCCGCTCGCCTCTGTTAGTGCTGCTCACGTGGCTGGCGGGAAAGAACAAGAACGCGCACGCGCCTCAGCACGGGCCTCAGCACGGGCGGGACGCGCGGAACGGCCACTCCGACCCGACGGTTCTCGCCTCGGCGTACTTCGCGACGCTTGAGCTTCTGCACCCGGCGCTCGAGGCGCCGGGAGAGACGCCTCTCGCGTCGCCTCCTCCCTCCGCGTTCCACGAGTCGCTCGCGCACCAGCTTGATTTGCCTCTGTTCGGGGGAGGCGCCAGCCACGTCTCGAAGACGTACCCGCCCGCGAAGAGCTTAAATGACCGCAACGGAGGCCGCCTGTTTGTGGACCCGGCGGACGTCCGCTCTATGGACGCGCCCCCCTCGGACGCGGCGCTCGGTTCGAAAAGAGCGCGGAGGACGCTGAGCCACGTCGGCGTTTGTTCAAACTTCGAGCTTCCTTTGATCGAGGCGCGACGTCACGTTTTACCCGTGACGCGCCTCTGGGACGTCACGCAGCTCCTGTACCACCTGGGCGTCGGGTACCACTTCAAGGCGGCGGCGTACCAGCTCCAGACGCAGATCCAAGCCGCGCAGCACCTCGAGGATGCCAGCCGGCGTTTGGCGACGGCGGAGCGGTGCTCGCGCGAAGCCGCCGAGTGGCGCGAGCGCGAGAACACACCCAGCGGGGACGAGCGGTCCGAGAAGAGCGGTTCTTCTCGGGGTCCCAACGGAGACTCCGGCGACTCCGTGGAGTCTCTGTCCGACAACAAAGCGTCGGACGCGAAACCGGCGCCGCCGGGGGACGATTTGCTGGCCAAGTTGCGCGAAGCGCGTCGCGCGCTCCGCGACGAGACGGTGGAGGCGGCGCGGCTGTGCTGGTGGCACCGCGCGGTGCTCCACCGCCCGGACCAGCAGGCGGCGATGTTCGCAGCGGCGTCGTACGGTGCCGCGCTGCTCCTGTCCGCGATGGCGCGCCGGGGCGCGGGCGAGGAGCCCGGGACGTCGCGCGCCGCCAGCGTCAGCGACATCGCCGACTCCGTGGACGCGGAGGCGGAGGCGGAGGCGGAGGCTTTTCCGTCGCGAGAGGAAGAGGCGTCGTCCGTCGAGGCTTCGTCCCTGTCGTCCGACCGCGCGGAACACGAGAATTTCTGGAACGCGTCGGTGGACGACGTTTCTGTCGGAGACGACCCCGAGAAGAACCGCGGCGCTCTGTTGCCGCACGTCCCCGCGTACCACCTCGAGTCGCTCATCGACTCGTTCCACGCGCTGCGCCGCGGCGACCCGCCGTTCGCGCCCGGCGCGTTCGCGGCACCGATGCCCGGGCTGCACTCGGTGGTGCGGCTGTTAGTGCGGCACTTCCACGACGACCGGGTGGTGAACCCCGACATCCGCGACGCGATGCTGCAGAGCATCTCCGTGCTTCTGCAGTACCGCGAGTACGTCGACGTGTTCGAGAAGAACGACGAGGCGCGCGACGCGATGGTGCCCGCGCTGCTCAAAGCGTTTGACTCGCGCTTCTGGATCCCGGTGTCGAACATCCTGCTCAGACTGTGCCGCGGCGCGGGGTTCGGACAGGGGGCGCACAAACAAACTGAGACGCGTGAGACTGGGCCGCCGCTGGAATCAAGGGACACGAACTCAGAATCCGCGGTCGGTGCCGATGCTGATACGACGGCGGAGACCGCCGCGGCGCCTCCCGCGGACCCGAGCGGACCCGACGCCGCGCTCGCGCGCGCGCTCGCGTCGCCGCAGCCCGAGGGCGCGTCGCCCCTGTTCCAGCGTCTGCTGGTGGACACCTGCCGCTCGGACCCCGGTTTGTTAGCGGAGTTCCTGGACCGCCTGTTCAACACCCTGAACTGGACCGTGACGGAGTTCGGCGTGACTCTGAAGGAGGCGCTGGAAGGCGCTTCGCGCGCGCGGCAGCACGAGACGCGGCAGCGCCGTCGCAAGTGCGCGGTGATGTTTGAGCTCTCGGTGACGCTCACGCGCGTGCTCGAATTCCTCACCAAGGAGCTCCCGGAGGTGTTCCTCAAAGCGCATAGTTTGGATCTGAAGCGGCTCACGGAGACGCTCGTGTTCGTGCTCGGGCACACCACGGCGGGGCCGGACGCGGCGCTGTTCGACCGCGCGCTGCTCGCGCAAATCGCGCCGAGCGACAAAGTGAGCCGCGCGGCGATTCTCGCGCCCGTCGCCGGGATTGTCCTAAACCTGGACGCCGCGTCGCAGGACGCCGCGGAGCGACTCGGTTTACAGGCGAGTCAGAACACGGACGGTAACAGCGACACCTCCGACACCTCCGGCGAGTTAGACGACGTGACCGACACCGACAAAACCGCCTTTTTGTGCGTGGAGTCCATCGCCGCCGAGCTCGCGCGGTCCAACGCGGATGTCGCGCAGCTCGAGTTCCTCAGGGACTTCCCCTGGACCGACCACTTTTCCTTTCCGGATGACGAAAACGAGACCTCCGGCGAGCCGCTCAACTCGGAGAAATCGTCTTTGGAGGAATCTTTGAAGGAGAAATCTTTCCCGGTCGTGCTGGCTCGGCTGCGCGACTTCGTGCGGCGCGTGCGTGCGACGCGTTTGGACGTGGATCGCGCGCGGGAGACGGAAGACGCGCGCTCCATTCCGGATGAGTTTGTCGATCCCATCATGCAAACCGTGATGACCGACCCCGTGACGCTTCCGGGTTCCGGGCAGGTCGTGGACCGCGCCACCATCCGCCGGCACCTGCTCGGCGACCGCACGGACCCGTTCAGCCGCTCGCCGCTGGACGAGTCCATGCTGGTGCCCGCGGACGACCTGCGGCGGAGGATCGAGAAGTGGAGGGACGAGGCGCCGGCGGCGCACAGCTTAGCGGACATCGACTGACGGCGAATCTGAGAGACGATTGAAATCCATAACCTTGCAGATTGCAGAATTTTCAAACGCCTTCAAAGGTTTCCAAGGGTGCCAACATCGAGCGGCGCCTGCTCCCTCGCATCATACTTCAACGCGCTCCGCACGCACAGCTCATTCTTCGAGCACGATGTACGGAGGATACGACGGCAGCGCTTCTCAGTTCGCCGGGCAGGGCGGTTTCCTGCCCACCCCCGCCGGTGGTGCCACCGCCGGGGCCGATGGCGCTGCGGGTGGCGCGGTGCGTACACTCGAAAGACGCTCGAGCCGTCGCGTCTCACGCCCGCGACGGACCCCGAGGGGAGGCGATGACCCGGCTCGTTCGCGTCTACCGCCCGACCGATACCGCGCGACGCGCGCGCGCGACGCGCGCGTTTTCGTCCGTGAGGCCTCGCGATGGTACCCGCGATGGGTCGAAAGCGCGCGTCGCGGGTTTCAAACTTTCTGGGCACTCACACACGCGTCTCCTGTCTCCCCTCATCTCCCGTAACAGCGCGGCCAGGGTCGCGCGGAGTCCCTCGTGCCCCTCACCGTGAAGCAGCTGGAGACCTCCGTCAACGCCTCCGGCGTGGTGCGTGCGCCGAACCCGCCTCCGCCGACCGGCGACGCGCGCGTCTCGCCGCCCGTCTCTCCGATCTCGCGTTCGGCGTTTTCAAACCCCCGACCGAACCGCGCAGTCACCGATTTTGTTTTCTCACCTTTCAACCCCCAAAAACGCCGCAGGATGACGCGTTCAAAGTGAACGGCGAGGAGGTGCACAACCTGACTTTGCTCGGCAAGGTCGTGAAGGAGAACGTCTCGGCGACGACGCAGGAGTACGTCATCGACGACGGCACCGGCACGGTGAACGTCAAGCGCTGGGTGGATGCCGAGGACGAAGCCGCCAAGGGCGCCGTCGCCGTGGGCCAGTACGTGCGCGTGTACGGGCACGTGCGGGTTTTCCAGGGCGTGCGCTCGGTGATCGCGTTCAACTTAAGGCCGGTCACGGACTTCAACGAGATCACCTACCACTTCCTCGAGGTTGTGTACTGCAACGCGCACAACGGCGCGCGCGCCGCCGCCGCGCCCGCCGCCGCCGAGCCGGGTCCCGCGGACACCGCGTACGCCGCGCCCGGCGCCGCCGCGGCGCCCGCCGCGGGCGGGTCCTGCAGCGACCAGGTGTTTTCCATCTTCAACGGGCCCCAGGGGAACGACCCGAACGGCGTGAACATCGCGGACGTCGTCGCCGCGCTCAACGGCCGGTTCACCGACGCGCAGGTGCGCGAAGCCGTCGAGTCGCTCGTCAACGACGGCCACCTGTACTCCACCATCGACGACGCGCACTTCAGGAGCACTTTGCTTTGAACGGTTCAACGCGACGCGAGGTAGTGCGCTGATGCGTTTGGACGGTTTGGAGTGACACGCCACGCGTTTCGAAACGGTGGCAACGACGCGACAAAAAAGCACGACAAGCGAAGGAGGGTTTCGTGTTTGGAGAGCGTGATACGGTATGCGCGACGGCGATGTAATAACTTGTTCCGTTTCACGAACGTATGTACTTTTCGTGAACGTTTTCGTCGCTCACCGTCTCCCGGCGAGCGTGGGCGGGCGAGGCATCGCCCCCGACGGCGCGCGCGCGGCCGCGATGGGCGCCGCGCGCGTCTCCGCGCCGTCCCCCTCGTCGGAGTCGCCGTCCAGAGAATCCTCCGCGAACCGCCTGCGCATCGCCTCCACCTCGACGCGCCAGTCCTCCATCGCGGGCGAGGAGGGCGCGGCGCGTCGCGTCGCGTCTCCTCGCGCGAGCGACGCGTCGGATCCCTCGGCGCGGAGAGATTCTTTCGCGCGCAGAGAGCCGTTTTTCTCGTCGCGGTCGTCGCCGCCCGCCGTTTTCGTCACGCGCGGAGCCTTGTCGTCGAGCGAAGGATCGCCCGCGTTTCCCGACGCCCTCTCCGCGTCGTCCTCCCCGCTCCAGTAGCCCTCGTACTCGTACCGGAGCGCCGGGACGTCTCCCGCGGCGCCGCCGGCTTCGGCGACGAACGGATGCGTCAGCAGCTCCGCCGCGCTCGGCCTTTCCCCCGGGTCGCGGCGCAGGCACATCCGCACGAAGTCTTCCGCCAGGTCATCGAAGGGTTCGGGGAACGCGGGGAGCTCCTTCGTGGACGCGATCTTGTAGATGGCCTGCGCCTGCCCGCCGCACTCGCTCCACGGCGGCTCGCCCGTCGCCATCTCCAGCACCACGCACCCCATGGACCAGATGTCCGCCTCGGCGCCGATGTCCTTGCGCCGCCGCACGACTTCAGGCGCCATCCAGAACGCGCTGCCCGCCATGTCTCCCGTCCCGCCGCCGCTCGCGCCGCCGTGACTTCCCGTCGACGCCTGCCGATCGGAGGCCGCGACGGCGAGGTCGGTCGATGGATCGGTCGGTCGGTCACCCGGGCCGGCCGATACCGGGGAGGTGTCGTCGGCGTCGCGAGACGGAACGCGTTCGGCGTGCCTCCCCGACGCCGAGACCTGCTCGACGAGCGTCTTGGCCATGCCAAAGTCGGCGAGCTTGACCCTGCCGCTCTTCTCGACGAGGATGTTCGCGCCCTTGACGTCCCTGTGCGCGACGCGCTGCGCGTGCAGGTAGTCCAGGCCCACCAGGATCTGTGACGCGTACACGGACACCACCGAGGTCTCGAGCGGGCCGAAGCGCTCGAGCAAGCCGGCGATGGAGCCGCCGGGCACGTACTCCAGGAAGATGAACAGCGAAGACGCGCCAATCTTACGATCTTCGTCGTCGTCCCTTCTCTCGTCGCCCTCGTTCAGAAGGCGCGCGTCGTCCCTCGCCGTGCCTATGTAGCGCACGATGTTGGGGTGCTGCAGCTTGGTCAGCAGGCGCACCTCGCGCTCGAGCTGCGCCACCGCCTCTCGCGCTTTCTCCGAGTCGTCCATCACCTCCACCTCCTTCACCGCGAACAGCTCGCCGGTGTCCGCGTTCAGGCCGAGGTACACGGACCCGAACGACCCGGCGCCCAGGCCGTCGCCGCGCGTCCACCGCCGCGGGAGCGAGGGGGGGGGAGGTAGGTAAAAACCGCTCCGAACGGTGTGCGTGTCCTCGCTCGCGAGGCTGTCGCCTCCCAGGGACTCGCGAGAGCCTCGCCGGCGATGCCTTGGCTTGAGCGACAGGCTCTGCGCGGAGGCGTCGCCGCCGTGCGACGAGTCCGTGGAAGAGGGCCCGTCGCGTCCCCCGCCGATGGAGCGCACGCGCATGTGTTGCACAGGGACGCCGGCGACGCCCCCGACGGCCGCGCGCGCGTCCTCGGACGAGACGCTGCTCGGACCCGCGCTCGCCCCGTCACCATTTCTCGCGTCAGCCGAGTTGGCCGGTCGGCCGGCGCCAGCAGGGACGCGCGACCCGCGCGACGACCCCCGCGGCGCCGAGGAGGTGGTCCCGCGACCGCTCCCCATGTCACTTGCCCTGCCGGGGACCCGACGCGACGCCCGCGCGCGTGTCAGTCTGCGTCGCACCACAGTTGTGTACCGTGTGAAGACACACATTTTAACATCGACGCGTGTTCTACACGCATTTTCCCGAGCCGCGCGTTCGGAGGTCTTCTAATGTTTCGACGCGCCCATCGGCCCATAGCGGCTATGCGCGGGTCACGCGCGCGGGCGGTGCGCGGGGCGCTCGTGGGGTGCGTGCTCGCGGCGCTCCTGGTGGCGAGCGCGGCGGGGAAGAGCACGCCGGACCCCCCTCGCGGTGATGCCGACCCCCCTCGGGTGGGCGATATCCAGACGAGCGACAAACAGCGCTTTTCCATAAGGGCGTTTTTCCGGCGACTCGACGCGGATGGCGACGGGCAGATCGAGACGGATGAGCTCAGCGCTTACGTCGGGAACTCCGTGGGCGGTTTGGACTTCGACGAGGCGTCGGAGATTGCCGCGGCGGCGGCGTCCACCACGGCGCTGATCGACGGCGGGGACCAAGGCTCGACGATCAGCGAGGAAGAGCTCATGACGCACATCACGCGCGCCAACAATCAGCTGCTCACCCCCAACCGAGTCGCGCGCTGGGTGCGGTTCGGGCTGAGCCTTCCGCAACACGCGGACGCCTTCAGCGACAACGCCGTCACCGCGCTGGACTTTCCTTTGCTCGTCGCCGACCACGGCGCGGTGTTAAGAGACGAGCTCGGTGTGAAGTCTGGGCTGCACCACGGGAAGATCCTCCGCGCGCTCAAACGCCAACTGCTCGGGCTGGGCAAACCGCCTGGATCGCCCACAAGAGTCCGCGCCGTCGCCTTGAACGCCACCGCGGTCGCCGTGCAGTGGCGCGCGCCCGAGGAGCTCGGGACGCCGCCGGTGCACGCGTACGTGTTACAGCGACGCGCGGGGGACGACCCGAAGTGGCAAGTAGACGCCGTGCTCGACGCCGAGGAGCTCGCGCACGTCTCGAGGATTCACGAAAACGAAAACAAAGAGGACGGCGGCGGAGTCGTGAACCCGGACGGGCAGCCCGCGCGCCTGCGGCAGTACCGCGTCGTCGCGTGGGGCGCGCACGGCAGCAGCGGGTACTCGGACCCGTCCGAGGTGGTGGACGTCAACGCCGCGGGCGCGAACCTCGCCGGGTCCGGTCGCGGCGCCGATCTAAAAACGCAAAAGTCGGTTCGTCGGAAAGCCCGGCTCGAGATCAACACCATCGAGGAGGACGAGACGAGACCTTCGGTCTCGGCGAAGCTCTGGCGCGCCGTCGCGTCGTCTCTGCTCGTCTTGGGGGTCACGGCGAGGTTCGTGTTCGGCGCGGCGTCGTTCATGGGCGTCTCGGGGACGCTGGGGGGGGCGGCGCTCCGCAAAGCCGCCGCCGCGCTCGCGCGTGGAGCCGTCGCGATCCGCCGAGACGACGCGGGCCGGGTGGGTCCCGCCGGCGCCGCGGCGGGTCCGGGTCCCGAGCCTCATCCTCGTCCGGACGTCGCCGGGGGCGGAACGCCGGCGGTTCCGGGGACGCCCGTCGGTGTGACGCGAACGGGAGTAGGCTCGGGCTCGAGCCCGCCGGCGTACGCCGCCGAGGAGGCGCGGTCGCGGAGTCGGCGGAGCGCCATGTTCGAAGACGCGATGGCCGCCGCCGTCGCCGCGGGCGTGGCCGAAGTGGCCCCGCGCGCGGGCGAAACGGCCCGTCGCGCGGGTTCCGTTCCGGATGGCAATCGCGGAGGACTCGCGAACGACGCGGACGCGAGCTCGGAGGACTCGCCGGACCGCGTTCCGGCGAGCCTCCCTGTGGCGTTGGCGGCGCACTCGCGGAACGTCTCCGGCGACGGCTCGGACGACGAGACAGCGAAGCTCGCCGAGGCGAAGCTCGCCGCGCTCGAGAGCGTGGGTAAGAAAAAAGGCCGATGCTGCGTGGCGGGCTGCGCCAAGCGCTGGGACAAGTGGATGAGCACTTCCGGGTTCCGCATGAAGCCCGCGAAGCACTACTGCGGGCTTTGTCAGCGCGCGTACTGCGTGGCGCACACCGCGACGTCGCCGCACGGCGCCAAGGGACGCTGCGACCCGGAGAGCAAGTGCGTGTGCGTGGTGTGCTACCAGTCGCTGGACGAACACGCGCGCGACGAGCTGGAGGCGACCAACAAGCTGCCGCGCGCCGCCTCTCTTGGCGAGACCCAGCCTTTGACGCCTTCGTCGCGCGCGCGGTCGCGGTGGCAGTCGGTGAAGCAGTACCAGCTGAGGACCAGCGACAGCACTAACCTGCCCCTCTCGCCGGCGACGAGCTCCGGGAACCTGCGCGCGTTCGCGAGCCCGAACTCGAGGCGAGGGTGACGAGGGACCCGCGCGACGACTTAGGTCCGCCCGCTCGAATCGAAACCGAAAACCGAAAACCGAATCGGCGCGGGCTTAGCCTCCGCGCTTTTTGTGACGTCGTTAAAACGTTTAGATCTTTTAGACAGTAGTCCTCCTAACACGTGCCCCCTCGCGCTTTTGTCGACGGCGCGAACGTGCGTAAACATTCGCGCCTCTCTCCCTGTTCTCCTCCTCGCTCCGTTCGCGAAAAAGCGCTCCTTTACGCGTCGGCGAGCTCGTCGTCCTCGTCGGGCAGCGGCTGCGCGGCGGCGTTGGCGAGCTCCGCCTCGTACTGCGCCTGCTCCGCGGGGTTGATGGTGACCTCCGGGGGCGCGAGCGCGGGCGACTCCACGAACTGCAGGTTCGGGTCGCCCGCGAGCTTGCGCGCGAGGTACAGGAAGGGCTTCTCGAAGTTGTAGTTGGACTTGGCGGAGAGCTCGTAGTACTGCAGGTTCTTCTTGCGGTGGAAGGTGATGGTCTTGGCGCGCACCTGGCGGTTGCGCACGTCCACCTTGTTCCCGCACAGCACGATGGGGATGTCCTCGCACACGCGCGTGATGTCTCGGTGCCACGTGGGCACGTTCTTGTACGTCGTGCGCGAGGTCACGTCGAACATGATAATAGCGCACTGGCCGTGGATGTAGTACCCGTCGCGCAAGCCGCCGAACTTCTCCTGCCCGGCGGTGTCCCAGCAGTCGAAGCGGATGGGGCCGCAGTTGGTGTGGAACTCGAGGGGGTGCACGGCGACGCCCACGGTGGCTGTGACACGACGAGTGGTGAGTTTCGGGCGCGGAGCGCGGAGACGCGGAGACGTCAGAGGTTCGTTCGACGCGACGCGGCGGCGGAAAGAGCGAAAAAAGAAAACGCGCGTCTTCCGCGTCTTTCGCCGACCCGCGGCGGGACGTCGCATGTTCGCGAGAGGGGAAAGGACCGTGGGCGGCGGGCGGCACGTACGCAGGTACTTCTTCTCGAACTCGCCGGTCAAGTGGCGCTTCACGAAGGTGGTCTTGCCTGTGTCGCCGGGAAGAGGGACGCGAGCGGGGTGTGTCAGCGAGGGCTTCGCGATCCGGGGGTCGGGGGAGGGTCCCGGAGAGGGACGCGCGAGGCGGCCGGATCTTCTGCGATCGCGCAGATCTTGAAAAAACACGGCAGCCTGTTCTTTTCGGCGCCGGCGATGGGCGGGCGGGGAGGGTCACGCACCGGTACCGCCGTCACCGACGAGGATCAGCTTGAACGTGGGCGTCTGAGCCATCTTTCCTTTCTGCGCGCGGGAGCGGGGAACGTGGGGGGTCAGGTTCGGCACGCGCGAAGCGCGTCGCGGAGACGCGGAGAGGGCCCGCGCAGCGCTCTGAAAAGCTGAATGAAAAAACGGCGCGCGAACCGCGACGCGAGGCTCGGTGCGCGGCGCGGACGCCGCGGGACGGCGACGCGCGCTCGCGAGATGACGCACCTCGTGCCTCTATGCGACTTCCGCGCGCGTTTAAAGTGTCCGAGCGGTCCGCGGACTCGATCGTGGCAACCCTAAAAGGTTGAAGGTTCGCGCGTCTCGAGTCGACTCGTCTCAGTAGTGCCCCGAGTTCGAAAGTCGCTTCGAGAAGCGGCGGGCGTTCTGTTCACTCGGTTCGCTTCGCGACGAGTCCAAAAATTGCGGCCGTAGTTTTTCGTGACTGTTTGCGCGTGCTCGAACCGCCCGCGCCATTTCAAACGCGAGCCGAAACGCGAACCTGTGCGGCTGAGTTGGCCGGGCGATTTGGCCCCGGCCGCTGGGAGCCCTTCGTTGCGCCACTGGCAGGCAAAGTATCCGTGGTGGGTTTCGCATTCCACCCGGCGCGCACCTCGCACGCCCCGCGCTCGCGCCTCAGCCGCGCACGCGAGGAGCACAGGTGTACGCGCGCCCTCCAAGCAACACGCGGACCGTCATGTCGTGTGTCTCGGCCGCGGCCGCGGGCCGCGCCGTCCTGGCGCCGCGCGCCTCGGCGGGCTCGGGCCGTGCGTCTCGCGCCGTCGTTCGCGCGAGCGGCGGCTCGCGCGGACGCGTCACCGCGCGCCGCGCGCGCGTGGTGACCCGCTCGGTCGCCGACGAAGATCTCGACGCGCAAGGTACGCCGCGATTCCGACCCTCCGCATCCCCGCCGCGCCCGTCCACGCCGCGCCGCGCGGCGCCGCCGCGCGCCTACGCTTCCCGACGCATCTCCGCGAAGCGCGTCGAAGCTCTCGGTTGTCGAGCCGCGCGGTATCTCGGTGGCGCGGCTGTCGCGCCGAGAGACGCCGTCGCGTTTTCCCGGACGATGACCGACACATCTCGACGTCAGACCGCGCCGAAGCGCGCGCGCACGCCTGACCGACGTCGCTCTCCCCTCCTTCCCGTCCTCGAACGCGTCGAAATCTTCATCTTTTTTCTGAAACAGCCGAGGAGATCTTCGCGCAGATCCAGCGCCTGAAGGAGGACAACGAGAAGCTCAAGACGGATCTCAGCGACGCGGCGCTGGAGGCTCTGCGCTTGGCGCAGGAGGAGCGCGACCGCGCGAACAACCCGGAGCCCGAGTCCAAAACGAAGGACATGAGCTACCTGGGCGGGGCGTCCAGCAAGGATGCGTACCTGGGGATGGAGCTGCCGTACCTCGGCGAGGGCGACGTGAGGGTTGGGTTTTCCGAGTACGACAAGATGAGCGCCGCGAGGCAGAGGGACGCGGAAGCTCGCGCCCGGAAAGGTGCGGCGGCCGCCGCGGGCACGGGGGTCAAGCCGCGTCCCCCTCCCGTGTTCGAAAAGACCGAGCAGCCCATGTCCATCGTATTCGTCTCGAGCGAAGTCGCGCCGTGGTCGAAAACCGGCGGGCTGGCGGACGTGTGCGGCGCGCTCCCTAGGGAGCTCGTCAAGCGCGGGCACCGCGTGATGGTGGTGAGCCCGTATTACCAGACGGGCAAGAAGGAGGACACGCTGTTCCAGGGCGCGTTCGACACGTGCTCGAACAAGATGTTAGAGTGCTTCGGCGGCTTACACGAGGTTGGGTACATGCACCAGGTGAAGGATGGCGTCGACTTTGTGTTTGTCAAGCACGACTCGTACGAGCGCATCGGCGAGCTGTACGGCGACGCGGAGGGCGGGTACGGCGATAACCAGTTCCGCTTCACGCTGTTGTCGCACGCCGCGTGCGAGGCGCCGCTGGTGATCGATTTCGGCGAGGGCGCGTCCGCGAACGGGTTCACGGGCACGTACGGCGACGACGTGGTGTTTGTGGCGAACGACTGGCACGCGGGGCTCGTGCCGCTGTTAGTCGCGTCCAAGTACCGCCCGTACGGCACGTACAAAAACGCGCGCACCATCGCGGCGATCCACAACATCCTGCACCAGGGCGTGGAGCCGCACGTCACGTTCGGCAACCTGGGCGTTCCTGGGGAGTGGTACTCTTGTTTGGAGTACCAATTCCCGGAACACATGCGCGCGCACGAGCTGGACCTCGGTTTAGTGGTGAACATCCTCAAGGGCGCGATCGCGACGAGCGACCGCGTGTTGACGGTTAGTGAAGGGTACGCGAGGGAGATCATTACGCCGCTCGGGGGCAAGGGCCTGGAGGCGATGCTCGAGACGCGCGTGCACCGGCTGGACGGCGTGGTGAACGGCATCGACATGGACGAGTGGAACCCCTCTGGGGATGAGCACATCGAGGCTCCCTTCGACGTGTCCGACTTGTCTGGGAAGATGGAGTGCAAGCGCGCGCTGCAGCGCGAGATGGGCTTGGAGGTGAGGGACGACGTGCCTCTTCTCGGATTCATCGGGCGTTTAGATTGGCAGAAAGGACCGGACTTAATTCGTGACTCCATCGCGGACATGATGAACGAGGACGTGCAGGTGATCATGCTCGGCTCTGGGTTGGAGGAGCTCGAGCAGTTCATGCAGTGGGCGGAGTCGGCGTACCACGACAAGTTCCGCGGGTGGGTCGGTTTCTCCGTGCCGATGGCGCACCGGATCACGGCGGGGTGCGACATTCTGCTGATGCCGTCGCGGTTCGAGCCGTGCGGCTTGAATCAGCTCTACGCCATGCGGTACGGCACGCTGCCGATCGCGCACGCCACCGGGGGGCTGAACGACACCGTCGTCCGGCACAACCCGTACGCGGAGGACGACCCGGACATCGCCGTCGCCGCGGCGGTGGCTCGCGACAAGGACCCGAACGACCGCCACGGCATCCAGGCGGAGATGGCGGATCTGGGCCCGGGCACGGGGTGGTTGTTCAACGAGATGAACGTGGGGTCGTTCATGTACTGCGTCTCCAACGCGTGCAAGCTGTACCACGAGAACCCCAGGATGTGGCGCGCGATGCAGATCCAGGCGATGTCGCAGGACCTCTCCTGGTACCACGCCGCGCTCAAGTGGGAGAAGGTGTTCGAGTGGGCCAAGATCGACCCGCCGCACTGCGAGCCCGTCCAGCACGAGCAACACTGGTACTGAGTCGGGTCGCGTGGGAGTGGGGTGGCGACGCGCGCAAAAAGGTCGGTTCTCGAAAGCACGACACGATAGACTTTTTCCTTGTTGTTAAAAGACACATTCTTTCGCTTATATTCGCGCGTCACAGCCTGGACGCGACGTCTCCGCGGTTATTTTTTTTCGACTCGCGCGGCCGCGGCGCTTCTTTGGCGGCGTCGTCCTCCAAATCCCCCGGAGTTGCCCGTATGCTCTGTATGTCCGTGCCTCCTTCGCCGGGCGGGTTCTTGCGGAACGACGCTTTTCGCCCGAACGCCACCTCCGCGGTCTCGACGAGCACGCTCGCGGTGAGGCCCCACACCACGCGTGCGTCGCGCTCGAAGAAGTGCACGCGGATGACTTGTCCGGGGAGGAACTCCCAGTCTCGGTGCGAGTGTCCTTTATTGTCCAGGAACGACTCGAGCGGCACCGTGAACGTCTCCTTAACTTCGTCGGAGTTCAACACCGGTACGAAGTTGTGGTTTTTGACAGCCGCTATCACCGGCCGCACGCTGACTCGACCTTTGCTTAAAAAGGGGGGAAGCGTCGCGACGACGTCCACGTCGTGTTTGTCGGATCGCAATCCGATCTCCTCGTCCGCCTCTCTCAGCGCGGCGTCCACGTCGGACTCGCCAAAGTCGTTCTTGCCCCCGGGAAGACACACCTCGCCCGCGTGCGACGACAAAGAATCCGAGCGCGTGCACAGGAGCACGCGCGGCTCGTCGCGGCGCGCGTTTTTCGCGCCGGCGTCGCCCGCGGCCGCACAGCTCGAGGCTGTGACGAGCGGGACGAGCACGCTCGCGGTGCGCGTCGCCAGGGGCTCGGGCGCGTCCGTCCCGGACGCGCGCGACGCGTCCTGGTAGCGCCGCAGACGCTCGAGGACCTCGGCCATGCCCACCGGAGGCGTCCGCGCGGTGACGCTCGGCGTCGCGCCCATCGCGTTCGCCGCCTCGGAAACCGCCGCTGGGCGCTTTTTCGCGCTCTCCTCCACGCGAGGCGCGCTCGCCCACGGCTCGTTGGCCACGAACCCGAGCCTTCGGAAAGCAGACACGCGCGCGCGTTCCCGGACCAGAACCGCCGCGGTGAGCTGCGACGCCGTCGCCGCGCACCGCGCGACCGCGCGCATCGGAGTCGAGGCGATGACTGTTCTCGGACGCTTGAAAACCGTCGAGAGCGGGGGTGCCCGAACGTGCTGAAATGCCTTTTCCTTAGACTGCCTGCGTGTGTTTTCTCTTCTCGATGACACGCGTCGAGTTGGCGCGAAAAAATAATATCTGCCTTTTTTCAAGCAGAGTCGAACGACCCAGGAATAGACCCAGGTTTTTACCTGATCGAAAAACCACTTGATTCGGGATCGATCGCGTTTCCGAGCCCCTCGGCGCGCCAGCTGTGCACAAGGAGAGACCCTCGTGGCAAGTCATGGCGGGAGGAAGCGCCGAGGGATAAAGAAATGAGTTGCCATCGCGTTCCGTATAACGCCGCGCGCGCGTCCTTCGATCGAGGCACGCTCGCGGTAGCGATCCGAGTCGCAGGTTACGCACCGCGAGAGTTCTCAGCTCGACGCGCGTCCAGAACTCGACGCTCGCTCGACCGGCGTAGGCGCGCGAACGTCGTCCCGCTGTTGCCTTTTTCACGGCATTGGGGATTGACAGATCTCCCGCTCGAGTCGCGGAGGCGTAGTCGAACCGCGCCACCCAAGCCGGCACGATGGCGTTCGCGATGAGACAGGAGGCGATGGCGTGTGCCCCCTCCCGCGCCAACCCCGTGGCCGCGGCGAACGCGCGCCGCGGCGCCGCGGCCCGCCCCGCGCGCGGCGCGCGCGCGCCCCTCGGCAAGGCTAAGGTTGGCCAGAAACTGGCGGGCCCGCGCGTGGTGCGCGCCGAGGCGGGCGACCAGCCCCCCGCGTGGATGCAGCCCGGCGGCGGGAAGGAGGCGCCCACCACCACGGAACCCTCCGTGCCGCCGCAGACCAACGGCGCGCCGCCCCCGCAGAACGGCGCGCGGCCCACCAACGGCGCCGCGACGCAGTCGTTCATTCAAAGGCGCGCCCCGCCTCCGCCTCCCAGCATGGAGTTCACCATCCCGGGACAGGCGGCGCCCGCCGCGGTCCCGCCGCCGCCGCCGCCTCCCCCGGTGGAGCCCGCGGCGCCGGCACCGCCCCCGCCCGTCGCGGAGGCGGCGCCCGCGGCCCCGCCGCCGCCGCCGCCCGCGGCCGCGGCGCCCGCCCCGGTGCCCCCCGCGGCGCCTGTGACGCCTCCGCCGGCGCCCGCGGCGGCGGCGCCTGTGACGCCTCCCCCGGCGCCCGCGGCGCCGGCGCCTGCGGCGGCGGCGCCCGCGGTCCCCCCCCCGCCGGCGCCTGCCGCGCCTGCGGTGCCCGACGTGACGTCCGTCTTCGACACGGACTCGCCCGTGCTGACCCCCGAGGAGATCGAGCGCGCCATCGCGCTTGAGAAGGCGCAGCTGGCGCAGGCGCAGGCGCAGGAGCTGGCGCGTCTGCAGGCTGAGCGCGAGGCGGAGGCTCTGCGTCTGCAGGCGGAGGCGGAGGCGGAGGCGATCCGCAAGGAGCGCGAGGCGGTCGCGGAGGCGAAGCGCAAGGAGGAGATTTTCTTGAAGACCATCCCGGAGCAGGTGGCGAAGGACCCGCACGATCACATCAAGGAGATGATGGGCGGCGGCGAGAACCTGTTCTTCACCGTGCCGCACAAGCTGGTCGTCGGAAACCCCGCGCGCCTGTACGTGAACAAGAGCCGCTCGGACACGCTCCGCGGGAAGCACAACGTGCGTTTCTTCGCGGGCTTCAACGACTGGAAGATGAACGAGTGGGACACGGCGATGATCCCCGTCGGCAGCGACGCGGACGACTACGCGTACACCGAGTTTAAGGTTCCCGAGTTAGCGTACGGCTTCAACTTTGTGTTTGAGGCGGACGGCAACTTCGAGAACTCCGGCGGCGACAACTTCTTCCAGGAGGTGCACTACGGCAAGACCAAGGAGGAGGTGGAGAAGTTCCTGCGCGACAAGGCGGCGTACGAGAAGGACCTCGCGGAGGCCACCGCGGAGTGCGAGACGGAGAAGTACGAGGCTGGCATGCGCAAGGAGGGTGTCCCGGAGGGGCAGCTGGAGAAGGATGGGCGCGTCATCTTCAAGACGGATCGCGGGGTGAAGCCCGGGAAGGTGTTCATGATGTTCAACAAGGCGCTGAACCCCATCGGCGGGCCGGGCGGCTCTGTCCGGCTGCACGTCGGGTTCAACAAGTTCGCCCAGGGGTTCGAGCAGGAGCTCATCATGGATCCGGTGCGGGGCGCGCCGGCGGATCCCGAGAACGAGTGGTACGGCGCGACGGTGGAGATTCCCCCCACGGCGTACACCGTGGACATGGTTGTTTCCGACGACTCGAAGGA
>Ga0209666_1001128_pt1 | contig 20536 bp, 13 predicted proteins | sample SaaInlV_125m_DNA_FD_184679 | JGI IMG/M metagenome (GOLD analysis project Ga0209666, IMG submission 184679) | Marine microbial communities from expanding oxygen minimum zones in the Saanich Inlet - Saanich Inlet SI037_S3LV_10m_DNA (SPAdes)... | ecosystem: Environmental > Aquatic > Marine >...
AGCGCTCATGCGAGAAGACGGGATGTGCGCGTCGGAAAATGCGGTCCAGCGCGAAGGCGCGTGGTGGTTGTGCCGCTCGACGCACGAGGACCTCGAGAGTAACGCCCAGATCCTCGGGGGCGACGAAAAAAAAAAAGTGCGTTTCTTCATTTTTTCATAAATCGACACTAGAAGGGCTTTGCCTTGGTTCCAAAAATCGTCACATATTAATCGTGAGACTAAATGCGCATACGGAGTGGTTCTCGCCCGAGTCCGCCGCCTCTCGCGCCAGCCGAGCGAAAAACTCGCGTCGGAAGGAGGAGCGCGAAAGACGGCGCCCCGCGTCGGGCACTGCGAGGCACGCGCCCGCCCATCCCTCGAGAGGTGCGCGCGGAAGACGGAAGCAGCCATGGCGAGCATGCAGTATAACTTCAAGAAGATCACCACGGTGCGTTGACCCGCCGCGCGACTCCGCCGCCCGTCTCGAGAAATGCCGACGCCGCCGCCGCCGCCGAGGCTCTTCTCGAGACGCCTCCGCCGAGAGGCGTCTGCGGAACGCGAGGCCGCGGTGTCGGGTTCTTCGTCGGGCGCGCCTCGGTCGTCGCGCGTCGTCCCCCCCGTTCCTTCCGCGGCGAAGGCGACTGACCTCTCCCGTCTCCCGCACAATCGGCGCCGCTCGAAACGCAGGTCCCCACGGCGAAGGATTTCATCGATGTGGTGCTTTCCCGGACGCAGCGCCAGACGCCGACGGTGGTCCATCGCGGGTACGCCATCACGCGCATCCGCCAGTTCTACATGCGCAAGGTGAAGTTCACGCAGACGAGCTGGAACGAGAAGCTGAGCCGCATCTTAGAGGACTTCCCTCGCGTGGACGACATCCACCCGTTCTACTCCGACCTGCTCAACGTGCTGTACGACAAGGACCACTACAAGCTGGCGCTCGGCCAGCTCAACACCGCGAGGAACATCATCGACAAGATTGCGAAAGATTACGTCAAGCTGCTGAAATACGGCGACTCTTTGTACCGGTGCAAACAGCTGAAACGCGCCGCGCTCGGCAGAATGTGCACCATCATGAAGAAACACGCCGCGTCTTTGGCGTACCTCGAGCAGGTCAGACAACACATGTCCCGTCTGCCGAGCATAGACCCCAACACGCGCACGATCTTAGTGTGCGGGTACCCCAACGTCGGGAAATCATCCTTCATGAACAAAGTCACGCGCGCCGACGTGGAGGTGCAGCCGTACGCGTTCACCACCAAGAGCATCTACGTCGGCCACACGGACTACAAGTACTTAAGGTGGCAAGTCTTGGACACGCCTGGGATCTTAGACCGCCCGCTCGAAGAAAGGAACACGATCGAGATGCAGAGCATCACCGCGATGGCGCACCTTCGAGCCGTCGTGCTGTACATCGTCGACGCCAGCGAGCAGTGCGGGTACACCATCAAGCAGCAGAGCGACTTGTTCCACAGCATCAAGCCTCTGTTCGCGAACAAGCCTTTAGTCGTCGCGATCAACAAGACGGACGTCCGTAAGCTGGAAGACTTGAAGCCCGAGGACGCGGCTTTAATCGACGCGATGCGCGACGCCGCGCGCGGCCCCGCGTCGCTGCGCATGGAGGGCGACGACGAGGACGACCTACCCACCATGTCCACGCTCAACGAGGAGGGCGTTTCGTTCGTCAAGCAGGTGTGCTGCGATAAGCTCCTCGCCGCGCGCGTCGAGCAGAAGCTCGCGAGCAGAAGAGCAGGCGAGGTTCTGAACAGACTGCACGTCGCGCAGCCCAAGCCCCGCGACGCGGTGGCGAGACCGGCGGTGATCCCGCACTCCGTCGCGCTGAACCGCTTGAAGAAGGCGGACGGGTCGCTCAAGATTGTCACCGAGAAGGAGCTGCAGGATTTGAACGGCGGCGCGGGTGTGTACTCCGCCGATTTGCGCAAGGACTACCAGCTGGACGACGACAGCTGGAAGTACGACATCATGCCCGAGATTTTCAACGGCAAGAACGTCGCCGACTTTATCGACCCCGAAATCGACGAGCGTCTCGCCGAGCTCGAGCGCGAGGAGGATGAGCTCGAAGCGGCGTTTGCGGAGGAGAAGGCTCAGGCGGAGATGGAGGCTGAGCCCGACATGGACGACGAGGAGAAGGCGTTGCTTAAGGAGGTGCGCGGCCGACGTAAGGAGCTCGTGGAGACGCACAGGCGTAAGAAGAGCGCGGGGAACAACGCGCCCACTTTACCGCGCACGGTGAGCGCTTCGCACGCCGACCCCGCGAAACGCGCGACGACCAAACGCATGAAGGAGAGCCTCGAGGCGATGGGCGTGGATCCTTCGCGCGCGATCGCGCGCGCGCGGGACCGGAGCGTCGCGCGCGAGGGTCGTTTGCGGAAACGTTCGCGGAGCGCCGCGGAGACGGACGAGGCCATGGACGACGACGAGGAGAAGGTTCGGAAACACAGCTCGAAGTCGCGTTCGGTTTCGGTGGCTCGGCGCGTGGATCGCGCGGATCGCTCGAAGAGCGTCGGTCTGCGCGACGACGACGAGCGGATGCGCGCGCAGAAGATGGCGGACAAGGCGCAGAGGAAGATGAACAAGCGCGCGAAGATCGGCGAGGCGGACCGCACGATCATCACCAAGATGCCCAAGCACCTGTTCAGCGGGAAGCGGGGGATCGGCAAGACGGACAGGAGGTGACGCGACGAAGAAGAAGCGACGCGTTTGTATTTCGATGGACGACTTTCACATGCGAAGCTTCCGAAAACATCGTCACTCGACCGCTCGCGCGGCTCGGCCCGGCGCGCGGCGTCGGTCGTGCCCCTCCGAGCCCTCGCGTGGTCGTCCCGATGTCGGTCTCCGTGCCGACGATCGACTTCGGCGCGTTCGAGGGGCGCGACCCCGAGGCGCACGCTCGCGTCGTGCGACAGGTGGCGGACGCGTGCGAGCGCGTCGGATTCTTCTTCGCGTCCAACCACGGCATCGAAGAGCGCGTGCTTTCCGACGCGCTGCGCCACGCGCGCGGGTTCTTCGAGCAGCCCCTCGAGGCGAAGATGCGCGTCGCGGACCTGAAAAAGGGGTACATACCCGTCGGCGGGTGCGATAACGCCGTGCGCCCGAGCTCGATGCACGAGAAGTTCTCGTGCGGTCCCGTGGACGTCGACGAAAACGACGAGTACTACGTCGGCGCCGACACGCGCGCGGCGCTGTATTTCGGCGAACGCAACCGGTGGCCGAGTACCCCGAGCGGTTTCCGAGACGCGTACGAGTCGTATTACCGAGCCGTCGTCGGTTTCGTGGACGTCCTGCACAGGGCGTTCGCGGAGGCGCTGGGCGCGCCTCCGACGTTTTTCTCGCGAAGCTCGAGAAAGCACGTCTCCAACCTCGTCGCGCTGCGCTACCCGCCCGTCCAAGAAGAAGCGTCGCGCGTCGAAATCGCGTTAAAATCGCCGCTCGAGCGCGTCAGGCCGCACACGGACCCCACGGACGTCACGGTGCTCCTGTTCGAGGACGGGCCGAGGGGCCTGCAGGTGATGCCGGAGGGCGGCGCGAGCGCGAACGAGTGGATCGACGTGCCCGACGACGCCGCGGACCGCGACGACGAAACGGAAAGGATGAAAAAAAAACTGCTCGTCAACCTCGGCGACGCGACGCAGTTCTGGACCAACGACCGTTGGCGAAGCACGCGGCACAGGGTCATCGTGCGCGACGTCGAGGAGGCAAAACGCGACCGCGTTTCCCTGGTGTTCTTCCACGCGCCGGACTACGACGCGCGCGTGGACGCGGTGGCGCTCGCCGCGGCGCAGATGGCGGAGGAGGATTCGGAAAAAGTCGTCTCGGCGACTCGGCCGGCGCGGTACGCGCCGTTCGAGTACTCGGAGCGAACGCACTTCGCGCAGCTCGCGCGAGACGAGCGCGGTCTGCGCGACCGACAGGTGCTGGACCCGCGGGGCGAACGCGCGGGACTGACGGAGCGGTAGGAGGAGTTAGATTGATTGATATGCGTTTTGTTTTTTACACGGACCGCGCGACGATACGCGCGCGTCGTCGACGTTCGCTCCGCGCCTCCGCTCCTTCGCGCTCGTCGTGCGTGTCGTCGTCGTCGACACACGCGCGCTGGAGCTGAACGGAGAAGAAGAAGCGCGCCTGATACGTCTATTTCGGTTTGTTGTCCTTGATGTACTGTCCGAGGAACTCGAACGGATCTTCCGGGCGCTGCTTGACGAGCTCGCGCAGGCCCTTGCGCAGGACGGGCACGACGGTCTCGTCCAGGTACTGGCGCACGGGCACGCCCTTGGGCTTCGCCGCCGCGGGCACAGCGGGCGCGGGCTCGGCCGCGGCCGCGGGCTCCGCGGCGGGCTCCGCGGCGGGCTCCGCGGCGGGCGCGTCCGCGGGAGCGGGCTCGTCAGCGGCCGCGGGCTCTTCCGCGGGAGCGGGCTCCTCGGCCGCCGGCTCCTCGGCCGGGGCGGGCTCCTCCGCCGCGGGCTCCTCAGCGGGCGCGGGCTCCTCCGCGGCGGGCTCCTCGGCGGGCGGCTCCTCAGCGGCGGGCTCCTCGGCGGGCGGCTCCTCAGCGGCGGGCTCCTGCGTCGGATGGGTCGGCGTCAGCGCGAGACGAAGGAAGGCATCTTCCGTCGGAAAGGAAACGAGGGGACGACGGGTGCTATCGTGCGCGTGAGGGGAAGGGTCGCGCGAACGCACCTCGGCGGGAGCCTCGGCGGGGGGTTCTTCCTCGGCCATGTTCGAGCGCGTGCGGTGCGCGTGCGCGTGGATGACCCGTCCGTCGAGTCGACCGTTTTGGAAATCTGACAAGTTCCCCTTCTTTCTTCGAAACGTTCTTCTTGGAGACTAAAAACGCATAGGTAAATAATCCAAAAATGTGAAACCGGAGCGACAGAAAGTGCCGCCTCGACGACTTCGCTCCAAAAGGTTTGACGCGTGGGTCTCGTCACATCTGAGAACGTCCGCTCATCGTGGTCGCCCTGGCGAACAGCACTCGGACCCCAGCCGCCACAACGCGCCTCGCCCCGCACCTCGCGAGCGCGACATCTCGGACGGACGAGTGTCCCGCGCGACTCGACCCCTTCGGCGACCCCCGCTCGCGCGTTTGTCGGGCTCGAACGCTGAGATCTGAGAACCTCGGCGCGGCGCTTCAAACGGAAGGAAGGCGAGATCGATCTTCGCGCCTCTTCCCTCCCTCCGTTCGATCGAGACGTCACTTCCGTGATCATGAGCGCCTCCGAGCTCGCCGCGATGTCCGCGTCCGCCGCGGATGCCGAGGCCTCCGACCCCGCGCGGGCGACGCAGCTGTACCGCTCGGTGATCTTCGGCGCGGGGGGCACGGACGTGGAGAGCGTCAAGGTGAAGGAGAGCGCGGTGGATCGGCTGGCGAAGCTCTTGGCGCGCGCGGGCGACGCGCGTTCGCTTAAAAGCGTTCTGACCGAACTACGACCTCTGTTCAAGGTTGTGCCCAAGGCTAAGACGGCGAAGATCGTGCGCGGGATCATCGACGTCTTGGCCACCGTGCCTGGATGCGACGCGCTGCAGGTGGAGGTGTGCGAGGAGCAAGTCGCGTGGGCGCGAGAGGAGAAGCGAACGTTTCTCCGGCACAGGGTCGAGCTTCGTTTAGCGGCGCTGTTTCTTGAGTTAAGACGGTACCCGGAGGCGCTGAAGCTGATCGGCGCCTTGGGGTTCGAGGTGAAGAAGTTGGACGACAAGCTTCTGTTGGTGGACATCCACCTGCTGGAGTCCAAGATCCACTACGCGCTGCGGAACATGCCCAAGGCGAAAGCCGCGTTGACGGCGGCGCGGACAAACGGCAACGCCATCTACGTCCCGCCGTCCGCGCAGTGCGTCATCGACTCGCAGAGCGGCATCTTGCACGCGGAGGAGAAGGATTACAAAACCGCGTACTCGTACTTCTTCGAGGCGTTCGAGCAGCTCAACAACCTGGAGGAGGACGTACGAGCGAAGCGCGCGCTGAAGTACATGCTCATGTGCAAGGTGATGAGCGGCCAGGCGGATGAGGTTGCGAACCTCGCCGCCGCCAAGGGCGGGATCAAGCACCAGGGCGCCGAGCTGGACGCCATGAAAGCCGTCGCGAGCGCGTACGGCGCGCGTTCGCTGAAGGACCTGCAGCTCGTGCTCGCGTCGCACGAAAAGGAACTTCAAGACGACCCCATCATCGCCGCGCACCTCGGCGCGCTGCGCGACTCGCTCATGGAGCAGAACCTCCTGAGAGTCATCGAACCGTTTTCGCGCGTCGAAATCGCGCACGTCGCGACGCTCATCGACTTGCCGCTCGCCGAGGTGGAGACCAAGCTGTCTCAGATGATCCTGGACGGCAAGTTCGAGGGCATCCTGGACCAGGGCGCGGGGTGTCTCATCGTGTACGACGACAAGGAGCAGAACGCCGTGTACAAGGCCACCCTGGACACCATCGCTAACATGGACCGCGTCGTGGATTCGCTCACCGCGAAATCGTCCAAGATCGTCGCGTGATGACGATCGTTTACTTTCAAAGCGGCGAGAGAGCGTATTTAGAGCGAGGCCTTCGCGTCGCGTCGACGAGACGGCGACGAGAGCGTCGAGACGTTCGCGACGCGACGCGAGACACTACTCGACACGAAACGAAACCGGGGTTAATACTCGACAAACCGTCATCATCACAATAAACGAAAAACGAACGACACGCGCCGCCGTCGTCATCACGCGCCAAACTTGCGCGACTTTGTGACGCTGGTCTTGATCCCGCTCGCCTCGCCCCCGTACCCGCCCTGGTCCTCGCGCATCGACCGAACCTGGCCCTTCCGGCGCACAACCGCCTTTTCGAATTTTCCGCGCAAACGCTTGCGCGGGTTCTTGTGGTCCTTGTTCCGGTGCGGCGTCAGACCGCGATTGGCCATGATCTTCCCGCCCACGTCGCGCTTCTCGTCCGCGTCCATCTCCTCCTCCATCGCCGCCACGATACCGGCGCTGCGGCGGTACTTCTCCTCCTTCGCCGCGCGGCGCGCGTCGCGCGCCGCGGCGGCGGCGACGTACTCCTCGTCCTCCTCCACGTGTCGTCGGGGCTCGGCGTCGTACATGCCGTTCTCTTCCGCGGCGCGCTCGGCGAGCTTCTTGTTCACGCCACGCTCGTACTTGTTGCGGCGGTCCTGTTCGTCGTGTATCGCGTTTTTTCGTTAAACGCCAAGGAAGAAAGAGGGAAAAGATGATCGAACGCGCGGGTCAGAGACGGTTCCAAACGGAGAGGAGACGGACGACGAGATGTTCGGCGGCGTCTCCGCGCGTCGGCGCGCTAAATTTTTTGACGCCGGCGGCGGCGACTCGCCTCGCCCTCCGAACTTCGGCGAGCGAGTGGGTCCGTCTGGCATCATTTTTGACGCCGAGTGACCACGAAGAACTGTCATCGACGCTTCGAATGATGCGTTCCTGAACGCTCGCGGCCGCGGCGCGTCCACGAGCGCGGGTCTGTTCGGAAAAAGAAAGACGGCTTCGGAAGACGCGTAGAAAAAAAAAGAAAACGAGAGACGCGGGTGAAAAAAAGCGCGGGACGCGTACCCCGAGCGAGTCCCTGAGCGGGACGTCCTGCTCGCCGGAGACGGGCTTTTGGTTTTTGCGAGCCTCCGACCCCGACGCGAGCGTCACCGAGTCCACCAGCCTCTGCCTCTTGCCCCTCTGGCCCTCCAGCTCCTCCGCCACCTCCACCAAGTCGGCGACGTCGTCCCCGAAGTCGCCCACGTTCGCCAAAGAGTTCATCGAGCGCGTCGTCGCCTTGGCGCGGCGCCGCTCCGTTTTCGAAAGCGGAACGCGGGTGAAAAGATCCTCCTCGATTTTCGCGCGAGCCTCCATGCGCGCAAACTCGCGCTTCGCGAACGCGCTCGACGTGTCGCCGACGTCGCCGCCGAGCTCCTCGGGAGCCTCGCCGAGCTCTTGCGCGAGTTCCTGTCGTATCGGGATCGGTTTATGTATTTTTTACGGAAGCGAGTCGTCGCGGAAGGTAAAGGGGAGAGCGGTGAGCAAAACGTCTCCACTTTCGTCTTTGACGAAAAGAAAAAGAAAAGGAAAAAGAAAGACTGTCCAGCTCTTGATTGGATAGTCGCCCACGGCGTGGAGGGCGGTACCCTGCCCAAGATTTGGTACGTGTTTTGTGTGCCACAAGAAATGGTCGCCTTCGATCTCCATGGAGCGGCGCGCCGACGAAAGCGCGCCGAAGACCGAGGAAGTTGAGTGGCAAAAAAAAACCCAAACCAAAAACCAAACCATTCCGGAATGTTCGTCGGCGAAATGTTCGTATGGGCGCACCTTGATGAGCGCCGACCTCGACGCGCGTCGTCGCGCCTCTTTCTCCTTGCGCTTCTGCTTCGCGGACTTCCCGCCCTCCTCGAAGTCGTCCATCGCGGTGGGGACCATCTTGGGCGGGCGGTACGCGCCTCCGGCGTTGACGCCCTCCTCCTCGTCTGTTTTGCCGACGAGCGCATCCGGGTTGGGTTTGAAGCGCAACGGGTCGTCCTCGTCCCCGTCCTCGCCCTCCCCGAGGCCTTTTTCGTTTCGGGCCCCTCCGTCCGCCATCTTGAGAAGCTTGTCGATCTGGTACTTGAGCTTCTTGTCGATCGGGCGCAGCTTCTCCAGGTACGCGCGGATCTCCACCAGCCGGAGCACCACGGGGTGGTCGCGCACCGACCTCCCCTCGGACTTGAGCAGCAGGTAAAACACGATGTTGATGCAGTACGAGAGCATGAGCAAGTGCTTAGCGTCGAGGTACGAGATGCCCTCCGCGGTGGCGAGCTCGCCCGCGCGCGCGGCCGCGATCACGGGCTCGACGCTCTGCGTGATCTCGTCCAACGTTTTGGTGAGCTCCTTCGTCAGCGCGATGAGTTCGGGCGCGTCCGACGCGACGGCGTCTGAAGCGGCGGCGGCGACGGCGTCGCGTCCGAGCGATTCCACCGCCGCACCCTCGTTTTTCGCGCTCTTCTTCTCCTTCTTCTCCTTCTTCTTCTCGGCGCCTTGGTTCGCCAGAGCGCGCGCCTTGGCGCCGAGCGTCTCGCGCTCCGAGTCCGACGCGTCGTCATCCTCGTCCGACTCGTCAGAGAAGGCGTCGAAGTCTCCGGCGTCCATGTCGTCGGCGGCGGCGCGTTGCAGTCGCCGCGCCTCGCGCTCCTCGTCGGCGCGCTCCTCCTCGTCACTCTGGCCCTCGTGGTCCACGTCGTCGTCGCCGTAGAAGTCGTCCTTCTTGCTGCCCCGAATGCCAGCGGCCTCGTCGTCCGAATCGGAGGCTGAGGCATCCAGGTCGTCGTCGTCCGCGGTGCGCCGCGTCGCGCCGCGAGCGTCCAAGCGACGCTGCTGCGCGCGCATCGCCTTGATGAGCGCCGCCTCCTCCTCCCCGTCGTCCGAGTCGTCGCCGGCGGGCACGTCAGCGTCATCCTCGTCATCTTCCTCGTCGTCCTCGTCGTCCTCGTCTTCGTCGTCCTCTTCGTCGTCCGAGTCGTCGTCCTCGTCCGAGTCGTCGTCCGCCTCTATGTCCATCACGCCCGCGCCCTCGTCGAAGGCGTCGTCGTCGTCGTCGGAATCGGCATCCGGGTCCAGAGAGATCTTGTCTCGCGAGCGGTGGTGCTCGTCCACCTCGTCGTCCATCCATGACTCGTGCCCGCCCTTGTTCCGCGCGGAAGCGCGCGTCGCGCGCTTCGGGGTGGTACCTTTCGCCATCGTGGCAGGCGGTGTCGCAGGGCGCGCCCGGGGTGTGGCGGGGAGTGGGGCAAAATGCGCTTTTCGGCGGCGGCGGCCGCTTTTTGCTATACGGGGGAAATGACTCGTCAACAGACCGTCGCCGGTCGTCTCGCTCGCGTGCGCCGAAACACGACTTCGTCGAAAACGAGAAAACAAAACGCCACCTCTGACAGCCGTTGCGAGATTTGCGAGTCGGCATCGGGGCACACGCGTCGGCGCGTGCCGTGGTGTGCGCCGCGATGCGCGTCTTCGCGGCGCGCGCGGCGTGGCTGTGCGCGCTGGTGCTGGCGAGCGCCGCGCCGGTGGCGTCGGACGGCCACTGGACCGTCGGCGAGTGGTCTGAGTGCTCGCGCGCGTGCGACGGAGGCACGAGGCACCGGGAGGTGACGTGCGCGGACGCCGACGGGTGCGGCGCCTCCCCCCCGGTGGACGAGGAGGCGTGCAACTGGCGCGCGTGCCCCACGTACGCGTGGTCCGCCGGCTCATGGGGCGAGTGCAACGCCACGTGCGGGTACGCGGGCGAGCGGAGGAGGCTGGTGCAGTGTCGCGCGGTCGCGCCGTCCGACGATTTCGTGCACCTCGGAGACGTGCTGGATGCGCGCGACAACGCGGGCGACGCGAACTACGCGACGTCCGCCAGGCTGGAGCGTCTGTACGAAGAGAGAGTCGAAGCCGGGCGGGTCGTCCCTGACGCGACGTGCCGCGCGTTCAACGCGTCCATGTCCAGACCGGACTCGGTCGAGCCCTGTGCGCAGACGCGGTGCACGTATCACCATTGGGACGTCGGGCCGTGGTCCGAGTGCGACTCGGCGTGCGGGGGCGGCGTCAAGACAAGACACGTCTTCTGCAGCCGGCGGGACGATCTGTGGGAGGAGATGACCGAGTCCTTCTACCCGCGAGGAGAAGACATGCCTCCTCCCCCTTCGCCGCCTCCGCCGTCGCCGCCCCCTCCACCGTTCACGGAGACGTACAACCTCTCGTCGCCGCCGCCGCCGCCGCCCCCGCCGCCGCCGCGCCCGCCGCCGTCGCCGCCGGCGCCGCTCCGGGAGGGCGACCCGCCCTACCCTCCGACGCCGGCCGCGCCGAGGTCTACGGAGCGCTCGGTGGTGGCGGACGCGGTGTGCGAGAGCTACGCGTCCTTCATAGGCGCGGCGCCCAACAAAACAGCCCCGTGCAACACGCGCGCGTGTCCGTCGTCGCCGCGATGGGACGTCTCGTCGTTCGACGACGCGACGTGCTCGGCGACGTGCGGGGGCGGCTTTTTAAAACGCGCGGTGCGGTGCGTGGTGGGCGGCGCGGAAGGGAACGGCGACGATGTGCTTCGCGCGACGGATCTGACCGAGGTGGCGATGAGCGAGTGTGAGGCGCTCGTTTCCACGAAAGACCTCGTTTCGGCGCCTCTCGCGGATGTGCCCTGCGGCGCGTCGGCGTGCGAAGGCGTCGCCGTCGCCTTCTGCGACGGCGCCGACGCGTGTTCGTTCGCGGGGACGTGCGACGCGACTTTGAACGCGTGCGCGTGCGACGTCGGGCGCGCGGGGACGCGGTGCGAGATGGACGAGGCCTGCGGCGTGCTGGACGGCGAGCGCATCTCCTCCGACGATCGCGGCGAGTGTTGCCCGGGCGTCGTCGACGCCGACGGGAAGTGCTGCCACACGCAACTCGGCGTCGCGCGCCTGGATCGCGACGGCGTGTGCTGCGCGTCGGGCGCCGTGGACGCGTGCGGGTCGTGCGGCGGCGACGGCGTCGCCGTGGACATCACCGGGAAGTGCTGCGCGGGGAGTCTGGACGCGGGCGGGTTCTGCTGCGAGTCGGGTGTGTTCGATGCCTGCGGCGCGTGCGACGGAACCGGCGAGAGCTGTCCTGTGTGGGTCGAGATGTCCGTGGTGGTCCCCGAGGACGTCCAGGACGCGGGCGACGCCGCCGTGGCCGCGCACCTGTGGCAGTGGGCCGAGCTGGCGCTCAACCTGTCGGGCGCCGTCGCGTCCAACGGCACCTCCGACGAGAGTCTCTCGGACGCGTACCTGGACGAAAACGCGAGGCTTTCGGGGACGACGTCGTTCGCGACGAGCGCGATGGCGCCCCCGCCGCCGCGCGCGACGCCGCCGCCGCCGCCCAACCCCCCCGGCGTGCGTTCTCCGTCCCCACCCCCCCCTTTCTCGCCGTCGCCGCCGCCCCCTCCCCCGCCGAGCGCGAACAGCACGAACACAACGGAGGTCTCAGCACGGAGGCGTCGTGGAAGACGTCTTACGCAGACGTCTTCTACGCAGACTACGTACTACCCGATCGCGGCAGCGTTTCCCGTTCGCGTCCAACGCGTCGCGACGTCGACGTCGACGTTCGATTTCGGATCAGTGACGGAGACTTCCCCGGTGGACTTCATGTCGTTCGTGCTGGAGCGCCTTACGCAGCTCGAGGCGCGTTCGAACCGCGCCTTTACGAGCGCGGACGTTCTCGGCGCGACGGATGCGCTGTGGAACACGCGCGCGCGGCGCGTTTTAGGCGCGGCGCGCGCCGGCGCGTGCGGCGACGGTTTCTGCGAAGCGCTCGAGTCTTGCGGCTACGGTCCCGTCGAACGCACCGTCGTTCCCGGCGGCGTCGTCGCCGACGTCGACGCCGTCGCCGCGCGCATCGACGCGTACGACCAATCCGCCGTCGTTAAAGGCATAACGGGGTGGCAAGAGAGCGTGCGCGTGGTGGCCGAGGCGCACGGCGAGCGCGGAACGGGCGTGCTCGGCCCGGCGCTCGCGCGCGCCGCCGCGACGTGCTGCCCTGAGGACTGCCCCGCGCCGGTTGCGTGCCCCGCGCCCGAGGGATCAGACGCGCCGTGCGGGGGGCACGGGCTGTGTCTGCCCGCCACCGGGCAGTGCGCGTGCTTTCCGAACGGGGGGTACACGGGTGCGGCGTGCGGCGAGTGCGCGGCGGGGTTCGAGCGCTCGAGAGGCCTGTGCGTGAAGCAGAGACGACGCGCGGCGCCGTCGCCGCCGTCGCCGCCGCCGATGAACGCGACGGCGGCGGCGGAAGGCGACGACGCCGCCGCGGACCCGAGCGCGGCGGCTCTGCGCGCGCTCGCGGGCGTCGCCGCCGCCGCGGTCTCCCTATGCGCGTTCGGCCTGCTCTGCGGCGGGTGCGGGCGTCTCGCGTCGCGCGTCGCGTGCGCGGAGAAGCGGGAGGACGCGGAAGACGTCGGCGCCGGTTTCGACGAAGAGCTCGGGAAGAGAGACAAACGCTCTTCGTCTTTCGCGTCGGACCGTTTCTTCGGCGAGAATCGGAACGAACCTTTCGGCGACGGAACGTGTAGTCCCCCGCCGCGGAAGCTTCCCCCGGTGCCCGTGTTCGAGTTCCGGCGCGCGCCCGCGGTGCAGGGCGGGTTCATCGAGGAGGCGCTCGGCACGGCGCAGGGACGGTGGCGCTCGTACGTCGTGGACCCGAGCGGCGCGCGCCGCGCCGTGCGCGACGAAGACGTGGAGGATTTTTTTAACGACGGGGACGAGCGCGACGATTTCGACGCCCGTCGAAATTTCGACCATCTCGACGACCCGCGTTTGGACGGCGTCTTCGGCGGCGGCGGCGAATGGGACTCGGACCCGGCCGAAGAAAAGGAAGGCGGACGACCGACGCGTTCACGAAACGTGTCTTCTCCCGGGAGAGGACAAGGGAAAGAGAGAAAGGCCGTGAGAGATGGAGGACAGAGCGCGCGGCGACGTTTTCGGACGCCGTCGCCGGACGCGGCGGAGCGCCCGCCGTTCCCGTCCGCGGGCCGCGCGGAATCGTCGTTCCGCGCGGCTCTGTCGTTCCCGGAGACGGAACCGGTTGAAGCGTCGGGACGTCGGAAAGGCGAAAACGAAGACGCAAACGGCGAAGACGTCGCGGCGAAGCTCACGGCGGCGGCGACGCGGATGGTACGAGCGCGGCGGGTCGCCGCGCGACTCAAACAGAGGTTGGCGCGGCCGACGTCGGCGCCCGTCGCCGCGCTCGCGGATTGGGAAAACGCGGACGCCACGCCGCGGCGTTCGCACCGCGGAAGCGGCTCGGAGAACTCCGCGGGCTCAGACGAGGGCGAGGGCGACGCCGACGACGTTTCCGCGAACGCGCCGTTCGCCGAGACGGCGGATCCCGTCCGCGGCCTCGCCGCGGCGGAGCGCCGCCGCGTCGATTTCGGGAGCGGCGACGTCGGTGACTTCGTGAACGTGGCGCCGAACGCGAACGCGCTCTCCGACGTGCGCGACGCGCACGTCACGCGCGGTCTGCCCACGGCGCAGCGAGGCAAGAGGTCCGCGAAAGAGGTTCGCGGTGGCGGCGTCGACACGACGCGAAACGTCGGGCGTTGGCCTCCGGGCGCGACGACTTCGTCGCTCGGCGCCGTCGGCGGTCGCCGCGACCGCCGCGGGGCGTCGGACGACGATGAGTCACCCTGATGCGGACCGCGACAGGAACGCGCGCGTCGTTTGAGTCGATGACGCTCGTCACGCAGCTTGATCGCGCGGTACATCGTATAGCTCTAGCTAGAGTAGTTATGGTAAAGGACTATGACTCATCAAAAAAGCCCGTCGCGTTCGAAAGGACGCCCTCCGGCGCCCATCACACGTTGAACTTGAACACGAGCACGTCCCCCTCCTGGACGACGTACTCCTTGCCCTCGAGGCGCCAGACGCCCTTCTCCTTCGCGCCCGCGAACCCCTCGTTGGCGATGAAGTCGTCGTACCCCACGGTCTCCGCCTTGATGAAGCCCTTCTCGAAGTCCGTGTGGATCACGCCCGCGGCTTGCGGCGCGGTGAACCCTCTTTTGATCGTCCAGGCGCGCGTCTCCTTTTCACCCGTGGTGAAGTACGTCTGCAGGTTCAGCTGCGTATACGCGTTGCGGATCAGGCTCTTGAGCCCCCCCTCCGTCGCGCCGAGGTCCGCGAGGAACTCGTTTCGCTCGTCTTCATCGAGCTTGATGAGCTCGGACTCCACCTGCGCCGAGATGATGGTCACGGAAGAGCCCTCTTCCTCGGCGTGTTTTCGAACCAACTTCACGTACTCGTTGGAAGCGCCGGCGTCGGCGAGGTCGTCCTCATTGACATTCGCCGCGTAGATACAAGGCTTCGCGGTGAGGAGCATGAGGTCCTTGACCAACGCCCACTCGTCGTCTGTTAAATCCACAAGCCTCGCGGGTTTGCCTTCGTTTAAAGACTCGGAGAGCTTCGCCAAAGCGTCGCGCTCTGCTTGCTCGCTCTCCTTCTCGGCGTTGGACTTGGCGCGTCCTTTGCCTAGGCGCTCGAGGCGGCGCTCGATCTGCGCCATGTCGGCGAGCGCGAGCTCAAAGTTTATGACGCTGATGTCCGACAGCGGGTCCACCTTGCCGTCGACGTGGATGACGTCGTCGTCGTCGAAGCAGCGCACGACGTGCACGACGGCGTCGCACTCGCGGATGTTCGCCAGGAACTTGTTCCCGAGGCCCGCGCCGTCGGCGGCGCCCTTCACGAGGCCGGCGATGTCCACAAACTCGCAGGTGGTGGGGACGATGTTGGTGGTGCCGCTGATGGTGGCGAGCGCCTGCAGGCGGTCGTCCGGCACGGGGACGATCCCGCTGTTGGGCTCGATCGTGCAGAACGGGTAGTTGGCCGCCTCCGCGGTGGAGTTCTCCACCAGCGCGTTGAACAGCGTGGACTTGCCCACGTTCGGCAAGCCCACGATCCCGGTCTTGAGCGCCATCGAGGTGACAGTCGTGGCGCGGAACGAGCGCGCGCGCGCGGGGGACCAAACCGCCTTGCCGACGCTGAACGCGCCGGATCGAGCGCGGAGCGACGCGGCAGAGCCGCGCGCGACGATCTTGCAGGTCTGGAGCGCCATGGCGGACATGGTCGACGCGTGCGCGTGACCGGCGGAGTGCGATGGCCGCCGCTCCGCCGCTCCGGAGACTTTAGTCCTATCCAACCTTCCGACGTGCGACGTGTCGCTCGCCGCCCTCGAGAAGCGCGAACCGTCGCCGCACGCGTTTCGGGTCCGCGTCTCGCACGCGCGAACAGTCTGGTGAAAATGCGATCAGAACAGACGCGTTTTTTTTCAGGAAACGGCGAAGGCAAAAATTTTTTTTTTTTGCAGAGCTCCGCGAGAACGAAAACGCGCGGCGCGGCCGGAAAGACGTCTCCCGCCCGTGTTCTCCCGTACCACGTCTCCGTGCCTCCGCAGCGCCGTTCGTCACTTCTTCTTCGCCGCCGGCTTCTTGCCCTTGCCCTTGGCCGCCGGCTTCTTCTTGCCGTCGTCCTTCGCGACGAAGCCCATCGCCGCGAGCTTCTTCGCGGAGAGCTTCGGCTTGGCGGGTCCGTCCCCGTCCGCCTCCTCCGCGTCGTCGCCGTCGTCGTCGCCGTCGTCGTCCGCGCCGCCGCGCTTCCTGCCCTTCTTGGCCTCCTGCACGAGGATCCCCGAGTGCACGACTCTTGACCCCGAGTTGCACTCGCGCGTGAACGCGGACTTGACGGCGGTGGGAATGCCGGCGGCGGGGTCGGCGAACAAAGCGCCCGTCCCTTTGAACTTGGAGACATCCTGCACGGCTTCCCAGTCCAAACGAGTCAGCGAGTACGCGTCCATAACCGCCATCACCTCCGGGATGCCCTCCTTTTCCTTCCCGCCCGCTTGAGCGGTCTTCAGCGGGCGCGTGATGAGCGACTTCAGTAAAGGCACGTACTCGCCGCGCAACGACTCTAAGTCACCTTTAAACGCGCCTCCCGCCGCGCAGTGCGAGCGCAGCTCCGTCAGCAGCCGCTTGTTTTTGCCGTGCGTGCTGTTCTTACCGAGCCACCCCGGAAAGCGGTTGAAGTTGCGTTCGCCCGGGAACGAACCGAACGTCTCCCTGTTCCCGCGCAACACGCTGGTGGGCATGACGCTGGAGATGACGTTGGCGTACGGCATGAGGCCCCAGTTCTGCTTCGCGCGCACACTTTTGTTCATGACGTCTCCCTCGCTGATGCACGCCGACGCTTTCGCGACGAGCTGCAGCCGGTGCAGCTCGTCCTTCGCGGCGTAGGGGCGGTAGTGCACGTAGTTCTCCTGGATGAACAGCGGGATGATGTCGCTGTCCTGGAACACCAGGTTCAGGCGGTCGTTCACGGACATGCGGTCGGCGTTGGGCGCGCACAGCTTATCCACCGCGGTGAACGGGCCCATGTCGACGTCTTTCTTGGACAAACCCTTGATGTCGTCGTACTCGAAGGACTGCTTCGTGAGCCGCCGCATCTGCAGCTGGTTGATGATCAGGCGAATATCGTTGTTGGTGGTCTCGATGAGCGCCTCCATCGCGGCGGCAGACATGGAGATGCCCTCGTCCGCGGCGATCTTGAGCATGCGGTTCAGGATCTGCGGCTTGGTCGGGCGCGAGAAGGGCATGTCCTGAGTGTAGTTCTGCAACGACTTGAGTTTCTGGTTGTACTTGTCGTTGCAGATGCAGATGATGGGGATCTTGGACAGCTTGATGCAGTTGATGAGCTCCTGGACGCCGCCACGGTCGCCACCGGACATGCCGTCCACCTCGTCCATGATCAGGCACATCTTCTTGGGCGCGCCGCCGAAGAAACTCATCGCGCGGTTGGTCACCATCTCGCGAATCGCGTTGGACGCCTTACCCCCGACGCCATCCTTGACGTCGCTCGAAGACTTCCCGCGAGTGTCCGAGGCGTTCACCTCCGTCACCTCGAACCCGAGCTGCTTGGCGATGATCGTCGCCGCGCTGGACTTGCCGATCCCGGGAGGGCCGGAGATGAGAACCGCCTTCATGGGCTTATCCTTGCCCTTCGCGTCCGCCAACGGGTGCGTGCCGGCGACGTGGATCTCGTTCCACGTGCTCAGGAACTTGCGCAGGTCGGCGATGTTCTTGCCGTTGCCGATCAGCTGCGCGGGCTGAGAGGGCTTGTACTTGTTCACCCACAACGGCTGCGTGTCCGCCGCCGCCGCCGCGGATTTAGGGTTTGAACCGCCGGAACCGCCGGAACCGCCAGCCGCCGTGGGCGGCGGCGCGCTCGTCGTCGTCGGCGGCGGCGCGGGCGGCGGCGCGCTCGCGTTCGGCTCCATAGACTCATCCGCCGGCGTCGGTTTTCGTTCCGGCTTCTCGGGCGCGGCGTCCGCTAACATCTGCACCATCGCGAACAGCCCGTCCTCGTCGATGAGCACAGTGCCGTGTTCCTTAGCCTTCTTGATCTTGGACGGCCCGCAGTCCATGCCCACCAGCACGTACGACGTGCGCCCGGACACGGAGCCGGTGACCTTGCCGCCGTGCCTCTTGACGTAGTCCTCCGCCTCGTCGCGCTCGAGCGAGTCCAGGATGCCGGTTATGACGAACGTGACGCCCTCGAGGCAGTCCGAGGGCCCGCGCGGCGCGGCCTTTTGACCTTTGTTGGGAGGGTCGGCTCTGGAGTCGTTCGCCGCCCACGCGCCCGTGGTTTCAAGCACGGAGAACTTGAGCTCGTTATCGGGTTTGGGGTAGCCCGGCGGTTTCGGGATCAAACGAGGCGGCTCTTTCTTCGTCGGGGTTCGCTTCGCCGGCGTGCTTTTTTGCTTGGGTTTCGTGGGGGTCTTGACCTTGGCCTTCTTCGAAATCGAGGGAGGGTCCTCCGCGGTCAACTGCGTTGGTTGGGCGTTTTTTTCGAAACGGAAGGGGGACGGGTCAGACGACGCGCGGCGATCGAACCGAACGTTTCTGTTTTTTTTCGGTGGAGATCGTCGTTTCCGATCGCGTCGAGCGGGTCGTCCGAGTGACCGGAGGGGGAAGGCAGACGCCGAGGACATCGCCGAGAAAGCCAGAGACGCGCAGAGACGAGCGTGCACGTACGTCCACGTCATCCTGCGCTTTGCGTTTGTTTCCCGACGCGGGCGCCGGGGGGTCGTCCGTCAGATCCACCATCGTCACATCCGCCTTCGGTTCCGCTTTCGCCTCCGGCGCGGCGGGGGGCTTGGGCGAGACGGGCTTCTTGGCACCGCCCCCGAAGAAGCTGCGTATGTCGCCCGGCATCGCGCCCGACGCGGGACCGTCTCGCGCGCCTCCTCGGAAGCGTTCGACAAGCCTCGCGTGCCCGGGAGTGGCGAGATCGCCGAGAGGTGCCTACGCGATGTTTGAAATGAAAATTTTCTTTTCTGGGTGCCAAGCGCGACAACGACCTGAGCAAACATGCCGGGACGTAAAAGTCTACCACTTCATCTCAACCCCGCATGCCGCCAGTTCGCGCCTTCCCCTCAACCGGCGCCGCGCCAGCGCGCGTTCGGACGCCTCTACCGCTTCTTCTTCCCCTTGGCTCCCTTCCCGGCGCCCGCCGCCTTGGCCGCCTCCGCCTTCTTGTTCCCCTGCACGGCGAGAAGCCCAACCACTCCCAGGACGGTGATATCGACGACGCCCGCGAAGGGGGAGATTTCGGCGGCAGCGCTCGCGGCCTCCTCGGCGAGCGCGGGCATCGCGGCGGCGAGTCCGGCGGCGAGCGACGTGCACGCGACCGTCGCGACGTTCACGCGCGACACCGCGCGAGAGGATTCGTCGGAAGACGACGCGGCCGCGAACACCTTGTTGGTTCGTCCGCGTTGGCGGACGACGGCACGAGACGAAGACTTCCCGGGACGGGATACAGTCGTCGCCAGCGCCGAGCGCGCCGCGAGCGCGTGTCCGGGGTTCAACGTCGACGGCGCGTGCATGTCGCGATGGGAGGAACGGAAGGGACGGAACCGCTGCCGCGAAGGTGCGCGGGTTGCTGTGCCCGGGACAGATGTCGAGCGCGACAATCGACTTGCGCGACAGTGGCTGGCACTCGTTTTCAGGTGACTGCGCGTCCAGTCGGCAAATCCGATTCCCGGCTTGGATTTTGAGCCAAAGGTTTCGCCGACTCGGATAAAAAGCATCGGTAAAGCGTCGTGCATCGACGGCCGGCCGATCACTGACACGCACGCGTCGAATCACTCACGCACCATGTCCTCCGCCATGGCCACCCAGCAGTTCGCCGCCAACGTGCTCCGCACCGGCGCCCGCAAGGCGGGGCGCTCCGCGCCCGTCCGCGCGAACCGCATGACCGTCCGCGCGGCGGCCTCGAACGGCGGTCTTCCCATCGACCTCCGCGGTGCGTTCCCGACTGACTCGTTCGCGTCTCCGGCGCCGCACTCGACCGTTCCCGCGCATCGCCGAGGGCGCGATCCGTCGCGGAAACGCGCGTCCCGTGGCACCCCGATTGATCCGTCGCGCGTCGTCGGTCGACGCGCGCGCGGCGCGCCGTCTCCGGCGCGCGCGCGCGAGAAAAATCGCGCATCGGCGCATCCGTCGCGCCACCGGATCGAGAAACGACGTTCCTCCGGAACCACCGTTCGCTTTTGTCGTCGTCGACGCGGTTCGCGCTCGCTGACTGACTCGATGTCCCCTCCCCTCCCCCGCTTCGTTTCTCGTGCCCCCACAGGCAAGAAGGCTTTCGTGGCTGGTGTCGCGGACGACCAGGGCTTCGGCTGGGCCATCTCCAAGTGCCTCGCGGAGGCCGGGTGCGAGGTGATCCTGGGCACCTGGGTGCCGGCGCTGAACATCTTCGAGACGTCGCTTCGCCGCGGCAAGTTCGACGAGTCGCGCAAGCTGTCCGACGGCTCGCTGATGGAGTTCGCCAAGGTGTACCCCCTGGACGCCGTCTTCGACACGTACGACGACGTTCCCGAGGACATCCGCACGAACAAGCGCTACGCGGGCAACGAGAATTGGACCGTCGCGGAGTGCGCTAAGGAGGTTGAGAAGGATTTCGGCACCATCGACATCCTCGTGCACTCGCTCGCTAACGGCCCCGAGGTGCAGAAGCCCCTCCTGGAAACCTCGCGCAACGGCTACCTCGCCGCGCTCTCCGCGTCC
>Ga0209666_1001130_pt1 | contig 20516 bp, 12 predicted proteins | sample SaaInlV_125m_DNA_FD_184679 | JGI IMG/M metagenome (GOLD analysis project Ga0209666, IMG submission 184679) | Marine microbial communities from expanding oxygen minimum zones in the Saanich Inlet - Saanich Inlet SI037_S3LV_10m_DNA (SPAdes)... | ecosystem: Environmental > Aquatic > Marine >...
AACGTGCCCGCGCAGATCATCGTCCAGTGCGGGTTCCGAATCGCAAGTCCGAGTCCGAGTTGAGATTCACGCTGCCGCGCAAGCGGTTGCACTGGGTGAGAGGGGAGGGGCAAGCAAAAGCCAAGGCTCTGATTGCACGCCCCCCCGTGGCGGGGCATGGCTAGGGGTGCAGCGCGCCAGGGCAATCGAGAGAGGGGCGCGTCACCAATCGCAAGGTCGGTGGTTGCCCCCCCCCCCCCGCCGCTACTGTGCAACGAGGCAAAGACGGAGGGGACAATTATTTGAAATCGGGGAGCTCCTACATTACTAAACGAGCACCCCCCAAGTGCTCATAAAGAGAGGCCTGTGCTCGTTTAGTTTTTTAATGAATTAGTGATACAGGGACGTCGGGGCGAAACCGGGGAGACTTCAAAAGCAACCTTTCAGGCCCAGAATGGCTAATGCATTAGACCTCCTGCATTTGTTAATGCATTAGTCTCCCCGATTACTTCCAAGCATCCCTGTATCACCAATTCAATAAAAAATTAAACGAGCACGGGCCTCTCTTTATGAGCACTTGGGGGTGCTCGTTTAGTAATGTAGGAGCTCCCCGATTTCGAACAATTGTCCCCTCTCTCTTTTGCATGCCCTAATATGGTAAAGAGTGGCCCCGCGTGGCGGCGCCGCGCTACTCGACGACGGTGGCCAGCTCGGCGGCCGAGTCCTCGTCGAGCAACCGCTGCTTCGCCTCGCGCTTCTTGGCTCGTCGGGCGGCCACGGGCGCCTTCGGGTACAGCGCGGGGTCGATGCCCACGACGATGGCCTGCGGCTCCACCTCGGCCTTGGCCGACGGCACCGACGCCACCTCGGGCGCCTCCTCCTCCTCCTCCTGCGCCATCAGCTGCAACTCCTCGAGCAGGTCGTCCTCGTCGTACTGGTCGTTGGTGTTGAGGCCGCCCATGACCTCGGAAATGTCGTCCACCGCGTCGCGCAGCTCCGCGCTCCCGTCCACGGCGTTCTCCGCCTTCTCCAGCAACCCCTTGGTCTTCTGCTTTGTGCTGGCGATCGAGGCCGAGAGCGCGGTGGCCACCTCTCGCTGCAGCGCGGACGACTCGAGCATGTCCTTCTGCTGCTCGATGGCGGCGTGCGTGCTCGCGGCGACCTCGGCCTGCTTCTCCAAGGCCTTGGCCCGCTTGAGCGAAACCATGGCCTCGGCCTTCTTGCCCTGCGCCATCAGCGCCTTGGCCTTGGACCGGCTCGCGCCCGCCTTGGCGTACAGCTGCTCCGCGTGGTTCTCCATCTGCTCGGCCGCCTTCTCGAGGCGCGCGTTGGCGTTGACCGCGCTGCTCACCGTCGCGCTCCTGCCAAAGACCGCCACCTCGAGGCCCGAGTCCTGCGCGAGCCGGCTGCGGCCGCTTCGCCGCAGCCACGGGAAGCAGCCCGCGCCGCAGCCTCGTCGCTGCGCCTCCTCCTCCAAGTCGCCGTGCGACACGAGCTTGTCTATCCGCTTGGACATGGTCTTTTCGGCCTGTTCGATCTCCCGGACCTTGGCCATCTTGGTTTCGTGGTTGAATTCCATGCTTTTGAACCCCCAACGCGCGCGCGCTTTACAAACGAGCTAGCGACGCTACTAGGTGTGACAAACCGTTTTAAATTATCAGTCGTACGCGTTCATCCACTCGCCGGGCTGGAAGTCGGGCTTGGAGAGGTGGCGCCGCACGGCCTCGAGCACGCTGGCGCGCCGGCTCTGGTGCCTCCAACTTGTTGCAATCTCGCTGGTCTTGTCCACGCGCCGCAGGAGGACGCAACCGCGCTTTATGCAACACGTTCACACGCGCGCGCGTGCGCACGCTCTACTTACTAGACACGGACGTTCTCACGCGCTTCACGCCCGCCTCGAAGAGCGAGAGCTGCAGCGTCGGCGACTGCTTGCCGGGAAAGCGCTCGCCGCAAGAGTGGTCCGGTGCGACGTACGCTTGCGCCTCGCCCTTGAGCGCCAGCTGCGAGAAGCCGTCGGTCGGCGGCGGCGGGTGCGTGGCCTGCGGCGAATCGGGCGGCGACGGCAGCAGCGCGGCAACGGGCAGCTGCGGCGCGCACGCGCGCGCCATTGCGCGCGCGCGGGTCGCAAAACGCGACGCGCCACCAGTCGCAAGGCTAGCGCGTCAATCGAGCGCGTGCCAGCACGCCGGCTCGAAGGCCAGTCGCAGCAGCTGCACGCAGAAGGCCTCGTCGGCCTCGAGCCGCCGTTGGTGGAGCTGCTTGGTTTGCCCGTCCAGATACTCGACCGCGACGGTCCCGTTGAGCACGAGCGTGCGCGTGCGCGTGACGCCGTCCGAGTCGGGCGGCGAGACGCGCACGTGCGTCTGGTTCGCCTCGAGCGGCAGCAGTTTCGGAGCGATGAGCATGCGCATGGTCGAGGAGGAGTAGTCGTGCAGGAAGGCCGCGGGCATCGCCAGCCCGATCTCGGGCGAGAGCACGCACTCCGACCCGAAGGCGGCCGCGCACCGCATCGCGCGCGTCGAGGCGGCCTGGTACGCCGCCGCCGCGCGGTTGACCACGAACAGCGAGCACATCTCCGAGCTGTACACCACGCTCTGGTTCCAGAAGTTGCACTCGGGCGGCAGCGGGCTGCCCGCGAGGGCCTCGCTCGGCCACGTCGACATGAAGCGGCTGTCCTCGTTGACGTACACCACCGGCTTGGGCTCGTCCAGCAGCCACAGGCCGCCGCCCAGGAAGGCAATCAGCGACGCCGCCTTTGCGGACATGGCGCCTGCGTGCGGGGTCGCCGGCCACCGCGCGTGGCAAACTAGCGCTTGAAGAAACCATATGCACCCCTTGCGCGGCACCGGTTAGGGGAGCCGTCGCACCATGCTGCCCGACCTGGGACGGCTCCGCCTGCGCCGCGGGGCGCCGACCGGCGCCGACGGCGACGAGGCCGACCTCGCGGCGCACGAGCCGCCCCTGTCCGGCTTTGCGCCCTCGCCCGCGCCCGCCCAGAAAGCCAAGCGGCGGCGGCGCGGGGAGGAAGCCGCGAACTCCTCCGCCACCGCGTCCATGCCACCCGCAGTGCTCGCCGAGGAGGACGACCCAAGCACCGACCCGGGGTACGCGCACATCCAGAAGACGGTTGCCAAGAGCGCGACCACCCGCGAGCTGATCGACAGCCTCGACCAGAACTGGCCCGTTGGGCATGCGCACTACATCCAGCGGGACCAGTACAGGGCCGCGTTCGACGACATGCTCACCTTCGACGAGCCGCCCCACCGGCACATCTTCTCCTCGTTGGGCCAGGCAGCGCCCATTCGCCACCTGCGGCTCGGCAGCGATTCCCTCCTTGCGGTGCCGGGCACGAGCGCGACCCCCGAGCTCAACGCGTTCGCCGCGCTGCTGGCCCTGCGCATGGAGTTTGCCAACAAGCCGGTCGAGTACGGGAGCAAGCAAGGGTGCGGCCAGGGCAACTGCTACCGGGGCGGCGTGAACCCCCATGGCCACGAGGAGTGGCAGGTGGCGCTCCGAGCCATCATGCTCGCGGTCGACAAGGGCAGAAACTACTGGCAAGGGGGCGCGGCCCTGCCCAAAACCGTCGCCGTTCGAGCACCCAAGGCGACGAGCAACAGGGTGGACGTGTACGACTGGAACCTGGGGAACGACGCGCGCGACGAGCTGGGGCTCACGCTGCGCGCGGCGCAAATGGGCATCACCCCGCCCGTGTACGCCACGTTCCCCGTCAAGGTCGTTTCCGAGACGCGGGGCACGCTTAGCAAGCGCGACTACGGGTACATTGTCGAGGACGGCTGGATGGACCTGTGGAGCCTGCTGCACGCGCTTCCGCGCATTCACACCACCGCCGACGACTACAAGCGCGCGCAATACTACGTCGCAAAAAGCATCTCCCTGCTGCTGCACAAGGTCGCCAACGTCGCCGAGTTCCTGCTGATGGACGTCAAGACGCCCAACATGGTGGCGCGGCGCGTGGGAGACACGCTCAAGTACGAGGTGCTGATGATCGACTTTGGGGCCTTGCATGCGGCGGATGCCAACCTGGACAGCGACGTGCAGCACACAAAGCCCGAGTGCGTCTTCTTCGTCAACGCGGTGCTCCTGCTGAACATGGTCATTAAATACCACTCGGACAGCGTGCCGATCTTCTACAATCTGGCCATGGAGGTGGTGAACACTTGGAAGGGCATGCAGCTCGGCGAGGACAGCTTCTGCGCGATGCTGGCTGCGGACGCGGCGCGCGTGCAGGCAAAGGACATACCCGATTTCGGCAAGAACCTGCTGCAGCTCGAGGGAAGGACCGCATTCCAAGAGCGGCTGCGCTACAACTTCTACCTGACGCTCGACAAGTACGGAGACAGGCAGGGGCTGCTCGCAGAGGCGGACAACTTTGCCTTGGGGGGGGGTGGATTCATTAACCGCTACGTGCAGCTCCTGGAGAAGAAGTTTCAAGCAGTTGGAATCTAGGGTCGTTGTTGCGAACACGGTTCGTTTTGAGCGCGCTCGCCCCAATCCATTGCACACTCGCCCTTTTCTCTCGCAAAACTTGCACGTCCCGAAGTGCCCGAGACGTTTGCAACTTGTGTGAGCGTGCGTGTGTCGTACGCATGTGCCCATGAACGCTGGTGAGCGCGCGTTTGCAACCAAGCAAGCCAAAGGCAAGCAGCGCCGTGCCGCGGCAAGCGCCGCGGGTGGGCCGCCGGCCAAGAAGCCGCGCCAAGGCAGCACCAAGCGACGGCGCCTTGTCGCATCCGTCGCGCTCGTGCACAAGGATCGCGTGCTGCTAACGCGCGAGACACGCGGCGGCAAGCGCCTGCTCAACCTGCCAGGCGGCAAGAGCGAGGCGGGCGAGACGCTCGGGCAGACGGCGGCGCGCGAGGCCCACGAGGAGACGGGCATGCAGCTCGCGGAGCGCACGCGCACAGCCATCGCCCGCATCGCCGACTGGGCCGAGTGCGGCGCCAACCAGGGCTATGCGGGGGCGCTGACCCTCTCCGACGACGACCCCGATGGCTCCGTGGACGCGCGCTTCGACCGCGCCGCCGCCAACGCCCAGCACGGCTTTTACGGCTCCAAGACGGCGCACGAGGGCGTCGAGTGGCACGCGCTGGCCGACGTGCACTCGGACGCGTGGCGCCGCGAGCACATGCACTTTCCCGGGCAGCACCGCGCGGCGGCGGCGATGCACGCGCTCGGCCGGGCCGGCGCGGGACCCTCTACGGACGCGCCTTGGGAGCCGGGTGCAAAATTCTAATTAATTAAAGAAGGGGGGGGTGCAGCCGTTCGCCTGGCGACTTTACAGGGTCCTTCTCCACTCCCCAACGCACGGCAAACTCTTACCCACCCGTTGCAATTCACTGGAGTTGTACGCGTCGATGCAGCTGGCCGTCTCGCTCGACAGCTCGCTGAGGAGCGACTGCACCCGCTTCCAGTGCCGCCGCGCGTCGCACGCGGCCTGGCTGTGGTCCGTCGTGAGCACGAGCGTGCCGAGGGCGCTCGTGGCCACCAGCTCCTGCGTGGGCACGTACCCCGTGTCGCTGTCTGCCAGCAGCGTCTGCCGCAGCTGGCGCAGGCTGTCGATGTGCCCGCGCATGTCCTCAAACTGGAGCAGGCTGCTCTTGGGCACCATCTGCGCGGCGGTCGTGACGGGCGAGTAGTCGGGCTGCACAACGACGACCTTGGTGACCTCGCTGGTCGCGGTCGCGACCGTCGCCTCGATCTTGCACGTCGGCTGGCCGGCGTGCGCGAGCGTGAAGAGGTGGCCGACCTTGCCCGGCTCGTCGCACGCGAGCGGCCGCCAGCTCGCGCTGTCGGCGCACACCTTGGTCGCGTGCACCATGTTGGTGCACTCGATCCGCGGCGACGCGCTCAGCGTGGTCACGCCCGGCGCCTGGTGGAAGGTGACGAGCACCGCGTCGTCGAAGCGGTGCAACCACGTGGGGAAGACGGCGTCGACCTGCGTCGCCGTCGACGCGGTCGCGGCCGGCGCCTCGAGGTGGAACTCGGGCGGCAGCGGCGCGTACTGGCCACGCGCGACCGGCGGCGTGCGCGGCGGCGACACGGCCAGCCGTTCCCCCCACAAGCCGCCCACCGGCGCGCCGATCGCCGCCCCAAAGAGGGACCCCACGGCCCGGGGCTTGGGCTCGTCCAAAGACGTCCAAGACCGGACGGACATTTCTTTCAATCACTCAACTCCACAACAATAGTCGCAAGCTTTCACGGTTATTGTTTCGCCCGGCTCCGGAAAGCGTCAGCCCGCCTTGTGCTGGCAAAAGGCGCAGAAGCTGATGATCAGGTTGCGCATCAGCCCGATGGTCTTCTCCTGGTGGACAATCTTGGCCTTGAGCGCCTCGATCGTCGCCTCCTGCTCGGCGATCGTGGCGCCCATCGTGCGCCGCGTCACCTCCACCTCGTCGGCGCCCACGGCGCGCACGACGAGCGGCGCGAGCGGCAAGCGGCCCGTGCGCGCCGGCACCGTCGAGGCGAAGGGCGGCTCCTGCTTCCCGAAGCGCGTGTTGCCCTGGATGTCGAGCCGGCCGCTGGGGCCGAAGTCGCTCGAGAAGAGCGCCTCGTTGCAGTACAGGCCGGCGAGGTTCTCCTTGGTGTCGCGCAGGAAGAGGGCAACGGGCAGGTCTTCGCCGGGCATGAGGGAAAAAAGCAAAGGTTTAGATCGCAACACCGGTAAGAGCAACGCAACGAGTTGCCCACAGCCCACGCGCTACTGCGGAGCGTCGCCGTCGACGCCGGCATCGTCGTCGCCGTCGGCGTCGCGGCCGGCCTCGCCCTCGAACTCCGGCGCCGGCACCTCGGTGACGTTGGCCTCGAACCACTCGGCCAGGTCCTCGAGCCCCTCCTTCATGCCCCTTCTGCGCGCGGCGGTGTCGCAGCGCTTGTTGCTCGTCGAAACGAGCACGTAGTTGTTGAGCAGCAAGTTGAGCTTGTCGAGCAGCTTTCCAGGGAAGGCGTAGCCGCCGCCCAGCAGCCTGCCTGCGAGCACCCGCAGCTCCAGGGCGAGCTCGCGCCACCGGGTCAGGAGGGGGGCGTTGTTGGCCACCGTGTAGACGAAGTAGTCGCGGGACCGCGCGTCGGCGAGCACGTGCAGGAAGCCCGTGAGCACCTGCGCAAACGCCGCCTCCGCCTCGCCCGGCGTGCTCTCCAAGTTGTCGGCGGCGTCCATGCGCGCTCTCACGTGCTGCTCGCCCTGCGACACCAGGTTGGCCACGCGCTTGACTTTGGCGTCCGCCATGGCCTCGCGTTGGCGCTGCGCTCTGAGATCCGCCCCCGACGCTTTAGGCGCGACCGAGGAGGGCATGGTCCGGCGTTGTGGCGGGTTGGCGCCGGGTTGCGGACGCTTAACGCGGCGCCACTCGTTTGCGGGCGCGTCCTGGCGCCATGGCGCGGGAAGCTGGCCCTCGTCGAGGACCTCCTCGCTCTCCGAGTCCGAGGGCACGGCCACCTCTGGCGCCGGCGGCGGCGGCGGCGGCGGCGGCGGCGGCGGCGGCGGCGGCGGCGGCGGCGGCGCGGGCGCGTCCGGCCCCGGCTGCCACGGCCTGCGCTTGAGCACGATCGGCCAGTCCAGGTTGTCCTCCTCGGTCTTGTCGCTGTCCTCGTCGAGCAGTCGATCCAGCTTCTCCTCAGCGGAATAGCGCGACGGGCCGTTCTCCAACCGGGCGCGCTGCTCTCGGGCCCGCTCCTCCTGCTTGGCGCGCTCGCGCTTGGCCCTTTCTGCGGCCTCGCGCAGGCTGCGCTCGCGCTCGCGCTCCTCGCGGGCGGTGGGCGGCGGCGGCGGCGGCGGTTGCGCGGCGCGCTCGCGCGCCTCCGCCTCGGCGTCCCGCCTCTCCTGCGCGCGCCTGTTGACGCGGTCCTCGCGATCGCGCCCCTGCGTGCCCATGTCGTGCCTGCGCCCCCACTCCTCGTCCGCCTCCTCCTGCATCCACTGCATCATGGCCCCTTGGTTGTTCTCGTCGTACTCGGGCGGGCGCGCGCCCTCCTCGTCGTCGTCGTCGTTCTCATCGGCCCCCGTAAGAAACAGCCGCGACAGGCTGGGAAGGAACATCGGGACCCTTTACTCTGCACGCTGCTTCGCCACTCTTATTTCACGCAACAACACTCACACATCGACCACGGCCTCGCCCTTGGCCTCGACCGGGGCGGGGTGGGGGTCCGCGGCCTCCGCCGTGGCAGTCCCGTGCGCGATGGTTTTGTGCTTGGCCACCACGTTGGGGTACTTGCTCAGGAACTGGCAGCCGGGGTGGTTGCAGAGGGTGTAGCCGCCCTTGCCGTGCGCGCGCTCCTTGTGGATCTTGAGGCTGTGCTGCGTTTTGGTCTTGTACGAGCAGTTGGTGTGGTCGCAGAGGTGCCAGACGACGCCCGCGTTGTGGGCGTCGCGCCTGTGCCGCTTGAACTCGAAGGGGTTCTCGGTGCGGTACGCGCAGCCGCTCACGCCACACGCGCGCCAGGCGGCGCCCACGCCGTGCTTGTTCGCCCTGTGCTGCTTCAGGTTGCCCCCGAGCTTGGTCTTGAAGGTGCAGCCCCCGTGGCCGCAGTGCAGCCAGGGAGTGGAAGGCTCGTGCACGAGGTCGGTGTGCGCCTTGAGGGCGCTCGCGCTCTTGGCCTGGTACTTGCACCCGGCGACGGAGCACAGGTGCCACGTGACGCCCTCGTCGTGCACGTCCATCAGGTGCTTGGTGACGCCACTCTGGCGCTTGGACTGGAAGGAGCAGCCCGCCTTGGGGCAGAAGAACGCCTCGCTCTCGATGTTGTGCACGCCCTGCTTGTGCTGCTTGAGGTTGCCGCTGGTCTTGGCAGCAAACGCGCAGCCGGGCTGGTCGCACGAGAACCACTTCACGCCGATGCCGTGCGCGTTTTGCTTGTGGGACTGCACCGTGCTGGCGGACTTGCCCCTGAAATCGCAGCCCGGCTCGGTGCAGGCGTGCCACCGCACCCCGACGTCGTGCCTGAACGCCAGGTGCGACTTGTAGTTTTCCCGCTTGTCGTACCGGTAGGGGCACCAGTCGAATTCGCAGGCGAACGCGCCGGTGCCGTACTTCTTGGGCTTGCACGGCACGCACTCCTTGGGCGCCGCTTGCATGGCTGCGGTTGCACCCCCTCCCGAAAAATCGGAGTTTTCGATTGCTTGGCAAACCCCGCGCACCGATTGCGTGCCCACCAGTTGCAAACTAAGGCAACACACCGGTGCAACGGTACACTCTGAGAGTTGCTCCCCTGCGCCTCCCCGAGAACGCATCACGTGTCCGGGCGCCGACGCGCCTTGAAGTGGCGCGCGTACGGGTCGCCCTCGGCGGGCGCCCCCCCCTCCTGGCTGGGCGCGGCGCGCTTGGCGGGCGGCGCGCTCCGCAAGGGGTAGGCGGTGCCCGCAAGCCTGACGCGCACCACCCGCAGCTCCTCGGGCGCAATCTTGGCATCGGCCTTCTTGATTGCCGCGGAGGAGATGCGGATGGTCGGCAGCAGCTGGGTCACGCGGATCGGCGCGATGGTGCCCGCCTGCCGGTCGATCAGCTCCTCGGTCGGCGTCACGTAGCACACGCCGCCCCTGCCGCGCGCGAGGCGCTCCTCCGCCCGCTCCTTCTTGACGGCCCGGCCCAGGAACTGGTTCCAGCCGCGCGCCTCGCGCTTCTCCTCCTCCGCCCGCGCCTTCCGCTCAGCGAGCGCCTTGGCCTTGGCCTCGCGCGCGGCCCTGGCCTCGGCGAACGCCTTGTCCTTGCGCTGCTTCGCCTCGAGCGCCGAGCGCACCACCTCGCGGTGCGCCTTCGACTCCTCCTTCCACCGCTCGTAGAAGGCTTTCGACTTGGCCCCGTCCCTCTGCCAGTACTGCGAGCAGGCGAGCACCTCCCGCTGCGTCGCGAGCTTGAGGTCGCGCAGGGGGATGGGCTTCCGCTTGACCGCGGGCGCGATCTTGGGCGGCTCGGGCGGCCCGGAAAAGTCCAGCAAGCACCACTCCGCCGCGGCGAAGGCGTTCGCCTCGACGATCTCCTGCGCCTGCACCTGCGCCTCCCTCTCCTCCTCCTCCGCCTCGATCGCCGCGCGCCGACCGTCGATCCGCTCCTCCCAGACGTCGTCGGGCAGGTCGATGTCCGATGGCAAGGCGTCGCTCGCGCAATCGGCCCCGCCCTCGCCCTCGCCCTCCGGCTCGCACGCGCCGGCCGCGTTGCGGTCGGCATCGCCGTCGCCACTGAACCCGGCGGCGAGCGCGAGGTGGCCAAACGGGTCGGCCAGCTGCTGGTCGATGTGGAGCAGGTTGCTCTGACCGCCCGGCGGGATCGCCCGGGTTTCGGCGGCGTGCGGCATCTCGGCGACGGGCGCGGGCGCGGGCGCGGGCTCGGACCACGGCCGCTTGCCCGGGGCCTCGATGTCGAACTCGGACTGCTCGGTGTCGGCGACGTCGCCATCCGCACCGGCGTCGTCGTCGTCCTCGCCCTCGCGCGCCGGCGACGCGGGGTACGAGGACTCGGCGTCCGTGTCGGTGTCCGAGCGGTGTGCCCTCGCAACGTCCACCCCGACCACCTTGCGATGCATCGCCCAGACGCGCAGCTTGGACTCGCCCTCGTGCTCCATGAGCGCCGGGCGCTTGCCCGTGAGCACGCGCTTGTCCAGGCCCGCGCCGTCCCAAAACTTGGAGCTGGCGATGAGCTTGTGCAGCACGAGCATCTTCTGGTACCGCTTGTGCGGCGTGTTGCCCAGCTCGTGGAAGGCCGCGTGGCGCTGCACGCGGTGCTCGGAGGCGAGCTGGCCCAGGCGCGCGTCCGCGCCCTTGACCTTGGTCATGGACAGCGCGGACTCGTACGCCATGAAGACGGCGTCGCTCCGGTAGCGCCGCAGCCACGTGTGAAGGCCCTGCAGCGTCACGCGCGCGCACAGCTCCGGCGTGGGCATCGCGAAGCCGCCGGGGCGCATCGCCACCATCTGCAGCGCGGCGCCGATGGCCCACAGGACGGGGTTGCCAAAGTTCTCGTCGGCGAAGCCCTCCTTGGCCCACTGCACGCACACGGCGCGCAGCAGGATGCGGGCGGTGCGCACCTCGCTGTGGGAGATGCGGAAGCCCCCGTGGCTCTGGTCGCGCAGCAGCATCTCGAGCCAGACGACGCACTGGTTGAGCCGGTTGTTGGCCGACCACAGGTCCGCCTGCGCGCAGTTGCCGGGGATCTCGAGGGCGCCGATCTTGGAGAGGTGGTTGTTCTCCTCGTCCTTGTACTCCTCGTTGCGCTTCTTGGCGTCGCGCGCCTGCTTCTCGTCGTCGGAAAAGAAGCGCTTCTCGCACGCGTCCGATGGCAGCGAGGCGTCCTGGGCGCCGCACCGGGAGCACGTGGGCGTGCCGTCGTCCGTTTCCCACCACGCGTGCGGGTCTTGGCACTCGCGGCAGACCAGCGTGCGGCCAAACGTGGCGATCTCCTTCCGCTGCTCCTCCGTGTACTGGAACGGCCGCGGCTGGTACGGGTCGTACTCCGGCTCGGCGGGGCGCCCGGCCCGCCGAGCGAGCACTTCTTTGGTGCGGTCCTGCGCCGCAAGGATGCCGTCGAGGCGGTCGGCCATGGGAGCAACCTCGCACCTGCACACAGTTGCTCCCCCGGTCAAAGGGACAGGTTCCGGTGGAGCAGTTGCTCAGGTGGCGGTGCAATGGCGCTGGGTGTGCGTCGAGCACCGAAGGCCGCCGCTTGACCGCCTTTGCCGCACCAGTTGCAAATTGAGCCTCCGTGGGGGCGCAGATTGTTGCGGGTTGGGGCTAGGGCTGAACAGGCGAACCTGTGCAATTAATTGCATCTCTAAGCCGTTAATTGCATCTCTAAGCCGTTAATTGGCAACTTATTGTCCGCGCGCAATTTATCCCCCCCCCCGCGCAACTTGTCGCACCAGAAACACCGCGGGACCAGCCACACTTTAAACCGTTTGCGCCGCTCACGGGTGCTTGGGCTTCTTGACGGATCAACCGCGTTCTTCTTTCCTCCAGCCCAGATCACCTTGGCAACAAGCGGCGGGACAGCATTCCCAATGTGCTTCAAGGCCAACTGCTCGGTATCGGGCCATTGGTACGTGAGCGGAAACGTCTGCAAGGCCGCGTACTCGTGCATCCGCAGGCGCGGATGATTGCCGACAGAGCCGTCTCTGTTCTTTGTCACCCAGTTCATGCCACGGTCGGCGAGCACGGTGGGCGCCGGCTTGCTGATTGCAGTGCAGTGGTCTCCCCAGTCGGCCTTCACGACCTTCAACTTGCCACCTAATCCGCGACTTCTTTGGATCCACCCCTTGCCGTTGCGCAGATGTGTGCCTCGCGGCTTGGAGATGGCACGCTGTGCCGAGCACACCTTTGATGCGCTACGTTGGCGCATGACGTAGGCAATGAGGGCCGGAGACCCAGCTATGACGCGCACACGTCTTTGGGGCACGCCCATCTCGGCGAAATCGATCTTGGCGTATTCTACGCGCCCGGGGCATCGGGCGCGCGCAGCCTCAACAAGCGAAATAACGGTGCTCGACGCCACCTGCTCAAGGGACCACGAAGTGGCTCCCGAAGAAAGTGCAGTCTGCAACGACCAAGTGACCAAATCCACTGCGTGTGTTTCGTCGCCTTTGTTGCGTTTCCGCTGGTTCACGGGAGAAAACTTTTGACACGGTGGACTGAAGTGGACGTGGTAGGGTCGGCCGTCGGTTGGAAAAGGCAGGTCCTGTTTTTGCATGGGCAGCTCCGCGAGGCAGTGCACGGCGTCCGGGTGATTCTTGGCGTGCGTCTCGAGAGCAAGCTCGTTGTTGTCGCACACCCATACCACCTTGCACCCAGCCTGCCGCGCGCCTTCGGAAAACCCACCCGCGCCCGCAAAGAAATCGTACACCTCGGGCATCTGGGAAGTGTGCTGTGTGCTGCCGCCGCTCAAAACCTCGTAAAGCGACGGTTGGTGCATCTGCCTCTTAACGGAATACAAGCCCCAACTCACAACAACACGGCCACGCGGAGTGTTCTTAGCGCAGCGTCCCGGCAGGCACCCCACTACGCGACCGTGGTGTAGTAGGGCTTCACGTTGCGCTCCTCCATGCGGTTGGCGATGCGCGTGAGGGCGTTGATGTCCTTCGTGACCGTGGCAATGGCCGCCTTGATCTTCTGCGTCTCGAGCTTCTCCGCGAACATGCGCAGGTTCCAGCGCGCCGAGTGGCCCTCGGGATAGTCGGCAAGCCCCAGCGCCACCGCCGCCCACTTGAGCGCAGTGCCAAGCGAGACGCAGTTCTTGCTGTCGGGGGGCAGGCCCATGGACTCGGCGTGCGTGGCGAGCTTCTCGGACAAGACGGAAAACGCCTCTAACGAGTCGGGCAGGTCGAATGTGTGCATGAGCACCGCGTAGCCCGCCTGGTCGCGAGCGAGCAGCTCCTTAAGCCGCCGTTTTGTGCGCTCGATGTATTCGGGCGTGGCGCGTTTGGCGGCGAGTGCGCTAGTGGCCTCGTCGTGGGCGATCTTGTTTGGATCGTCGAGGTTGCGAAGGGACTGCGCAAGAAGCTCGTCGAGCCGCGCCTGGTCGGTGGCCTCGCCGATCTCGTCGTCGCAGAACTTCGCGCCCCCCTTCTTTGAAGCCGGCGGAGACCCGGCGGCGGCGGGAGAGCAGGCCGGCGACGGCGCCGCGGACGCGCCCTGCGCCGGGCGCGCGCGCGGCGGGCCCGGGGGCACCGACTGAACCACCGTGGGCACGCGCGACAGCCCCACGCGCTGCTTGCCGTTGGGCAGCATCCGCGCCTCCACTTGGTACGTGCTGGCCTTCGCCGGCTGCCGCGCGTCCGCGAGGGCCTGGGCGACAAAGTCGGTCGGGGGGTAGGCGGTGAAGCGCTGGCCGTCGTCGGTGTCGGCGCTCGCCGCCGCCTCCGCGGCCCGGGCCACGCGTCCGATCTTGCGCGCGTGCTTCTTCTTCTTTGCCTGGTCGGCCGGCTGCGCGTCGTCGGCCTTGCCCTTGCCCTTGCCCTTGTTGTTGGAGTCGTCGGTGCCGTCGCCGTCGTCGTCGCCGTCGTCGTCACCGGCGTCGTCGCCGGCGTCGTCGTCGTCCGAGCCGACGAAACTCGCGTCGCCGTCGCCGTCGTCAGAGTCGGAGCTGTCGCTCTCCTCCTCTTCGTCGTTCTCGTACTCCGAATCGTCGTCGGAGTTGGCCTTGGCCCTGGCCTTGGCCTTGGCCTTGCCCTTCGTGATCAGCTCGGCGGCCTTGCGCTTGGCGCCGCGGCTCTTGGGCTCGGGCTCGGGCTCCTCGTCCTCCTCCTCGTCCTCCGAGTCGTCGTCCCACCCGTCGAACACGGAGGTGCGTGCGCGCGTCTTGCCCGCGGAGGAGGTGGATGGGAAAGCGCGGCTGCCCGAGGAAAGGGACACGCCCACGTCGTCGTCGTCGTCGTCGCGGCCGCCGCCGCCGCCGCCGCCGTCGCCGAGGCTAAGGCTGGCGGCGGTAGCGGCCTTCAGAAGGGTCGCGACGGCGGTGCTGGCGTCGTGGTGCACCGCGGTGCTGGCCGGCTTGGGCGGGGGCAGGCTGTCATCGTCAATGGAGGCGAGGTAGGGGCCCATCATCGCCTCCAGCTTCGCCCGCACGTCCGAGCCGGCAGCCGCAAAGAAGCCCTCGATGGTGCAGCTGATCGGGTAGGTGCCGTCGTCGCGCTGCAGGAAGTTCGCGTGCGGCACGCGCATCTTCCGCACGTCCACGGCCGCGAGCTGGTCGGCGGTGGCGAGCTCGGGCCACACAATCTCGCGGGGCATCGTGCGCTCGTGCTCGTCGAGCAGCGCGCCCTTGTTCAAGAAGAGCGTGCGCAGCTGCGCGTCCTTGCCCATGTCCTCGCGGGTCGTGTTGACGAGCTCCAAGAACGGCGTGTCCATGAGCTCCTCCTCGCAGAGCACCGAGGCGTAGCGGTGGTAGGTGGCCTCCTTGGTGTTGCAGACGCCGTGGACGAAGGCCTGCACGATGATGCCCTCGTCCTGCTCGTTGTCCTGGTCGCCGTCCAAAGCCCCGATCAGCTCCTCGAGCTCCTTCTGCACCTTCTGCGTCTGCTTCTCGTTCTTGAACGTCTGGGGGACGAAGCAGCCCAGCTTGGGCAGCTGGTGCTTGGTGGCCTCCGTCTTGGCGAGGGCCTCGGCGATCTGCGGCGTGATGGGCGTCTGCGGCCCGTGCACGGTCGTGGGGGCCTTGTCATTGATGGTCAGCTTGACGCAGGTCTTGACGGTCTTGATCGCGGGGTCGTACTTGCTGTGGAGGGCCACCTTGCCGGCCTTGATCTGCGCCTCCTCCGCCTCGATGGGCACGAACGAAGCCTCCGACACCTGGTTGCCCTGCGCGTCCTGCGCCTCCTTGGACCCGTAGAGCTCGTACTTGATCGTCAGGTCCGGCGACGTCGGGATGAGCACGGGGTGCGTGACGCGCAGCATCGTCACCTTCTTCGCGAGCACGGCAGCCAGTGCGCTGCTCGTCTGGGCAAACTTGATTGAGGGCTCCTTGGAGCGCTCGCGCGCGCGCTTCGCGCGCTCCAGCTTGGCCATCGCCGCGTCGTCTTCGTCCTCGTCCTTCTGCAGCTTCTCGGCCGCCGCCGTCGCCGCCACCTTGGAGTTGGCCGCGGTGCGCTGCTTCTCCTGCGCGACGGTGAGCGAAGGGCCCGCGGCGGCGGCGTTGGTCGACAGGTTTGCCAGCGCGTTGGCCACGTTGAGGGGGCCCGCGGCGGCGGAGGAGCCCGCGGCGGCGGCGGCGGCGGAGGCCGAGGGCACCACAATCGGCGCCTCCTTCAGCGCATCGCCCGGCAGCACGGTCTGGTCGAGGACCGCGACGGCGCTGGCCGGCGCGCCCTTGCGGTCAAGGTCATCGCGCGCGATGGCCAGGTTGTTGGGGTGGAACTTGAGGTAAGTGTTGTAGCAGTCCTCCGGGTTGCAGGGCTTGCCGTTGGTGCCAAGCTGGTTGTGGTAGGCGATGTGGGCGTTCAGCCCCTGCTCGCAGCCGTGGGCGATGCAGGCCTTGCGGGTGATCTCGTTGCCAAAGCAGCGGCGCGAGGCGCGGCGGGCGGCCTGAATCTGGCTGCCCTCCGACGCGATGTTGCCCGGCTTGTGGTCGACCATATCGAGGGTGCTGTAGACCGTCTCGCTGTCGAGGCCGGCGCGCATGATGTTCTCGCTGAAGCACAGGTCGATCTTCTTCGTCACAACAAAGTCGTTGATCACCTTGCCGTTGTCGTGCGCCTCGCCGTTGACGGTCATGGTGACGAGCTCGCCCGTCTGCCCGTCCTCGATCTGGGGGAGCCTGCCCGACATGGTGAAGCTCGCGACGAGCTGCTCGCCCTTGCGGAAGGGGTGGATGTACTTCTTGGGCCACTTCTTGAGGATCTGCTGGCTCACCTCCCAGAACTTGAGCGGCAGCTTCTGGTCCCGCTCCCGGTCCTCCTGCAAGACGGCGCCCTCCTCGGCGATGCGCGCCTGCGGCGTGAAGAAGATCCCCTGCTGCAGGAACTCGCGCTTCTCGACGAGCCCGACGACCTTGCCCATCTGCACCTGGACGAGCACGTACCAGATGGCCTCCGAGTAGGTGGCCGCAATGGTCTGCTCCTCGTCCAGCTCGCCGGCGAGGTCGAGCTCCTGCGTCTCGCCCCCCTGCGTGTACTCGAAGACGCCCGTGAGCTCCAGGTTGACGATGTTGACGCGGCAGACGGTGTTCTCGAGGAAGAGCTCGCCGTAGAGGCAGGAGGCGATGATGCGCGGGATGACCAGGCTGTCCGGGTCGTGCCACGGGTGGAAGCCGTTGACGCACCAATCGGGCGGGGTGCCGCTGATGCAGACGACCCAGGAGTTGCGGAGCATGTGCCACACGAGCGCGTGGTCGCGCGCGCGGCCGCCCCTGTCGCTGTTCAGCAGGGCGCGCTCGGCGGGGCTCTTGTGCGTGTGCGCCTCCTCGGCGTTGATCTCGTGGAAGTCGCCGTTGCGGATGCGCCCGGCCAGCAGGTGGTTGACGAGCTTCTGCGTGTTGGCCGCGTACTGCGCGCAGTTGGTGAATTCGTCCATGTCGAACTTCTGGTCGATGTTGTCCAGCACCGTGCGCTTCGCGAGGGCCTGCACGTGCTCGAGGGGGATCGCCAGGGCGCTGTCGCGCAGCGCCATCGGCGCCTTGATGGTCGGGTGCTTGCCCTCGAAGATCTTGCGCTGCTCGCGCGAGAGCTTCTTGGTAGCGTAGATGCGCGGGTCCATGCCCTCCTTGATGATCTCCTTCTTGTGGCTGTTCTCGGTGGTCAGGTAGCAGGTACGCGGGTGGGTCTGCATGGCCTTGTAGGCCCAGTCGGGCAGCCTCTGGAAGCACAGAGACATCCAGCGTTCGTGCGTGCTGAAGAAGCGGCGCGTCGCCACCTCGAGCGACTTGCCGCTGCCCGGCTCGCTGTTGTTCAGCATCCAGCGGTGCTTGTCAAAGACCCGCAGCAGTCCCTCCTCGCGCGGCCCCTCGTCCATGGTCTGCACGCCATCGCGCCGGCAGTACGTGGCCATCGCGCCGATCGCACGGTCCTGCTGCTTCATGACCTCCGGGATGCTGTTCTTCTGCGCGTCGCGCAGCGCGTTGTTCTGCTCGCGCGGGCGCCAGGGCAGCGTGCCCTTCTGAATGGCGTTGTCGAGAATCTGGTTCGTGATTGCCTTGATCTCGAGCGCGCTCTTGTCGGCGTCGGCCTTGAAGCTCGCGGCGGGCCGCTTGCCGCGCGGCTCCTGGAAGAAGGGGTCGCTGCTGGTCATCATGGGCGCGCGATCCTCCTTCTTCTTGCGGCCCTTGACCACCGGCATCGCGATGCAGGGGCCCGGGGCCTGCACGGGAACGACGGGGCCAACGACCGGCTGCCCCTGCGCAGCCGGCGCCCGCGCAGCCGCCGGCGCGGCCTTCCTCTTCTTCATGCTGGAGCCAGACGCGCTACGCCGCGCCGCCGGCGGCGGCGGCGCGGCCGCCGCCGCCGGCGCCTCCACCTCCGCCTGCGCCTCCTGCATCAGCGCCTCGTCCGCCATCGTCTCGGCGGCGGCCTCCTCGGCGCCCTCCTCCGCATCGGCCGCAGCGCCCACGTCCGCCTCTTCCATGAGCGCCTCGCCCGCCACCTCTTCCTCGGCGGCCTCCTGCGCGTCGGCAGACGCCTCGTCCTCAGCGGCCTCGGCCATGGCGGCGTCGCCGTCGGCGCCCTCCTCGAGATCCTCAAAGTGCTCCTCCTCGTCGTCGCCCGCCTCGGACGCGGCGGGCGACGGAAGGGGAGAGGGGTCAGGCGAACCCGACGGCGGCGCCATCAACGGAAGCTTCGCGAAAAGGCGATCGCGCCTGTCCCGTGTCTCATTGAAGTGGGCCACCTGCAGAGCAAAAGCCACGTGGAGCTCCTTGGCCCGCTTCTTTGTCTCCTCCGTGACCTCCCTCTCGGCGTTGGCAACAATCTCCGCCTCGATAGCATCCCTGCCCGCCGTCACCTGCTTGTGAAGCTCATACGCCCGCTCGTACTTCTCGACGTAGTTGACCTCCGGCAGCGCGGCACCGGACGGGCGTGTCTCGTCGGTGGGCGCCTTCTCCACCGTCACCGAAGCCGAAGGGTCGGCAGCGTCGCGCCAGGAAAAGGTGCAACCGCCGCCGCCGCCAACGAGCGAGTCCACACCCATGTGGTTGGTCCAGCGCACGCCCTCGGGCGCCTTGGCTACGAGCTGCGTCAGCATCCTGGGCGAGCGTTGGGGTGCAAAGTGAACATCGCGATTCGGGTGGCGGGCCATTGGTGGTGCAAAGCAGGGGGTGCAACGCGCACCCTGCGTTGCCGGTAGGCTGAGGCTCGCTGCTGCCCTAACCAGGGTTAGGGTGAGGGTTGCGGGGGTGGTGAGGGTTGGGGTTAGGCGGCGCAACCGACAATTGCACCCCCTAACAATGCCAAGGTTCGGGTGGCACCAGCAGGCTGGGCAAATCAGGGAGTGCAACCCTCACCCTACGCCTTCCCGGTGGCCGTGATTGGTGTTAGGGTTAGGGTTAGGGCTAGGGCCAAGGGGGGGGGGGGCAACTGCAGCGCCGAAAAGCCAAGGTTGCGATGGGAGGGCGGGGTCGGGCGGAACGCGTCCAACGCACCGGGGGGGGAGGGGCGGCGCTCGCGCGCGTTTGCCTAGAACCCCTCCACCAGTTGCAAATCGGTTTGGGCAACGAGTTGCATGGGCAGCCTTGCAGTTGGTGATCGCTTTCCCGTCAAGGCAAGCAACCGCGGCAGACGCGCACAACGCGCGCAATTGCACGCCCGCCCCAACGGAGCGATCCCAACCTTGGCATTCGCTCGCACTCGCCGGCAACCTTGCGCCCCTAACCAGCAGAGCAACCCGCAGGCAACCACCGGAATCGCAGAGTTCTGAGCGCGAAGAGCGCCAGCGTCGTCTTATAGGAATAAGAGCGTCGCGGCGAGGACTACGGGTAGGAGGACGCGCGAAGGCGTGCTTTGGCCGATGCTGCCAGCCCTCTCGCAGCTGAGCCTCGACGGCGCGCCGGTTGGCACCGGCGCCGATGGGGAGGAGGAGGCCAAACGGAGAAAGGTGGACGAGGCCGACGTCGCACCCAACGTTCTGATGGGGCTGCCGGAGGACATGTGGCTGAACATCGTGCAAAACGTCGACTACGTGGAGGCGTGCAACGAGATCGGGAGGATCTGCATCTCAGCCACTGTCGAGCCCTTGCGAAGCCTGTGCCAGAAGGATTCTACCTACGACATGCTCAACCACAAGATGGGCTTGTACGGCGACGGCGGGACGCTCGCGACGATGAAGACGTGGTTCCTCACGAGTACCGCCCCCTCACCCCCCCTCGCCCAGGACATTGTCTTCAAGGGTGGCGCTGCCAACTTCACCGCAAGGAACCTGTTCGAGTACGTCTGCCTTAAACGGAAGCGGGTGGTCGACACCATGAAGCGGTACAGACAGCTTCCCGCAGACAGGCAGAGGGAAAAGGATTACAGGCTGGACATCCAAAACCTCCTCCAGTACAAGAGCCCCATCTGGGGCGCGCAGGCAAAGTGGGTGGTCGGCCTCCACCCGTCTTACGCGTTCGAGTTCATACCGGGGTCCATGACCACCCATGAGCGCCACATCTCGCTCGACCTGTTGCCCGGCTACCAAGCATTGCCCTACGACGACCCGATTCGGGAACGCGCGAGGCAAGCGCGCACCATAGTGTGGAGCGAGTACCGCGCGGACGACGCGGACACGTGGGCAGACATTGCCGTTCCCAATTGGGTCGAGATCGCCAAGATGGCCATCAAGGACTCCCCAAACAAAAACTTTGAGCACGTTCCCGGATGGGTCGACCACACCTCGGGCTATCAGCCATTCCCGCCCTGCAAAGGCTTCGCCGAGATTGCCAAGCTGGCCATGGAAGGGGATCCATACAACTTTGTAAACGTGCCAGGCTCGACCCTGAACCCACAGAATTACACCAGCGAGCGCTTCTTTCCCGATGCCGTGTCCAACTACACCGAGCTCGCCAAGCTGGCCGCGAATGCCGCATTCATGCTGCGGCACGTGCCCGGTTCCATCGACCCGAGGTCGGGGAACCAGC
>Ga0209666_1001131_pt1 | contig 20513 bp, 11 predicted proteins | sample SaaInlV_125m_DNA_FD_184679 | JGI IMG/M metagenome (GOLD analysis project Ga0209666, IMG submission 184679) | Marine microbial communities from expanding oxygen minimum zones in the Saanich Inlet - Saanich Inlet SI037_S3LV_10m_DNA (SPAdes)... | ecosystem: Environmental > Aquatic > Marine >...
CCCCGCGATGGCGGCATCGACCGCACGAGCCCTCCCCCCCGTCGCCGCCGGCGCGCCCATCCCCCGCGTCGGCCGATCCGGAAGCACCCGCGACGGCCGAACCGCGGTGGCGCGCTCTCGCGCGACCGCGACGACGCGCGCGCGGGCGACGGACACCGCGACGCCCGCGGTGACGACACCCGCGAGCGACGCGGAGTGGGCCGCGTCCTCGCCGCTGGAGTTCACGCCGTCGCTCAAAGACGCGGCGTCGTGCGACGCCCTCGCGGTCGTGGGCAAGAAGGCGTGCGTGCTGGATGAGGGGCTTTTGGCGCATCTGCCCGAGAAAGTCCAAACGCACGTGCGTTTACTCGCGCGGGACATCAAGCCCGGGTCCGAGGGCGCGAAGCGCACCACCAGCGTTGTCCTTTTCGACGAGGAAGGAGATACACTGGGAACCGAGCGAGGAACGACCACGCTGGAGCTCACCGTGATCGTTCTGCCGGACGCCAGCGCTTTGTCACGGCACAACGCGCCCTCCGCGTCGCACGCGTTGACAAAGTGCCTCGCCGGCGTCAAGGCGCCCCGTTTCGGAAAGACGCTCGGTTTAGTGTGCGCGTTGGCGGACGCCTCGGAGGCGGTCGCGATCGCCGCGGCGGTCGCGCGCGCCTTCCCGACGTACTCGGCCAAGTCCACCGACGCGCGAAACACCGAGAGCGGCAGGGGAGCCGTCGCGGTCAAGGGGACGGTGAAGGTGGCGCTTCACGACGCGTCGCGCGAGTCTCACGACGAAAATACAAAAAACGGAAACAAAAGCTCCGTCGACTCTTTCGACGGCGACGCGGAGCTCAAGGCGGCAAAGGCGGTCGCCGGCGGCGTGCGTCTCGCCGCGCGCATCGTGGACACCCCCCCCGCGTTCATGGACCCGGACGCGCTGGTGGCTGAGGCGCTGAGCGTCTGCGCCGAGCTGAACAAAAGCGTTTTGTTCGCGTCGGACGAAAACGGAAAAGAAAAAGCGTCGCGCGCTCTTGTCGTCGCGACGACGCTAAGGGAAAAAGAGCTCATCGCCGGCGGGTTCGGCGGTATCGTCGGGGTGGGCGCGGCGGCGGCGCGCGACGGCCGCGAGCCCGCGCTGGTGCACCTGTGCCACAAGGGCGACGGAGACGAAGACGGAGACAAAGGCCGTTCCACCGCGCTGGTGGGCAAGGGCATCACCTTCGACACCGGCGGGCTGCAGATCAAGGGCAAGGCGGGCATGCCTGGGATGAAGACGGACCTGGGCGGCGCGGCGGCTGCGCTCGGCGCGTTTTACGCCGCCGTGTTACTCGACCCGGATGGTAGTAAGCGCGGGGGCGGTGATTTGCATTGCGTTTTGTGCGTCGCCGAGAACGCCGTGGGCCCCTCTTCTTTCCGGCCGGACGACGTGCTGCTGTGCAAGAGCGGCCGGAGCGTGGAGATCAACAACACCGACGCGGAGGGGAGGCTGGTTTTAGCGGACGGCGTCGCGTTCGCGTCTGGCGAAGACGTCGACGCGGACGACGTCGTCGACATCGCGACGCTCACCGGCGCGCAGATGGTCGCTACCGGGCGATTTTTCGCCGGGATCGTGAGCGATTCCGAAGAGTTTGAAAAAGAGTGCGTCGTCGCGGGTCGCAGCTCGGGGGATTTAACGCACCCGTTGCCGTACGCGCCGGAGTTTTTCTCGCGCGAGTTCGGCAGCGCCGTCGCGGACATGCGCAACTCGGTGAAGGACCGGTCCAACGCGCAGGCGTCGTGCGCGGGGCAGTTCGTGGCGAACCACCTGGCGAAGAGAGGCAACGAGAACGGCGACGCCGATAAAGCGAAAGTGAGAAAACCAAAGCGGTGGCTGCACGTGGACATCGCGGGGCCGTCCACGGAGAAGGGCAGCGGGCGGGGCACCGGGTTCGGCGTCGCGTTGCTCGTGGAGCTCCTAAACGCGCGAGGACAAAGGTAAGACGTCTTTAACCGTAACTAGTTAAGATAGACTTATCATCACCTACCGCTCACTACGTTGACGGTACCGTAAACTACGCTACGCTACTTATTCTTCTTCGCGTCGGCCGTCTCCTTTGTCTCCTTTGTCTCCTTTGTCTCCTCGCGCCGCGCGCGGTATTTACCGGGCGCGAGCTTCGCTGTTAGCAAACCGAACCAGTGCGCGGCGCAAAAAACGAACGCGCGAATGGCGTATTTCGTAGTGAAGCCCTTCGCCGCTCTTTTCGAGACGTCCGCGTGGTACGAGCCTCCACCCAGCGGATCAGCGAACGGCACCACGTCGGATCCAAGAGGCAACGCCATCACCAGCACGACGACGCACCAGCAGATGGACAGGAACAGTTCCTGTCGCGAGCCGATTGCTTTTCCGCTTTTCGTCGTCGCGCCGGCGAGCACCAAGAGTATCCCGGCGGCGGCGCGCGCGAACGCGACGAGCACGTCCACCGTCGTCTTCACGACGTCCAGCGTTTCGTGCGTGCCGTCCGATCGCTTCGCACCTCGCAAGACCTCGGGCGCGCTCGCCCCGATCGCGCGCGCCAGGTTCAGCGCGACCAAGCCGCATATAAACGCGAACGCGAGCTTGGCGGCGCGGTCGCGCCGCGCGAGTCGTCGTCTGACGAGGCTCGACAGAAACGCCGTCTGCGCGGGGAACACCACCGCGAGCGCGTGCGCGGGCGTGCCCGGCGCGAGGGCCAGCGCGTCGGCGTCGGAGGCACGCAGAGCCAGGAACGTTCCGGTGACGATCGTCCACGCGACGCCCACGCCTATGATGCCGCTCCGCGGGACGAGCACGCGTTTCAGCCCCGCCGCGCGCAGGAGCGTGAATCCCACCATCGTCGCGACGAACAAACACGCCAAGCCGGCGTGCGCGGTCCGCGCGGAGGCGGTCGCGACGCGGAGATCCTCGGCGTGCGCGGGGTGGCGCGCGCCGAACAGCGAGGCGACATCCATCGCGCCGCGGGGAAGGAAGCCCGCGCGCGACGAAGTTGTCGGCGAAGGGCGTCGTGGTCCGGTCTCGGCGCTCATCACGAAAACTGCGCATCGTCCGCGACGAGTTTTTCTGCATATCGGGATAACTCCGGGTCTTCCCTCGAGACAACGCGACGCGCAGACCGAGTCCCCGCGCTCGACGCCCGCGCGCCTTCGTCGGCACCGAGATCGCCACGACCACGACCGCCGCACCAGCCATGGCGTGCTCCGCGGCTGCCCTCGCGACGCCCGTCTTCACGACGGCGTCGCGCCCTCTCCCGAAATCAACCCGCGGCGTTCCCGGCGTCGGCGGGCCCGCCGCGCGACGCCGTCCGGCGCGCTCGCTCGCCCCCCGCGCCTCCGCGGACGCCGCCTCCGCGGCGACCGCGCTTTCGTGGCCCGAGGGCGCCGGCGCGGCGGAGATCGGCACGACCAAAGCCACCGCCTCGGTGGTGAACCTCGGCGCGCGAGGCGAGATCGCCACCGGCTTGCCTTTCCTCGACCACATGATCGACCAGCTCACCTCGCACGCGCAGCTCGGCGTCTCCGTCGTCGTCTCCAGAGACGGCGTCGCCTCCGTGCCGTGCGTGGACGCCAGCGGCACGGACGAGCAGGACGAGGCGGTCGCGCGCGCCGCAGGCGCCGCGCTCGGCCAGGCGCTCGCGCAGACGCTCGCGCCCGGCGTCGCCGGCGTCGCCGCCGGCGCCGCGGGTTCGGCCGAGTTCGCCGCGCCGCTGGACGAGGCGTACTCGACGTGCGTCCTCGCTGTCCCTGCTTCCGGTGCCTCTTCCGGGTCGCTGCGCTTCGAGCTGGCGCCCTACGGCCCCGAGGGCTCGAACGGCCGCGCGCGCATCGGCACGTACAAGACGGCTCTGACGGAGCCGTTTTGGTCGGCGCTCGCGACGCACGCGAACCTCGACGTGACCCTTTTGAAGCGCCGCGGAGACAACGCGCACCACATCGTCGAGGCGACGTTCAAGGCGTTCGCGCGGTGCACGAGAGCGTTGATGGACCAGATCGAGGCTGACGTAAAGTCGACAATCGCGACGGATCGGGACGTGACGGATGCGCCGAACGCCGAACACCGCGCGTCGCGCAAAGCGCGCGCGACGAAGGAAACCACCATCGACGTCGCCGTTGATTTGGACGGCGTCGCGTCGGCGACGACGGTCGCTACTGGCATTCAGACCCTCGACGCTTTGCTTTTGGCGATGGCGGAGGAGGCATCGTTCCAGCTGAACGTCGACGCGAGCGGCGACCTGTGGATCGACGACCACCACACCACGGAGGATGTCGCCATCACCGTCGGGCAGGTGCTGAACGAGGCGCTCGGGAGCAAAGCCGGGTGCAACCGCATGGGCCGCGCGACGGCGCGGGTGGGCGACGCGCGCGTGGAGGTGATTGCGGACCTGTCCAACCGGCCGTACCTGTGCAACGGGCTGGTGTTCCGCGAGGAGACCATCGGCGATCTGAGCACGGAGATGGTGGACCACCTGTTCATGAGCGTCGCCACGAACGCGCAGATGACCGCGCACATCGTGCGCGCCGACGACGGCGGCGGCGACGAGGCGGACGTGGCGGAAGCCGCGGCGCGCGCGTTCGGGAAGTGCCTGAAACAATGCGTCGCCGTCGACCCGAGACGCGCCGGTGCGGTGGCCAGCTCCAAGGGGACGCTCTCCGTGTGACGCGACACGCCGTCGCGCGGATAAACGCGCGTTTGACGTCTGAGATGAAAAAACATGTTCCCTAACGCGCATCGCCGTACGCGAGACGGCGAAGATCGTTCGCGCCGTCCCGCGCGCGGATCGCGCCCTCCGCCTCCGCCGCTCGCCTCACCGCCTTCCCGCCATGAGCCTCGCCATGTGCGCGGCCACCTGCGCCTGCATCTTCGCCAGCATGCCCATGGTCTCCTCCACCTCCGCGCCGTCCGCCGGCACGGCGGCGACGTCGATTTCTTTCCCGTCATCCGTCGTCAGCACCAAACCGGGCGCGTCGTCATCGTCGTCGTCGCCGCCGACGCGCCTTTTCTTGCTCGACGTCATCATCACCCGCTTCACGCACGACGAGGGCGCGCGCGTCACGCCGTGACCACCGTGCGCACCGCCGTCGTCGTCGCTCTCGTCGCCGTCCTCCGCCGCGCCCAGAGGCGACCCGTTTCTAGAATACAGAACCTCGCCGCGACGCGGACCGCGCGTCGTGCCGGGCGTTTGCGCAACCGCCAACGCGCCGGCGCCGGCGCGGCCGACGCCGCGATCCGCCGGCGTGCACGGCGGGGCTCCCGCGGCGCCCGCTCCCCCGCCGACGAGCCCCGAATTGCTGGCGTCCAGCATGGCCGCCGCGGCGGTCGCGGCCCGCCCCCGTTTCCGAATCTTCTCCGCGCTCGTCTCCGCGGGACCCCGCGCGTCGTCGTCGCGGCGCGCGCGCTCGCGGAGCGTCTCCGCGAGGCTCGCGCGCACGTCCTCGCCGTGCTGGTCGAGGAACGCGCGCAGGGTCATGCCTTTTGTCTTCTTGGGGATCTTGGTGAGCTGCGCGCGGAGCTCCTTGCGGATCCGCGCGGCGAACGTGTCCGCAGCCTCGTGGAGCTGCGCGCATCGTCGCTCGACTGCGGGGGGAAGGGGATGCGTCGTCAGTCCCCGTGTGCGCGAAACCACGACAGGCGTCGCGGCGCAATGCGCGCGTCTCGAGGGCGGCGTGGGGGGGTGATTCGCGCGGTTCGTCGACGCGAGCGCGCGGTGCGTGATGCGTGAGGTGCGTACCTTCGACGTCCATCGATTTTAGCTCGTTCTCGAGGACAAACATCGTTCCCGCGGCCTCCGCGTCCGCGGCGCCGCGCGCGATGCCGTCAACGGCTTTAGCAGCCATCACGCCCTCGACCGCCGGGACGTTCGCGTCCGCGGCTGACTTCTCCTTCAGGGCGCCTCTCGCGGCGCGTGCGCGCGTCGCGCGCGGCATGGTGGCGTGTTCGAAGTCGACTCGCGACCGCGCGGGACCTGCCGTGCGCCGCCGCGTGCGAGACGCGCGTCGACAATGGAGTCGCCGCGCACGGGGGGGGACGTTTCGTTTCGCGGCACGTTGTTTTTCGCCGAATTATCAACAATTCGAGACTGATCAGTGCACGCCCGAAGATTGACCCTGGAGTTCCGAAACCCGACCGAAAGTCCGAAACGCCTGGGTCTCGGCGCGCGATGAAAACCGCCGGTCAAAGGAAGTGTCGGACGAGAGACGAAGTGTCGATATCGGGGATACAACTAGGAAGACGCGACGGTTGAAAAGACACGACCGATCATCGGTGCCCAGGTCAGACCCGAGTGCGCGACAAGTCCGCTGCGCTCCCGGCGGAAGCGCGGGACGTGTCATCCCCCGAGTCGCGGCGTGTATGACATCGTCGCAGTCGGCGGGACCTCCTTCCGGGCAGGCGGCCGTGCGTGAAGCGCAGTTCCCCGGGGTGCCCGCATCTTCGTCGCTCGATCCCGCGAAAACCACAGCCGCGCTTCCCGCGCGCACGGATCTCGCCGCGCGCGCGTCCGCGATGGCGACCGTCACCGCCGGCGCCGCGGGAACCGCGGCGGTCTCGCCGCGCGCGGCGGGTGCGAGCCCTCGCGCGGGCCGCAAGACGGTCCATCGGTGCTTCGTGGAGCATCTCCGCGCCAACCTGGCGCGCCACCCCGAGACCGCGTCGGAGGTTGATCTTCCCTCCACCCTGGACCCGCACCACTGCTGCGACCTCGAGACCATCGGCACGACCCAGCCCACGAACCTCGCGCCCCTGCACGCGAACGTGCACGACCCGCACGGCCCGGACGGCGTCGCGGACGTCGTCGAGCACATCAAGGCCAACTCTGACGACCTCACGATGGCGGAGATCAAGATGCGCACGCGCGCCGAGCTCATCAACGCGCGCGACGCGACTCTCTCTGACGCGACCCTCTCCGTGGACGAGTGCGTCGTGTCTCTTAAGGATCCGATGTCGTCGCAGCGCATGACCGCGCCTGGCAAAGGGAACAACTGCGAGCACGTCGAGTGTTTCGACCTGGTGACTTTTCTGCGCGCGACGCTGCGCGCCACGCGTTTCTCGCAGCGCAGCCAGTGCGCGGATCTCAAGAAGCACCCCACCTGCCACCCCCTGCACACGAAGGAGAAGCACGTGGGGCGGTGCGACTACTGCAAGCACTGGCGGTGCCCGATCTGCCGCAAGCCGCTCGCCCTGAACCAGCTGGAGTACGACGCGTTCATCGCGGACGTGCTCTCCAAGACGGACGCCGAGCGCGTCAGGGTGAAGCCGAAGGACAGCCACTGGGAGCCTGAGCGCGCGCCGCCGCGCCCGCCGCCGCGCAACGACGAGACGGATTCCGAGGACGAGGAGGCGGAGGCGTTCGCGCGCCGCGACGAGGGCATCAAGACGGAGGCGCCCGCGCCCGAGCCCGCGCGCGCGGCGGCCGGGCCTCCGGACGTGGCGGGACCCCCGATCGTGATCGACCTCGAGGAGGAGGAGGAGGAGGAGGCGCCGGCGCCCTCGGCGGCGCGGACGGAGGCGGAGGAGGAGGAGGAACCGGCGCCTCATCCTGCTCCTCTCGCTCCTCCTGTTCCTCCTCCTCCTCCTATCGTGGCGCCGGCTCCCGCCGCGCCCGTTCCCCCGCCCGCGGTCCCCGCGCCGAGCGAGTCGCGACGGCGCGCGGACACGTCGCCGCCGATGGACCCGCGGCAGCAGAAGGCGCCGCGCCGCGCCGCGGTGACCATCGCGCCCATGGACCCGGTGGGCGCGGCGGCTCGCCCCACCTCGACGGTGACCACCACCGTGACCCTCGCGAAGCGCCCCGCGATCCCGCGCGTGCAGGTTCCGGTTCAGCCAAGTTCCGCCCCCGCCGGGGCTCGAACCTCGCCCCTGAACTCGCCGCGCGCCGCGGCGCCCGCGCGCGCGCGCGACGAGCTGGTGGACCCCGCCGTCTTCGCGCGCGTGGGCGAGGTTTTGCGAACGGTTTCGACGGCGCTCGCCGCCGAGGACGCGAGCGCGTGGTGCGTCAAAACCTCCGTCGTGAGAAGCGTCGAGCACAGGGCGGTGGAGCAGCTGACGCAGTGGATGGAGAAGACGTACGCGATGACGCGCGCGCTGAAACACGGTAACCGCGCCGCGCTGAAAGCGGCGCTCACGCGGCACGAAACCGGCGCTAAGTTTCAGAAGTTCCGCAAGCTCGTGCGTGAAAAGCGGCTGCGCGAAACGTCGCCCATCGGGAAGAACCTGCACGCCATTTTGGAGTTCATGGCGCACACGCGCGACTGGTGGAAAGCCATCGTGCGCGAAGAGGAGCTCCCGGCGCCCCTGCGTTTGAACCGCGACGGGTCGTACAAGACTGCCCCCATGGAGGCGTCTTCGGAAGGCGGCGCCGACGGCACAGCTTTGGTTGACGGCACTGACGGCGCTTCGAAGGAAATGGGGTCGAAAGGACATAAGGCGAAGAAAAAGGAAAAGAAGCGCGCGCGCGCGGAAACCGCGTCGCCCGTCGGCGGCGCGGCGAAGAAATTCGCCTCCAACGCGACGAAACCGCCGACGAAAGCTCCGAAGAAGCAGAAGCAGAAGCGTCGTTTGCCTTCTCACTGCGACGCGCGCGGGCACGGGCACTGCGAGTGGACCGGCGCGACGCCTTTAAAGCAGCATCCGAAGCTCAAACACGTCGCGATATGCGAAGGGTGCTACGCGTTTTACCACTCGACGCCGTTCAACGTCGGGCGCGACGGGTATTACGAGCAGTGCCGCTGCTGCTCGGACGGCGGCGAGCACATCGTGTGCTGCGACCAGTGCATGGGGGTGTTTTGCCGGCCGTGCATCGCGAATCTGGGGGGCAAGGCGTACGCCAAGGACGTGGACGACGTGGATACGTGGAGGTGCTTCTCGTGCGACCCGGAAGCGGTGGCGAAGGGGCGGTAGGGCGAGGTTCGCGCGGAGAGGTTCGCCGCGGAGTCATAGGAAACTAATCGTGTCACACAGCGAGCACGCGTCGCGTTTTTTGTTTTTCCGATCGAGCGCGCGCGCTTCTCTCTTCCCGTTCCGAGAGCGACGCTCACGGGTTCTGCAGGGGCGTGCCGTCCGCGTCGACGGCACCCATCTTGGCGGCCTCCACGAGCTGGTCCTGCTCGCTGACGAGCTTGGCTATGAGTTTCTTGGACGTCTCCTGCAGCTCGCCGGCGATGAGCACCTCGTCCAGGATGAAGTACGCCTTGTGAAAGTTGTAGATGAGGTCCAGCTCGCAGACGCTGCCGAAGTACCGGTCCAGGATCTCCACGTAGTGCTGGATCATCTCCAGCACGATCAGCTCGTTCTCGTCGTCGTCCACGGCGAGCGCGAAGTACAGACTCGCGTACCGCTTGTACACGAGCTTCAGCTGCCTGTGCTCGACCACGTTACACAGCTTCGCGGGGCGCGACAAGATGGACGCGGTCACCTCCTTGACCAGCTTCGCGCGCTCCTTCTGGCTGTAGGGCACGTAGTACTTGCTCAGGCGCACCTTGCCCTGTCGGCTGAACAGCAACGCGAAGTGGATCATCTTCGCCTCGAGTCCGTCGCGGGATCCCCGGCGATGCGCGAGCCACCTTCCCCGAAATCGACCTCCCGAAAACCCGACGAACCGAGCGCGCGTGTGAGCAATTAGTCGGGAACGTCCGCGTCCGCCTCGGGACCCGCGCGGGCGCGACGCCAAGGCTCGATCCCGACGGACGCCGCGGCGAAACCGGCCCCGACGGACGAGCGAGACGTTCGGCGAGCGGGCGCGCCGAGATCTGGACGGCGCGGGTGGGGTAAATGTAATTCACGTGACGAACGAGACGGGGCGCGGAAGTGTGTCTGTACAAAAAATTGTACTGCGTGTGATCAAGACGAGAAAGGTTGACTGACTTGACTGATGCGCTCTCATAATCATCATCATCATCATCGTTCGCTCGTCGACTACGGACCGCGGACTCGGGTCGCCGCGCGCTTTTCGTGGTCGCTCGCACTCACAGGTCGTCCGCGGTCTTGGCGAGCGCCTCGAGCTTGCCCTTGTCCGCGCCGGTGAGCTCCTCCACCTTCACGCCGTTGGAGTAGAGCTGGAACGTGGGCATGGCGGAGATGCCGCACTCGGCGGCGACGTCGTCCAGGTCGTCGACGTCAACCTTGACAAACACCACGCCGGGGAACTTGCCGGCGAGCTCCTCGAAGTAGGGGCCGATCATCTTGCACGGGCCGCACCAAGACGCGGTGAAGTCCACCAGAAGCTGGTGTGGGTGGAAAGGTGTCGAAAGGAGGCGAGAGGAGGGAAGGGGGCGTCAGCCGTCGGCGCGACGAAGAGAAGACTCAGTCGGAGAAGAGAAAAAGCTCTTCTCGGGAGGAGGGCGACGGCAGGTGTTCGTTCAAACCGCAATCCGATTCGCGATCGGGCGGCGTCGACCGGGTCGGGGCGATCGGGAACGCGGGCGCGCGCGTGCGACGTCGGCCGGGAGAGACGCGCGCGCGGCGGGGGCTCCTCCCGCGCGCGATCCCAACGCCGGCGTGACGACTGAGCCCCCGATCGCGACGCGCGCGACGAAAAACCCGCGCGCGCGTGGAAAAAAGACACGTGCGCGACCTTTTCGTTCCGCGGGCATCGGTGTCCTCGAAACGCGGGGCAGATCCCGGCAGTGCACGCACCGGCTTGTCGCCCATCTTCAGGGCCTTGAACTCCTCGGCGGACTCGACCATCTTGACCATCTTGAACGTGAGAGTGTGGGTGTGTGCGTGGCACGCGGGGTTGGAATGGAGGCGGGAGCGCGCGAGACGCTTTTTTTTTCCACGCAACGAGTCACATTCGACAGCGACGGTTCGGGAAGCGGCGTGTTTGGCGAGTCACGACTCGGGCGAAATCGGCCGAATCTTCCCGCACCGCTTGTCGCACCAACGTGCTGTTCGAGCAAACCCTCCGCGGCGGATCACTCTGAACGCGCGCGGTCCCGACCAGGTACTCGTGTTCGAGATGTCGCAGTACGTCGCGCGGGCGACCGGCATGGCCACGAAGGCGCTGGACGTGGCGAAGACCCGGGTTCTGCCCCCGGCGGTGGAGTGGTACAACGCCACGATGGCGAAGAACGCGCAGTACGTGGTGAAAGATCCCGAGGCTGTGGACAAGTTAGGGAAGCAGCTCATCTTCTCGAACATGGCCAAGCTGCCCGCCGCCGTGGAGGCGGCGCAGGGGGAGATCAAGGTGGTGCAGCAGAAGTGGGCCAACCGAATGGAGCTGCCCATGACCGAGGTGCGTTCGCGCCGTCCTTTCGCGCACCGTATTCGTCGCGCGCGTCCGGCCTCGAGTTTTCCTCGCGAGAGGTGTTGGCAGCATCGAGGGACGCCCGAAAATCGTGACACCCCTGACTCACCTCCCCCTCTCGCTCACCGCAGGTTGGCACCGCCGCCCTCTTCTCCGCGGAGGTGTACGCGTGGTTCTGCGTCGGGGAAATCGTCGGCCGAGGCGGGAGCCTGACCGGCTACTAAGCGCGCCGCCCGATCGCCGGGAGACCGAACGCAAATATCTCTCCGACCGCACCCGCGCGAGACGACGCGAGAGAGCTGCCGGTCGTCCGCACTCGAGTGGAAGAAACATCGAAGCGAGGTCGCGGACACCTGTGCACCTGTAAAGTAAACACGACTTTTCACCTTTTTTTTTCGCTTCGCTTCGCGAACGACGCGCGGCCCCCCCCGTCAACGTCACACACTCTCCCCGCATCACCTGAACCCCGGCGGCGCCTGCCCCGGAGGCACGTACGCCCATATGTCGACGTCCCCTTCTTCCTCCGCGTCCGCGAAGGACTCCCGCGTTCTCGAACCCGCTTTTTCTCCTTCGCCCGGGAGCGCGTCGACGGCGGCTTGAAACTCGTCGAAGGAAAAAAACAGGTTGAGCTGCCGCGTTAATTGCTTCGCGTCGCAGTCCCCCACGCCCAGGAACTCGCCCACCAGCCTGCGTCTGTGCGCGACCCCCCCGTATTTCGACCACTTCGCATCGGGCGCGGAAGCGCCCAGGGGACCGCACAGACCGCACTTCTCGAGGTGCTCTCGGTTGAACGCGTCGCGAGTCACGCCTTTGTTTTTCCCGCCGCAGTGCGCGCGTCGCGCGCCGAAAAGCGCGCGTTTCACGGCTTTTGGCGCGGCGTGTTCGACGCCCACGTTTCCCGCCTCGTGCCATTTCGTGGCTTCTCTAGCGACGCTTTCGTGCGCACCGATGAACGCGTGCAACGCGCTCGGGACCTCCAGCGCGACGCGCGTGCGCAGCTGGCGGCCGGCGACGTCGGCGTCGGTGAGCACGACGACGTCGACGCCGTTTCTCGCCATTCTCGATAACGCGTCGATCACATCCGCGGGCACGACGTGGTGGCCGCTCTTGCTGTCGTACGCGCCCTTCAGGAGCACGACGCCGTGCCTCGGACGCACGGCCGCGCGAACCGCGCGCGCGTCGTTCGCGCCCTCCACCGCGATCGCCGCGTCCAGCGTTTTGACCGGGCTTTCTTCGAAGCGCGAAGGCGCGTCGTCACCGTCGTCGTCGTTCGCGTCGCGTACATAACTCGCGTCGGTCCGCGACGTCGCCGGCGCCCGGCTCGCGTCCCGCAACAACTCGTTCGCCGAGCGTCTCCGCGTCGTCCCCGGGGCCGCGCCGCGGGTCCGCGGCTTCACGACGGGTTTCGAGCGAAGCGTCGAGACGCCGGCGCCGGAAGAAGAGCGCTTCGAGCTCGGTCGCGCGCCTCGGCTCCCTCGCGCCGGACCGGTCGATGCTTTCTTTTTCGGTCTCGACGTCGAGGGGGGCCCGAACGCGTCGGCGCCGAAAAGGTCGAACCCGTCCAGGCCGGCGGGGTCAGCGCTCGCGCGGGTGCGGCGCGCGCATCGACGCGGCGCGCGTGCCGCGGGGTACGCCAGCCGGACGTCCAAGAACGCGAAACGCGCCGCGAGCGCGGACATCGCGCGCGTTGTCTTGTGCGAGGGATGGGCAGAAGAATGCACTTTTTCGACGAAAGACGACCGATACCACGACGACGGATGTCGTGGCTTCGTTTTCTCGGCACATCGACGTCACCCGTCGAAGCACAACGAGGTGCCCGGGAGCAGGTACCGAAAACCACCATGCGGGGCGCGGGAGTGGGAAGGCTCCAGGCGCCGTTCGCGGCCGCGTCGCTGGCGTTCCGGCCCCCCCCGCGTCGCGGCGTCGATGCGGCCGCGAGACTCCCGACCGGGTGTCAGAGATTCCACCTCGGTGCCCACCACCTCGTCGACGCGTGGCGCCGCGGCACGCCCCGCCCGCGCGGGCGTCCGCGCGCGCACGCGTCCGGCGCCGTCGCGGCGGCGACCGCCGTTCGCGGCGACGGCGTCCCCGACCCCACGCGCGCGGACGCGGGGGCCCTGCCCCGAGGCGTCGGTTCGTCGACGCGGCCGCGCGTCGGCACCGACGACGTCACGAGCATGAGCTCGACGTCATCCTCCACCGAGACGCGAAAAACCGAAAATAAAACCGCGCCTCTCGACGAACCCGAACCTCCGCCGCGGCCCGGCGCGGTGATGTGGTTCCGCCAGGACCTGCGTCTGCACGACAACCAGGCGTTCCACGCGGCGGTCAAAGCCGCTAAAAAAACAGGCGGTTCCGTGCTCTGCGTCTTTATCTGGTCCGAAGAGGAAGAAGGCGACGACGACGCCTCGTGGCGTCCCGGCGACGCGTCGCGGGTTTGGCTCGGACACGCGCTCGACGCGCTCGACCGCGACTTGCGAATGAGGTACGGCGGAGGCGGAGACGGAGGCGGTTTGACGTACATGCGCGGCACACACGCGGACGCGCTTCGCGTGGCGCTCGACGCGTGTGATGCGTCGGTGGTGTTCGCGTCCGAGCGCTTCGAGCCCGCGCAGGTTTCGAACGACGCGAAGACAAACGCGACGCTCTCCGAGTCAAACGCCTCGCTACGTCTGATGCCCGGCCACTTGCTGTTCGACCCGCGCGCGACGAAGATCGACATGGCCAACGAGAAGTACTTCTTCGGGACGCTCATGCCGTACGTGCACGCGGCGGAGAAAACGAACCCTAAGCCCGGCGCGCCGAAACCGGCGCCGCCGTCCGCGCCGCTCGCCGGCGCCGACTCCGCCGGCGCCGCGGCGCGTCTGCGCGCGCGCCTTGAAGACGAGTGCGCGAGAAACGGACATGACGTCTTTTTGGCGCCCGACGTCGACGCGCTGGGCGTTTTTCCCCCCTCGGACGCGGCGGTTGACTGGTCCTCCGGCATACGCGCGGCGTGGGACATCTCCGAGGCTGGCGCGGAGGAGGCCTGGGCGCACTTCAAGCGCTTAAACCTGGCGCGGTACGAGGAGGACGCGAGCCTTACGGATGACGACGCGACGGCGGTATCGCGCCTCTCGCCCTATCTGCGCTTCGGGCAAATCTCGCCGCGGCGGCTGTACCGCGAGATGTCCGTGGCGGAGAAGAAGACGAAAACGAAAGACGGCGCTTTCGATTCGATTAACGTGCCTGGGCGCCAGCTGAGCCGCACGTTCTGGCACAGGCTGTACCGCCGCGAGTTCGCGTACTGGCAGCTCACGCACTGGCCGACGCTGGCGACGCGCTCGGTGCGCGCGCACTACGAGCGAAGAGCGGACTGGCGCTTGGCGTGGACCGAGGCGGACGAAGCGAAGGGCGCGATCGATCACGTTTCGGTCAGGGATACGAAAAAGAACGCGTCGATCGACTCGATCGAATCAGAATCAGAAGAAGACGCGTTCGGCGCGGCGTCCGGTTCGCCGGATATCCCGGCGCGCGTCGCGTTTGAGCGGTGGCGATTAGGCGAAACCGGCTTCCCCGCGGTGGACGTCGGGATGCGCCGTTTGTGGCGCACGGGCTGGATGCACCAGACGGAACGCATGATCGCCGCGACGTTCCTCACCGACTACCTCGGCGTCGACTGGAGACACGGCGCGCGGTGGTTCCACGACACGCTCGTCGACGCGGACCTCGCCATCAACGCCATGATGTGGCAAAACGCGGGGAAGAGCGGGTTGGACCAGTGGGACGTTTTCGCGGGCGCGCTTTTACCCGACGGCTCCAGCAGAGGCCACGACCCGCGCGGCGACGCCATCGCGCGATTCATCCCCGAGCTTAGACGCCTTCCGCCGGGACACTGGAGGCACAGGCCGTGGGAAGCGCCCGACAGAGTCCTGCTCGAAAGCGGCGTCGCGCTGTCCTCGGAGTGGCGCGCGTCGCGTCATACGAAAGAAAAAGAAAAAGAAAAGACGGAGGAAAACGCCGTCCGTATGACGACGAACACACACGGTTTCGCCACCTACCCGTCGCGGATCACGCCTTTCATCGAGCGTCACCGCGCGCGCGCCGTCGCGGGTGTCGACGCCGTCCGCGTCGCGCAGCTCGAGCGCGCCGTCGAGCGCATGGAGGCGATCGCGGAGGAGACCGGCGTGAACTCGCCCTCCGCCGACGCCGGATTCGGCGCCGCGCGTGGGACCGACGTTCTCGTCGACCCGCGGACGGGCGCGGACTACGTGGTGGTTCCCGAGGGCGCGACGATGGCGCACGACGGGTCGCTTCTGCCCGTGTCCACGCGCAAGGAGTTCAAGAAGGCGCTCAAGGAAGCGCGCGGCGTTCTTGGCGTTTCAGACGAAGACGCGGAAGGATCCGCGATGGCACGCGACGCGGATCCGCCGACGTCGGAAGGTTTTCCGAGACGTACACCAAAACGTTTACCGAAACGTTCAAAAAAGTCTCCGCCAGGTGTCTTCTCGCGGACGACGGGCGCGTTCTTCGCGTTGGCGGACATCGCCGACTGGGCCGCGGCGCACTTGAACGTCCGCGCGACCGGCGCCGCGATCGACCGCCGGACCGGCGCAGCCGCGCCGAGCGACGACGAAACCGGCTTCGCGCGCGCCTGCGACGTCGGGAAGAAGCGCTCGGCGCGCGCCGAGCGCGACGGCACGGCGCACTCGCACTCGCATGCGCACGGCGGCGTGACGCACTCGCACTCGCACGGGGGCCACTCGCATTTGCCAGGGGACGCTATCGGCAAGAACCACATCGGGCACACGCACGGCGGCGGCGGCGGCGGCGGTAAATCCGCCAAGTCCGCGAAGTCGGCTTCGAAAAAGGCGCCCTCTCGGGGGAAGGGCCTGAAGAGCAGCTCGTGGGCGGCGGGGCGCGGGTCGGGCGCGGCGCGCGGCGCCGCCGCGAAGGAGGCGGAGCGGCGCGCGGTGAAGGCGAGCAGGCGCGAGGCGAGGGAGCTCGCGGCTTGGTCCTCGGGCATGCGCGTCGGGGATGTTGGGGGGGAGAAGGAGGACGACGGGTATTGACGCGCCGCCGACTTGTTTTTTTATCGAGCTTGGAAACACCGGACGCTTTCCGCCATCGAGTCTCTCTTGAAATGCCGGCGCTCGGTTGAAACGACGACACCGTTATTTTTCCTTGGATCGCGGCGGCCGCCGATCCGCCGCCACTCGTATCGGCGCGCGGAGCTTGTGAGCTCGCGACGCCTGGGAACACCCGGCGCGGCGCGCGACGGGCGAGCGAGAGACGGACGCGCGAAGCGGACTCGGCGTGGTCTCGACACTCCGGCTGGCGCGGAGTTTTTTAGACTAGATCTTCACTGAGAGCGTGCTTTCTGCTTTCGGCGGGAAGCACCGAGAGGGCCGCGCGGGCCGGGGCGGAGGCGCGCGGCGCGCGGAGTGATCGTAGAGGAATATCGTAGGAACATGTCGAGCTCGGGCGCGTCGAGACGCGCGGGCGCGCGGGCTCACCTCCCCTTCTCGCGTCTCGTGAGCGCGCTCGATCGCGCCGTCGACGGCGTCCCGGCGACGGCGCTTCGAGACACGATCGCGCTCGCCACCAGCTGGACGGTGGTGTTCGCGGCGGTCTCCGTCCTGGTCGCGATCGTGTGCTTCGGGCGCGCCAACGCGAGCGAGCGGGGATGGTCCACGTCGCTCGCGTACGCGCTCGCGGGGAGCGTCAACGCGACGCTCGCGGTGGGCGCGCTCGCGGGGCTGGGGTACTGCCGCCGCGGATGGCGCGCGAGGATGAGTATGGCTGGCGACGCGGCGATTCGCGGCGGCCGCCACGAAGCGGCGCGCGGAGTCGAGATGGTCAAGGTGTGCGGGAACTGCGACGCGCCGTTCCCGGTGCAGCAGCCCGTGGCGCACAAGTTCCGGTGCGCGCGGTGCGGGCTGACGAGCCGTAAGCCCAAGCAGAGGCCTCTGCTTGATTCGGGAACCGACGCGGCGCCCGCCGAGGCGGCGGATGCGCCGCGCTCGCCGAAGCGCTTCTCCTTGGAGAAAGCCGCCGCCGACGCCGAGCGGCGCGCGGCGGCGAAGGCGGAGAAGGAGAGCCGCAAGCAGAGGCTCCGTTTGGAGGCGCGCGAGCGCGAGGCGGCGGAGGACGCGCAGCGCCGAGAGTTGCAGACGCTCGTGGAGAACGCGCGCGCGGCGAAGGAGGAGACGAGGCGAAACGCGGAGGCGGCGGAGGCGGCGCGCGAAGCCGCCGAGAAGGAGAAGGAGAAGGCGGCGGCGGAGTTGGCGAAGACGCGCGCTGAGATGGACAAGGCGGAAGAGGAGACCACTGAGCGGAAACAAGTCGACGCGCTTCCGCGCAAGTCGGTTCCCGCGCCTCTCGCGTCCGAAGCGAAGGAGAAGGCGCCTGGCGAGATTCGCGCGGGCGAGCAAAGTCGTCGCGCGGACGCCTCCGCCTCTCGCGTGAAGACCATCCCTGCGCCGCGCGCCGCGCCCGTGCCCGCGCCGAGGCAGACTGTGCAGACCGCGCAGACGGTTTTTTCGGGGGCGAAGAAACCCGAAAAGGGCGGCTTACCTGCGCCAAAGTCGGTTCCCGCGCCGAGGGTTCCCGGAAGCGCGGAGGCGCTCAAATCGAATCCCGGAAATCCCGGGCTCGGCAACACGCAGAGCGCGCCCTCCATGCACGCGCCGCAAAACGACGTGCCCGTGCCTGTGCCTGTCGGAGGCACAGACACGCGCGGTGGCGGTGGCGGTGCCTCCAACACCAACGGAGTGAACACGGAATTGCTGGCTGTGGATTTCGATCCGCCTCTGCCGCCGATGGCGCCGATGGCGCCGGCGCCGGCGTGGACGGGGCCGACGAGTTTGGCGCCAAACGCGCCGGGGCTCGGTCTGTCGCCGGGCGAGTCGCCGCGCGCCGCGCCCGGGCCGTATGAGCAAAGAGTCACGGCGAGTTTGACGCCCGCGGCGGACGCCAGGGAGGCGTTCGACCCGCTCGGCGGAGCTCGCTCGTGGCTGGGCGCGGGCGCGGGGTTCATGAACCTGATCCAAGAGCCTCCCGCGCCGCGCGCGGGAGGTACCGCGTCCCCGCCCGTCCCGGGCCAGCCGCCGGCGGCGGCGCGGACGACGTCTCCCTCGCTCGCGCCGCGGCGTGTGGCGCCTCCGGGCATGCCCCCCCTGGTCGCGCCTCCCGCGCCCCCGCCTCCGCCCGGCGCGCCTCCGCCTTTGCCGAGCGGCCCGCCCCCCCCTTCGGCGCGCATCGCCGGGCGGCGGTACCCGCCGCCCCCCCCCGCGGCGCCCCCCCTCCCCCCGATGCCGCACCCGGCGCGTACTACGAACGCGTTCGGCGGAGGCATCTTCGGCGGTTTCTCGTCTTCCGCGTCTCTCGGCGGCGTCGCCGGATCCGGCGGGTCCCACTCGCACTCGTTCCGGCGGAGCGCGTCTGATTTGCCGCGGCACGAGCGCTTCGACTCGGACGAGTTCAGCGCGGAGGGGCGCGAGCTCGAGGACGAGCTCATGGCGCTCACGGGGGGGCTCATGCACCTCGACGACGACGACGACGACGCGTCGGCGCCGCCGAAGCCGGAGGAGGACGCCGCCGAGGCTCTTGTGACCTCGACGCCGAGTCTCTCGCCGCTGCCGGAGAGAGAGGAGACCTCTGTTTCGCCCGTATCCGCGGAGTCCCCCGCGCCGCGCGTGAGCGAGGCGATGACGCGTTCGGTGTCGAAGATTCGCGCGGCGGCGAGCGAGGGAAGAGCCGTGCCGACGGAGTTTTTCTGCAGCATCACGCACGACGTGATGGTGGACCCCGTGATTGCGTGGGACGGGTACACGTACGAGCGCGTCTCCGTGGCGCGGTGGCTGGCGAAGCACAGCACCTCGCCCATGACCGGCGCGCCCATGCCCGACTTCACGCTCCGCCCGAACCACTCGATGCGCAGCCAGATGATCGGCTTCGCGGAGCGGCTGTGAGCGTCGAGCCGCGCGGGAGACGACGGAGCGCGATGGTTTTTTTTTAGTCACCGCGGACGACGACGACGCGAGACGCGACGGTTCGCGAACGACGACGAACGAACGAGAGACGCCGGTCGAGAGACCCATAGGAAACCGCGCGGAGTGCACGACACGCGGGAGGAGCGCGCGCGTGACGTGCAATGATCATTCGAATAGATAGAGATGGCGTCCGGCGCGACGGAGGCGAGAAAACGCGACGCGGCGCGCGCGTCGACGACTCTCGTCGAACGTCACCTTACGTGCTCGTCGAGTCGTCGTCGCTCTCAAAAAGTCTCGACGCTGACGTGTCGATGCGACAGAGGAGGTTTCAGTCGTCGCGTCGCGCGCGCGTCCCCACTCCGCGCCACGCGTTGTCTCGTCATGTCCGTCGCGCGAGCCGCCCTCCCCGTCGCGCGATCCCGCGTCGCCCCCCGCCGCGGCGCGCGCGCGGCGCGGGCTGTCTCTCCGCGGGCTGACGCGGCACCCACATCGGCCACCCCCCCCTCCCGTCGCGCGGCGCTCGGCACCTGCGTCGCCGCGGCGCTGGCCGCGCTGCCCCCCCCCTCGTTCGCCGCGGGCGCCGCCGGGGACTGGTCCTCCCCCGGGCTCGGCGTCGTGCCCGATAAGGAGGCTGAGTACCTGCGCACGCCCCTGGGCGTGGTTTACGAGCAGATCAACGACGGCGTGGGCGAGCCCGCCAAGCCCGGGGACGTCGCGGTGTTTCACTGGATCCTGCGCCGCGCGAACGGGTACTTCATCTACGGCTCGATCGATTGCGGGATCGGGTGCGGGAACGGTGACCCGGACGAGTTCACGCTCGGGCCAAAAGGCACGCTCATCAGTGGACTGGACGACGTACTGACCGGTATGCGGCCGGGCGAGAAACGAAGAGCGCTCGTGCCGCCCGAGCTGGGGTACGTAAAGAAAGGCGCCGCGCCGCAGCCGCCCGAGTTCGGCCAGAAACGACAGGTGGAGACGCACGCCTCCGAGCCGCTCGTGTTCGAGGTGAAGCTCATCAAAACCAGGCCAGGGAGGGCGTGAGTGAACGCGGGTAACGGAGCGCGTTTTTCGTATTCGTGCCTGCCTTTTGTCACGAGCGACATAGTAGTGCGTGTCGTACGTGGGACGACGGCGCGCGCCGCGCGACGCGCGCGCGTCGCCGTATTTTTCGATGCGACAATAAGTTACATTAGTACTACTCATGAAACTCGTGCCTCGCGTCTACGGCGACGGGCGACGGTCGCGAAAGAATAGGATGGAATCGCGCTCATACGCGCGAAGCGCACGCGCTACGCGCTCGCTCACAGCTGCCCCT
>Ga0209666_1001135_pt1 | contig 20467 bp, 9 predicted proteins | sample SaaInlV_125m_DNA_FD_184679 | JGI IMG/M metagenome (GOLD analysis project Ga0209666, IMG submission 184679) | Marine microbial communities from expanding oxygen minimum zones in the Saanich Inlet - Saanich Inlet SI037_S3LV_10m_DNA (SPAdes)... | ecosystem: Environmental > Aquatic > Marine >...
GTGGTACTGGTGGTTCACGCGCGTGCCTTTTTCCGACGTCACCTACCATACAGGAGAGGTGGGAACGACGGAGACGCTTTTGACGTCGACGGAAACAAACCAACACGCGCGTAGTTGGTCGTACGCGTCCACCGCGCCGTGTCTCACGATCCCGCTCGCGCTTTCCGTTTCGCGACGCGCGCGATTTTTAACGCCAAACCACGGGGACTGCGACGGCGTGATCGCCGCCGCCGCGGCGCTGCACTTCGCGTTCGGGGGATTGCTGGCGATGGGCATATGGATGGACGGAAAAATGGGAGCGGAAGGAGATACGGATCGTCGGTAGGCGCGATTCCGACGGTTGTCGGAAACAATCGCGAAAAAAAAAATTTGCGAGAAATCGCGTACTTGTACATTCGGTGTCGAACGTCGTCGACGAGAGTCGTCGACGAGAGTCGTCGACTCGTCTCCGCGTCGTTAGGCGCAGAGTCTCCGCGTCTCGTATCACGACGACGTCCTCATCACGACGCGTCGTGCGACTCGTCCTCTTCCTTTTTCTTTTCGTCGACGTCCGTCGGCGCGGCGGGATCAGGCTCTTCCGAAACCGCCTCCGGCTCGGAAATCACCGACGAGTCGCGCGAGTGCGTCGCCGTCGACGCGCGCGACGCCGCGGCGGCGGAGGCGCCCACGGCGCTGTGTTCGGTCCCCCGCCTCGCCTGCGCGCCGACGTCCAGCCCCTGCTTCTCCATCGCACGCAACATGCCCTCGTAGTTGCGCAGGTTGCCGCTCAGCTGTTCGACGTCGATGCGTTCCGCGGACGCGCGGCGCCGGTGCCCGGGCCCCTTGCGGTCCAGGGAGGACCGCCGGCTGGAAAACGCGCTGGACCGACGCGAATCGGTCTCGCCCTCGTCCTCGCTCGCGCGGCGAACGCCGCCGCCGTCGCCGTCTTCGCCCCCCGCCGCGGACTTCTGCCGGCTCGGCGGCGGTGTCACGTGCACGTCGGCGCTCACCTGCGACGGCTTGATCGGCGTGCCTGCCTCCATGGCTCCGCCGGAGGCAGCCTTGGCGCGATACCCCGCGGCGGCGCCAGCCTCGGCGGCGGCGAGCGCCTCCGCGCCGGCGCCCTTATCGTCTTCGCGCGCGCCGCTCGCGCGCAGCCTCTTGTCCAACCTCTCGTACTCCTGCACGAGGTGGTGCGCCTCCGGGCGGAACAGCCTTCGAGAAGCTCGAACGATCAAATCCGGCAACAGCGCTACGAAAACGATGAGCGGCGTGGCGGTCCAATATTTCGGCGTCGGCGCGACGGTGGGCGTGAAGATTTGAAACGAGTACGTGCTCCAGTAGCGATCCGTGTCCGAAAGAATCGCGTTGCACGCGTACCAAATCAAAATGCTGCCCCAAATCGCGCAGTGCTGCACCCAGGTCCAGTAGTTGATCATCTGCGCCATCTGAAGGTTGATGGTTAAAACGATGCCGGTGTACATCGTCGTGCCTACTTCCCATAACCCGAACGCGTGGCCGTCTTTCGTATCCGCTTCGCCGGCGTGCACGCCGTAAAAAACGAAAAAGTACGTCACTACAGAGACGTACGTCGCGTTGAGAGCCCAAAAAAGTTGCGTCTTCGTCGTGAAGCATTGGTTTTCCTGCCCTTGCTTGTACAGGTGCGGGAACTGCACGCAGCTCTTTTGGTTGACGTCCTGGTCGAAGCACCCGAGCGCCAACACCGGCAAAGACACGAAGAAGATGTTGAACGCCGACATGAGCCAGTCGTTGTACACGACTTGCCCAGACGCGCGCGTCTCCAGGTTGTACGCGAAGAGAGTGAGGCCGAAGGCGATGTTCTTGTAGAAGAAGTAGGTGACCATCCGCGACACGCGCTTGTAGTTGTACCGCCCGTGCACTAGCAGAAGCCTCTCCAAGAACCGGAACTGCGCGAACGCGAAGTCCGAGGCCATCACCGCCTGCATGCCCTCCTGGCCGCTAATGCCGACGCCGATGTGCGCCGCCTGGATCATGCCCACGTCGTTCGCGCCGTCGCCGATGGCGAGCGTGATCTTTCCCGAGTCCTTCACCAAACCGGTCACGAGCGCTTTCTGTAAAGGGCTCACGCGGCAGCACACCACCGAGACGCACCCCGTGCCTAAGGACAAAAAATCAGGCGCGAGCGTTGGTTCGAGCGCGAACGCCAGGCTTCGGCCGTCGATCACGACGCCCATGTCGCGTTCGCGAGCCGAGCAGTCGTCGCACGCCGCGATGCCTTTTTTAATCTGCGCCGCGACGGAAGCGCGCCCCCTTTTGTCGAAATCCTCTTTGGAGATCGCGCGGTCGCTCTCCAGCTTGATCAAGTCGTTGATGTTGATCACGTGCACATCCATGTCCTCGCGCAACAACGAGCACGCCTGTCCGATGTTGATCGCGGTGTCTTGCTTGTCGCCGGTCAAAACCCAAACCGCCACGCCCGCGCGCATGAGCTGCTCGATGCATCCGGGGACGCCGTCCTGCAGCTTGTCCTCGATGGCGGTGGCGCCGAGCAACTCGAGTTCCGTTTCGATAACCTCCGCGCACGCGTCAATCTTCTCGTCCCGCTTCTCCAGACTCTGCGCCGCGGCGGTGTACGTCTCGTTCCAAGACGCGTACTCCGCGTTGGAGAGTTCGCGTTTCGCGAGACACAGCGTTCGCAAGCCGCTCGCCGCGTAATCGTCCATGTGCGCCTGCGTCGCCGCGGCGTGCGCCTGGCCGCCGGCGACGAACCCGAGCCGCTCGTAAATGACGCTGTCCGCGCCTTTGCAGTACAACACGATGGAGCCCTCCGGGGTTCGCGCGATGACGCTCATGCGCTTGCGCGTCGAGTTGAACTCCAGGATGTTCAGAATCTCGAACCGTTTCGTCGAGGTGGACGTTCCGTCGGACGAAGGCTCGTCCACCTCGATCGCCGAGGTGTGCCTGGCTCTGAAGAAGAAACCGAACCGCTTCGCCGCCACCACAAACGCCGACTCGTCCGGGCTCTCCGCCTGGTAGCACACCGTCTCTGGTGTCGGCTCACCTTCAGGGATCACGGTGTGGCACACCGCGAGGACGCGGAAGAAATCGCGGAACACATCCTTGTCGGGCAAACGCATCCACGCGCCGTCCTCGACGCGGTCGTCGCGAAAGTTAAACCCGGGCTCGATCGGGCCGCTCTTAATTTTGTTTCCACGCGCGTCAACCGTCGGCGGCGGCGGGAGCGGGTTCCCGTTGCGCTTCGCCACAGCTCTTTCAATCTCCGTCACGCCCGCGCCGTAGCTTCCCCCCGCGATGGACATCTTGAAGAACTCCATCGAGTTGCACGTCAACGTCCCGGTTTTGTCGGACAAAACCACGTGCACCATCCCGAGTTCTTCGTTGAGGTTGGACGTCCGCGCGCGCATGGGCGTGTCCGTCTCGGCGTGGTACAGCCGGCGGTCGCGGTTGATGAACACCGCGGCTTGCATGACCTTGACGAACTCCAGCGAGACGTACAGGGAGATCGGAATGAGGTACCCGTAAAGCACGTACGACGTTAAGAACGCCACCACGCCCACCAAGGGCGCGTCGGAGGGGTTGAACACCATGTCCGCCTCCTCCGTGCGCAGATACCACGCGCGCTTCGACTTGTCTTTGATCCAAACGCCGCACACGATGGCGGTGACGGTGCCCATGCCTAAAAGAAGCAGCAGCATCAGTAACACGACGCGGTCCATACCGAGTTCGATCTGGCTGCGCTTCGAAGGCGCCGCGGAGGAGTTCATCATCACCTTCGTGTCGTGGCCGGCGTAGATGGCGACCCCGAACACGTACTCCGTGTTGCGCAGCGACGAACCGCGCAACAGCACGTTGTAGGGAACCAACGAGACTTTCTTCTTCCTCGTCGGATCCGCCAGGTCGTCCTCGGTGAGCGGCCCGTCGTACGCGGCGCGAGGCACGTCGAGGTTCCCGGTGAAGGTGTACAGCGAGTTGTTCGGGTGCTCGCACTCGACGCGCGCGCCCGGGGGGTCCACCGCCGGCTCTTGACGCCGCGACGTCGAACGCAACAGCGACGACGTTCGCGCGAGGAGCGACGACGAGCGAGTCGAGCTCGTCGCCGCGGTCGGCGCGTTCGGTACATCACCGTTCGTCCGTCCATCGTCGATGACCCCCGCCAGAGCCTTGAGCGCCTTCACGCCCTTCTCTCCGCGCGCGCCGCACGCGCCGCATCCCTCGACGCCGCGTTTCAGTTTCAAGTTGGTCTCGCCGTCCAGATTCTTGGTCTCTACGTAACACACGGCGTCGTCGAGGGGCGACGCGAGGAGCACGAGGTCGCACGGGAAGCTCTGGTCGCGCACGACGCGCACGATATCCCCCGCCTTGATGTCCCTCCACTCGCACTGGGTCATGGACACGCCGTCGAATCGCTCGGTGAGGCTCGTGTTCTGCTCGTGATCTTGCTTGTGCCTCTGGTAATCCTCCACCGCCTCCTTCGCCATCGAGAGCCCCACCACGAGGCACAGCGGCGACCAGATGGTGTACGGCTTGATGGGCGAGATGGCGTCGAAGAGCGAGATGATCGCGACGGACAGAAAGTACAGGTTGGCGACCCGCCGGAACTGCTCGTACAGGCCCTTCGGGAAGAACGTCGCGGGGTTGTACTTGCCCGTGCTGATGGCGTTGCCTTTGTGGTGGTACCCGATGTTGGCATCGCCGGTGGTCACGTGCACCACGCGGTTCTCGCCTTCGTTCACGCGGCTGGACGCGAACGTCGCCATCGACGAGAGCGTGCGCCCGATGGAGGGCTTCTCGGGGGACGCCATCGGACCCGGCGTGACACGCACCCGCGCGCGCACCCTCGATGCGGCGGGGAACGCGTCGACGACGAAAGTGGCAAATGCGCAGAACGACAAAAACCCCGCGCGTCGCGTTATTACTCCTTCAGGCGCGAGTTTTGAATCGAGCGTATGGGGACGCAGTCTCGAAAAACCCGCGAGATTTTGCATTCCGAAGTGGAAACGACGAGCGGGCACTCGTAGTTTGCGTTCGGCAGACCCCGGCGCGCATGGAACCGGCGACGCAGGCGCACGACGTCCTCGCCGCGACGCTCATCGCCCTCGTCTCGATATTCGCCTTCGTGCTCGGCGTCTCCGGGCTCAAGCGTCGCGCGCGTAAGTTCGCCAAGAACGCCCCGTCGAAGGCGCGGTAGTCGCGTCCGAGACTAGGCACACCCGAGGAAGCGAGCGCGCGTGACCGTCATGTTCGCGGGGGACGATGAGACGGACGGCCACCACGGCCTCACCGACTACGAGCTCGAGCGCGTGGCGCACATCCGCCGCAACCGCGAGATCATGCGTCAGCTCGGGCTGGGGGACCACGACATCGTCACCGCCGCGAGGGCCCGGTGCGGCGAGAAAGATGTCAAGTCCGAGCCGTCCGGGAAACGAAGAAGGATGGAAAAACAAAACGCGAAACGCGAATCGGAAACCGTCGAGGCGGGCATCGAGCGCGTGCTGAGACGCTCGAGACGTTTGTTGAACACGCCGACAGTGAACGCGGAGGGGGACCAAACGACGGAAGGTCTTCCAGACGAAGACGATGACGAGCAATACAGCTCCGTCGACGGATATAAAAAAAAACACCTCTCAAAGTACCTCTCCGATTACGAAGTCGACGAGCGCCACGAGAAAGACGCGCAAGCGTACGCGCTGCGCAACGCGGGGAACCAAGCGCGCGTCTCCGTGGTGGGCACGGCATCGTATCAGCACACCTTGATGCGCGTGAGGACGATGTCCGACTCTGGGTTGGCGAACAGAATCAAAGCCATCGAGCGCGCGAAAGGGAAACACGCCGTGGTCAAAATGCGACTCTTCGCGCGCGTTTTGTTTTTAGAGGGGAACGAGAGTTTAGCCGACGACGCCACCGCCGCGTTGAGACGGCTCATAGAAGAGCTCGGCGATCCCGACGAGGACGACAACGACAACGAGAACGACAACGCCGAGGAGTGACTTATTGATGAAGTGTATGTATACGATGCCAGTAACGTACTCCTCGTATTTCACGACATCACATTAAAAAATCGATTCACGTAAAATCTCACTCGATAACGTTTCCCTGCGCGTCGAGGATGGCGTACCCCGCGTCGCGCGCGGCGTCGGCGTTTACGGGCGCGCCGACGCACGCCACCGCCGGCGTCTGGTTGACGAGGTACTTCTCCGCGCATGCGCGCATCTGCTCCACCGTGCAGTCGAGCAGACGGTCGCGGAACGTCTGCCTGGACGCGTCGTCCATGCCGCCCGTGAACAGCGACGCGCCGCGGCTGGAGGGCGCTAGCGGCGCGTCGATGGCTTTGAACGCGCGCAGGTGCGCCTCTTCTAAAATCTCCGGCGTCAAGTTGCCCTTTCTCGCCGCCCACTCGGCGGCGTTTTTGAACGTCTCGATCGTTTTCAGAACGTTGGGGTCGCGGTAGGAGGACATCGCGAAGACCCCCTCGACGGGCGCCGCGGACGCGCCGCCGCCGTACGCGCCGCCCTTCTCGCGCACCTCGCGGTGCAGGTACGCCGAAGACAGCGCGTGGCCGAGCAAGTACAAAGGCGCCGAGTCGGGATGCGAGTAAGGCACCGTTTTGTACGACGCCGCGCAGTAGTTGGTTTGCTGCGGCACGGAGACGAAGTGCTTCAAACCGACCGTGGGGGTGAAGGAAACCAAACTGTCGCCGATCGTCGATTCATTGGAAAGATCGCCTTTCTTCGTGTCGCCCTTTCTCGTGGCGGGAAGCGCCTCCAGGAACGCAGTCAGACTTTCGCGCGCGGTTTCCACCGCCGTCGGCACGCACGCCACGCGGCATCGCGCGACGTTTTCAGAGGTGAACGCGAATTGCGCAATCTCGGCGAGCGCGTCCTCAACCTCCTTCACGCCCAACTCTTTGTCCTTGACGAGCCTTTGTAACAGCGCGACGTGCGGCAGACCGCTGGTGCGGTAGTCCAACTGCGACTCGGCGGCGATCGAAGACGCCGCCAGAGCTTTGGCGTACTGCATGCCCTGCTGCGCCACCGAAGCGCCGGCGCTCGCCGCTCGGCGACTCAACAGAAGCGCGACGCGCTCCGATGAACCGCGCCACTTGGCGGAGGTGGCGATCTCCGCCATCAACGCGAGCGTCTCGGGGACGTTGCGATCGAGCGCGTGCCCGGACAACGAAACGAACACCTCCGTGTTGCTCGAACCGTCCAGCGAAATTTTAGAGTCAACACCCGCGCCGATGCCTCCGGTTTTCAACTTTTCGTACTGCGCCAGCGCCTTGTAGTCGCGCGACGCGGTGCCCAGCTCGGTGACGTAGTCCGCGAACAGGTCAACGTACGGCGTCAGGCGATCGGGCAAACCAGTCAGGTCGAACAGCACGTTGACGTAGGTGATCCCGTTCGTGGGCTGCGCGTCGATCTGCAGAGGTTTCCTCACTGACCCGGAAGTGGTCTCGAGTACCGATCCCCAACGTTTGATCTCGCGAGGCACGGCGTCGGCGACGACGAGCGTCGGAAGCAAAGACGCGTCTTGCGTCGAATCCTGCGACAAACGCAACGCCACAGCCTCATTCACGATGCGATCCTTTTCTTTTTCGTCCAGAGACGCGGCGATCAAAGACACCTTCTTCTTCTCCGCCTCCTCGAGCTTCGCGTCGTACTCGGCGTCCGGAACGCCCACCAAAGTCACCGCGTGCGGGTTATCGACGAACCGCCTTTCGAAGAGCTTTTGCCAGAAAAAGGCGTCGGCGTCGAGCGCGTCGTTGAGTCGTTTCGCCATCTGCGGCGTGCGCAGGGGTCTTAACCCGTCGCCGCCGTGCACCCACGTGCCCATGGCGCCGAACGCGACGCCTAACCCGAAGTTGGTGGTCACACGCGCGGCGCCGAGCTCCACCTGGTGCATCACAGCCTCCACCCGCTCGCGCGGGAAACCGTTTTTGGCGATCAAACCGAACGTCTCGTCGATTCTTTTCTCGACTTCCAAAACGTCCTCTTTCGCGACGCCCTTGAGCCCCACCGCGAACGAGGTCTCGCGCCGCGACGACGCGTACCCCGTGCCGGGCGCGAACCCCGAACCGAGGCCGGACTCCAACAACGACTCGTGGAAGTACGCCTGAGGTCCGCTGAGTAGTAAATCGGAAGCGACGACGAGCGCGAAGTTCTCCAGGTCGGCGTCGCTCTCTTTGATCTGATTCACCTGCAAGTACGCGCGCGCGACGGTGGTTTGCTTCTTCGCGTCGGCGACGACGGCGTCCGCGGGAACGGAAACGGTCACCGAAACGGGTTTGGTGAGCCTCGTTTCGTCTTTAACTTCTAACGACGAGACGTCGATCTTCGTGAACCGCGAAAGCGCCAACGACTGTGCCTTCTCCAGCGTCGGCTCTAACGGCAGATCGCCGTACGTGAAGAAGCGCGCGTTGCTCGGGTGGTAGTGCGACGCGTGGAATTTTTTCAAGTCTTCGTGCGTCAGATCCGGAATGCTCACGGGGTCGCCGCCGGAGTTGTGGTGGTAGGTGGAGGTCGGGAACAGAGCCGCGGAGAGCGCGCGCGAAAACCGCGCGCTCTGCGACCCCATCGCGCCCTTCATCTCGTTGAACACGACGCCTTTCAACGCGAGCGGTGTGGTTTTGTCGTTCTGCGTCTCAAACTCCAAACGGTGGCCCTCTTGTAAAAAATCTTCGCGCGAGAGCTTGGGGAAGAACGCGGCGTCGAGGTAGACGCCGAGTAAGTTGAAGTAATCCGTTGTGTTCATGGTGGCGAACGGGTAGCACGTGTAGTCCGCGGCGGTCATGGCGTTCATGAACGTGCTCAACGACCTTCTTAGCATGTTGAAGAACGGATCGCGCACGGGGTACTTTTCCGATCCGCACAGCGCGGTGTGCTCTAAGATGTGCGCGACGCCGGTGTCGTCCGTGGGGGTGGTGCGGAACGCGACGTTGAACACGTTGTTGGGGTCATCCGCGCCGCAGTGCATCCAGCGCGCGCCCGTCTTGAGGTGAACGAGCTCAGCGCACGCCACGGAGTACTCGGAAACCTCCTCCACGGAGACCACCTCGAAGGCGCCGCCCGCGAGCTTCTGGCCGGGCACGAGGGACGCCACCGCGGCGACCGCGGGGGAGAGCGCGGGGGCGGGCGCGTCCTCCTTGCCGGCGCTCTTCTCGGGCGCCGCCTCGACGGCGTTGGCGGCGAAGCCCGAGCCGAGGCGCGCGGTCACGCCGGCGACGCCTCCCAGCAGGAGCGGGCGACGCGGCATGCCTCGCTTCGCGGAGTCGTGCGCGCGGACCAGATTGCGCGTCCGCGAGGGGGGGCAGACGCGGGAGGCGCTCGTGGTCAAGGCCGCGCGCGCAGCGGACATCATTCCCGGGGCGGGCGAGTCGCGGGACGAGAGCGTCGCGGGACTTGGCTGTGTCGGGCGCGTGGAGCGCGTCGACGAGTGTTGTAGCGGAGGCGATCGAGAACGAAGAACGTCGACGTGTTCGCTTTTGCCAACTGGCACATCTCCACTGTCAGTCTTTGGCGCGAAAGAGGGCAGACCGCAGACGACGACGCGACGCGGCATTTTTGTTTTCGACCCAAAAAGCGCGCTTTCCACGACGGTTGACGAAGAAATCGGGGCAGAACCCTGCGCGCGCGGTTCGAGGCAAACGACGGCATGCTGCCCGCGGCGGTGCCGTCCACCAAGGGAACGATGTTTCGTACGCTATGCGGACGTCTCACCTCGACGCCCGCGATGCGAGGCGCGGCGCGCGCGGTGCCCTGCGCCGGCTCGAAGCCCCACCGATGCTTAGGGACGTTCGCGGGGGCGCTACGCGCCGCGCACCGCGAGGGCGACGACGCGCGGCATCCTCGACGCGCGCGTCACGCCGAGGAGCGTTGGCCCGCTCGCGTCGGGGTCGGCGCGCCGCACGCGTCGACACTTTTCAACGCCGCCGGCCACCCGACCCCGCGGTCGTTCGCGACCGCGCCCTGGCGCCTCGGTCGCGCGCGCGCGCCCGCCGCCCCGTCGGCGACCGCCGCCGCCGGGCCGGACGAGGACCCCGCGCTCGTCGAGCGCCGGGCGAGGGTCCTGGCGAAGCTCCCGAGCGTGTGCCCCGGCTGCGGCGTCGGTCTGCAGTGCGAGGACAAGAACCTGCCCGGGTTCTTCGTGGTGCCCGAGCGCATGCTGCGCGAGGAAGAGGAGGAGGAGGAGGAGGAGGAGGAGGAGGAGGACGATTCGATGTCCCCCGAGATGCGCGCGCGATTGGAGGAGGCGCGCGAGATGGAGGCTTTGGGTTTGGAAGAGGACGAAGAGGAGACGTTCGAGCTGGAGGCTGTTGGCGACGGCGACGAGGATTTCGATCACGTCATCACCGACGCCCTGGACACGGACTCGGACAGCTTCGACGACGCCGACGTGTACGTGGAGGATGACGCCATCGAGGAGTTTGTCATTCCCGGCGACTTCGACGACGCCGACTTTTTCGACGAGGGGTGGCTCGACGACTTGGACATCACCGTCTCCGAGGGGGACGAGTACGTCGAGGCGGGCGACGGCGGGGCTTTTTTGGGAAAATCCAACGGCATGAAAAAGACGCCGTCGGGACCTCCCAACGGAGTCGACGACGACTTCGTCGAACCCGGCTCGGAGGCGGAGTACGCGTTGGCGGCGCTCGACGCGCTCTTTGGGGGGGACGACGACGAGCTCGATGGGCATTTAGTCACCGCCGAGGAGGCGTCGGACGCGCGCCGACGCGACCGCAACGCGAGACGCCGACAAAACGGAGGTGAAGACGCGGTGACGTGCGCGCGTTGCTTCTCACTGCGACACTACGGCGTCGTGAAAAACGAGGCGGCGGAGATTCTGATGCCCTCGTTTGACTTTAAGCGCGTTATCGGAGACCGTTTAAGTCGTCTCGGTCCCAACGGCGCGGTGGTGTTGCTGGTGATCGACGTGATGGATTTCGACGCTTCGTTCCCGGCGGACGCGGTGGACGTGTTACACCCGTACGTGCTGGACGAGACCGTGGACGTGCTGTTGGTCGCTAACAAGGTGGACCTGCTGCCGACGCAGTGCACGCGCACGCGCGTGACCAGCTTCGCGCGCCGCCGCGCCAAGGCGCTCGGCCTGCAGCGCGCCTCGGGCGTGCACCTCGTCAGCGCGCACACCGGCATGGGCACGACGGTGCTCGCCGAGCAGCTCGAGCAGCTCCTGGACGAGGGCAAGGAGGCCTGGGTGGTGGGGGCGCAGAACGCGGGCAAGAGCTCGCTCATCAACCGGCTGTCTCAGAAGTACGGCGGCGGCGGGGTCGACGACATCACGAAGGACGTGAACGGCGGTCCGGGTCTCGGCCCGATCGCGAGCCATCTTCCGGGCACGACGCTCGGTGTGGTTCGCTTGGAGAACCTGTTACCGTCAGGCGCGGACGTGTACGACACCCCAGGCTTGCTTCAGCCCTCGCAGGTGAGCAGTAGGCTGAATTCCGAAGAGGCGCGGATGGTTTTACCGCGAAGGCGTTTAACTCCGCGCACGTACCGCGCGGAGATCGGCTCGACTATACACGTGGGCGGCCTAGGAAGAATCGACGTGCTTGACGGCCCGCAGCGAACGATGTACCTCACCGTCTGGGCGAGCGCGGACGTGCCCACGCACTACATGCTCAACGGGTTTCAAAAGGAAGAGGGCGGTAAGGCGGATGCGCTGTACAAGAAGCACGCCGGTTCCAAACTCACGCCTCCGATCGGAGAGAAAAGAGTTAAGCAGCTCGGCGAGTGGGGCAGCCGGGTCGTGACCGTGTACGGCTCGTCCTGGCAACGCAGCGACCGGGACGTCGTGATCGGCGGTTTGGGGTGGGTGGGCGTGGGCGTGAACGGCGAGGCGACGCTAAGAGTGTGGACGCACGAGGGCGTTTTGGTGGAAACGAGGGAGGCGCTCGTCCCGGACATGGCGCGCGACTTACACAGGCCGGGATTCTCGGACGAGATGTCCGTGGGAGGGGGGGCGGGGGACGGCGGGAAGAGGCCGAGCAAGCGCGTCAAACGGAAGGGCGGGAGGAGGAGCTGATAATGCGAACCGACGGACTAAGGTGCTTGCGCGAGTGTTGTTGACGTCGAGCGGAATTTCGTCTCGCAGCCTTTTCGCGCCAGAGAGGACGGCAAATCTTGACAGTCAGCCTCGTTCTCTTCTGACCGCCCCACCAGCCCACGTCACGCCAACAAGTCCGTGTCGGTTCTATCCGCGCGCCCTGTGGCATCCTCGACCGCGCGGGGAGCACGTAGACGCGGCGAACGCTCGCGCTCGCGTGCCACCACCATGTTCACGCGCGCGCTCGAGCGGTCGGCGCGGCGCGCGGCGTCCTCGCCCTCCTGCCACGCCGCGCTCCGCGTCTCGTGCGCGGCACCGATCACCTCCGTCTGCGCGCGGTTCGCCTCGGAAGCCTCCGCGTCGACCATGCCGACCGAGCGGGCCGAGCGCGACGGCATGGATTCCTTCCGCGCGCGCCTGGCGTCCGGCCCCGGGTTCGACGACTTCGTCAAGGGCGACGCGCTTCCCGGGTCGGCGTACTCGCTGGCCGCGCCCGCGTCGCTCAAGGACAAGAGCGTGCGCAAGCCCGCGTGGATGAAGCGCGTCGTGCCGGGCGGGGACAAGTACGTGGAGATCAAGAAAAAGCTTCGCGAGCTCAAGCTGAGCACGGTGTGCGAGGAGGCGCGGTGTCCGAACCTGGGCGAGTGCTGGGGAGGGGGCGAGGGTCAAACCGCCACCGCCACCATCATGATCATGGGGGACACGTGCACGCGCGCCTGTCGTTTCTGCGCGGTAAAGACCTCTCGCGCGCCGCCGCCGCTGGACGAGGAGGAACCGAAAAACGTCGCCTCCGCCGTCGCGGCGTGGGGACTGCATTACGTCGTGCTCACCTCCGTGGACCGCGACGACTTGCCCGACCAAGGCGCGGAGCACATCGCACAGACCATACGAAACCTGAAACAGTCCGCGCCGGACATACTCGTCGAGGCGTTGACCCCCGACTTTCGCGGCGACGAGCGGTTGATTCAAACCGTCGCGCGGTCGGGCCTGGACGTGTTCGCGCACAACGTGGAGACCGTCCCCGAGCTGCAGGCTGACGTGCGCGACCGGCGCGCCAACTGGGCGCAGAGCATCGACGTTTTGAAAATCGCCAAGGCGAGCGGCGCGAAGATCACCAAGACCAGCATCATGCTGGGTCTGGGCGAGACGCGGGAGCAAGTCGTGCGCGCGCTGCGCTTGCTTCGCGACGCCGACGTGGACGTGGTGACTTTCGGGCAGTACATGCGCCCCACGAAGCGGCATTTGGCGGTGGCGGAGTACGTCACGCCGGAGGCGTTCGACGCGTACCGGGAGATTGCTGAGAGCATGGGGTTCCTGTACGTCGCGTCCGGGCCGATGGTGCGGAGCTCGTACCGAGCGGGGGAGTACTTCCTCGAGGGCGTCCTGAAAAAGAGGAAAGAGGCGGAGAAGAAGGCGCGCGCGTGAGACGACAAAAGCGTTTTGTCGTGAGGCGCACGACGTCTCCGCGACGGAACCCGTGTGTTTTGTCGCGCGGCGAAGGGCACGCGCGTCGTGGACGCGCGCTCGTGCGGTGACGTGATGCGTTTCACAGTAGACTACTTTCACATACAAACGTCGACGACGCGCGCGGTTTCCCGTCGTGTTTTAAAAAAGAAAAAGAAACTCTTTCTATCGCACGAGACGCAACGACGACTCGGCGGCGACGGCGCGTTCGGTTTCCCTTTGCCTCCGCGTCGGCGATATCCGGTGCACGCGCGACTTTCCCCGCGCGACGCGCACGGCCGGGTCAAGGAAGGACACGCGCGATCGCGTCGTGTCCGCGTTCCGAGCGCCGAGGGCGCCGCGGCGCGAAACGGGGGTCTCGTCGGAATCCTCGTCGGAGACGTCGAGGAATCGTCCGGCGAGGCGCGTCTTCATCGAAAGCTCTTCGTTCTCCTTCCCGCGCGCCGCGAAAGGGACGCCGTTCCCTTTCGCCTCTAACGGAGGTGCCGGTCGAGCCGCGGCGACGACCGAGACGCGTCGCGACGCCACCGCGAGGCCGGTCGCGCGCTTTTCTTTCTCCTCCCGGACCCTGACGGTTTGGTTCTTCTCCTCCGCCAGCTCCCGAAGCACCTCGTCCACGGTCATGTCCACGGTCATGTCCACCGTGGCGTCGAGGTCGTACGCGTCGTCGTCGTCGTTCGGCTCGATGCGCGACATCTCGCGCTCGTCGTCGTCTCGCCACGCGATCCTCTTTTCGCGCTCATCGACGACCGGCGCCGCGACTCGCGCGCGAAGGAGCTGCGCGATGCGTTTGTCTTTCTCCGCGAGCGTAACGCGCATGAACCGCAGTTCCTTCGCCTGGAACCCGATCACGCGGTCCAGCTCGGCGAGTCGTTTCGCGTCCGTCGAAGAAATAGGGTTCGCGACGGAACCCGCGCGCGCGATCGCCGCCTTGGCGCGCAAACTCAGGATCGGCTCGGACGCCGCGAGCGATTTCGATTTCGTTCGCGGATTTTCGTTCGAGGCCGTCTTCGCGGCGTCGCCTTTCTTGACGCCGCGGGACATGAAGTGCCGGAAGAGGTTCCGCGCGACGAGCAGGCCGAACGGCGCGGCGACGGCGGCGATGGGCGCGACGGTTCTCGTTTTCTTTCGTTCGCGCGGCTTTCGCGTTCTTTTCGGGCGCATGTCCACCTCGGTCTCCACGACGGTCTCCTCGGCGGCGTCGTCGGGATTCGCCCCGACGCGACTCTCGGGAGCGACGGTTTTCTCGGGAGCGGCGGACGCTGTCCCCGCCGCCGCGACCGCCGGCGCGGTCGCCGCGGGAGCGAGAGCCTTCCTCGTCGAGCCGCCGGCGTCGTCGCCCGCGTCGCGTCGTGTCGAAGCCGCCTCTTTCGCTTTCTCCGCCAGCCTTTGCTTTTCCGCCGCGCGCCGGCGCCCCCTCGCGCGATCCGCGGTCGAGGCTTCCCGCGCGCTGTCCGCGCGACGGTAGACGACCAACGACGAGACCGCGCCGCCCGCGCCCAGGCCAACGAGCTTCCCCGAGCCCATGGTGGCGAACATCGTCGACATCGGGACACCGGACGACGTCGCGACAGACGTCCGGGGACGCGCCCGCGACTGACGCCGCGCGCGGACGCGCGCGTGACGAACCGACACGACAGGTTTTTGGGCTCTCGGACGAAACGGCTATTTTTCAGTTGACGCTGTCGAGTCTTTCGAGGTTGGAACGAAATGAATGCAATTTCATCACACCAGTCCGGCGACCTCGAGCGCGACGCCTGTGGCGGCTGCGAATGACCCCACGAGCGTGGTCCAGATGAGCTTAGCCCAAGCGTTTCCGTACCGCTTCTTCGGGTCACCGCTGGCGTACCCTTCCGCCCAGGCGAAACGCGCTTTGCACCACACCGCGCCGAAGAGCGCGACGCTGACGGGGAACTTGACGCCGCCGACGATGGATGCGACGAGAAACATTGGGAACGTCTCGAGAGCTTGTTGGTGGCCTCTCTGCACGCAGTTGAACTTTCTGGATTTCGCGTCCGTGCCCGTGGCGTACATCGCAGGAAGGGGCACGCCGCACTTGTCGCGCGCGGCGCTCACTTTAAAGCCCAGCGTGATGACCGTGAACGAACACGCGATGAGGTTTACGAGAATGACGAGGGAAAAGGCTTTCGGGAGGGCGAATTTTGCGACGCCCCAGACCGCCGCGTGCGCCTCGGGGTTGGTCGTCGCGAGGTGTTTCGCGCCGTACGACTCGAGCAACAACACGCCGGCAGTCTGCGCGGTGAGCTTGGCGGTGGCGGCGAGCATGCCCATGATGGATGAGAGGAGGGTGACGGGAAGTTCAGATTACCCGCGCGTGCGCAAATGGCGCCCCTTCCCCGCACGCCGCGACATCATCAGGACCACCTTCCGGTTCAAATCTCTGCAAGAACACGAGATATTCGCTATCCCGATGTGCTGAGTCACCTTCCTTCGTCGAAGCTTCGAGGTGGCGCGTGGTCTACCTCGACCCCCTATAGCGCACGCGCACGCGACGCGCGTCACCGCGACCGCGGACGCTTCGCGGCCTCGCGCGGACGCGAGGCGCGACCCCGGCTGTCCGCTCGGGTTCGGGAGAAGGCGCGAAAAGGATCCGCATCGGAAAAGCGAAAGCGGGTGTTCGCGAACCGGGCGTTGGCGCTCGGAGCGCAGATGGGATCTGGCGCTGCGGTGACCGTGCCTGAGCCCCCGGGCGGTGAGGACCGAGGCATGTCCCCCGCCGGCGCGATGAAGCCGTCTCTTCCCGGGGAGGGTCGCGGCGCCGAGCGCGGCGGTCTGCCCCCCCGCCCGCCCTCGCCGGCGGACGGCGCGCGCGCCGACTCGCGCGAGGCTTCTCCGAGCCGGCTCGACCACGGCGAGGCGCGCGCGGCGGACGCGCACGCGGCGTCGACGTCCGGGCGCGGTCCCTCTCTCCCGCCGACTGAAGACGACCCCTCGTCAAGCAAAGCTTCTCGCGGAGAGCGGAAGAACGCCCCGAGCTCCGCGGCGTCCCTGCGCCGGCGCGCGCGCCGCGTCAGCGATTCCGACGCGGCTTTCGCGAGAGATATCCACGAAACGCAAAAAGACGCGGATGGCGCGATTCATTCGCCGCGTTCGCCGCGGAGTCGCCGCCGCGGCGCGCGGTCGCTCGACCGGGGCAGCCGGGGCGACGGCGTAGGAAGCGAGTCCGAGAGCGGACTTTTCTCAGGGCGTCGCGTCGACTTCCGCTCGCGCGTGAGCTCGTTCCACAACCTGTTACAAGATTCCGTCGCCGGCAAAATGTCGCTTCGCGTCGCCGCGCAGCGCGTCAGCGACACGCTCGAGGCGCAGATGGGCAAGTTCGGTCCCGGCGGCGTCGAGATTTACCGCTTCGCGTGGGAGCGGTTCAACCGACGAGTCGTGTTCCACATCGTGTTCTACAGCTCGTTAGGCACGGTGTTGGGTGTCTTAGCGGCGCTCGCGGCGTGGCGCGTTTGGACGAAAGTCGGGCACTTCGTGTTGCGGCGTTTGGCGTACGTCGTTTTCTCGCTGTTCGCGTTAGCGATGCTTCCCCCGAGCTTTCCCAACGCGGCGGCGCACTTTTTGAGTCTCGTGCTCGTGGGCGCCGAGCTCGTGCTGGTGGGCATTAACGTAGTGCTCTTCGCCTTAGTGCACCTCGCGGTGTGGCTGAACAAGTACATCACGCCGCACTGGTTCCACCAAACGCGCGCGAGGTTAGCGGAGACGGTTTCGGGCGTGGTGGACCACGCCGGGCGCGCCACCGCCGTCGCCGCAAAAGAGAGACGCGACGCCGTCTCGAAGCTCGAGAACGCGACGACGTACGACGAGTACGTCACGTACGCCACGCTCCTCGACGCCTTTCCCGCGGATCTCGGCGAGGGCGGGCAGGCGTGGCGCGACGACGCCGAGGGCGGCGCCTCGGGCGACGCCTACGACGACGCGCTCGTGCGCATGTACGAATCCGTGTGCCGCGCCGCGCGTTTGGAGCGCGACGCGAACGCGCTCGGTTTAGCGCTGCGGACGGTGCTGCACAGAAACTTCGCGGGTGTCGACCGCGTGTCGCGCTTAAAAAACGCGCGGTTCGGCACGAAGAGAAGCGCGGAGGCGTTCGTCGCGGAGTTATCGCGGAGCGTCGCGTTTCTCGGCGCCGTCGGCGAAGACGAAAAAGTCGATGCTTTTCAGAAGGACGACGATCCCGATCGTTCGCGTCTGCGTCTGCTCGAGCGCGTCTCGGCGGAGGTGAAGGACACGCTGCGTCTGGTGTCGGAGACGCACCGTTCGCTCGGGCGCACCGCGCTGTGTTTGTCCGGCGGCGGCGCGCTGGCGATGTACCACTTCGGCGTGATCAAGACGCTCCTCGAGCAGGGTTTGTTACCGCAGGTGATCAGTGGCACTTCGGGCGGGTCCATCGTCGCCGCGTTCGTCTCGATGTTCCCCGAGGAGGAGCTTTTAAAGACGATCAGAAGCGACCTGAGCAGCCGGCACGGAGTGCGGTGGTTTCCCCCGCCGTGGAAGATGGCGTTGCACTTCGCCAAAAAAGGTACTCTGATGGACGGCGCCGAGTTCGCGGCGACGACGAAAAAGTATTTCGGGGACGTGACTTTCGCGGAGGCGTTCGCCATAAGCAAACGCGCGGTGTCCATCCAAGTCTCCGTGGGAAGCGGCCACGGCTTCGTGTTGAACCACTTCACCGCGCCGCAAGTCGTCGTGCGCACCGCGGTCAACGCGTCGTGCGCGCTCCCCGGGTTGATGGAACCCTTCGAGCTTTTGGCGAAGAATCCCAAGACTGGTTCCTTAACGCCGTTTCACCCCCCCGGCGTCTCTTCCTTCGACGGCACCATCACCGCCGACATCCCGAGCGCTCGGCTGACTGAGTTGTTCAACTGCAACAACTTCATCGTGAGCCAAGTAAACCCGCACGTCAACTTCGTGCTGCACCTCGCCGAGGAGGGCCGCGGACGCGCGGGCTCCGGGCGCGCGCGCTCGGGCGACCGCCGCGCCGCCGTCACGAAACTGCTCCGCGTCGCCAACTTTTTGCTCTTGAACATCAAGTACGGCGTGCAGAAGCTGTTAGAGGTTGATTTGCTGAACCTGCGGATGGTGCGCACGTTGCAGGGCATACTGGTGCAGGATTTCCGCGGGCACGTCACGGTGCTCCCCGAGCTGCGCTTGAGAGACTACTTAAACGTTTTGCAACATCCCAGCGAGGACGACATGGCGGCTTTCGTGCGCGGCGGCGAACGCGCGACGTGGCCGCACGTCGAGGCCATCCGCGCGAGCACGGCGGCGGAGATCGCGCTGACCGAGGCGGCCACCGCGCTGCGCGGGCGCGCGCGCGAGATTGACGAGCGGCTGCGATTCGAGCGGACGCGTTCGGGCGACCGCGTCTTAAACGCGGGTACCGCGAGTACCGCCGCGTCTTTCTCCGAGGTGAGCGAGGAGATCGGAGGTATCGAAAACCGCGCCGGAGACGTCGGAGACGCCGCTCGGGACGGATCCGGGACGTGCACGCCGCAGGACGACTCGTTCATCACGCAGAGCGACTCCGCGAGCGACCGGGAGCCGTCCAGCGGCGAGGACGACGCGCACCTCGGCGCGGGGCTGAGCTGCGCGGTGGAGTCCGCGGCGTGGCACTGAGACGGTAGTCTAGCTAGTTAGTACCTTTCGCGCAAAGGTAAAAAAAAAACCGTTTCGAGAACGACGCGATGACGACGACGCGCCTCTCCCGCGCTTGGTCTATACTTTTTTTTCTTAAACACGACCAACACCGATCCCGCGACCGAAACAGGAAGCGTCTCGCGTCGGTGGTACACTAGCTATCACACGCGCGCTTCCCTTCTCGAGCTTCCCGCGTCTGTCACGCGCCGCTCTCGCGCGGCCAAAAAAAACCAAACACACAAAAAAGACTTGATCAAAAAAAACACCCACCGTGTTTTCCTCAGCGCGCCCCCGCCGCCGCCGCGGAGTGGCGCGCCTCCTCGTCCATCGACTTCTCGTGGTCCCTCCTGGACTTGCGGCTGCGCATGGTCTTCTTCCCGTGCGCGCCGTCTCCGTGGTTTACCCTCGCGGACATGTGCAGCAGCGCGAGCGCGCCGGCGCACGCCAGCGGTGCCATGGCCGCGAACACCAGGTCGACGGGGGTGTTGAACGTCATGTGCAGCGAGAGCTCGAGGATGTTCACCACCAGCACGGCGACGACGATGCCGGAGACCTGCTGCTCGAGGTCGTCCACGGAGCTGATGTTCAGCCAGCGCAGGCGCCTGAGCGCGGCGTTTCGGGGCTCGAGCCCCCCTTTCTCGGTCTTGACACGCGCGAGGAACACCTCGAACGCGCCGACGCCGAAGATGACGCACACCATGCCGAGCAAAAAGCGATCGAGCGCGCCCACCGCCGCCGTGACCAACTCGACGGGCGAGAAGCGGATCCACGCCGCGACGGCGTCGAAGAGGACTTCTCGGACGCCCATCGTGAACAGAAGCGCGGAGAGCGCCAACGACGCGCACACGCCGAACAGCACGAACGCGTTGGTCGCCGCGAGCGCCGAACGCACGAACGCGTACTCGATCTGTCGCCCGACGCGTCGACGTTGCGCCGCGGCTCGCAGCGCGGCGACGACTTTCTCGCCGATGGCGTCGGATTCCTCCGCGCTCAGCGGTCGGTCCAACACGTTGCTGGGTTCCGACGCGTCGTCGCCGCCGTCTTGGTCTTTCTTTCTGTTCGCCAACGCGTTCGCCACTGAATTCGCCAAAGCTCTCTGCACGGCTCGGCTGTCCAGGGTCTCTTCCAGCGAACGCGCGGACATCGTGCGCATCGCGGTTTCGGGTTCAAACGACGTAGCGGCGGAATCCATCTCCAAAACGTCGTTTTTCTCTGAAATCAGCTCTCGGATCTCCCGACGCACTTCGGGCTGATACGCCGAAGGCGTTGGAAGGCGCCGTTGCCGTTTCTCGAGCGCGCCCGAGGCGCG
>Ga0209666_1001139_pt1 | contig 20425 bp, 18 predicted proteins | sample SaaInlV_125m_DNA_FD_184679 | JGI IMG/M metagenome (GOLD analysis project Ga0209666, IMG submission 184679) | Marine microbial communities from expanding oxygen minimum zones in the Saanich Inlet - Saanich Inlet SI037_S3LV_10m_DNA (SPAdes)... | ecosystem: Environmental > Aquatic > Marine >...
ATCGCTTTTTTTCTTTATCATTTTCTTTATTTTTCTTAATTATTCTTTCAATCTTTTCAGCATATTCAAATGAGTTATCTTCTACAAAAGTAAGTTTAGGAAGAAACTTAATATCTAGCCTTTTAGACAGGGCTTTTCTAACAAGATGTGAGTACTCCGTCAAGATCCTAACTGTTTCTTTAACATCTCCTCCGCCCAATGGAATGACATATACCCTTGCTGTTTTAAGATCTGGGGTCATTCTCACTTCTGTAACTGTAATCATTTTTGAGTTTACAGAAGGTATTTTAGCTTCATTTCTGATTAACAGCTCTCCTAAATTTTGTTTTACAAGCTCACCTACTCTTAGTTGTCTTTGGCTAAAAGTTCTTTGCGTGGCTTGTTTTCCCATCAAATAGACCTCTGGACTTCTTCAGCTAAAAAAGACTCGATTACATCTTTTTCCTTAAAATCTATAAAATCTTTAATACTAATTCCGCATTCTAAACCTGTTCCAACTTCCTTTACTTGATTTTTTTCTCTAAAAATTGTTACAATTTCTCCTGTATAAACAACAACACCATCACGAATAATTCTTGCTTTAGATTTACTTTTAATCTCTCCATTAAGAACTTTTGAACCTGCAATTTTTCCAGCATTAGATACTGAAAAAACTTTTTGTATTTCTGCGCTACCTAAAACTGTTTCTTTAATATCTGGTTCCAAAAGACCTGATAGTGATTTTGATACATGATCAAGTGCCTCGTAAATAATATTAAAATACTTGATATCTACTTTTTGTTCTTCAGCTAATTTTTTTGCTTCTCTATTTGGTTTTACATTAAATCCAATAAGAATTGCATTTGAAGCTTTTGCTAATGATACGTCTGTTTCATTAATCATGCCTATATCTGAAAGTATAATCTTTGCCTCAACTTCATCATGTTTAATTTTATTGATAGCCATTTTTAATGCCTCGCTTGAACCTTGTACGTCAGATTTGATAATAATATTCAATTCATCTTTATTTTTAGTTTCTTCAAATAGAGTTGTTTTATCTTTAACTAATACTTTTGTTTTATCAGAATTTATTTGTTTAAATTCTGACATCTTTTTTGCTTCACTTTCATCTTTGGTAACTAAAAATTCTGCTCCGGCGTAAGCAGAACTATTCATTCCTAATATTTCAACAGGCATTGAAGGAAGAGCTTCGTTTATAATTTTTCCATCATAGTTAATCATTGCTCTTATTTTTCCCCATGTGTTTCCACAAATAAAATAATCACCTCTCTTAAGTTTTCCATTGCTTACTAAAATTGTTGACACAGGTCCTTTACCTTTGTCTATCTTAGACTCTATAACTACACCTCTAGCTTGATCGGAAAAAGAAGCTTTTAAGTCAAGAATTTCTGATTGTAGTAAAATGCTTTCTTTCAGTTTATCTAAATTTATTTTTTTTAATGCAGATACTTCAACAAAAAGTGTGTCACCACTTAAATCTTCAGCAACTAACTCGTATTGCATCATTTCATTTTTAATCTTACTTATATTTTTTTCAGGTAAATCACATTTATTTATTGCGACTATAATAGGAACATTAGCTGCTTTTGCATGTTTAATAGCTTCAACTGTTTGCGGTTTTATTCCATCATCTGCTGCAACAACTAAAATTACTATATCTGTTATTTTTGAACCCCGAGCACGCATTTCAGTAAATGCTGCATGACCAGGTGTGTCAATAAAAGTTATTAATTTGTTTTCATTAGTTTTTACTTGGTAGGCCCCAATATGTTGAGTGATGCCGCCATGTTCCCCTGAAACAACATTTGAGTCTCTTAAAGCATCTAATAAAGAAGTTTTACCGTGATCAACGTGCCCCATTATAGTTACTACTGGTGGCCTTATTTGAATATCTCCTCCTAATTTTTCCTGTTTTTTCCCAACATCTAAATTTGACTTGTCTTCAAGAACAGGTGAATGACCAAATTCTTTAACGATATATTCTGCAGTATCTTTATCAATTACGTGATTAATTGTAGCTACAACCTTCATATTAAACAAAAATTTAATTACATCATTAGATTTTTCAGCCATTCTATTAGATAATTCTTGAATAGTGATCTGTTCAGGAATTTTTACATCTCGTAAAACTTTCTTAAATTCTTTTTTTTCGCTGTCTGGATTATTTTTCTTTTCTTTTAGTCTTGCTCTTTTAACTGAAGCTAAACTTCTTTGTTTAATTTCAATCTCTTCAACATTTAAAGCTCTTGAAACAGTTAGTTTAAAATCTCTTTTATCTATGGGGCCTTTTAGCTTTAGTTTGCTCTTTCCTGAAGGTTTGTCATCTTTCTTTATAAAAGCCTTTGTCGCTTGCTGTTCAACAAACTTTCTAGCAAAATTTTTCTTTTTAACGTCTGGACTTTTTGTTGAATGGAAATTTTGATTTACTCTACTAGTATTCTTATTACCTCTAAATGGTTCTTTTTTTTTTACTGAAAAAGATTTTTTACCATCAGTGTTGATTGAAGTTGTATCAATTTTCTTTTTTAAATCGGATGAAATTGTAAGTGTCTTTTTTTTATTGTTTTTTTCCATAACATTACTTGAACGCTATCTCTCTAGCTGACATAATTAATTCATCAGCTTCTTTTCTTGATAAAGAAAACTCTTCAAGATAGCCATCAATTCTAATTTTTTTTCCTTTAATTTCATCAAACCCTCCTATTAATTCATCTGAAGACAAGTCTGCAAAATCAATAAGTTTCTTAATATTTTTTTGACCAAGTATAACAAGCATACCTTGGGTAATTCCCTTGAGATTCACTAATTCTTCCTCAACTCCAAGTTCTTTTAATTTTAAGGAAACTGCCTCTTTTTCTTTAATTAAAGTTTCTTTAGATCTGTTAATTAGTTCGCTCGCTGTTTCTTCGTCTATTGCTTCAATTTTAGCAATATCTTCTGGTTTAGATTGAGAAATATCTTCTATGCTTGGAAATCCCTCAGAAACTAAAAGCTGACCTAAAGTTTCATCTACTTCTAGATTTTTAATCAAAGTTTCAGTACGCTCTTTAAATTCCATTTGTCTTCTTTCTGAGTCCTCTTTATCTGTTAAAATATCAATTTCATAATTTGTTAGTTTAGAAGCGAGTCTAACGTTCTGGCCTCTTCTTCCAATCGCCTTACTTAAGTTTTCCTCTGTTAATATAATATCTATTCTTTTATTATCTTGATCAATTAAAACTCTTTGTATTTCAGCTGGTGATAAAGATTCTGAAATTAATGTCGGAAGATCTTCTGTCCATTTAATAATATCAATTTTTTCACCATGTAATTCATTTACAATTGTTTGAACTCTACTTCCTCTCATTCCAACACAGGCTCCAACGGGATCAATTGAAGAATCTTGAGAGTATACACAAATTTTTGCTCTACTCCCTGGATCTCTTGCGACAGACTTAATCTCTATAGTACCTTCATAAATTTCCGGGACTTCTTGAAAAAATAATTTTGCTAAAAACTGAGGGTGAGCCCTTGATAAAAATATTTGATGTCCTTTTAATTCTTTTTTAACTTCGTAACAATAAGCTTTAACTCGATCACCTGTCTTTAAAATTTCCCTTGGAATAAGTTCGTCTTTTTTTATAACACCTTCTGCTTTTCCTAAGTCGACTATTACATTTCCATATTCTAATCTCTTTATAATTCCACTCAATATCTGACCTTGTTTTTCTATGAAATCATCATATTGTCTATTTTTTTCGGCTTCTCTGACTCTGCTGCTAATTACTTGCTTAGCACTTTGTGCAGCTATTCGACCAAAATCAATTTGTGGAAGTTCTTCAAATATTTTTTCACCAACTTTCAATTCTTTATTTATTGGATTAATTTTTTGAGCCTCAACTAATAAAATTTCTCTTGCTGGATCCTCAACTTTTTCAACTATATCTAAAACTTTTTGAATTTTAATATCACCACTTTCTCTGTCGATAATAACCTCAATATTATTATCATTTCCAAATTTAGTAAGCGCCGCTTTCTGTATTGCGCTTTCCATTGAGCCAATTACTAATTCTTTATCAATTGATTTTTCGTTAGCAACTGCCTCGACTATTCTCAAAAGTTCTAATTTATCTAAGCCTCTATTTAACATTTTATTACTCCTAAAAAAAAATGGGCTACAGCCCATTTTGCAAATTTAATAATGTCAGATTGTTTTATTAGAAAAATATGGTTTTTTCAAGATTACAGATTAAATAAGTCTGTTTTATCTGTTTTTTCCCAAGTAAATTCATCTTTATTTGTTGGCTTTCTACCGAAGTGACCATAGGCCGAAGTTACTTCATAAATTGGGTTGTTTAATTTTAACATTTCTCGAATTCCTCTTGGAGACAAATTAAAATTTTCTTCTACAATCTTTTTTATTTTTTCAACTTTTTCTTCGTCTCCATTAGCCAGTCTAACAAAAATGGATAATGGTTTTGATACCCCTATTGCATATGCTAATTGAATTAAACATTTATCCGATGCGCCTGAGGCAACTATATTTTTTGCCAAATATCTTGAAGCATATGCTGCTGATCTATCTACTTTTGTTGGATCTTTACCAGAAAATGCCCCACCACCATGTGGTGCCGCACCTCCATAGGTGTCTACAATAATTTTTCTTCCTGTCAAGCCTGTATCTCCGTCTGGACCTCCAATAATAAATTGTCCAGTTGGATTAATATAAATTTCTTTAGGATCAAGATCTGTTAAGAAATTTTCAGGAATAGATTTTTTAATGTATGGCATGATTAAATTTTTAACATCATCTTGATTTAAATCTTTTGAGTGTTGTGTTGAAATTACAATGGAGTTAACTTTAATTGGTTTATCTTTTTCATCATAGAGCATTGTGACTTGACTTTTTGAGTCTGGTTCTATTCCTTTTAATTTTCCACCTTTTCTATCTTCAGCCATTAATCTTAAAATTTTATGTGAATAATGAATTGGTGCTGGCATCAATTCCTCTGTTTCATTACATGCGTAGCCGAACATTATGCCTTGGTCACCCGCACCTTCATCTTTGTTATCTTTTGAGTCTACACCCATAGCAATATCAGAAGATTGTTCATGTAAAAAAGTTTCTATGTTAGCTGTTTTCCAGCTGAAACCTTTTTGGTCATAGCCTATATCTTTAATGCATTCTCTTACTTTTGAAATAAGTTCATCTTTATCAATTTTAGGTCCTCTTGTTTCACCAGCTAATACAACTTTATTAGTTGTCGTCAGCGTCTCACAAGCAACTCTTGAAACTGGATCTTTAGACAAATAAGAGTCCACAACCATGTCTGATATTCTATCACAAACTTTATCTGGGTGACCTTCAGACACAGACTCACTAGTAAATAAATATTTGCTATTTTTCATATTTTTTTATTTTATTAAAATGAAAGATGAGCAAATATGTAATTAAAAGAATAAAAAAGATCAAATCATTTTTATTCTTTTTAGATTTTATCAACGGTACTTCAAATTCGATATTTCCTGCTTCATTTCTATTTAATTGTTTTATTAACGTACCTTTATTGTCTATAATTGCGCTAGTACCTTTATTCGCTGCCCTTAAAAAAAAAGTTCCACTTTCAATAGCTCTAAAAATCGATTTAGCATAATGTTGCTCGGGACCAATCGTATTACCAAACCATGCATCCTCAGAAATATTGACTATCAAATTAGTGTCTGGGCTTGCTTGTTGTATAAAATTTGTAAATATAACTTCATAGCAAATAAGAGGTAAGATATTCATTTGATCTAATTTAATATTTTTGTTCTTGCTTCCCTTTTGAAATGATCCATGTCCCTCTGTAATTTTTTTTAAACCAAATTTATTCAAAAAATTACTAAAAGGTAAAAATTCTCCAAAAGGAACTAACTTTTGTTTATTATATTGATGAATGACATCAAACTGATTGTTCACCAAAAGCAAACTATTAAAGAATGATCCTGTGTTAGTATCTAATTTGTTTATTCCTAAAATAATGTAGTGTTGTTTGCTAAAGCTTTTTTTTATTAAATCTTTAAAAATTAAAATTTCTTCATAACTGTATCCGCTAAAAATTCCTTCCGGCCAAATAAACAGAGTTTTTTGACTACTTATAGGATCACTGTATCTAATTAGTTTTTTAAATTTTTTTTCGATCTGATCAATTGTTTGGTTATATCTTAAGTCAAAATTAGGAGAAATTATTTTTATATAAACTTTATTTTTTATTGACTTTGAAAGATTTTCATTTTTATTAATTTCATAACTCCCATAAATATATGAGCTTAAGATTAAGATAGTGCTAAATAAAAAAATAAAAGATTTTTTAAATACACCCAATTTATAAAATAAAATTACTGGAAGTGTAAAAATTGTAATTACCAGTAAATTAAAAGCGTAAAGACCAATTAAATTTAAGATTTGTAAAATTTCTGTTAATGAAGAAAGACTATAGGCCCATAGATTCCAAGGAAAGCCGGAAAATAATTTTGCCCTTAAAAAGTCAGAGAATGCGATTGAACCTGAAAAAATTAATATAGAAGAAAAATTATAATTTAAAAAAGGACCGATAATTAATGTTACAAAACCTACAAATAAGCTCAAAAATAAGGGAATAAGTAAAAGTGCAAAAGGAATTAAAATTTTAAAATTTTCATCAAAAGTTAAGGAGTGACTAATCCATGAAACTCCACTCATATAAAATCCAAAACCAAATAAAAAACCAAATATGAATAAATTTTTTTTATAAGGTTTTTTTCTAAAGGTGCTCTTGAACTTCTTATTTATATAAACCGTAAAATAAAAAAAAATTGGAAAAATGAAAAAATTAATTATTATTAAATTAAATGGTTGAAAAGATAAAACTGCTAGTGAACCAATAATCAATGGCGTGATATACAATATCAAAAATCGATTATTTAGATATTTTTCTAACATCAATTAATATATTTAAGATATTCTTGTTCAACTTTATTCATTTTCTTGAAATCCATGAATCTAATATGATCATATCCAAATAAATGAATAAGTCCATGTATCCATAATTTGTTAAATTCTGTCTTAAAAATATTTAAGTTTTTTCTATTGCTTACTTTGTCAAAATTAATAATTATATCTCCCAAGTATATTTCTTTTTCTTTTTTTATTTTATCTGCGAGTTTATTTTTACTGTAAAATGGAAAAGACAATACATCTGTAGATTTATTTTTATATCTAAACTTTTTATTCAATTTTTTAACTTCTTGGTTTCCAGACAGTAATAATGTACAGAAAATATTTTTTCTTTTATAATTTTTATTATAAAGATTTAATTTTTTTACTCTTCTATCGATATAACTGTTTGGATTTTTAATAAATCGAAACCAACTTGCATGATTAGTAATAACATTAATTTTTATCGTCATTACTTTGAGCTTGATAGGCTTTTATAATTTTAGATACTAATGGGTGTCTAACAACATCATTATGGTCAAATTCAATTATCTTAATTTCACTCAAGTTTTCTAAAATTCTCTTAGATTTAATTAGTCCTGAATGTGATTTATTAATCAAATCAACTTGAGAAGGGTCTCCATTAACTACTAACTTGGAGTTTTCACCAATTCTTGTTAAAAACATTTTAATTTGAGTTTCTGTTGCATTTTGAGCTTCATCTAAAATAGCAAAACAATTTTTAAGAGTTCTCCCTCGCATAAATGCTAATGGTGCTATTTCAATTTCTCCAGTTTCTATTTTTTTATCTATTTTGTCAGCACCAAAAAGCTCATACAATGCATCATATAAAGGCCTTAAGTAAGGATCTACTTTTTCCTTCATATCTCCAGGAAGAAAGCCTAACTTTTCACCTGCTTCTACCGCTGGTCGAGACAAAATTACTCTCTCAATTTTTTTTTCCATAAGTAATGTAACTGCTACTGACACAGCTAAAAAACTTTTACCTGTTCCTGCGGGTCCTAGAGCAACAACAATATCTTTTTCTTTTAAAGCTTTTATATAATCTGATTGTTTTTCAGAACGTGCTATAACTGATTTTCTTGGAGTTTTTATTAATTGCTTAAACGACTTAACGTTAGACTGGGTTAATTCTATATTTTTTTTCACAGATAGTAATATATCTCCTTTTTCAATAATATTCGTTAGTAAATATTTATTAATTAAAAACTTTATTGCTTCACAAAAAACTATGGTGTTTTCTGGATCTCCTTTACACGTAATTGAGTTTCCTCTAAAAAATACACATGTATTAGTTAACTTTGCTAAATATTTTAAATTTTGATCAAACTGTCCAGCTATAGATATTAAAATATCGTTATTAATTATTTGAATATTTCTAGTTTCATTATCGATTTTTTTAATGAGTAAATTTTGATTGAATTTGCTAATTTCAGACATATTTAAGCTGCGAAGTCCTTATGAATTAATTTAGGCTTTATTATACCAAATAACGTGTTTTGATTTACTTTAATGATATTAACATTTTTTATTTTTCCAGTTAAATCTTCATTGCTTTCTACAATAACCGAATTGAAACACTCATCACGTCCAAAATATTTGTTTTTTTCTTTTGTTTTATTTTCAAATAAAACTGGAATAGTTTTTGCAAGAAGGGATGCTCTATATTCTGTTTTTATTTTTTTCGAAGTGTTTTGAAAAATAATTAATCTTTCTTTTGCTAAACTATTTTCAATTTTTTCTAAATTAAAAGAAGGGGTTCCAGGTCTAGGGCTAAATATAAATGAAAATGAATTAATGAACTCAACTTTTTTCATTAACGCTAAAGTTTTTTTAAAGTCATCTTCAATTTCACCTGGGTAACCTATAATAAAATCACTAGAAAATTTTATATTCTGATTACTTTTTTTTAATTTTTCAATAATTTTTAAATATTCTTTAACTGTGTGCTTCCTATTCATATTTTCTAAAATCTTATCAGATCCACTTTGAACAGGTAGATGAATATATGGCATTAATTTTGTACAATCTTTATGTGCTTGAATTAAATCTTCTGTAAAATCTCTAGGATGTGATGTGGTATATCTAATTCTTTTTAACTCTTTTATTTGAGCAATCTTAAAAATCAAATCAGATAGTTTTTTTCCCTCAAAGTTATATGCATTAACATTCTGCCCTAGGAGTGTTATTTCCCTTGATCCATTGTTTACTAATTGTTTGGCTTCTTCAAACAATTCAACAATCGACCGAGAATATTCTGCCCCTCTTGTATAGGGAACAACGCAAAATTTACAAAATTTATCACACCCTTCTTGTATGGTTAAAAATGACGAAACTTTGTTATTAGAATTTTTTATGTGATTTAAAGTATCAAATTTTTCAATTACATCAAACTCCGTATGATTAATTGCCTTTTTGTTTTTTTCTAATTTTAAAATTACATCATTAATTTGATGGTATGACTGAGGCCCAATAACAGCATCTATATATTTTTCTTTTTTTAACAATAAATTTCCTTCTGCTTGAGCCACACAACCAACTATTAGCACTATTGGTTTTTTTTTATTTCTAAATTCTTTTTTTATTCTTCCTATGTCATGATAAACTTTTTCTGTAGCTTTTTCTCTTATGTGACATGTGTTTAAAATATAGCAATGAGCCTCGTCTACATTTGTAGTTGACAAATAGTTTATTTTTTTTGTCAGATCCAAAATACGATTGCTATCGTATTCATTCATCTGACAACCAAGTGTTTTAATGAATATTCTTTTTTGCAAATTATTTTTTTATTTTTGAACCATAAAGTTCGAGCTTATGATCAACTAATTTATATCCTAATTTTTTAGCAACTTCATTTTGAAGTTTTTCAATATTCTTATCTACAAATTCAATTATTTCTCCACTATTAATATCAATGAGGTGATCATGATGCTCATCTGGAGATTGTTCGTATCTTGCTTTACCTCCTTTAAAGTCATGTTTTTCTAAAATACCAGCTTCTTCAAAAAGTTTGACAGTTCGATAAACTGTGGCAATACTAATTTTCTTATCCACTTCGCTTATTCTTTTGTGAAGTTCATCAACATCAGGGTGGTCTTTTGACTCGGCCATAACCTGCGCTATGACTTTTCTTTGGTCAGTTAACCTTACACCTTTATTTTTGCACTTTTCTTCAATTGAATTCATTTAAATAATTTAACTTAAATATATAGGTTTAATCAAATTTTTTTCTAATAAGCCTTTATTGATTAAAAGTTCAATATTAGCAAGGTTAAATTGATCAAGATCAGAGTCTCTAAAACCAAATAAATTAATTTTTTTTGATAATTGTATTCCTTTTGCTATTGCTAAAGAAGCGCGCATAGAGGAAAAGCTTCCTGGGCCAAAATTCACCAGTATTGAGAAATTGGCGTTAAAATTTACTTTGTGTTTTTTTATTAGATTTAATATGGTCAATACCAATTGATCGTTATTTTTTGCTTTAGAATTAAAATCATGTATAAAAAAATTTTTATCAACTTTTAATCCAATCTTATCACATTTACCTATGCAATTTATAATCAAAAAGTTTTTAATCATTAATCTATTTATAACTTCATTAGTCTTTCAAAACAATTTGTATTCAAATACAGAAATATATAATATTGAAGATTATGGAATAATTTCATTAATGTACCATAGATTTGAGGAAAATAAATACCCATCTACAAATATTAAAATATTAGATTTTAAAAAACAAATAGATATTGTTCAAAGAAGTAATATTAAATTCATTAATCCTAAAAATTTTGAAAATGAACTAAGAAATAATAAAAAACAAAGAAAAATTTTATTAACCATTGATGATGGATTTTTATCTTTTTATAAAAATGCATGGCCAATTTTAAAGAAAAAAAAAATACCGTTTATTTTATTTGTAAGCACAAGAGAAATTGGATCCTTCAATTACATGAGCTGGGATCAAATAAAAGAAATCAGTAAAGAAGATTTTGTTGAAATAGGAAATCATAGTCATACACATGAATATCTTGTTGATGAAAATGATGTGGTTATTAAAACTGACATTCAAAAATCAATTAATATCTTTAAGAAAGAATTAGGAAAAAATTCTGTTTTTTTTTCTTATCCCTTTGGTGAGTACAGTGAGAATTTTAAAAAAATTATCAAATCATTAGGCTTCAAGTATGCCTTTGGTCAACATTCAGGTGTAATGGATGAAACTAAAAATTTATATGAACTTCCACGATTCCCAATTAATGAAAAATATGGTGAATTAAAAAGATTTACTTCTTTAACTAAAACGCTACCTTTTAAATACAAACAAATATTACCTGAAGAAAAATATCTTCTTAATAATAAAAATCCACCAAAAGTTAAAATAGAATTTTATGATAATATTAAAAACCTTAAATCAATAAATTGTTACTCTAATGAGGCTAATAAATGGAGACAGTCGAAAATAACTTTTAATTCAAAAAATGTTATTGAAATTTTAATTGATGAAAAGTTCACTGGTGAGCGAGGACGTATTAATTGCTCATTAAGAGATCCAAGTGGTTTTTGGCGATGGCTTGGAGTTCAGTTTGTAATAAGTGATAAAAATTAAGAAGTAAGTTCAATTTGTTTAACAGAGTTTACTAATCTGACTGGCTCAAAGTCTGTTAATCTATTTTGTTTTATAATTTGATTTAAAATTTTTATATATTCAGTTCCTGTTTGAGCGTAATTTTTTAATGTTTCCGTTAGTTCTAAACCTGAGATGTCTTTATTTTTTTCTCTCATTGACAATCTCTTGTTTCTAAAATTTGTATAACTTTTGTGTGTATTAAGATTGTTTTGATAGGCTTTTACAGAAGCCCTTAATATAGGAAATTTAAGAATTTTATGATTTTTATTGTTCTCTCTATCTAAAGGTGCAATTCCATTTCCGCTCCAAGTCCACTGACCAAATATCGCGTTTCCTTCCAAAGCAAATCTAGAAGTTCCCCAGCCACTTTCTTTAGCTGCCTGAGCTAAAGCTATCGAAGTTGGGATGATATCCATTCTATTCAATAACTCATCCATATTTCCTTTTTTAACTTTATATTCTAACAGTTTTTGTCTTAACCACTGCTTTTCTAAATCACTAGTTTTTTTCTTTTTTGTTATTCTTTTAAGTTTTTTACGATCAGCTAAAATTCTCTCATTTTCCGCAACAATTAGAGGTAAAACAATTTTTATAAATGTATCTTTTTTTAATCTTGTACTTTGTAATTCATTTAAATCTTTGGGAAATTGAGTAAAGTAAATTGGTTTCACAAGTTTTTTATTTCTAACTTGACCAAGATCATAGTCCACATCTTTGAAAAGATTTAAAACAGTTTCGGTCTTAAGATTTAAATCGGGAAGAATTACCTCAGCAACATTATTTTTTCTCACTTTAATCTCTGGTTGTTTTTTTTCTTTTTTAACTTGAGCTTTTGGTTGTTTTTTTTCTTTTTTAACTTGAGCTTTTGGTTGTTTTTTTTCTTTTTTAACTTGAGCTTTTGGTTGTTTTTTCTCTTTTTTAACTTGAGCTTTTGGTTGTTTTTTTTCTTCAGTTTCTGATTTTATTTCAATTTTTTGAGCTTGATTAAAATTTTCTAAATTTCCTGAAAAGGAAATTATAAGAGTTGTCACTCCTACAATCACAAAAAAACCAATAATTGCTTTTTTTGCCCCTCTAGGATTGATTTGTTGATTATAGATTCCATTAAATAGTTCGGTTAAACCATTAGCAAAGAATTGGTAAAATGTTTGGCCCAGTGTAGGAATTATATTTAAAAAATTTAATCCTATATTACCTAAATTTTTCCATAAGTTTTTTATATTTCCACTAATTCGTCTTTGAGTGTCATATTTAAAATCTTCAGTTTTTCTAAAAAATCTATTTTTTGCTTTAATTTGATTATCTCTAAATTCAGCAAGATTATTTTTTATTTTAGATATTGGTTTAGTAAAATTTTCTTTTATAAAGTTGGTTTTCAAATCTTTTGGTATAGCTATATTATTCTTCTTTAAAATTAATTCTAATTGTCCAGTAGTTAAATTCTTCCTATTTGAAACATATTCCTGAATCTCTTTTACGCTATAAATATGTGCAAGTTCTAATAACTTATCTCTGTAACTTAGTTTTTTTTTCATAATTAAATTGCCTCTACAGAGTTTACTTCTTTAATGTAGTGTTTAAGAAGATTTTGTACCCCTTGCTTTAAAGTCATTAATGAACTTGGGCAACCTGAGCAGCTTCCTTGTAATTCAACTTTAACTACTCCATTCTCAAACGATTTAAATTTAATATCTCCACCATCTCTTGCCACAGCTGGACGTATTTTGGTATCTAAAACTTCAATTATTTTATTAATTGTTTCGTTGCTATTATTGGCTTTATTAGGTTGCATTTTATCTTCTTTTAAAATCGGTTCGTTATTTTTCTCGAAATAGTCGTTTAATAGAGAAATGACCATCGGCTTAAGCTCATTCCAAGTAATATCTTTTGTTTTTTTTACCGATAAAAAGTTCTTTGAAAGCAAAATAAGTTCAACGCCTTTAAATTCTAAAAGCTCTTTTATAAATGAATTTGATATTTCACCTATATTTTCTTTTTGAAACTCTTCTGTGCCAACAGCTGAAATAGTTTTTTCAGATATAAATTTTAAAGAATCTGGATTAGGTGTTGGTTCAATTTGAATCATGTAAAATTTATATTATATCAATCCCACTATATCACGTATATTTTTAAGGTTTTCCTCAGCTATTATATTAGCTTTTTCACTGCCTTTTTTTAAAATATCTTTTAAATGAGATTTATTATCAAGTAATTTTTTTATTTCATTACCGACTGGTGTTATTTCTTCAATTAAAATTTCTGCTAACCTTGTTTTCAAAAAAGAGTATTCTTTTCCAGCCATCTCTGTAAGTGTTTTTTCCAATTTGATTTTTGATAAGTCCGAATAAATGGTTAATAAATTTAATGCTTCAGGTTTTTTTTCAAGAGATTTAAAATTGTCAGGAATTGGTTCTGAGTCAGATTTTGCTTTTTTAATTTTTTTGATTATTTCATCTGCGCTATCTTTTAAATTAATTCTAGAATAATCAGACTCTTCAGATTTACTCATTTTTTTAGTTCCATCTCTTAAGCTCATCACTCTTGAAATATTTTTAGATATTAATGGTTCTGGAATTGGAAAGAAATTATCACATTTAAAATCATTATTAAATTTTTGGGCAATATCTCTAGATAATTCTAAATGTTGTTTTTGATCTGCACCAACTGGCACATGCGTAGCTTTGTAAAGTAAAATATCCGCGGCCATCAAATTTGGATAAATGTATAAACCTACACTAGCTTTCTCTTTATCTGATCCAGCTTTGTCTTTAAATTGTGTCATTCTATTTAACCATCCTATTCTAGATACGCAGTTTAGAATCCACGCCAATTCAGAGTGACCTGAAACTGCAGATTGATTAAAGATTATACTTTTGTTTGGATCTATACCTGCAGCCAAGAAACTGGCTGCTATTTCAAAGACATTATTTGATAGTTCACTGGGTTTTTGAAAAACTGTAATAGCATGTAAATCTACTACACAATAAATACATTCCATTTCTTTTTGAAGAGATTCAAATTTTTTAAGTGCACCTAGATAATTGCCTAAATGTAAATTTCCTGTTGGCTGTACACCAGAAAAAACTAATTTTTTATCACTCATTCAATTTGCCTTATAATTTTTAATTTTTAATATTCCTAACAAGTAACAAGGTATCAAATAAACAATTCCTGCGAAACCTACAATTGATATTAAATAAATTATTTTGAATTTGTAAGTGTAATTTAAATAATCTGCAAAGTTATTTATGGTTACAACTAAAATAAAAGACATTATTAATGTCGAAATTAAAATTTTTATAAAATTAGGTATTAATTGAACATTTAATAATAAAGATTTTTTTTTATTTAAAAGATGTAAATAAAATAAAACACCAATCCAGGTGGCAATAGAGGTGGCAATAGGAATAATTATAAATCCGAAGCTTGAAAATAAACTTACACTTATAGAAATATTTATTGTAACCATTACTGTTGAAATATAAAAAGGAGTTTTTGTATTGTCTCGAGCAAAAAAGAAATTTGATAATATTTTGACTAATGCAAAAGCCGGCACACCATATCCAAAATATTTCAAAGCGTCCGCCGTTAATTTAACATCTTCTTTAGAAAAAGATCCATATCCAAATAAAGCATTAACTATTTCTTCTGAAGCTAAAATTAAACCAAAGCTTGCTGGTATTGATAGCAATAGAGAAAGCTCGAAAGACTTACTTTGAATACTCGATAATTTTTTTACATTATTTTCTTTGAATGCTTTTGAGAGCACAGGTAAAGAAACTGTACCTACAGCTATTCCTGCTATTGCCAGGTTTATTTGATAAATTCGGTCTGCATAATATAAATAAGAAACAGCCCCTGTTTCAAAAGAAGCAATAATTGTTCCAATTAAAATATTAATTTGAGCAACGCCTGAAGAAAAAATACTCGGAAGTAATTTTTTAAAAAAGAGTTTAACTTTGCTATCGGTTTTTAATTTTAGAGTAAAGGTTGGTTTGTAGAATTTCAAGGTAATAAAAAATAAAAAAATAAGTTGTAATATTCCAGCAAGTGTAACTCCATACGATAATTGCTTAGCAAAGTTAAGGTTTAATTTATATGAAACAATCAAACTTAAAATTAAAATTATATTCAAGATGATAGGCGCAGCAGCTACAGCAGCAAATTTGTTATTTGAATTTAAGATACCTGAAAAAAAAGATGAAAGACTTACAAATAATAAAAAAGGAAATGTAATTCTTGTTAACTCTACAGCAAGATTAAATTTTATATCGTTTTCAATAAATCCTGGTGCAATGATGTAAACTAAATAAGGTGCAAAAATTTCTACAACTGTAACTATTAGTATTAAAATTAATAGTAATGAACCTAAGATATCATCAGCAAACTTTTTTCCTTTTTTTTTATTCTCTATTCTTACAGATGTATAACTTGGGATAAATGCTGCATTGAAAGTTCCCTCTGCAAATAACCTTCTGAATGTATTAGGTAGTCTAAAGGCTACAAAAAAAGCATCAGCAAATATCGTCGTTCCTAAAAAAAATGCTATTAAAATATCTCTCAAATAACCTAAAATTCTACTTATTAAAGTAAAAAAACTAAATATAGAAGTTGAGGAAAGAAGGTTCATATATAATCTTAATTAAGCCATAAATATTTAGTGAATTATCATTTTTTATATTACATACTCATTAAACTAAATGCCAAAAAAAACAGAAATCGACCACTATACTGATAAAGAAGCTCTTGATTTCCATTTACAAGGAAAGTCAGGCAAAATTGAGATTACTTCTTCAAAGCCATTAACAACCAAAAGAGATTTGTCTTTAGCTTATTCTCCAGGTGTAGCTGCCCCAGTAAGAGAAATAGCAAGAAATCCCGACCTAGCTTACGATTATACAAGTAAAGGAAATTTGGTTGCAGTAATTAGTAATGGGTCAGCAATTTTAGGTTTAGGAAATTTGGGATCTTTGGCGTCTAAGCCAGTTATGGAGGGAAAATCAGTTTTATTTAAAAGATTTGCGGACATAGACTCTATTGATATTGAAATTGATAATAAAGATTCAGAGTCAATTATAGAGACCATAAAAAATATAAGTGGTACATTTGGAGGTATTAATCTTGAAGATATTGCTGCTCCAGATTGTTTTATCATCGAACAAAAACTAAAAGAAGTTTTAGATATTCCTGTTTTTCATGACGATCAACATGGTACGGCTATCATTACAACAGCTGCTCTAATAAATGCTTTAGATATTTCAAAAAAGAAAATTTCTGATGTGAAAATTGTTGTTAATGGAGCTGGAGCGTCTGCTCAAGCTTGTGCAAATTTATTTAAAAGTTCGGGTGTAAAAAATGAAAATATAATTATGTGTGACAGTAAAGGGGTTATTTTTAAAGGTAGAGAAAATATTGATCAGTTTAAATCTACACATGCCTCAGAAACTAAATTGAGAACTTTAAGTGAGGCGATGAAAGGAGCCGATGTTTTTTTAGGATTGTCTGCTAAAGATGTAGTGAGTAAGGAAATGGTAAAATCAATGTCTGCAAACCCTATTATATTTGCTTGCGCTAATCCAGATCCAGAAATTAAACCCGAGCTTATCCAAGAAGTTAGGAATGATGCAATTATAGCTACTGGAAGATCAGACTATCCTAATCAAGTAAATAATTTGATAGGATTCCCTTATATTTTTAGAGGTGCGCTCGATGTTAGGTCAAAAGCTATTAATGAAGAGATGAAAGTTGCTGCAGCAAAAGCTATTGCTCTTTTAGCAAGAGAAAATGTTCCAGATGAGGTAGTTTCAGCTTACGGAGGAGATCGACCAAGATACGGAAAAAATTATATAATTCCCTCAACATTTGATCCTAGGTTAATTAGTGTAATACCGGCTGCTGTAGCTGAGGCTGCCATGAAAAGTGGAGTGGCTCGTAAAAAAATTGAAGATTTTGATTTATACAAAGATCAACTTTTAAATCGTCTAGATCCTTCGATGTCATTGATGCAAGGTATCAACGCAAAAATAAGAAAAAATCCTAAAAGAGTAATCTTTGCTGAGGGAGAGGATGAAAATATGCTCAAAGCTGCAATAGAATTTGGAAAGAACAAATTAGGTAAACCTATACTTATAGGTGCTGAAAAAAGAATTAAAGAACAATTAAAAAAAATAGGCCTAGATGAAAATTATAAAATTGAAATTGTTAACTCTACAAACAAAGAAAAGAGAGAGAAATATGTGAAACATTTATATAAAAGATTGCAAAGAGAAGGGCAATTAGAGAGAGATGTTGACCGTTTAGTAAGAAATGATCGTATCGCGTGGGGTTCTTCTATGATTGCATGCAAGGATGCTGATGCGATGGTAACTGGAAATATTAGACACTATGCAGCCTCAATAGAAAAACTTAAAAAAGTAGTAGAGGCAAGAGAAGGTGAAGAAATATTTGGAATGACAATGATTGTTTCTAAAGGAAAAACAATCCTTGTGGCTGATACAAATGTAAAAGATTTTCCATCATCTGAAAGGCTAGTGAATGTTTCCAAGTCTTGTGTGCGTGTAGCTAGACTATTTGGTTTTGACCCTAAAGTAGCTTTTCTATCTCATTCCACTTTTGGAAAACCTATTTCTAAAAATACAAAGCATGTTAGAGATGCAATAGAAAAATTAAAAAAAGAAAAAGTCGATTTTGATTTTGATGGCGAAATGCAGCCAGATGTGGCTTTAAATCCAATTTATCAGGAGATTTATCCATTCTCTAAAATTGTAGGTAACGCAAATATTTTAATTATGCCAGCACTGCACAGCGCAGCTATTTCTACAAAACTTATGAAAGTATTTGGTGGTGGTAAATTAATTGGCCCTCTTTTAATTGGATTAGGTCTCCCGATTGAAGTAGCGCCTTTGCGAGCAAGCACGTCTGAAATTTTAAATCTTGCTTCTATTGCATCTTACTCTTCAGGAGTGATTGATTATTCTAATTAAAGTTTGCTGCGGCTTAATTCTGTAGCTAAGTAGATTGAAGGAAAAATTTTTTTAACATCATAAATTTTATTAGCCTCTTTTATTACCTCTTGTTTTTCTTCTTCATTCATTGCTATTCCAAAAATATAAATATTTTTATTAATTGTTTCTAGAGTGTAATTCCTCGCCTTCGTTTTTTTATTAAAAATTAGAGCTGTTCTTAGTTGACTAGTTATTAAAACATCTTTTGCTGTGCTCTTGAAGTTAGTTTGACCTTTAATTGTGATTGCATTTTTCACTGCTCTTACACCTTTAGTTTCCCAAGCCATTTTTGTAATTTTTATTTTTTCTTCAGGCTCATCAACTTTTCCAGATAAAAATATTCTTCCATCTAAAACTTCTGATTGAATTAATAAAAAATATTTTTTTTCAGTTAATGCCAATCTTGCTGTTAAATTTTTCTGCATAATAGTATCGTCAATTTGCATACCAATCGTTCGTGGATCAAAAGTAATATCAACTCCAGTACCAAATCGACCTATAGAAGTGCAAGAGGTCATTAGAAGAATTATTAAAATGCTAATAGTTTTTTTCATTTTTCACTTTTAAACATAATTTATAAATTTCTTTTTTATTAAATTTTTCTGACTCTAAAATTAAATCAACTGTATCTTTAAGGCTATACTTTTTTAAATATTTTTTAGCTTTGTTAACAATTTTTTCTACGTTCAACTCGTTTTTTTTAATATTTTTTTCTGAAACTACTACAGTTAACTCACCCTTCATTATATTATTAAATGTCTGAATATCATCAACATTATCTCTAAAAAAAGTTTCATGCATTTTGGTTAATTCTTTTGCAATTAATATTTTTCTACCAGAAAAATATTTTTTAAATTTTTTTAAAAAGAAATTTATTTTTTGTGGTGGTATAAAAAAAATTATTGTAAAAGAGTTTTGAGATAAGGGGAGTAATGCTTTGTCTATTTCGTTTTCTGTTTTAGGTAAAAACCCATAAAATAAGAATTGATCTTTAAATCCAGAAGAACTCATAGCTGTAGTTATTGAGGAGACGCCAGGTATTGGTGTAATCTTAATTTTATTCTCAATACATTGATTTACAAGTATGCGGCCAGGATCTGACAGCAAAGGAGTTCCAGCGTCAGAAATTAGGGACAAAATTTTGCCCTGATTAATATATTCTATAATGCTCATGACTTTTTTTTTTTCATTAAACTTATGATAAGAAATTAATTTCTTTTTAATTTTAAAGTGATTTAATAATTTAATTGAATGTCTTGTATCTTCACATAAGATAATGTCTGAGTTTTTTAATACATCTATGGCTCTAAAAGTAATATCATCGAGGTTTCCAATAGGAGTTGAAACAATATATAAGCTATTTAAGAGTAATTTCATTTATGAAAAATAAATTCATCTTAACATTAATTTATATAATATTTTTTTTTAATGTTAATCTTTTAAGTGAAGAAAATAATAAAGTTTTAAAAATAGGCTTACTTGCTCCATTAAGTGGATCTTACAGTGAATTGGGTAATTCGCTATTGTACTCGCTGCAACTTGCTCTTGATGAAATAAATGACAAAAATGTTTACATAATTCCAAGAGACTCGGGATTTAATGATAATGATAAACTCAAAAGTGCTATTCAAAACATTAGAGCTCAAGGTGCTAAAATAATAATTGGTCCAATTAATTATCAAGAGTTTAGTGTTGCAAAAAAATATGATGATTTAATTTTTATATCACCATCTAACGTTAATGCAGAATTTGTTGAAAATATAATTAGCATTGGTGTGAATTTAGATTCACAATTAACAACCTTAATTGATTTTATTAAAAAGAAAAAAAAAAAATAAG
>Ga0209666_1001142_pt1 | contig 20380 bp, 16 predicted proteins | sample SaaInlV_125m_DNA_FD_184679 | JGI IMG/M metagenome (GOLD analysis project Ga0209666, IMG submission 184679) | Marine microbial communities from expanding oxygen minimum zones in the Saanich Inlet - Saanich Inlet SI037_S3LV_10m_DNA (SPAdes)... | ecosystem: Environmental > Aquatic > Marine >...
TTCTCAATCATTGGGGAGCCGTTCGTCAGCGCGGGGTCATTGGCACCCCCGACGAGTCGTGGGTGGAGCAGTACCGCACGCTCGTGCAAAACAGCGTCGACCGGCCGCGCATCGCGCGTGGTGGTGTCTCGTGTCGCAAGTCTCACGTGGAATCGACCACGGGCGGCTTTCAGTCGGCGCTCAACGACGAGGGTGCGTACATTCGGCGCACGGGCTTCATGGTGGGCTGCAACACCGACTTGGACTGCTACAGCCGCTGTGGAGAACACCCCCTCAGCGGAAACGTGTATGTGTGCACGCACAATCCGGAGTTTTACAGCTACGCCGGCGAGGGCCGCAACGCCTACGAGAATCTGGTCAAGGAGGAGGCGGCGCAAAAGGCCGCCGGCAAACCGCACCGTCGCGTGTGGCGATCGAGCCATCAGGATTCACACTTTTACTTTGTCGATGAGCCCGGAGACGACATCATGGACCCCAAGGATGGTTCCATGGGCGTGTGCACCGACGTGCACATGGACTATGCCAACTCGGGGTGTCTCGATCCGGTGGGTGCCTCGGTCACGATGAGCATAGTGGGCCTTGGTATGCGCTTCCATCCTGCGTACCGAGCCATGTTTTGTGGCATCCTGATCGAGCACGGCGACTCGGACTTTTTCACAGACGTGGGCATCTCGGAGCGCTCGCTGCTGTACCCACGCACGCTGGTGCACGCGGCGCAGGTCAACGGCGTCGAGCGGCCGGCGGTCACGTGCTGGAACCCCTTGGACTGTGAGCGCAAGTGCGACTTTTTCCGCACGCACTCGCGCGACGGCGGGCTGACCGAGCCGGCCGCGTGCACGCTGTGCACGCCCACGATTCCGAGCAACATTCTGACCTGGATCCTCGATGTGCGCGACGCCGTTCAGGACGACGTGTTCACGGCGCTACGACTCGCGGCCATCTGTCTCAACCCGGTGGCATGCGTGTGCCAAGTGTTCATGATGGCACGCCGAGCCGCTCAAACCGCGTTTGGCGTCCAGCCCTAGCCACGCCCCACGTTTGACACTTTGCAGGTGAAACCCGCATGGGTAGACACGTTGCCCAACGAACTGCTCAAGTGCCGCTCGGGCGACGTGTTTGACCTGATTACCGAGCGCATTCTGGTCATGATCATTGAAGGTGCCGAGGGAATCATCAATGAGCACCTCATGTCCTTTTTGCGCAACGCCCTCGGCTGGCTCGGGGTCAAGGTCAACGACATCTGCATTCCTTACAGTGACAAGAAGTTGTGCCCTTCCGACCCCAAGGCGCTCGAGGCCATGTTTGGCTGCTCGACGGTCAATCCGGAGGCGCACAAGCGCTGCTTTTACGAACGTCAACGCGCGATTTGTATGGCCAAGGACGACTCTCGCGACCGCTACGAGGCACTCTTTGACTCGCCCACAGCGAGCGAGCTTGAGCAGCAGTTTACAGACATTGTGGGAGATTCGTACGAAAGCATTCCTCCCGCCATGCTACAGGCTTTCAAGGACGCTGGCACGACGGAGACGGGCTTCAACCGAGCGGCGGCGACGCTGTGCGACAACTCGCTGAAGAATTCCATGTCCCTTGACGAGATTATATTGTCTTGCGTGTTCAACAACATCGAAACCTTCTGTCCAGGCGCCAAGGACGATGACGATCTCGACACCTATCTGCGAGAAGTGCAATGGAAACTTCCAAACGTGCGCTGGGATTACACTGCATCCCCACCGCCTCCGCCTCCCAGCAACTTTGGCAGCTTCCACGACCTCGTGGCGGCCGATCCGGATGGCATGGAGGAGGTTCGAGAAAGGATTCTAGAGTTCTGGCCCTCGCTGACGTACGTGGCCTCGCAGACCTATGGTAACTCAAACCCACTCAAACATTAACCCTTCCCTATAACACCGTATTTTCCTTCGGGTTCCCAATCGGCGTGCGCAGGTTCGAATGTGGGTCGCGAGGACAGCCCTCAAGGAATTGGCTACGGACCCGTCTAGAACGCCCACTGCCACTCGAACCTTCACGTCATGCACACCCATCTTGGCGCTGGCATTGTCCACTGACACGCTCTCCTCTTGTTTGTGCAGTCACGTCTCGCGCTACACCATGTCCACGGCCTACCTGGCCACGGCGCACTTTCGCGACCAAGACTCACTTTCGGCAAGATTGACACAAGCGCGCTTCACGGGCATGTTCCGCTTCTCTTGCAAGGCATTTAAGAACTGGATGAGCATCCCGGACCGCGCCGCCGCGGGCACGCAGGCCGCCGAAGGATCAGAACGGCCCGAGGACTACGCAGCGTGCGCAAAACCTCCCTCGAATAACATAGCAAAACACTACACATCTGCTCTCACACTCGCCGCAAGAAGCTAAAATGCGTTGGCGCGTGTACAGGGATTGGGACCGCAATTACTTAGTCATGGCGGCGGCGCTCTACAGCGAGTCGCTCTTTCTGGAAACGGGGCACAAGGTCGATGCCAACGTCTTTGACTTCTGGGACGAAAACTGTGTGGTAATATCATATCGCAATCGAACAACCACACTCGAACCAACTGCCCATGCGCATACAATGATGGGACAACGATCTTTGGGTCCATGACCTCAAGCACCGTAGCGCACCCGTGGCAGGCGCCCAACCTCGAGCGCAGCGCGTTGCCCACGGCCACGTGGCGGCGCGATCGTCAAGTCTACGGCGTCAAGGATGCGCTCCAAAACGAGGTGCCGCTGACCGACTACGGTCCGCTGCGTGCCTACGGCTCGCTTCGCCAGCTGCGCGACACGGTGCATTCTGGCATCGGCAAGAAGAACTTTCCGGAGGACTATACCAATCACCACCCCGATCTGTGCAAGGGCGAGGCCTGTGGCCACTTTACCGCCGATCTCGAGGCCAAGGAACACCGCAGCGCGCTGGCGCTCTTCCGAGACCGCATCTGCAATCCCACGTACAAGTATGGCCTGGAGGACGCGATAGGCGACCCACCCTACGTCACCGCACGCGACAAGATCACCGATGCCTCGAATCGCAGACAGAAGAGATACGACATGTTCGTTCCCAACCCGGTTCTTGGACCCGTGGACACCAAGACGCGCTACCACAAGGGCTGTGGGCTGGGCGTCGACTCCAACGGGTGCGACAAGATTCGGAGTCCCAATTACGAAGAATCTTCTCTGTGGCAATGGGTCTACGTCACGAGCAGCCACGATCCCAGCGTCAACCCGGGCTGGCACCGGCTACTGCACTTGCCAATCTTCCCTGACCGTGCCTGCGACGCCAACGCAAAGCAAATCTGCAACAGTCACGCCAACGACATGAACCGCAACGAAAACTACGACCTCGACGCAGCCGTCGCTGCCGAGTTCAAAAAAGAGATGCAGGACGCCGAGGGAAACCTGGGCATGGCACTGCTGTCGGTGGGCATGTTTGCGGCGACAATGGCGGCGCCTGGAGCTGGACGGATCGCTGTCAAGATTGGCAAGGCGGCCGCCAAGTCCGCAATCAAGAGCCAGGTTGGCAACACCATCATCGACGCCGTGCAGGGCTCTCCCGTTATAAACGGGGATGAACTAGATAAACACAAGTATTTTGCAGCGGCGCGGGTGCGACGCAATCTGGCCGATGCGCCTGGTCAGCGCCGACTCACCTACATTGGCGACGACGGCGTCTTCAACCTCGACGAGATGCTGCGAGCGGGCGGACCCAACGGCGTGCTCGGTCCCGACAGTGGGCTCACCTGGGGCCTCACGCGCACCGAAGCAGCGATCAAGTTACAGCTCATTCGACAGCGCATACGCCCCGGCTTTTACACGACGATGATACGCGGCACCCAATTCGAGACGACACCAACGTCCTTTCACACGGGCAAAGAAGCGCTCCTTTCAAAGCGCTGCTCGACGTTTCTGAAAAGCAAGCTTCCCGCCAATGACGACGTCATGGCCTACTTGCGCAGCTGCGAGGCCACGGCCAACCCCGTCAAGCCGTACGCGTCGTGGACCCGGTACACGTGCTCGGCCTCCGCGCTCGAGCTCGACGACATCCGATCGGTCACACTTGGAAACGAGTACCTCGACCGCCTCAGCCCATTGTCGCCGCCGCCGCCGCCGCCGCCCTCGCCCGAGCCGCCGCCTCCGCCCTCGCCTCCAAGCCCGCCGCCGCCTCCCTCGCCGCCCGTGGCCATCTCGATCGACGAGGGCAAGGCGCTAGCTTTTTCCATGGAGCGCCAATTTTGCGAGAGCGTGTATTTACAGAGCGCAGAGGCGCGGTGCACTCTGCTCGCAACGCAAATGTTCCAGCGCTTTGTGCTGGGCGACGGCTTCTCGCCCCCAAGTCCAACGCCCTTGATGCCCTACGACCTCCAGCCGCCGCCCCCGCCACCGCCCTCCCCGCCACGGCCCTCGTTGCCCAAGAACGAATCGGACCGCATCGTCTACTACGAGCCCGAGCGCGTCAAGCTCTCGACCTACTTCATCGGAGGCTACGAGACCGACCCGGCGACGGCTTCTGAGGCTGTCGGCAAGGACATGCCGCTCACCAACCTCAAGAATGCCACGCGCGACGCCTTCTTTAATGCGATCACCGCCGCAAACCTGCCGCCCGAGCAATGGGCCGACTGCTCGGAGCGCATGCGAACCAACGGCGCCGTGCTGCCCTGCCGCACGGGCGACGTGCCCGAGCGCTGCATCGACGGCGCCGACCGGCACTGCGGCACCGAGCAGGAGAACACCGAGGCGCCGTGGCTCGAGATTGACATGATAGACGCCTTTGAGCAGCTGGCCGAGGACGCCAACCAGCCGCTGCGCGACTACTACTTCTGGGGCCTCGAACTCCAACTGCCCGACGACGAGGAGTCCGGCAAGCTCTTTTGGGAGAGCGCGCAGACGAGCGACGACGTGTCGTGGGCCTACACGGTCACCGTCTACGACGAGACGCACAACCCGCTGTCGACGCAGTGCAAGCCGTTTTACGAGCAGGTCGTCGACCACTGGACCGCGGGTCTGGATCGCTTCCAGTACGTCTGCCTCGGCGCCAGCGCCGAGCTCGCCACGTATGCGCTCATGCGCAGCGTGCGCTACGTGCGGATCACGCTGCGGGGTGCCTACCGCATGCTCTGGATCGATCGGCTCAAAGTCGTGTGGCGCACGCTGCGCGAGCTGCCGCCGTCGCCGCCGCCTTTGCCCTCAACGCCGCCGCCGCCGCCACTTCCGATGGCGCCGCCCGACGCGCCGTCGCCGCCCGCGGCGCACACGTGCACCAAGTACGAACAGCTGCGCCTCGACGCGTCACTGCTCACCGACGGCCTGCTGCTCGTCTACCAGGAGCCGTGCGGGCTCACCTTTGAGCAGTGTTGCGCGCTCGCGTACGAGCACGACCGCACGCACGTCTTCCAGCTGTCGGCTGGCGGCTGCTGCACGCTGCTCGACGTGCCGAATGCGGCCGACCGCGTGGCCATGCGGCCCGGGGGCACCAAGGTGCCCTCGCTGCCGTTTGAGTTTGGCGCCGCCGCCACGGGCGTGCGCGACGAGGACTTGAATTAGAATCGGGCGGTGCTCTTTTGAATAGAATCGGTGAGTCACCACACAAACACGACTCTCGGTGAGTGAGCACGGCGCCAGGGGCGCGGAAGCCCGAGACTCGCGCTCTAGCTAACACCCCCGTGTGACCAACCTAGCATGGTGTAATAGTGCTCGTGTTTCTAAGAGTTGCACAAAGTCTTTGAAAGTGGGACAAAACCTTTGAACTTTTTCTAACTCGAAGTGCCCGGGTTTTTGGGCCAGGGCAAAAGCAAAGGGAACGTCTCACTTTTAGAATTTTTCTGAAGGGGTGTTAGAAGCCGGAACGTAAAGTTAGAAAAAAAATCTAGAAGTTGGTTGGTTCTTCTACCACCCCTGCAGAAAAATTCTAAAAGTGAGACGTTCCCTTTGCTCTTGCCCTGGCCCAAAAACCCGGGCACTTCGAGTTAGAAAAAGTTCAAAGGTTTTGCCTCACTTTTAGAAAAAGACTAGAAGTGTGCTCGGGTTTTGCGTCGGGCGGAGGCACTCACAATGCCAAGGTTAGGGTGGGTTGGGTGGGTAAGTGCTCGGGTTTCTAAGAGTGGGGCAAAACCTTTGAACTTTTTCTAACTCGAAGTGCCCGGGTTTTTGGGCCAGGGCAAGAGCAAAGGGAACGTCTCACTTTTAGAATTTTTCTGCAGGGGTGGTAGAAGAACCAACCAACTTCTAGAAACCCGAGCACATTCTTGACACCTGCATCGCGTTCACGACGCGTTCACGATCCGCAACCGACGCAAAACTCAAGCACGCTCGGATAATGCAACCCACTGCGGCTTCCTGGTAAGGGTCGCGCGGTCATGTCGCTCCCGCCGCTCATTCACCTGTCGACGGCCCGGCTAGCCTCGCTCTCTCTGGATGACCCGGCTGATCCCATAGGCGTAGCCGTCAAGCGTGATCGCGCCGGTAATGAGCTCGACGCTCAAGGCTCTGTGAGCATCGATGAGACCATTGATCGGTTTGTCTACGAGTTTGGACAGGCGCTGAAAACCGTCAAGGCCGTGGCAGAGGCTACCGAAAAGACCATCGACGCAGAGCGTATCGAGGCGGCGGTCAAGGCGATTGTCGACGAGCGCAACGCCCTTCGCCAGGAGCACATGGCACTATACGAGTCCAATGATGTACGCGATGTTCTCGAACGGTTTGCAGTTTCTTCTAGTGGCGGACACAAGGCTGTCCTTGCAAACTATGAGCTTCTTCGCAAGATGGGCCGACAGCACAAGAACAAGGAGATTGTCTTGTCCAAGGAGGAGCGCGAATCGATGGCAAAGAGGTTCAAGGCATTCAAGGCATTTATAGAGTCTGGTCGATATGCGCGGGCCAAGGAAATTGAGGAGCGACTTGAAAATGTCTTGGCGGAGGATAAGATGCCGCTGCACGCCAAGGCGGCCCTCGGCATCCTTTCGGCACAAAAGCCCGATGGGCGGCTCGCTCCTCGGGACATTCAGGACACGTGGATGGTCGCCTGCGAGCTCTTTGACGCGGGGGCTGAGACGAGTGACGTGGTGGAAGCCTCCAACTTTGCAGTTTGGATCCTGAACAATCCCAAGGACTGCGGCGGCCAGGTGCGTGGCTACCGATGGCTGCAAGATCTTCGGTTCCAGCGAACCCTCCTGAACCTTGGGAGAGATGCGTCCAAGGCAAAGCTGTCTCACGAGGACAAGCTACTGTCCCTGCGCTGGAACCTCAACTGCTACGAACTCGTCGATCCGTCCAAGGAGGCACCGCTTGCACACCCCTATGACGTGGACGTGGACGTTCGCACCACCAGCTTTTTGCTGGCGGTGGAAACGGCAGCGCGGCGTACGCGTCGGTGGATGGGCGGCAAATCGCTTGCGACCAAGCCCCTCGCGAACGATCCCGAGGTCGGGCTCTTGGGATGGGACGTGATGCCCAACCTATCTGCTTCACACAACCGCTGGATTTACGAGCGCGTGGAGGCTATTGCAAAGATGGGTGGTGAATCACCAATCGAAGACATGGGTGCCAAATTCGCACGCCGCACTGCCCGTCGCTTGCTCATGGGAAAACACACGCGCAAGCTTGCTCGCATCGGTATTGGACTCGGCGACACGCCCGGAACGGGAGGCACCGACTCTGTGAACGAAAAGATCGAATTTGGCCTTGACGGTGCCAAGCACCCCGACGTGGACAAGATCCTAAAGTTCTTGACAACCTCCGATGCCGAGTCCGTGTACTCGGTGTATGGCACCGATCCACTACGGGTGCTCTACCCCATGGTCATTCGCCTGAGCCCGAGCAACGACAACATCACACTGGAAGACAAGCACCGCTTAATGTCCTTTCGCGACGACTTTACCAAGCACGTGGCACTCGTCACTTGGGGACAGCGCACACGCGTACTCTTCAAGCTCCGTGTCGACGGAAACACCGACTTTCGACTCGTCGACCCTCTTGGTCAAAAGGGGTCCATTCCCAAACTGTTGCGGGAGAAGGAGTTTGGATTCTACCCCGGAACTGGGCAATGGATGAATCGTGCGCCCGAAGACGCCTCAAACGGGCCGTGTGTGCTCTCGGCAATCATGCGTGCCATGGTCATTTCATACGCGGCCTCCCAGCCCAATTCCATCAAGGAGGACGTCTACCGAGCGGCCGAGGAGTCGCCTTCCGAGGGCGTGGCGCCGCTCTGTGCCATAGTGACGGCACTCGCGCACGCCACATTTGCCGACGACAAGTATTTGCGAAGCGAGGTCTTCTCCAACTCGTTGCCAACCATGAAGCAGGTGCACGACGCGATTGAAAACTCCATCACCGAGGACATGCTCTTTGGAGATTCGGAGGAGGAAGAGATGGCCACTGGTCACCACTACATTCTCAACTGTCGGCTGGCACTCTTGTCCTAGATGCAAGCCGTGTTTTGAAGCGTACCCGAGTTTAAACACACGTACACACACACGTACACACACACGTACACACACACACATACACGCGCGGGTTCCAATACACAAGCGCACAATTCTAAAATACTAGCTCATGGCGCAGCCGCCGCATCCCCCTCTGCCGACTTCTTCTTGGGCTTCTTGGTCTCCTCCTTGATCGTCACGTTGATGACCGGCGGCACAAAGCCAGTGGCGTTGCTCACTCGGCTGTTGACAGTGTCTGCGCCCGCCTGCGTGGACCGAACCGACACCCGCGAAAACTTGCTCACCTTTTCGCCGGGAGCCCCAGGCTTCGACTTGGTGAAGCTATCCTTGAGCGCCACCGAGTGTCCAAACAGCGTCTGGCAGTAGGAGATGACCGCATGCTCGTAGAGACCCGCCGCCGAACGGGTCACGCTTGGCTGCATGGGATACTTGGACGTCTCCGCAACGGTGTCGCAGCGCAGCATGCGTGCTTCGCGCTCAATCAGTGCCGATGCGTTGGCGGCCGCACCCGAGGCCATGGCCTTGATGGTGTGCGTCGAGAGTGCCCGATTGTTGCGATACTTTGGGCTCATCCTGCCATTGGACATGCGGTACGGCTTCTTGGTCGCCTTTTTCAAAAAAAGTGGGCAGGACGCTGCCGTGGACCACATCTTCGAAACGGACTGGCGGGTTTGGTAGCTGGCGTTCAGCGTATTGTCCATGGACCTCTTAAGCGCAGGCGAGCCCTTTTTGGCCTTGGGAAACGGCATGGCGACAGGGCACTTTGAGTCTTCGCTGGAGGTGTGTTCGAGTTGCACATTGCCAGCGCCGCAATCGCGGAGTTAGCGCGGAGCGTGGGCTTGCTCCACCAACCACCCCAAAGTGTGTGCCACGTCTGCGATGAGTCGCGCTTGCGCGTGATCCGCGGTTTCGAGTGCGTCTCGCCAGCCTGTGCTGAGCCCGCTCAACACTTCGGGGTCGTCGCGATCTGCACCCGCCACGGCCGCCGCCTGCCACTGAGCGCGTGCAATCGCAAAGCGTCGCGCCGCCTCGGGCATTGGAGGCACGCCTCGCTGCGTGCTTGCGAGTGTGAGTGGCGCCTCCCCCATGGCGGTGGTTGGCAAGGTAACCGTAAATCCGTCACCTTCCCCTATCGAAATCATTGCGCTTGGTGCAATTGCAACAACGACGAGCACGAACAAAAGTAGGAGCATACACGTGCAAACTCGTGTTGGGCCACGGGTATTCGTAGAAGGCAGCCTCGGAAGCGTGTAAACGTCAACGGAAGTGGACATTGTAAGCAGACTGTCCGTGCAACGTTGTCGTGTACCCATGTTCACGCTTAGCTAGCGCAGATTTGGCGCCACGCGCATGCCTCTCTAGTAGTAGCGAGGTGGGCACTGTAGCGGCTATCCCCGACATGGAACGGTTGCGTCTTGACGCGTCAATTCCCTTTTCGGCCGAAAATCTACACGCCTTGCGCGGGTTTGTTCGCAATCCGTTATCGACACGGGTCGTGGTGTCGCCCGAGGAAGACCGGGGCGGTGCCGGCAACGAAACCTTTGCACAAGCGACGACGCTGCTTGACACGCGAAGAAAATCGGATCGTCGATACGACGACGAAGACAGCTCCTGTGTGGAACGGTCATCGCGCATCGGATTTATTGTTATGGGCCTCGTCTTCGTCACATTCGTGGGAGTTGTTATCACCATGATGGGCTTACTGTATACGCGCGTCAACCACGTACTCGATCGCATCGACGGCGAGCAGATGAATGAGCTCGTGGGCCACGCCGTTGCGAGCGTCAAGAATACCGAGACGGCCACGGCCAACCTGGCCAAGGCTTCAGGTGTGGCGCACGCGCTGGCGCTGCAGGTGCAACCGAGCGTGCAGCACGCTTTGAATTCGACAAACGACATGATAGACCAGGCGCGCAGCTTTGCGGTGCACCCGCAGTGGACCATTAGTGGCGGGTGAGCTTTATTATAATTAGGTAGGAACGCGCTATCCCAGTGAGAGGCTGGTCCGTTTGTGAGAGCGAGTTGCGCAAATGGTATCCGTAGACGAGGCAAACCTTTTGCTCTTCTTGAGCGCGGCACATTATCCTCTGTCAAAGTCTAGTGCGTCTTCGCCACCGCCATCGCCACCATCGCCACCAAAAACACAAATTCCGCCTCCACCAATGCCGCGATTCATAAACGAGCACAAAAGTGCTCGTGCAAAACGATGTGGCCAGTGTCGCGAGTGTGTGCGAGGTGATTGTGGCGAGTGTTCAAATTGTCGGGACAAGCGCAAGTTTGGAGGCATGGGTAGACGGAAACAAGCTTGTACGCGTCAGCGATGTTCGCACCCAACACTCTTCCTGGTATCAGTAGCGCGACGCAAATCCTAACTCTTGCGGAGTGTGCAATTCGGGAGCCAGTGCCTTCCACTGCAGTGCCGCATGGAGGATCTGGCGCAAACGGTCATGGATCAGCTGCGCGTCAACGATGGTGCAAGTCCCTTTGTGGCCCTCGCCACGTGGAAAAACTACCGGACCGATCAGTGGTACCACGTGGTGATCGTCCCCGTCACGAACAATGGCACGATGAGCTACAACGTGGAGACGCTACAGTGGACCGTCTACCGGTCCGTGGACCAGCACCAATTCGACCAGGATTGGAAGCCCGAGAAGCTCTGCAACTTTGCCACCGTCGAGCAGGCGGCGCAGTTTCTTATGAGCACTGCCAAGAGCCGCCATCACGCCAACAAAAACACTGATCTGCCATACGTGCCATTTTCCATCGGTACCTTGACCCTCGAGCTCATCAACAAGCCGCCCATGGAACTCGAGAACGTGGAAGGCATCACGCACATGATCGAGATTCTGGCGCACATGCGCCCGCCGGTGGAGGTGTAGAGCGCCGGTTTCCGCGCTAGTACTGTGTGTGCTTGCGGAGTGTGAGTGTTTGGTAAAGGTGTGCCTGCGCAAGTCGCCGGTTTACAAGAGAGCATGACCGAACCCGACAGCCCTATGACGGTCGTTTCCGTTTCCCCCGGACCCGGACACGGTCCCCAGTGGCGTGAGAGTGTCGAGACCGATTTGGCAAAGGTGTGCGCGATACTCGCAAAGGCACACGAAGACGAAGCCGAGGCCACCATGGCCGTCTTCCTTGCCGGAATCGAATACGACGCGAGTGTGTCGGCTGCTTCCAATGTGAGCAAGATGCTCAAGGAGGCACACCAGGGTGCGATGAAGAATGCCAATGACAGCGAGCATCACATCAAGGACTTGCTCGAGGGCGACGTTCAGTTGGGACCCATCTATACCAAAACGATGCAGGACTACGCGACGAAACTCAAGGAGCGTTCTGCGACGCTTTACACGTGCTACACGCGCACGCTCGCCACACGCCACCTGGTATCCATGCGTGCGCGAAAGTTGTCGGCGTGCAAGAAGCACCTGGTCACCATGGTTGAAGATCGCAGCACTGCCGAGTCCGAGGTGGAGCGCGTCTCTGGAATCTATGCCGCTGGCCTCAAGCACTCGGACGATCTCCTCGAGGAGCAGTTGGCCTTTGTGCGCGACAGTGGCGTCGGCAAGAATATCAAGCACACGAACACCGAGCTGGGATTTTTAAAGGACTTTGAAGAGCACTGCAAGCTCTTTTCGGTGCGCAACAACGAGTGCGTTTCGTTGCCGGCTACTTCGTCCGACCCAGTCGAGCTAAACTGACTCGGCATGGTCGACCAGAGGCCATGCCAAAGCGCATCGGGTTATAAATGTGCTCGGGTATTTCGTCGGGCGGTAGCGTTCACTGCGCAGGGAACGCACTGCACGTATGGCTCAAAAGAGCTCGTGTTTCTAAAGGTTGGTTGGTTCTTCTAGCACCCCTCTTGAAAAATTCTAAAGGTGGGACGTTCTCTTTACTTTTTCCGCGAGTCAAAAACCCGGGCACTTCGAGTTAGAAAAAGTCTAAAGCTTTTGCCCCACTTTTAAAGACTTTGTCCCACTCTTAGAAACCCGAGCACTTTTTCATCTTAAAAGTCTTGCGGGGTGTGCGTCCCTTTGCGGCGCATGTGTGGCCACCTCTATGCCAACCCCTACCAAGGAGGAGCTCTTAAGCACCTACTATGCCAAGCACTATCCTGCACGAGCCATCGAGCGCTTGTTGACATTCAATGGCGACCCTCTGATCCAGCGCGAGATCACGCTCGACGGGAACTATTACAAGCGCTACAATACGGCCAAGGACGACGCCGACTTTCGTCGGCTCATGAACACCATGCCCGGTCTCAAGGCGGTGCACGCCGGTCCCGTCTGGTACAAGCAAGTGCGAAAACCCAAGCCGGTCGACCAATCGACGGGCGAGGTGCCCGACCCAGACCCACCACGTCCGTATCGAAACGAGCTCCGCTTCGACATTGATCTAAACGACTACGATTGGTTGGACCTGCACGATGGACCGTTCGATCCACAGAACCCAAACGAGAAACGAGAGCTCAACCTGGACGCGTGCGACGACGCGTGGCCCGTGGCCGGCATTGCGGTGCTGACGCTGTGGAGCCTATTGATGAACCAGTTTGGCTTTGCGCACTTTTTCTGCTGTTACAGTGGACGTCGAGGCGTACATTTCTGGGTGCTCGACGAACGTGCCATGGCACTCGACAATGAGGCACGAGCGGCCATTGCCGAGTTTGTCGACTTTAGGGCGTCCAAGTGCAATCTGCGTGCCTCAAGTTCCCATCGGAAGTTTGTAAACTCGCTGGGCTTTATGAACACTGTGCGGTACCGTTTTGAAGAGTACATTGTCGTGCGGATGGGCGTTCTCGACAGCGCCGCGGGACGAGAAGAGTTTTTAAAGCGCCTGGACCTCGTACAATACGAGAGCATGCACAATCTAGCCGAGGAGGTCGAGCGCAAGGACTCGGGAATGCAGGCGTGGTCCTACATCAAGGAAAAGATCAAGGACCAGGCCACCCGGCATCCCAAAACCTGTGGCTGGTTTGTCGATAGATTAGACGAGGTCGTATTGGCATATGTTTGGCCGCGCATCGACATCAATGTCACCAAAGGTCTCAACCACCTCATCAAGGCACCCTTTGTGGCCCACCCCAAGACGATGCGCATTGCCGTGCCACTTCAAGTTCGAACCGTTTTGGACGTTTTCAACCCACGCCAGTGTCCAACCTTGACCACGACGGATGTGCCAAACGGACTTTACGAATACGGCGGAGATGCCGACGGCAAGGGAATAAATGCGCAGATCTGGCACACACTCCCCAAGCCGGACGCACAGGGCTATGAGCCCGACCGGCGATCGGAAGACCCAAATGCCAATGGGAACGCGACTCCGATGGACGTGGACATGGAAGAACTGGTCCCTCCCCCGAAACCGCGCGGAAATGCCAAAGTTTATTGCACGCAAGGACCGCGCATGGACGTGTACGGGAATACCATTGGCTAGGGTGGTCGTGTTACGCGTGTTGCGTGTGTCGGGTTTTGGTGTGTGTGTTTGAGAGGAAAAAAACGGCGCGCTCAATGTACACGTCTCGTGCGTGCTCGCGCAACATCTTCCCTTGCGGAGAGTGCGGCAGAGTTCGGCAAGAATGCAACTGCGTGGCCATTCCAGCATCCGGCAGACCGCGCAGTGCATCACTGATACATGTCATCGGACGAACACAAGCCGTGCCAAGCATTGCTCATACACCCGGTTACGCAAGAGGTCTACAGGGTACCAAAATCGTCCATAGAATACGACAATAATCATCCAGTCGAAATCACATTCGATGCGTTTGAGGACATGGCCGGCAACGGCTGCATGTCGGCGGAACGCTTTTTGAATGCAGACAAGGGACAACACAGCGGCTACGTTGTGACGCAAGTCATGGCAGTGCGCCTTGCGAGTCCAGAGGGTTCCATTGGTGGCAAGCCAATGTACTGCTGGGCCTCGCGCATGTGCACCGTCGCACCCGTGGGTGGCAATGATGGTCCCGACTTGGAAATGGGCCGCGAGTTCTTGTGGCTGTGGCCTCCCGGAAAGGCGTGGAATGCGTGGATTACGCGCAAGGAGCACCAGCGTCAATATCCCGACGAAGGCGCCTATGGCATCGACTCGTGCGAGCCATCGGTGCGGTACACCAGCAAGAACCCTGGGCTCATGCTCGGCCCCGACGATGTTGTGGGATGTACGCACGTGCCATCTGAAGAGTTGGGCGTCATACAGCGACTCTTTGTTTCCTGCATCAAGCCTCAACAAACACTGTTTGCGCGTCGGCCGACGAGTTCGGATTGGAGCGATCGCCTTGAACGCATGACGGACGAAAACCAATCCAACTTTTGCGACACGATGGAAAATATGCCATCGGTGCGGTTGCTCATCAAAACGAACAAGTACCGACAGCAACTCCAAACGCATCTGGAAACGTCACTTTCCTACCGAAAGACGCAGCCAGAAACGTCGCTCCCTTACCAATGCGATCGTGAGGGCCAGAGAGCCGCGAATCAAGTCAACGTGTTGTCCCAAAAGCCGTACACGTTTTCTAAACGGCACAAGCGCACCCTCGCCAGTACCATGGCTCGTATCGACCATGGTCAAATGCACATGGAACAACTCCGACAAGACAGTGCTGCCCTCTACGAGCCGGTACACGATTCGCACAAGCGCCGTCGCATTCGTTTGCTCGAAATTGCCAAAGTGCGCCAACGGGCCCTTGCAGCGAGTCTCGAAACGCCAATGCAAACCAATGACACAGACGAGGAGGCGCTCAAACTCGAGCATCGCATGATGTTACTGCAAAGCATCGTCATGTGCAAGGAGAGCGAGGATGAGGCACGAAAGCGTCGGTGGTCCATGCTTCCCGACGATCTTTTGGTCAACATTCTTTGCACGCGTCTTGGCCAAGACCTCAATGGCACCACAAACCAGGTGGCAGCCTCGATTTGCGCAATGCGTCTCGTGTCCAAGGGCGCACTCGCCATTACGGAGCGCTTTCTGGGAGCACAACTGGACAACATCGTGACCGCGTTTCACCACCAAGTGGTATCGCCCAATGGATCTGTGCGATGGGTTGGCCGACCCATTCAGTCACAGCTATCGTCCATTGGCGTGCTGGGTGCGCAAATGCGCCGCTTGGGCATCGGTGCCGGAGATGTGATTCGACTCACGGCGCTCTCGCTTTGCACGGTTCCACACATGGATCTGGACAAGACGGGACTCGTTCCATCGTCGCTGCCGCGATGCCCCAAACGCGCACCCGATTGGCGAGCCTACCTTCGCATGCGCCTCGCACGCGAGGCACTCTTGGGTGGCCGCTCACGTGTAAAAACCCCGCGCAACGCGCCAAGCACGACGTTTTTGCGTCTTTACGAAACCCTTCGCGAGGGCAACCCGATGGTCAACGGCCAGCGATACGCGTCCGCTTCCTCGGGTCGCGCAAATCTTCCCAATCCGGCATTCGACAAGATGCTCTGCCACGAGCACGGCGACGAGGCCGCAGACCATCTACCAATGATGTCTGCGGGCTTGTGACCAGGCGCCAAACTACACCCGCCCACAAGATGTGTATGTTGTTGTCACAAGGTGAGCGCGTATGCGTCGTTTTAAAAAAAATCGTAAATCGGTATTACTACACGCATCAATCTCTCCGAAACATGCCCCCCGACCCATCGTCTTCTACATGCGTGTCCACTGTCGCGACTCCCGCCGCCTGTACTCCTGCCGCTCCGCCCCGATTGACCTGAGACCAACGCAACAGCGCACGAGCCAGATTTTTTTGCGTGAGCCGCTCGGTGGTGGGATCGCCGTCCACTGTCGCATCCACAGTCTTGGAGGTCAGCAGTTCGATGCCACACTGGCACTCCTCGTGGCTGAGTGCCACGACGGCATCATCGCTGCCTCGGAGCAGGATGACGGCGCTCTTGGAAGCGCGCTCCAGCTCAACGGTGGCCTTGACCGTCGCATCCTCGGTCATGTATTGCTTGTACGAGCGCATGCGGGATTCCCGTGCCAGCTCCAAGTAGAGCGTGCTCGGGCCGTACCAGGCGCTTGGACGCGACAATCCTAGCTCGGGAAGCGCGCGACGCAGGCATCGCGCCGTGAGCGAGGCGCAGTGTGCCGGCGACCCCACGGTGTCGTCGAGCATCCACGCCAGGCTGCGTCCCGGAGGAACTGAAAACGGATAGTTGAAGAGCCGATGAACGGGCCCATAGGAGGTGCCAGCGTGCTTGGAGCACTCGACACGCAAGCGACGCACGGTGTCTTGCCCCACGATGGGGATGGCACGCCAACTCTTACTATTGCCCTGCGGATCGAGGTAAAACTTTTTGCCACCGCCAAAGGTGCTTCCCCAGTGCGCCTGCTTTCCCAGGTAGAGCGCAAAGTGCATCTCGTGATCCCCCGCGCTCTCGGGTGGCATCAAGAGTTCGGTATGCGTCATCGCGGGTGCCGGTTGAGCACTTTGAACCATCGAGTCGAGCGCCGTCTCCCACCACGTCCACTTGGGATTTGGTTGGTCTCCCTCGAGCGACAGCACATACGCCGTTTGCTGTACGGCGTGCAAATCGGAGGGCGTCAAGGCCGAAGTAGCTCGATGCACATGTGCACTTGTGGACGATTCCGGCTGTCTCAGCGTGTCCATCTGGTAGTTTTCGGACAGAATCCGTGCCCACTGCGCCTCATTGAGTCGCATCTTTTGCATGGCAAGCGTGTCTTCGGTGGCTGTGCTGCTTGTGGCGACCGAAGGATTGTATTCTTCGACGATGCCGTCGTCGTCCGTGGCGTGTTCGTCTGGCATCGAAGCACGCATGCGACAATGGACACGCGATGCGTTTGCGCTGTGGCTCTCTACTGATACTGTGCTTGGTGTACCACTAAATGGCTAGACGCTACTGGGGTGCCGCGGCGCGAATGCGAATGGTGTGGATTTAGCGAGAGGTCATCAACCGTTTGTCTTGTTGAATTTTGTGATGCGATACACGTGGACACGAGCGGCACATTCAAACACAATCAAACACAATCAACCACACTCGTCATTTTCGTATAGCGCACACGACTGCGTGAGCTGTTTACGCGCGACCACGCGTCTTCTTGGCCTGGGGCGGTGCCGCAGCGGCATTGTCGCCGTCCTTCTTGGCCTTGATCTTGGCGGCACGCTCGGTCCGCTTGTCCGCCTGCCTCTTGTTCACCTGCTTGGCAAACGCCTCCTGCTTGGGAATCCACGCCGCCTCGGCCTTCATCTGCGCATCGTCGTCGGGACCAAAGGCCAGAGCGGGAGTCTGCTTGCCCTCGGCGCCGACAATTGTGGTCTGAGCGTGGCGAACGAGGCCCATGGGCGCCACAAAGGAAAAGTCGAGCACGGGCTGCAAGGGACGCAGCACGGACATCATAATGTTGGCCGACACGCGCGTCTTGCCCGCGTCAAAAGAACGCTGCACGGCCTCGTCCATCACCCGACGCGCAAACACTTCGGCATTGCCCCGAATGACCGCAGCCGCCTTGGGAGGCAGCGACTCGGTCGAGAGCTTCATGCGGCGCTTGTATTCGTCCATGTCACCGCCATAGGTGACCGCATTGGGCAGGCGTGGCGTCCAGCGGCACGCTCGCACCGTCTCGGAAATGGACAGCAGGTTGGCCGTCACATCGCGCGAGGCGTCGGCACTCGGCAGCGTGGCCGAGTAGCCAGCGCGGTTGGCCATGTAGCGGTAGCCCTTGCGTCGTGCCACGGCACGGGAACGCTTCTTGCGATTCTTCTTCCTCTCCTCGGCGTTGCCATTGTCCTCCTCCTCGTCGTCGTCGTCATTGTCCTCTGCCGGCGCGGGAGGGTCCTCCGCCTCGGGCTGCACCTCCGGGTCTGGCTGCTCCTCCTCTTCCTGCTGCTTGCGGTTTCGCTTGGGCGCCATGGATGCGGTTGCGGTTGCGGTTGCGCGATCGCGAATGCTTGGTCATCTACCACACACTCCGCGATCGCGGGCTTAGCGGCGCACTCGCGCAGCAGTGCGCGTGCGTCACCAATTTGGGGGGTGGCTGGTGCCGGGTTTGCGGACGCACATGCGTGACCACTTGTGCGTGCGCGAGCCCCATAAGCCGATTCGCGTGTCGTCTTTGGCAGGCAAGAACGCGTTGCAACCCGTGTGTCGTGCGAGTCGTGCGAGTCGTGTGTTTGTGTGTGTGTGTGTGTGTGCGGATCTGCGCGCACACGCACGTAGCCACGCATGCACAGCACGAGCCCAGACGTGCGTCGTTCCATTGGGGACATTAAACTCCTAAACCAGCAGCGCTGGGCACGCCACGTGGCCGCGCAGCGGCAGCAGGAGACGTCCAAGGTGGCCAATACGGCCGCGCGGCTTCCTGGCATCACCGCCTCCCCGTGGGGCTTCAACAAGCACACCAACAATGGGACGGCCCCTGTGCCGACAGCGGGGGCGCTCTTCAATCGTCCCAATCCGATTGCACACGACCACACCCGTGGTGGACGCGAGTACCTGACGCACCCGTACAATCGGCGAGGGGACAAGTTTTTGGAACTCCGTGGCGAGAAGCGTGCCATCAAGCCCGATGGCACCTACTACGACTACGACGAGAGCAACCAGGACCAGCGCCAGCAGCTGGATGAGCGCGGGTGGGAGCGCGAGCGGACCGTCACCGATCGCGAGGGCAACCAGGTAAAGCTCATGCCCGTGTACGGATCCGACTGGTTTTCGGTGAATGCGGCATCGACACACAAGCGGCGCATTCCCAATACGAGCGTGGTCAACAAGATTGGCGATTTGCGCATGCCCTTTTGCTGCTGGGGCATCCGTCTTACAGCTGCGCAATGGAGTAGCGCATTTTAGACTCAAACGCCACACTCGTCACCCACAACCCCCATGCTCACAGCACACTTGCGCCCGCGCAGTTTGGTGGACCAACCTGATCTGCTTCGTGGCGCACACCACCATGATCTTCCTCACGCTGCACATGGCCTACTGGCGCTGGGGCCTGTCCATGTGGCGCGACACCGAGCACATGAAGGTGACCATCTTTCGCATCTCGCAAATTCCCACGGTGGAGGTCTACATGAACAACATGTCCGTTTGGTCGCCGGGGTACAATGGCACCGATGCGGCCCACATGGGCGACAACAACGCGCGCGACATTGGGGGCAACGAGCACTGGCTGCACGACAACAACATTCACGTCAACTTTGCAAGCCTCACCATCAGCTTCTTTGCCATCTCGGCCGTCTTCCACCTCTGGGCGCTCCTCGTGGGCATCTTTGAGCGCACCTGGTTTCTCTACTGGCGCCAGCTCGACGACGCGTTCGCATGGTGGCGCTGGCTCGAGTATTCGGCAAGTGCCTCGGTGATGGCCATGGGCATTGCCATCTCCATTGGCCTGCGCGAGCAGTCCATTCTCGCGGGCATCTTCATGTCTTCAACCATGCCATTCAACCCTATTCCCCAAGCCAAATTCTACACTGTGCACTACTCGCCACCAATGCATCTGTGTGCTTGGCAGGCTCCACTGGGCGACCATGGTACTCGGGTTTTTAACTGAATACATCTCGACCCCCAAGGCCCTCGTCGACACCACCGTGCACTACCGCCCTGTGGGCCCCTACGAGTTTGCCCTCTGGCGAGCGGGCAAAGACCTGCCAACACCCATTGAACGGTACCGCAACGATCCCACCGCCCTCAAGATCATCTCTCAAGATCAGTGGACGCTCGATCGCCCGCTCTACGACATCAAGGCCACCAACACGGTTGTTGGCGCCGAGTCGGACTACTTTGTGCAAGCCCAGCGGCGACAAAATTTTTTTCGGAGAATGGTGCCACACGTCTTTGGGTGGTTCACCATGATGGCCGCATGGGTCATCATCATCGTACACTTGGAATGGGCCAAGCACGACCTCGGCAAGATTACCGATCGCGAAATCCCATCGTGGGTCAACGGAGCGATCTACGGCACCGTCATCATCTTCTGGAGCTTTACGATTCCTCAGATTCTCTTTC
>Ga0209666_1001147_pt1 | contig 20359 bp, 8 predicted proteins | sample SaaInlV_125m_DNA_FD_184679 | JGI IMG/M metagenome (GOLD analysis project Ga0209666, IMG submission 184679) | Marine microbial communities from expanding oxygen minimum zones in the Saanich Inlet - Saanich Inlet SI037_S3LV_10m_DNA (SPAdes)... | ecosystem: Environmental > Aquatic > Marine >...
GCCTCCCGGCGGTGGCGGCGGCGGCGGCGGAGGCGCCTTCAGCATGCCTCCCGGCGGTGGCGGCGGCGGCGGCGGAGGCGCCTTCAGCATGCCTCCCGGGGGTGGCGGCGGTGGCGGCGGAGGCGCCTTCAGCATGCCTCCCGGGGGTGGCGGCGGCGGTGGTGGCGGCGGCTTCAGCATGCCTCCCGGGGGTGGCGGCGGCGGAGGCGGCGGCTTCAGCATGCCTCCCGGCGGTGGCGGCGGCGGCGGCGGAGGCGGCTTCGGCATACCGCTCGACGGAGGTGGTGGCGGCGGCGGCGGCGGCTTCGGCATACCGCTCGACGGCGGCGGTGGTGGTGGCGACGGCGGTCTCGGCATGCCACTTGACGACGGCGGCGGCGGCGGCGGCTTTTGCGACCCGCTCGCCGGCGCCGGCGCGGGCGTTCCTTTCCCCTCGTTTGGGTCGAACGTCTCCCGCGCCGAGGTCTCCGCCTCCGCCGCGACCGGCTCCTCTCGGACAGCCTCCTGTTCGATCGCGCGCGCGAACGCCTCCGCCGCGCCGCCTTCCAGCGCGAACGAAACCGAGGACGCCGACGCTAACGACGCGCCGGAAGCTTCGGACGACGCGTCGTCGTCGTCGGAATCGAAAAAAAAATCGCGATCGCGATTTTCTTCCGGTTTTTTGATCGGGCTCGGAGGCTCGCTCCCGCTCGTCGGCGCGCCGAGCGCGGAGGACTCGTCTTTCACTTCGCCCACTCCGCGCTCGTGAGCCTCGCCTAGCCGGTTTTTCGGGCGAGGTTCGGACTCCCTCTCCTTCGCGAGCGCGGGTTCGCGAACGCGAAGACCCTCCCGCGGACGAAACGGCGGACTCTCCGCGAACGCCGGCGACGACGGTCCCGACGCGCACCTCCGAGGTTCGAACCGCCGACGCGCCTTTCTCTTCTCTTCTTTTCTCGTCCCGTCCTTTTCGTCCTCGGAGGACGACGCCTCCGAGCTGTCCTCCGTCCGCCGCCGCTCGAGCGAAGGCGCGGTCACCACCGCCATCGCGGTCGCGGTGGGCGTGAGCGGCTGAGCGTCGCGGTGGCGCGCGCGCAGAGAGGCCACCTCGCCTTTGCCGCCGAACAGAGGCGTCAACGGTCCGTTTAAGCGTTTGGAGGAGTCGCGCTTGACGCGAGAAGCGTCGGAGGTTTCGTCGTCGGAGGTCTCGTCGCTCTCGGAAGTGAGCAGGAGGTTTCCGCCGAGCGAGGGGGTCACGCTGCTCCGCGCGCGGTGCCAGTTGGGCGCGACCGCGCGCTTGTTGTGCACGACTGCGAGTGAAGGAACGAGTGCGTCCATTTGTCAGGGCGAGCGCGTCGGCGACCGCGGATCGCGTCGCGGATGGAAAAAGAGACGACGAAAGAGAAGACGGACGACGAAAAGCCTTTTTTGTCGTTCGCCTCGAGGCGAAACCGACCGAATCGGACGCACCTCTCGCGGCTTCCTGGCTGATGAGCCCGAAGGACGCCTGCCTGCGCCTCTGCCACACGGCGAGCTCGTGTTCGTGCATCGCGTTCGCGGTGTCCGCGTCGGCGGTGCCGCGAGGTTCGGCGGCGACTCGAACCGGACACGCCGGTTCTCGTTCGCTTCAACGCAGATCCGACGCCGAAGCACCGCGCGGTGGAGTGGATGCTCGACGTGCGCGAACCACCGGCGTGCTCTGCGCTTCGCCACCTTCGCGGGTGCCGCTCAGACGAGAAGCGCGTAGCGCATGGCTGATCGTCGCGACCTCCGCTCGCGGACTCTCTTCCCGTCCCGCTTCTCGCAGCGGCGCCCGCTGGTATGCCAACTCGCCGGCGAACAACGGCGCCGCGAGTGAAAGCGCGCGAGACGCGCGTGCGATTCGTCGAATTCGGGAGCATCTCGGGAGCGCCATCGTGATGTTCGTCTCGAAACGTGTCCAAAAAAACGCTCGCGGCGCTACACGCGGTCGTCGCCCTCACCCCTCCTCTCCTGCGGGGACGCCGTCCCCGCGGACGTCCCCGGCGTCCCCGACGCGGCTCTCCCGCCGTCCCGGGACGCCATCAGGCGCGACCACGGCGAGGCCGCGCTCGGGGACGGGGACGGGGAGGGCCGGGGGGGCCGCCCGGCGAACAAACCGAAGTCGCGCGAAAAAAAAGCGCTCGTCGCGGCTCGGGTTCCTCCGCTCGCGCCCGCCGTCCCCGGAGCCCTTCTTCCCGAGCCCCCCCACGTCTCCCGACCGCCTCCCGTCGAACTCGGCGTCGACGGCGTGGCGGACCCGAAAAAATGGCCGGCCCGGGACCGGGACCCGACAGAGCTTTTGACCGAACCGATGGACTGCGGCGTCGGCGGCTGCATTTCAGGCGCCGCGGCGCGGCGCCGGGGCAGAGCGTCGCGCAGCGCCTTGGCTTCCGCCGCCGCCGCTCGCGCCTCCGCCGCCGCCGCCTCCGCCGCCGCCGCCGCCGCCGCGGCCTCCGCCTCGGCGGCCTCGGCCTCGGCGAGGGCCGTGCGCAGGTCCAGCGCCTCGCGCCTCGCGACGGACGCCGCGCGCGCGAGAGCCGCCGCCGCGGCGGCTTTGCGCCGGGAACTCTCGCGGCGCCACCCGAGCACGAGCTCGCGCTCGGTGCCGGCGGCGGATTGCCGGAAAAGAGACAAGCGCAACGCCGAGTCGCGCGTCTCCGCGTCTCTAGACTCGTCTCTGTCCCTCGGGTTTCTTCCGTCGCGAAAGTCGTTCTTCTTCGCGCCGACGCCCTCGGGAGACGCGCACGCGACCGGCGAAAGACTCGTCGCCTTCGAGACCGCGGGCGAACGAGTTGACTGGTTTTTTTCGTTGGTCACGTCGCCCAGCGGCTCGCGGCGCTTCGACGGAAGCGCGACGAGAGGGAAGAAACCGAAAGACTCGTCGCCCGGCTCTTCCGACCCGGAAGAACGCGCCATCTCGATGTCGTCGCCGCGACAGGAAGGGTGCTCTTCGTCGTGGCCGTGACCGAGGGAGACGAGGTAGGTTTCAGGCAGAGCGTCCGTCGCCGTCTCGCAACGGACGTCGACGCGTTCTTTGGCGCACCCGTTCGAGTCCACCGCCGCGCTGGGTTGCGGCGCGCAGCCGCACATTTTCTCGCCGCACACCGGGATTTTTTTCCACGCGCACTCCATCGTCTCTTCGTCGCTCAGCGCATCCACGCTGGTCTTCAGTAACGCTCGCCCGATGAACCACCGGGTCGTGATCGCGCACGGGTGGAACGCTAACCAGGAGAACAGCTCGTAGATCCCGAACACGTACAAGTACGCTAAAAACGTGTTTACGCCGTCCCCGCACCCTCCGCCTTCGTCCATGACGTGCACGAAGACGATTGATGTCGCCAGGCAACACGACGCGAACAAACAACACACCGCGATGTACGAAAGCTGAACGCGGCTCGCGTTTTTCGTATCACCCGCCGCGAGCGCTCGTTCGGAGACGCCCACCGCGGAGACCCTCAGCGCTATTCCGAGCACGATCTCAAACACGAAGAGCGCGCCGAAGACCCATATCTGTAGCATCCAGAAGTCGCCGGTGACTCTGCCGGATTCGAGATCCACGAGCCCCATGGAGAGCGACGCCGTGCACGCGACGCCCGCGATGAGGTGCGCGAGACGCGCGCGGAAGGTGATGAACTTCATGTCCCCGGTGAACAGGCTGAGGAGCTCGTGCCTTTCCCGGAAATACCGGAAATACGGCGTGAGCTTGCCCTCGCGCCAGTCGATGACGCCGTAACCCAGCATTCGACCCATGCAGCACCACGGGATGAGCCGCGCGACAGGCTTCTTCCGCGGGAAGACGCGGTCGGGGGGCGGCCAAACGGTGAGCATGAACACCAGCAGGAGCACCGCGGCCACCACGTACACGAGCCAGTACACCAGCCGCACCACCAGGGGATCCGCGTGCACGCCCGTCACCACCGGCTCCCAGTTAGTGCCCTCGTGCGCAGCCAGATCCGCGGCGGTGCCGTTGTCGTACGTGACCTCTTCGTGACCGCCGCCGAACTCGTCGAAGCAGTGGTCCAGGAGGCGCCGCCCGGGAAGGCGCGCGCCGCCGGCGCCCGCGCCGAAGCCGAACATCGCGCGCGAGCGACTGGCGGCCGTTGCGAGAAAGTCTGGGACGAAACGAAATATCAGCAGCGCGCCAGCTGGGATTCCTCGATTCGAAAGCTCCGGTCGAGGGTGCTCCGTCTCGACGTACGACGAGGTCGCCGATACCGCTGTCGTTTTTCCCGACGCTTTCCGCGTCGGCACAGCCATCCGCACGAACTTGATGCTCGCGCGCGCCGCCGTCGGGACGCGGTCGGGCTTCGCCCGATGCGGCCGCCGCTGCCGCTCCGCGCGTGCGGACGGCAAACCGCGTCGGTTCCGCGCCGCCGTCGTGTCCGCGAGCACCAGCTTCAGCGATGACATCCGCGGGTTCGACCGAACCGCGACGTCGTCGGGATCCGGAGTTGGCGACCGCAACGCGACGTCCGGCGCGCCCGCGGGCGTGACCGTGAGCGTCCCGCACCTCACCGCGTTGCTTCTGGACCTGAACGCGGAGGGCCGGAGGATCATCCGCGGGGTGGTGGACAGGGGCGACCTCGGCTTAGTGAACAAAAACGACGTCGGCGTCGTCGGCGATTTTTCGCGCGACGTGAAAAAAAGCGAAAACGCGCGAACGACGTCTTCGTTTCTTTACGAGTACGACCCCGAAATCGACGCGCAGACGGAGGCTGATCGCCGCGTCGAGGCGCACGTGTTGCGCGCGCTTCGCGCGTTCTGTCCCGAGCTTACCGTCGTGGCGGAGGAGTCGTACGAAAACCCGGACGCGGCGGTTCCCGAATCGGACGATTTCGCCGATTTACCAAACGACGTCGCGGCGTCCGTCGCGCCGTTCCCCGCGTCGCCGACGTTTGGGCACGCGGGCGCGCACAAACCGGTCACCAATGAGGCTAAAGAGGCGCTCGCAGGCGGTTTGGATTGGCCTCCGCACTTGCTCGAGCCCGTGGACGCGTCGCGGGTGACGGTGTTCGTGGACCCGCTGGACGGCACGAACGAGTTCGCCGCAGGCGCGCGCGAGTGCGTGACGTGTCTGATGGGCGTCGCCGTGGACGGCTCGCCGGTGGTGGGGATCATCGGCCAGCCGTTCTTCGAGCGCGACGAGACAAACGCGAACGACGCGAACGCGAACGACGCTATTTTTCAACGCGCGGGCCGCGTCGTGTGGGGCGGGCGCGGAATAGGCGTGATGGGCGCCGAGACGGAGGCGATGACCGAGTCTTTTCCCGAGTCTTTTCCCTCCGTCGAGGGACTCAACAAAAACCGAATGGTGTGCGCCGTGAACCGCGCGACGCGTGACGTCCGCGTCGATAAAGCGATCGCGCGCTTGAACCTGGACGCGCGGTTCAAGGTAAGCGCCACGGGGTTCCACTTCCTGACGCTTCTCGAGGGAAAAGCCGACTGCGCGTTGCTTTTGCGCGAAGGCACGAAGAAGTGGGACTCGTGCCCCGGCGAGGCGCTCCTGCGCGCGCGCGGCGGCTGCGTCACGGACGCCGCCGGGCGTCTGTACGACTACGGCGACAAAGAGATGGCGCTCAACCTCTCCGGCCTCATCTCGTCCCGAGACGCGCGGACGCACGCGTGGCTCGTCGACGCCGCCGTCGCGGTGGCGCGCGAGACGGCGGCGGAGGAGGACCGTACTCCGCGGTCGACGCCTCCGCCTTCGCGTTCGCTTCATTTCCCCCTGAACGTGCGCGACCTCTCCGTGCGCCCGCCGGTGCTCCCCCCCGCGCCCGCGGGGGGCTGGCAGGCGCTCACGGTGGACGTCGGCGGGTGCCTGCTGACCCCGAAGGAGCGCGTCGTCGAGACGTACGTTCGCTTAGCGCGTTCGTTGGGTCTGGACGCGCGCCGCGCGAACGAAGATTCGGTGATGCGCGCGATTCGCGACGGGTTCTCTAAACCGATTCCCCCCGGGAACCCCCCCGGCGTGCGCTACGTCGGCGACGGCAAGGCGTTCTGGCGCCCGCTCGTGCGGCAAGCCATGCAGGGCGACATCGAAGTCACGAAACTGCCTCCTCTGGACGACGAGATCGTCGAAAACGCGCTGGACGCTCTGTACGCGCATTACGAGAAACCGTCATCGTGGCACGTCGCGCCGCGGTCCGTCGAATCGCTTCGTTTACTTCGTTTGAACGGCGTCGCCGTCGCGGTGGTTTCCAACTGGGATACGCGTTTACCGTCGTTGTTACGCACCTGCGGGTTCGACGAAACCGTGCTGGACACCGTGGTGTGCTCCGCGGAGGTTTTGGCGGATAAGCCGGATCGCGAAATCTTCGACGTCGCGCTTCAACGTCTGCGTTTGAAGAACGCGTTTCACGACGATTCGCCGTCGCGCGTCGTGCACGTCGGGGACAGCTCCGTGAACGACGTGGACGGCGCGTCGGCTGCGGGGTTCGGGGGGGCGATGCTGTGGAACAGCGCTTACAGAAACGGGTGCGTCTTCGACTTCCAGGAGCTCGCCATGGAGATTCTCGAGAGCCGCCGCGCGAGATGACGTCGACGTTGTTTATCGCGATACTGTAAAAAAAGCCGACTGACTTGAAAAGGATGTGGTATCGAAAGTCGCGCGCTCATCGACACGATCACACGAACACACGATTCAAAACGCGCCTTTTCCCGATGCGAAGACGAGTGCCAACTTTCGAGCGCGCGCGTGACGGCGCCACAACGCGCCGCGCTTGCACGGCACGTGTGTTGCGCGAGAGGCGCGCTTAGAGTCGAGGCGAGCGAGCGCACGGCGAGCGGCGGGGCTCTCTCGGCGCGGGCCTCGGGTGGGCGGAAGAACTCGGTTTCGGCTTTGCCCTCGATCGGCCGCGAACGCGCGCGATGGGTGCCCCGGGCGGCCAGCCCGCGTTCAGCGGGAACACCGGCGGGCGCTCCAAGGGGAACATGTACGGCGAGGCCGGCCGTGGTAAGGGGCACGCGCAGCGGCGCGGCAACGGCGGCGGCGACGGCGACTGGAAGAACCAGAAGAGCCGACTGCAGATGGCGCTCGAGGAGGATGCGCACGAGGCGACTCTCGGGTATGCCAACTTCACCGAGGGCGACGAGAGGCTGGGCTGGCTCATGAACGTCGCGGCGGTACGTACCACCCCCTCGATGGATATCCCGACGAACGATATCCGCGCTCGGCGTTCACGCCTGACATCGCGTTTCTCGCGCGCGCGCGCGCGCGACACGATCGCGCCTAACGTCGACCGACCCGCGCCCCGACGGAAGCGGGACGCGCGGGACGCAGACGGAGATCTTGTTTTTCGCGTTTTTGAAATTCTCGGCGAAGGCGCGCGGTTCGACCCGCCGCCGGACGCCGCACGGGGCGACCCCCCAGAGGCGAGCCGCGCGCTTCCGCGTTCGGCCACGCGACGCGCGATTCGAGTCGCCGCGTCCCCCACGCCTGGCTCCGCTCGTCCTCCCCGCTCACCTCGCACCCTCCCCCCGCCACGCTCGCGTCCCGAAACGCGCTCGGCACGCTCGCCGTGGTTGGCGTCCTTCTCGAAACCCCGAACGATCGACGAACGCTGATGAACGACGTTTCGCTTTCGAAACGAAATCGAAACGAAACGCGACCCGACCCGACTCTCTTGCCTCAAAACGCGTTTTTCGCAGACCACCGTGCAAGACCCCGAGACGCAGAAGGAGTTCAGCGCGGTGAACTGCTACTTCATGCAGCAGGACGGCCAGACGTTCAAGGCGCAGGTGCGGTACGCGCCGTACTTCCTCCTGGCGACGAAGCCCGACTGCGAGCACGACGTCGAGGCGTTTCTCCGTCGGCGGCACGAGGGGAAGATCCACGACGTCGTGATGGTGGACAAGGAGGACCTCGATTTGAAGAACCACCTGTCCGGGCTTAAGCAGCGCTACCTGAAGGTGATCTTCGCCACCGTGCAGGACCTGATGGACGTGCGGCGAGAAGTTCTTCCGATGGTCAAGAAGAACCAGCAGAAGAACGAAGCCGCCGAGGCGTACGAGGCGCTGCACGCGATGGAGCTCGGGAACGACGGCGGCGCCGGCCGCGCGCACCACCGCGAGACGGAACGAGGCGGCGTGAACGGCGGCGCGCACGACGGTCGTGTTAAAAGCAAAGGCAAGCGCGGCGTGGGCAACTACGCGGACGCCATCGTCGACATCCGCGAGTACGACGTGCCGTACCACATGCGATGGCTCATAGACACCGACGCGCGGTGCGGGTGGTGGTACGACGTTCGCGCGAGCGCGGGCGAGGTTTCGCTGCGCCACCGCGACGATTTACTGACGCGCGGTGAGGTGCGCGTGTGCGCGTTCGACATCGAGACCACGAAGCTGCCTCTGAAGTTTCCCGACGCCGAGTTCGACCAGGTGTTCATGATCTCGTACATGCTGGACGGGCAAGGCTACCTGATCATCAACCGCGAGGTGGTGGGCGCGGACGTCGACGACTTCGAGTACTCGCCCAAGCCGGAATACCCCGGCCCGTTCATCGTCTGGAACGAGCCGGACGAGACCGCGCTGCTGCGCCGGTGGTTCGACCACATGCGCGAGACGCAGCCGTGCGTCTACGTCACGTACAACGGCGACTTTTTCGATTGGCCGTTCGTGGAGACGCGCGCGGAGAAGTGCGGCATGAGCCTGTACGACGAGCTCGGGTTCCGGTGCGACCGCAAGACGGGCGAGTGCCGCTCGCGCTCGGCGCTGCACTTGGACGCGTTCGCGTGGGTGAAGCGCGACTCGTACCTGCCCGCGGGATCGCACGGTTTAAAGGCTGTGACCAAGGCGAAGCTCAAGTACAACCCGGTGGAAGTGGACCCCGAGGACATGCTCCCATTCGCGCAGACGCAGCCGCAGACGATGGCGGCGTACTCGGTGTCCGACGCGGTGTCCACGTACTACCTGTACATGAAGTACGTGCACCCGTTCATCTTCTCGCTGGCCACGATCATCCCCATGTCCCCCGACGAGGTTCTCAGAAAGGGCTCGGGGACGCTCTGCGAGGCGCTGCTGATGGTGCAGGCGTACCAGGGGAACATCGTGTGCCCGAACAAAACGCAGTCGGCGGGCGAGAAGCACTACAAGGGCCATTTGCTGGAGAGCGAGACGTACATCGGCGGGCACGTCGAGTGCCTCGAAGCCGGCGTGTTCCGCGCGGACATCCCCACTAAGTTCCGCCTCAACCCCAAGGGGTACCAGAAGCTGTTAGATTCGCTGGACGACGACCTGGCGTACGCGCTGCGCACGGAGGGCAAAGGGATGGTCCCGGGCGACTGCGCGAACTACGACGAGACGCGCGCGGCGATCGCGGCGAAGTTAGAGGCGCTTCGAGACGACCCCAATCAGTGCGCGACGCCTCTGATTTACCACCTGGACGTGGCGGCGATGTACCCGAACATCATCCTGACGAATCGGCTGCAGCCGCCCGCGATGGTCACCGAGGACACCTGCGCGGCGTGCGACTACAACCGCCCGGGCAAGACGTGCCTTCGGGAGATGGAGTGGCTATGGCGCGGCGAGCACTACGCGGCGACGTCGTCGGACTACGTCGCCATCAAGGCGCAGCTCGAGGCGGAGAAGTTCCCGCCGCGCGCGGACGGATTCGGAGGGGACGGCCCGCGTTTCTGGGCGGACTTAAGTGCCGAGGAGCAGGCGGCGGCGAAGAAGGCTCGTCTGAAGATGTACTCGCAGAAGGTGTACAAGCGCGTTCTGGACAAGCCCGTGACGCAGGAGCGCGTGGCGGGGGTGTGCCAGCGCGAGAACGGCTTTTACGTGGACACGGTTTTGGGTTTCCGCGACCGCCGGTACGTGTACAAGGGCAAGAACAAGGAGTGGAAGAACACGCTGGAGGAGGCGAAGAAGGGCGGGAACCCGATCGCGATCCAGGAGGCGAACGACATGGTGACGCTGTTCGACTCGCTGCAGCTCGCGCACAAGTGCATCTTGAACTCGTTCTACGGGTACGTCATGCGCAAAGGCGCGCGCTGGTACTCGATGGAGATGGCGGGCGTCGTGACGTACACCGGCGCGAAGATCATCCAGATGGCCAAGAAGTTAGTGGACGACATCGGTAAGCCGCTCGAGCTGGACACGGACGGCATCTGGTGTTGTTTACCAGGAACCTTCCCCGAGGAGTTTTCCCTGACGCCGCGCGCCGATTCGGGGTTCAAGAAGAGCCTCAAGATTTCCTACCCGTGCTCGATTCTGAACCGGCTCACCGCGGTGATGTGCACGAACGACCAGTACCAGGTGAAGAGCGAAGACGCGAACGGCGGGTACGTCACCAAGAGCGAGATGAGCATCGAGTTTGAGGTGGACGGGCCGTACAAGGCGATGATCCTGCCCGCGTCCAAGGAGGAGGGCAAGCTCATCAAGAAAAGATACGCCGTCTTCAACTTTGACGGGTCGCTCGAGGAGCTCAAGGGCTTCGAGGTGAAGCGCCGCGGCGAGCTCAAGCTCATCAAGATGTTCCAGACGGAGGTGTTCGAGAAGTTCCTGGAGGGGGACACGCTGGAGGGCGTGTACGAATCCGTGGGCGCGGTCGCCAACAAGTGGCTTGATATGCTCGAGACGAAGGGAAGAGACCTCACGGATGAGGACCTCGTCGAGTACATCTCCGAGGCGACCACGATGTCCAAGTCGCTCGAGGAGTACGGCGACCGCAAGAGTTGCGCCACGACGTGCGCCAAACGCCTCGGCGCGTTCATCGGCGGCGACGTTATGCGTGATAAAGGCTTGAAGGCGCAGTACATTATTACCTCAAAGCCCGCGGGCGCGCCTACGTCGCAGAGAGCCGTCCCGGTGACCATCTTCCAGGCGGAACCCGCGGTGGCGCGCGCCTTTTTGAAAGAGTGGACCAAGGAGGTTCCTTTGGGCGACCCGGACGAGACGCCTGATATGCGGACGCTCGTTGATTGGGACTACTACACGACGAGGTTGAGCAGCGCGGTGCAGAAGATCATCTCCATCCCGGCGGCGCTGCAGCACGTCCCCAACCCGTGCCCCAGAGTCGCGCACCCCGACTGGCTGCACAAGATGGTCCGCGACAAGGACGACACCTTCAAGCAGAAGAAGCTCAAGGACCTCTTCGCCAAGCACGCGCTGGCGGAGGCGGACGCCAACAAGAACAACGCCCTCGGCGACGGCGCCGTCACGCCCGGCAAGCCGCCGCGCGTATCAAACGCCCTCCACGACATGGAGGACGCGCACGGCGGGAGCCTCATCGGCCGCACGCCGGGGACGGCGGGGCGGCCGCGCGTCAGACGCTTCTTCGCGAACGAAGCCGAGGACCGAGCCCCGGGCGCGGCGGACGGCGCGACGCCGACCACGCCGGAGGCGGGCGCCGGGTTGTCAGGCGCCGGCGCTCGCGCGCCCGGCTCGGGCCCGTCGCCCGCCGACGCGCGCGCGCAAACGCGCGCGCCGGACGCGGTGGCCCTGGCGAAGCGGCGGCTGGACGCGCTCGGTCCTGAGCCCGACCGGAAGGAGGACTACGGCTCGTGGCTGGCGTTCCAGAAGGCGAAGTGGGACGTGTTAAAGCAAAAGCGCAAGCGCAAGCGCGCCGAGGACGCCGAGGCGCTCGCTCGCGCGTCCGGCGCGACGCCCGGCGCCGGCCGCGCGACGCGCCCGCGCGTGCTCGGCCCGGGCGGCCTGGGCGCCTTCGCGGAGAGCCGCGAGAAAGTTTTGGCGCGGAGCGCATGGCAGGTGATCGCGCTCGAGCCCGAGGCGGACGCGGACGGCGCCGTCAAGCCCGGCGCTTTCGCCGCCTGGATCCTGGCGGAGGGTTCCATGCACCGCGTGACGCTCCGCGTGCGCCGCGTCTTGGCGGTGGCGACGCGCGCGCCGGACCGCGAGGGCGACCTCGGCGCGGGGGGAAAGAGGCGCGTCGTGGCGACGCTCCCGCGCGGCGCGCGCGCCGCGCACGTGTACGAGGTGACGATGGACGAGCGCGATTTCGTCTCCGGTCTCGAGACGTTTGACCTGCTCGCCGACCCCAACGTGCTCGGCGTCTTCGAGAGGCACGTCCCGCTTTTAGAGGCGGCCATCCAGAAGCTTGGATGCGTCGCGCTCATGAACGAGGAGGCGAGGCAAAAGGCGAGACAAAAAACGGATCGGATCCACGAAAGAGGCGCGAACGTCGGCGAGTACGACGCGCGCGACCTCGAGTCGCGCGCGGTGGCCGAGTTTGGGTACCTGCCTCTGGCGCCGCAAACGGAGGCGGGGACCCAAACAGGTCCAAAAGACGTGCACGAGGTGACGCTCCCGAAGGCGCCTCCCGGCGCGCTGCGCCACGTGGCGCTGTACCGCGCCGGCGCGCGGGACAAGGGCGTCTTCGTGCTGCACACGCCCGCCACGAACACCTCGCTGCTGGTGCTTGTGGCGCCCGGCGCGCTCACCGCCAACGGCCGGGTCAGGCGCTCCGCCGCCGAGGTGAGCGCCGGCGCGGCGGCGACGTTTTTCAAACGCGCGCGCGACGGTGAAACCGACGAGTCTCAAACCGGTCTCTCGAGTGAGCCTTCGGAGACGCGGCGCAATTCGATGTCCATGTCGGAGGATGGCGGCGACGCGTTCGTCGTCGACGACGACACACTCCTTGACGCGAACGGCGCCGAAAACGAAACGCCTGGAGGCGAGTCTCGGAGAGACGGCGAGTCTCGCCTGCCTCCGCGCGAGTGGCGCGTGGAGTACGCGAAGTCGGACGCCGACGCCGGCGCCGTCGTGTCGCGCTTCCTGTCGTCGTACCTGGAGCGCAACAACGGCCCCGCCGTGTGCTGCCTGGAGGACGCCGGGTCATCGTTTTCCCTTAATCTTGGCGGCGAACACGCAGACGACCAAAGGACGTTCCTCGAGGACGCCGAGGACGACGCGACGTACGGTACCCGCGCCGGCGTGACCGCGCGTTCCGGCGCGGCGGGGAAGATGACGAAGTTGGTGCCCGCGCTTAATCGGCTTCCCGTCGTCTGCGTCCCCGCCGACCTTTCGGATTCGCGTGCGATGCCCGCGCTCGGGTGGCAGATCCCCGCCGCGAAGACCGCGCTCGCGCGCGTCGCCGCGCACCAAGAATGGCTCGCGCAGCGCGTCGCCGTCTGCCGCTACGCGCACATCCCGCTCGGAAACCTCGGCAAGGACTGGTGTCTGCACGTCGCCGACACGTTTTTCGCGCGCGCGCTGCGCGACGACGCGCAACTGCTGTGGACGGGCCCCGGCGGCGCGCCCGATCTCGGCGGCGGCGCGGCGGAGAGCGGGTCGTCCGATCTCGATACCGGAAGTGCACTGCATTCCCACGCGCGCGCGGAGGTTTGCGCGCCTGGCGCGTACCGCGCGGTGTGCGTCGAGTTCAAGACGCACCACCTCGCGGTGTGCGCCATCGCAAACGCGCACCTGCTCAACGATCTCGAAAGAGGCGCTTTACTCGGGTACCCGGAGGAGGCGCGGCGCGGCACAGGACAAGGCCGCGGCGGCCACGAAGCCTCCGCGGCGTTTGGCGTTTTACGCAAGCTCGTCAACGACTGGCTCGTGGACGCGACCGAGCGTTTCAACCCGCACGCGGACGCGCTGTTGGGGCAATTAAGAAGATGGCTTTTAAGCGACGACAGCGCGATGCGGGAACCCGCGCTGAGACGTTTAGTCGAGCTCTGCGTGGTGAAGACCTTCACGTTGCTTTTGGCGGAGATGAAGAAGCTCGGCGCGTTTGTGGTGTTCGCGGACGCGCAGAGAGTCATCGTGAACACCGGGAAACGCCGTTTGGCGAACGCGAGCGCGTTCGTGGAGGGTATGCGTGTTGCGTTACGCAAAAGAGAACTCTTCTCCTGGCTGGAGCTCGAGCCGATAAGGCAGTGGCACGCGTTGGTGTTCCGCGGGCCCTTCGACTACGGAGGGCTGGTGGCGTCGGCGCTGCCGACGGCGTCGCAGTGGGCGGGGCACGACACGCAGGGCCCGGACGACGACGAGCTCGACCCGGGCTTCTTCTCGGCCGGCCTGGCCGGCGGCCTGAACGGCAACGCGGAGGCGCTGGACATGCACTGGAACGTCGCGTCGTTCCTGCCGGAGTCCCTGCGCGAGCACTTCGAGGTGATTGTCAGCGAGTTCATCTTCCGACCGTGGAAGCGCGAGCACGGGGGCGATTTGCGGGACGGCGCGGAGGAGACGCGCGCCGCCGCCGAGGCGGTGGCGCTGGAGGATGAGGGCGACGACGCGCTCGAGGCTTCGAAAAGCGATGACCTGAAGAAGGAGGCACCGCCGCCGATCGGCCGCGAGGCGGCCGCCGCGGCGGAGGAGGAAAGAGCGGCGTGGCTCGCCGGCCAGGTGGAGGGGTACTTCTCGCAACGCGTCTTGCGTTTAGTTGGGGAGATCCAGAAGCACCTCGGCCCGGGAAGCGCTACGCGTTTGAACCCCGAGCACTTGTTCCCAGACCCCCCCGGCGCGCACCTCTCGGAGAGCGTCAGGGGCACGCCCGCGCTGGCGTTCGTCAAGACGCTCTGTGCGGTTCTCGGTTTAGATACCAGCGTCGCCGGCCCGGTGGCGCTTCTGCGCAAAAACGCGCTGAAACTGTTGCGCGTCCCGGAGTACTCCCCGGAGGCGACGTTTCGCGAGCCGTGCGTGACGTTGACGCTGCGCGACGTCGTGTGCGAGCACTGCGGCGATTGCAGGGACGTGGATTTGTGCCGCGACGAGCGGGTCGTGGAGGACGGCGCGTTCGAGTGTGCGGCGTGCGACCGCGCGTACGATATGAACTGGATCGAGTCGACGCTCGTGCGGCGGGTCAACGAGCGTCTGCGCAACACGCAGACGCAGGATTTGATCTGCGCGCGAGACGGCGCCGTGAAGGTGGGGCGTCTGGCGAGCCGGTGCGGTTGCGGCGGATTGTTTACGTGCGTCGAGCGCAAGCGAAACGCCGCGGACGACTTACGGGTCATGCGCTCCATCGCGCGCAAGCACGGGTTCGAGGTGCTCGAGGAGGTGGTGGCATGGGTCGACGAGCGATCGCCCAACCTCGAGCGGTGAAGTGTGAGCTACCGAAACGCGATGATCAGAGAGAGGACTTTGTGATTGCACAAATCAAACTGAAAACAAAAACGCGTCGCGAGCGCAGTCGCGTGCGAAAAGGCTCCGCCGCCCGGTTATCCGAATCCGTCCGAGGGCGGCGGCATTGCGCGGGACGCGGTCGCGGGGGCCTGGAGCGGTGCGTTCCTTGGTCGCGGCGGGACGTCGGCGCGAGCGGGTGCGGCGCGGCGTCTCGATCGGTGTCTGCGGGGCACGGGGGGACAGCGGGGGAGACTGCCGGGGATCGGAGCGGAAAGGAAAGCGCCGACTCGACGCTGCCGGGGATAGGATGCGCGCGGGGACGGGGACACCGAGGGAAGACACGCGTGGGGAAAGGCGCGGTTTCGGACGAACGATGCCGCCAGACGAGGTTGCGTCCACCGCGTGCGCGTCGTCCGCAGATCACGCGAGCGCGTCGACGTGGACGCGTCGCGTCGCGACCGTCGCGCGCGACCGCGTTTCGGCGTCGCAGACATCGTCTTCGTCGTCGTCGACGACGTCGCCTCCGTCGTTTCGCGCGCACGCCCCCTCCGAGCGCCCCGCGTCGACACGCACGACGCGCGACTGGTTAGCTTCGTCGCGCGTCGTGCGCGACGCGGCGCGCGCGGTGACGGACCCGCAGGTGAGCAACGCGCTGGCGGGCGCCGGCGCGGGCGCGGTGGCGGCGACCATCGTGTGCCCTCTGGATGTGTTGAAGACGCGTCTGCAGGTGAGCACTACGCGCGCGGGCGGCGACGCGTACGTGAGCACGTTCCAGAGCCTGCGCTCGATCGTGCAGCTCGAGGGTTTCATCGGCCTGTACCGAGGCTTGACCCCGACCATCGCGGCGTTGCTCCCCAACTGGGCGGTGTACTTCACCGCGTACGAGTTTCTGAAGCGGTCCTCGTTTCAAAAGTCGCGGCGAGCTTTAGCGAATGGAGACGACACAGAAAACGAAACCGAGTCGGAGCTCGCCGCGTCGCTGCGGCACATGACCAGCGCCGCCGGCGCGGGCGCGGCGACGGTATTCGTCACCAACCCGCTGTGGGTGGTGAAGACCAGGCTACAAGTGCAGCACAGTCGCGCGCTTCGAGGGTCGATGCCGACAAGAGCCGTGTACAAAGGCACGCTCGACGCGTTGCGTCGCGTCGCGACAGAAGAGGGCGCGCGCGGGTTATACAGCGGCCTAGCGCCGTCGCTGGCGGGCATCGCGCACGTCGTGATTCAGTTCCCCGTGTACGAGCGCCTGAAACTCCAACTCGCGCGCGGCGACTTTTCAGTCTTCGGCTTTGAAGACGGCCCAGACGGAAAAACGGGAAAACAAAGATGCGTCGGTGATTTGACCGGCGTCGAGCTGGCGTGCGCGAGCGCGGTGGCCAAGATGGTGGCTTCCTCCGTGACGTACCCGCACGAGGTGATCCGCAGCCACATGCACGTGCAGGGCCTCGGTCCGTTCGGGGGTGTCCTGGGGTTGATCGCCAAAATTCACGCCGAGGGAGGCGGGTGGCGAGCGTTCTACCGCGGCGTCGGGACCAACCTGGTCAGGACCACTCCCGCCGCCGCCATCACATTCACGTCGTACGAGCTGATCAGCAGGCAGTTCCAGGAGCTGGGACGCGCGGTGCGGGAGGAGGAGGACCGGTGAAGACTTAGGGCGAGACTCGATCGTCTTCGCGAGGGCTTTGTTAGAGTGTTATGTATTACTTTCGAAAGTATCATACAAAAAAGCTACAATATGTCTACGCGAAAATTGCAAATCCTCGGCGACGCGTACGCTTGTTCGCGTCACATGATGGCGCACTTGCACTGCGGCGCGTGCTCGTCTTCGCCGCCGGCAGCCTCGGCGAGGCTCCCCGACCCGCCGCTCCCCGTCTTGAGCGATCCCACCTTCGAGCCGCTGCTCCCCGACCGTAATTTTTTCTTGCTCGCGCTCGCGGACCGCGGCCTCTCGCTCCGCGAAATGCGCGCGATGCGCCTAAACTCGGAGCAGATCTTCATGAACGTCGGCCGCTCCTTCGCGTCGCCGTGCCAGCACTGCTCCAGCAGCTCGATGCACTCGGCGGTTCGGCGCGTGTCGTAGGCGGGCAGGAACATCCACGCCGGCCGCGTCTCGTCCGGCCCGGAGGCGCCGTGCGCCCAGGAGACGGGGTCGCGCATCAGCATGATCCCCTCAAACACCTCGTACGCAATCATCGCGAACGAGTACACGTCGCACTTTAAACCGTACAACTCGTTCTTGAACACCTCGGGCGCCATGTACTTGTACGCGCCCGTCTCGCCCGTCATCAAAAACTCGTGATCGTACAGCTGCGAGTAAACCTGCTCGCCGTAGTCCGACCGACGCGTCTCCAGGAGCTCGTGCGCCGCGCGCTCCTCCGGGGTGGCGGCAAACGCGGGGGTCCCGGCGGGGAAAATCGCCGGCGAAGGCGGCGGGAGTGGGGTCCTCGCCGGGCGCATCACCGCGTCCGCGCAATCCGCGCCGCCCGCCAGAGACGCCCTCTCTCCCTTGGTTGTTTCGTCGTGCGCGCTGTCGTCGAAGGCGGTCGTTTCGTTTTCTTTTTCGCAATCCACACCTCTAGGGGTGTCGATGTCCAGCATCTTGGAGAGCCCGAAGTCCGCCACCTTCGCTTCGCCCGCGGCGTTGAGTAAGATGTTCGCCGGTTTCAAGTCACGGTGTATGACGGCGAACGGCCGCCGCGAGTGCATGTAGGTCATGGCGCTGGCGATGCCTTTGATCACCGCGAACCCCTGGTCGAACAGGAACTTCTTCCCGCTTGTGTTCATCTGCATCAGCTTCTGCTGTAACGATCCGCCCTCCATGAACTCGCAGAGCATCAGCCGGGGCGTGTCGTGCTTGTACCCGACGCCCAGGAACTGCACCACGTTCGGGTGCACGAGACGAGACCAGATGCTCATCTCGCGGTTGAATTCTTTCAGCGCGATGGCGTCGGACAAGCAATCGGCTTTCAGAGTCTTCACGGCGACGTCAACGCCGCGCCACGTCGCGCGCCGAATCTCCCCGAACGCGCCCTCGCCGACTTTACGGTCCACGCGCACGTCCCACGGCATGACTTCCCACTCGTCGTGCGCGTCGGGAGCCTCCGAAATGGTCGTGTGCGTGCTCCTGTGCGTGTCCACATCGTACCCGGAAACCGCCTCAAACGCGACGCCGTCGCCGACGGCGTCGGACGCCGAAGAGTCCGCGAGCTGGCCGTCGAAGCCGTCGGGGGACGTCGGGGACGTCGGGGACGTCGGGGACAGCGCCGGGGACGTCGGGGACAGAGCCGGCTCCGTCGGGGACAGAGCCGCCTCGGTCGACGGCGCGTCGTATCCCGCAGTGGCGGCGCGGATCGCCGCGTACGCCGCGTCTGCGGGCGAACGCAAGCCCTGTTCTTGGCGGAGGTTCTCCAGGCACAAGTCGCTGAGGCTGTTTCGCCGCCGGCGCATGGCGACGCGCCGCGGCTGTTCGCGCGGCGACTCCGCGCCTCCGTCCAGCAGCGCGAGGTTCGTGGACGAGTTCGTCCTGGTCACCTCCGCGGGCGAGTGGTTCAGCGCGAGGTACGCGATGTCATCGCCGTGCACGCTCCCGCCGCGGCTCCAGGCGGGCGGCGCGCCGCTGATGTGCGTGCGCACGGCGACGGGTTGCTTGGAGAAGGCGTCCGAACGCGACCCCGAGTGCCCCCCCGCGGCGACCAGGAAACGACACATCTCCTCCTTCCCCGCGCGCTGCGCCTCGTCCAGCGGGGTGTTCCCCCAGTTATCCGTCGCGTTCACGTCCACGCACACCTTCGTCACGAGGTGCCGCACGACGCGAAGCGCGCCTCCCGAGGCGGCGGCGTGCAGTGCGGATGAGCCGGACGCGTTGACGCACTGCACGGAGGTGAGTTCCAGGCCGTACTCCTCGACGCACCCCAGCACGGACTGCAGGTCGTCCGCCTTGGCCACCTCCAGCATGAGCGCGACGCCCTTCACCTTCTTCACGTCCACGCGAGTCACCTCCGCGCCGCCCTGCTCGGACCCGCGGTCCAGCAGCTCCTCCATCAGCGTACCGACGGAGGGGTTACTGGGCGACGCCGCGCGCTCGGGCGATTCCTCCGCGGCGTACAGGGACTCGTACTCGCGCAGCGAGCGCGAGGGCGCGCGCTGCGTGCTCATCGGCGTCGCGGATGCCTCAGCTTCCTCTTCCTCCTCGAGTTGCGAGATGCTGACGCGCGCGCGGCGCTTCGTCACCGACTCCGCGCCGAAATCTCCGAAAGGGGGTTTCGCGCCATCGTCGGAGGAGTTCAGGCTCTCTATGTGTAATGCCGGGGCGCGAGGCGGTCGCGCATCCGTCGAGACGCTCGCCGCCGGCACGTCGACGACGACGCCGCCGACGCCGACGACTCCGTCGCTTCGTTTTTCCGTCCCTCGGATGACCTCGCCTCCGTCGTCCGAGTGGCTGCCCTCTTCGCTCCCCGGGGTCCCCGGCGAGCTCGAGCCGTCCCCGCTCGAGTTTCGTTTCAGGAACGTCGTCGCGATCCCGCCCGCGAGCTTATGCCGCACGGTGGACTGCCGCGTCGGCCCCGAGAGGGATTTTTGAAGTGCGCGCCGCTCCGCCGCAGACGCCAGAGACGCCGAATCAAACACGCCCTCGTCCGTGCGGTCCTTCGCGCTGCGGTGTTTCCTCGCCATGTGCGACCGCTGCATGTGGATCAGACGCTCCTCCTCTGCGCGATTCGAGGTTTTTCGAAGGTGCGTGGAAGGTGAGGAGGTTTAGCCGGCGCGGAGACACGAAAGAGCGCGCGACGTTCGCGCGACGGCGACGGCGCGAACGCGAGAAAAAAAGCCGCCGAAAAAAAAAGAACGCTTCGCGCGATTTTTTCTCGTCGCGCCGGGACGGAAAGAAACGCCCTTTGACGTTCTGTATTCCCATAATTTTCCGACTGAAAGGACAGCGCTTGCCAGTTGTCGTTTGGCATCCATCTTGGATCGTGCCTTGGACGAAAACGACGACCGACTTGTGCTTTGGCGCGTGGCACCGTGCGAAAAGCTAACCGACCGACGAAAACGACGACCGACTTGTGCTTGGCGCGTGGCACCGTGCGAAAAGCTAACCGACCGACGAAAAGCGACGCGGGCGGCGCGGGCGGTTCGGGCGGCGGGGGCGTCGGGACGTACCCGTGAGCTTGGGCACGTCGTGGCGGGCCATCTCCTCGAACCTCCCAGCCTGCGCAGTTCGGGGTGCGGTGCGGTGGGGCGACGGGTCAGCACGGGCCGATCGCTCGGGCTCGTCGGTCGAACGCACATGGCTCACGAACGATTCGACCGACGCGCGCGCGCGCGCGAGCCGCGGAGCGGC
>Ga0209666_1001149_pt1 | contig 20354 bp, 24 predicted proteins | sample SaaInlV_125m_DNA_FD_184679 | JGI IMG/M metagenome (GOLD analysis project Ga0209666, IMG submission 184679) | Marine microbial communities from expanding oxygen minimum zones in the Saanich Inlet - Saanich Inlet SI037_S3LV_10m_DNA (SPAdes)... | ecosystem: Environmental > Aquatic > Marine >...
ACAGCGGCGGATCCTGATCACCGCCCGCGAGCCACTGGCCGACGTCGGCGACATTTCCGGGATCGTCATTCAGGCGAACGGTCAGGCCATCGCGTGGCAAACTCCGCCGGTCAGGTCACAACAGTAACCGGAGCCGGCGAGAGACACCGCGACATCGCCAGGCGGCGACGATCGCCTCGACGGCCTCGAGACTCGTCGCCGAGTCCGAGATCAGTTCAGCCCCGACTCGGCGAGCCTTCGCGATTTTGCGGGCCGTGACAGAGTTCTCGGCGAGGTAGTGGTGACGGCCGCCGAGTTTCCAGATCCAATAACGAACGGTTTCGGTTTCGGGTGTCATTGTTTCACTTTCGGGCCGGGGTTGGGTCGGTTGTTGGCGTAGGCCTTAACGTCGGCCAGTCTGACGAGCGGGGTTCCGTCGGCGGTCGGGTAGGCCTTGACCGACCCGGCCGCGATGGCCGAGATCAGAGTCGTGCGGGCGAGCCCGGCGGCGGCCGAGGCCGCGGTGAGCGTCGAGAGTTCGTCGTGATAGGGTCGTTTCGCTGACATTGTTTCGGGTTCCTGTTTGCGTGGTTTCGCGGGCCGGTTTGATTGTCGACGGTTCGTCGAGGAGTAGCCAGTCGCGGCCGATCACTTCCTGATCGAGCGGAGAATCGAGGCCCCCATTGCGGCCGTCGATCGTTTGTTTTTGGCGATCCGGCCGTCGACAACGACGAAACATTCTGACCACTGTTCGGCGTCGCGGTTCCAGTCGAGCCGCGGCAGACGTTTCGCGAGCGTTTTCCAGTTTTCTTGCGAACTGAGAGCGATCGCGATCGCCTCGAGGGCGATGTTCTGGCCGGACATTCTCGGCGGGAGTGGATCGGAACCGCCGAGCGTGTCGACGAGAGGTTTTCCGGGTCGCCATTCCTTCGACATCGACTTCGCAACGTGTCGAAAGAAAGTGACCAGCTCGGCCGCGTTCGGTTCGCCGGTGTACCACGCCTCCGAGACTGTTTTGACGGCCGCGACGAGTGCATTGATCGAGAACAGTTTTCCCTCGCCGGCGGTCGCTCGTTCGAACTCGATCCGACCGGGGAACACCTCGGCGGCGACCTGACGAGCCAGCGTGTTGAAGTGGTCGCGGTGGTCGAACGTCATCGAGAGAGCGGTGTTCGGTTTGCTGGCGTTGCGATTGATGTCGACAAACATTTGTTGAGACTGGCGGAGCGAGGTCGCGACGAAAATCGTCACCGTGATCGACTCGTCGGCCAGTGCCTCGACGCGAGCCTCGTAGGCAGCAATGGCCGCTTGCGACATCTTGCGGCGTTCGGAATGGTTGAGTTTTCGAAGTGCCTCGACGATCCCGGCTCGGCGGTGCAGGCCGTCGTTCACGAGAACCCGAGCGGCCGTGTCGATCAGCAGATTTCCGGCGTAGTGAGCCCCGGCCGCCGGTTGGAATTCGCAGTCGCCATCGATCGAAACCGTCAGGGCCGGGAGAACATACTTTCGCGCGGCCGAGTTGTCGCGGGAGCCGGGAACCGAGGCGTTCTCGTGCATGTACCGAGCGATTTTCTTAGCTCGAGCGGTGTTCGTTTTGCGTTGTTGGCGGAGTTCTGGCGGGAGTTCCTGATCGTCGACGCCGTCGGAGAGCAGTCGGCCGACCAGCCGAAGCGGAATCATCGCGGTATAAAACTCGCGGCCTGACTGAATTCCGCGGGTGCATTCGATTTTGAATTGTGAGGTTTCGACGCCGGCGAGTTTTTCGGTGTTGATCAGGTTCGACATTGTTTCGGCTCCGGGTTGGGTTGTTGAGAGAGAGAGAAACCGGCCGGGTGATCCCGGCCGGCGGTCGTGGGTTGTTCGGTCAGACGGTTTCGCCGGTCAGGATCAGGTCGCAGAGCTCGAGGGTGTCGTCGAGTTCGTCGAGGCCGAACAGTTCCTGATAGACATCGAAGGCGACGGCGCGAGCCTTACGGATCAGGCCGAGGCGGCGGAGATCACTCGAGGCCGGCTCGAGGCCGTTGGATCGGTCGAGAGCGATCTCGAGGTTCAGGTCGCGGAGTTGGCGAGTCATCGACGTAACAACGCCGAAAGCGTTCTCGGTGTTGATCATTCGGCGAGCGGTTTCGAGGGCGTTGGTTGTTGTGTTGTTGGTTCGCATTGTTTCGGCTCCGGGTTGGGTTGTTGTTGTTGTCCTCGTCTGGTGTGCACATTGTCGACAGAACGTCGACAATACAACACAACGAGAGAGCAAATCTCGACAATTCGTCGAGATTGTCAGAATTCGAGCCGTGAGAAAAATGCTCGAGGGTGGGGTTGACGGGTTGTTACCATTGGCGGTAACACTCCCGCCGTTGGTAGCAACCACTCGAAACCGACCCCTGAAGGATCACGCGATGTCGAACGAGTTTCTCAGAGAACTGGCCGCGTTTCTGGCCAGTCCGGCGGCCGAGGTGTTACTCGTCGCCGTTGCCAGTTTGCCGGGGCTCGTGTGGGTCGCCAGTGCGACTCGACGCGGGCCGAGATATCCCGAGCGGTGTCACGGCGACAAGTAACGATTCAACGGATTCTCGCGAGGCCGATTTTACCGTGACATCGGCCGAGCGAGAGGTTGAGCGGTCGACTGATCGTGTTGATCAGTTGCCCGTCAGCAGTAGCGAGCCGGTGTGTGAGAATCACGGCCCGCGATTCAGGCCTCGGCCGGTTGTTACCGCGACCGGTCGAGGATTCGAGGCCGGTTGTTCTGGCCTCGAGAGTTCTGATCTCCTCGGAGAACAGACTCAGAAGCGAGCCCGGCGGTCGGTTGTCCTGACTCGACCGCCGGGTTTTGAAACCGGCAAACGTCCAACCGTTGGACATTTGGAGAGGTGACCAGTGCCAGAAGCGAAACGAGGCGCACCAGTAACGAAACCCGCGTCGGCCGAGTCGATCGTCGCGAAACCTCGGCCGAACCCGCTGGCGTTCATGCTCGGGATCCTCGGTTGGGGCGCGACGCGACCGGTCGAACTGGCGGCCGGGCCGAGGCGACGCCGATCCGGCGGGCCGCCGAGTCGCGTGTTGAATCAGAGACAGAAGCGGATCCGAGACCGACGATCCGGTCGGTTCTCGGTGAAGAAACGCCGCAACAAATAGAGGCCGGCGAGGCCTCGAGATTTTCAAACCCCACGAACGGAGGCGAAACGGATGTCGCTAGTTTTGACACGGAAACCCGGCGAGTCGATCGCGATCGGTGACTCGATCGTGAAGGTCGGAGCGGTCAGTCGGTCGGGTGTGGTTCGACTGATCGTCGACGCACCTCGAGCGATTCAGATTTTGAGAACGGAACTCATTTCAGGAAACGGAGCGGAGCATGAGCCAGCAAACGTTGGAACTGAAGGAAACGAGAACGCCGAACAACGTGTTGACGGCGGCCGAGATGTTTCGCCTGACTCGAGAGATCGAGAAACGGGCGTTGACGGCGGGAATTGATCCGTCGGAGAGTTGGGCCGAGGCCGAGGCGACGTTCGCCGAGTTGCTCGGCCGGCCAGTGACTCGGCCGAACATCATCACGGCCCTGACGGCCCTCGACGGTGTTTCTCAGTCGCGGGTCGTGAAACCTCGAGGAAACACGCCGAACGGGAACGGTGATCTCGACAGCAAGATCGAGAGCCTCGGCGGGCGACTCGGCCGACTGGCGGCCGATGTCGGCACGCTCGACCGAACGGTCGACGAGCAGATCGTCGAACTGAACGAGACGCTCGCGAGAGACGCGGCGCGGCTCGACACGTTCGAGTCGTGGCGGGAGGTGATTCGAGAGATCACGGCGCGGCACGAGGCGGCGATCGGTCAACTCGTGCAACAGAACACCGAACTCGTTCGCCGACTGACCCGACTCGAGCAAACCGTCGCGACGTTCGAGCGGCCGTTCGCGATGAACTCGGGCGGAGAACTGGCCGAGATTCAGGCCGCCGGCGAGGCCGCGAAGAGCGGCGACTGACGAACCACTGAAGACGATTCCCAGCAACTCACGACGTGTAACGGATTTTGATCGATGGCGAACGGAACGCCGGAACTGACATCGTTGAAACGCCAGCTCGCGGAGATGGCCGAGACGCTCGGGAGTCTGACCGACCCGGTTGAGGGAGTTGCTCCGGCTCCCTCGGCCGGCGAGGTCACGTTGTTCGATTATTGGTCGGAGCACCTCGACGGCCTGAAGAGTCCGAAACTCAACGCGCAGTATCGAACGGCCGTTTGCCATTTGCAGAACCGGGTGCGGAAATGTGACCGGTGCGGGCTCGTGATTGTGCCACTGAAACGACGAAAACGGCGGGCGGCGGTGCGGTTGATGGGGCCTCGGAAATGTCCGAAATGCCCCGATAAAATCGGGAGTATAACTAATACTCCCCGAGCTAATGAATTGACCGTAAGTATCCTGTCAGCTTGGGTTTATCAACTGATTTCTGACGGGTATTCGGCGGAGACTTCTCGGCGGTCTCTAGTGCAGGTTCGGGGAGTCCTGAACGCGATGGTCGACGCCGGCGAGGCGATCCGACCGCCGCGGAGAATGCCGGGCATCCAGCGAGGCCGAAAACGGATTCGGCTCGTGTCCGATTCAGACATCGCCGGAGTCTACGCCGCGGCCGAACACGCCCGACGGTGGTCGCCGGTGTGGTGGCGAACTCTCATTTGCGGAATGACGCTCTACGGTTTCAGGCCGTCAGAAATCACCTCGATTATGTGGCGAGGGCCGAGGCGTGAGGATATCCGAGAGGGCGTGTATTGGGGCCGTAAACCGCCGCACGACGAACTCCGCGAGGGCGACATTTCCCACGCTCACGGTTGGACAGTGTATCTACCGGGCAAACAACGCCGGATCAAACCCGACCCGTTGATTCTGCCGAACTCGAGAGTCTGGCGGGAACACCTGACCGCGGCGAAGAAACTGAAAAACGGAACCGGTCAGGTTCTGCCAATGGGCGAGGAACCCGGCGACTACACGACCGACGAGGACGCGTTTCGGGCCGAGTTCCGACGACTGAAGATCCTCGCCGGAATCTCTCGGCCGTGGACGTTTCGCGATTTGCGCCGGAACGTCGAGACACGGTTCGCCCGGCAATTCAACGCGGCCGACGCGATGGCCCTGACCGGTCACGCGACGAGATCGGTCAGCGGTCAGAGCTATCTCGACCTCGTCGTGAGGTTGATCGACGAGGTTGACGATTTCGAGCTGACTCGATTGTTCGAGTCGAAACCTACCACCAAACCCAAACCCGAACGGAGTCGAAAATGAGGCGGAGCGAGTTTCAATCGGAGTGCCAGCAGCGAACCGAGATATTCATGAAAGCGGCCGGCCAGACGATCAGGAGTCGGCCGGGAACGCCCGACGAGGCGGAGCGAAAACTACGGGCGAAACTGATCCTCGAGGAGGCACTCGAGACGATCGACGGCCTCGGGTGTCAGGTGTACGACTACACGAACACGAGGCTCCTCCCGAAACAGCACGACCTGAGAATCGAGGTCTTGCCGGCCGGTGCGTTCGACCTCGAGGCGGCGATCGACGGGTTTATCGACCTGATCGTCGTTGCCACAGGCGGCCTGTCAATGATCGGCGTCGATGATCGGCCGCATCAGGAAGAGGTCGACAACGCGAACCTGAGAAAGATCGGGCCGAACGGTGTTTGCGAAATCCGCGACGATGGCAAACTCCTGAAGCCGGCCGGGTGGGTTGGGCCGGATCACGTCGCGGTTCTCGATCGACATTTCGGGCCGAGCCAGTTCCGGGCCGAGGGCGTGCTATGACGAAACTCGCCCAAACAGAGACACCGGTTCTCGTGTGGGATTATGCCTCGATCGCCGACGAGGCTCCGACCGAGATCATTCAGGCGGCGGCGGTGCAGATCAAAACGGTTTTGCGACGCACGGCCGAGAACGTGATCGAACTCGGGAAACTTCTCACGGCGGTGAAAAACAACCTCCCGCACGGTTGCTGGCAATCGTGGTTAACCGACGAGATCGGCGTCAGCACGTCGACGGCGTCGAACTGGCTCCGAGCCTATCAACACGCCGACCAGTTCCGAGCGATCGCGAACCTGAACCCGACGGCGATCTACGCGCTCGCTGGCGAGGGTGTATCGGCCGAGGCGATCGAGAAGGCGAACCAACTAGCCGAGAGCGGTCAGACGGTCACGAGGGCCGATGTCGAGTCGATTCTCGCGGCCGACGACGGGCCGGTCGAGGTGGTGACGGTTGAGCCGATCACCGAACCGGATCGAGACCCGGCCGAGACCGATCGAGAAGAGATCCCGGCTCCGGCCGACGTTGATCACGACCGGGATCGAACGAGGCTCGCCCCTGAACCGGCGGGATCGACCGGCGACCGAGCGGTCGAAATGAAACTCGCGCGGGCGGCGTGGTTGAATCTCGCTCGTCTGGCGGTGATCAACGAGGGCGGGGCGTTGGCGATCGCTCGAGAGGCGTGGCACGAACTGAAGGCGTCGGGCGAGTTGACCCTCGGCGACAACGACAAACCGTGTGACCAAACCCTGAAGGCGTTTCTCGAGGGAGCGGTCGACGATGACTGAACGCCGCACGTTTCAGGAAACGAAACGCGAACTCGCCGATCTCGACGAGGGATATCTCCTCGAGTTGATGAGCCACGGCGAGGCGGCGGTCGAGGGAATGGCCGACGACCTCGTCGGTCGGGAAATGGCGGCGGATTACTTGAACCTGGCGAGGCTCGGCCTTTGGGTCGTGCGGCGCGAACAACAATCGAGGAGAAACTGATTTGCGACATTGCATACCAACCAGCACCGGGGCGGCGTTCGATCCGTTCGACCCGGATCCTGACCTGATCACAATCGTCGACATCGCGCACCAACTCGCCGGCCAAACCCGGTGGAGCGGGGCGACCAGTTGGGACGACAACCGGCCAGCGATCACGGTCGCCGAACACTCGGTTCGGGTAGCGATCGAGTGTCCTGATCGATTCAAACTCGACGGCCTGTTGCATGACGCGGCCGAGGCGTATCTCGGCGACATCGCTCGACCGCTGAAGTGGCGTGTGCCGTTGTGGATCGCGGCCGAGGAACGGTTGCGGCGAGTCATCGCGGAGAAATTCGGAGCGTCGGCCGAGTTGCCGCCGGCGGTTCGAGATATCGACGACCGGATGCAGGTGACCGAGTTTCGCGACCTGATCGCCGCCCATTCCGACGACTGGCGGGAATCGCTCCCCGACGCGCAGGCGTTCGACGAGGTGATTCGACCCGGAACGCCGACCGAGGCGAGATATTGTTTCCTTTCGATGTTTTACGAACTGACGACCTGACCAACCACAACAAACCTCGAGCCACTGATCGGAGCAAAAATCAGATGACCGAACCAACAATCGACGAACTCCTCGACGAGTTCGACATCACGACCATAAAGCCGAGGGAGCCAGACCCGGCCGACCAGCTCGCTCGAGATCGTCGGTCGATCGCCGCGGCGAGGTTTCTCGGGTACACGACTCGGGCGTCGATCATTCGGGCGATGGCCTTGACGCGGAGCCGATACGACCGGGCGGTCGCTGAGTCGGAGTCGGAGCGGGACATCCGCGACGACAAGGTTTTGAAGGCGTATCGCCGAGGCCTGAAAACGGCGGCGAGCATTTGCAAACACACGAGGATCGGAGCGGATCAGGTTCGATCGTCGGCTCGGCGGCTCGGCCTGAAACTCGCCGACGGCCGGCCGAAGGCGAAGGCGACGGCCGAGGTCGTTCATCGACGGAACCTCGAACGTCGAGCCCGAGAGCGGCGGAAAAAAGAGGACGTCGAAGCGTGTCGCGGGCGGCGGTAACAACAACAAACCTCGAGCCTATGATCGGAGCACAAATCAGATGGCCGGAGAGTGGATAAAATTCGAGTCCGTGACGCCTGACAAACCCGAGGTGTTTCAGATGGCCGAGATCCTCGGGATCGATCCCGACGCGGTTGTCGGGAAACTCGTTCGGGTGTGGGTGTGGGCCGATCAGCAGACGATCGACGGTAACGCTCGCGGCGTGACGCGAGCGTTACTCGACCGGATCGCGAGCGCAACCGGTTTCGCCGACGCCCTGATCGCGGTCGGGTGGTTGATGGCGGCCGAGGAGGGATTGACCTTCCCGCGGTTCGACAACCACAACGGGAGCACCGCAAAAAGCCGGGCATTAGCGGCAAAACGGGCGGCGAAGTCGCGAGCGTCACGGTCGGAGCGTGACGCGAACGTGACGGGGAGCGTGACAAGCGCGTCACCTAGAGAAGAGAAGAGAAGAGAAGAAGTAAATAAGCGGTCACCGCGCGAGGATCAGGTTCAGATCGTCGAGGCCTCGGTCGACTGTCCGGGCGAGACTCCGGCGGAACTGGCTCCCGACGGCCGAACGTGGTGGTCGGTCGAGAGCGAGTTTCTCGAGACGTGGAACGAACTCCCGGCCGGGAAACGCGGCGTCGTCAGGGTGCAGGGAATGCCGGCGGTGATGTCGCCGAAGGATCGCGAGGCGTTTCGGGCGGTCTGGCCGGTGAAGGCCGAGGCGGCTCGTCTGGCGATGGCGGCGATCGCCGAGGGTCGGATCCAGTGGGATCGGTCAGCAATGACGATCCGGGCGTTTTTCAATTCAGAAATCGACGCGATACTCGGAGGTGGACATGAGCGACACGAACAACCTCGGCGAAATTCTGGCGGCCAGACGAGCGGGCGTGTTGACTCGTCGAGCGACCTCGCCGACCTCGCCGGCCGGCCGGTCGTTGATCGAACCCGCGTCGCGGCCGGAGCCTGACAGCGACGGAAACTATCGAGACGCGCCGGCCGGGATCCCGAACGTCGAGGCCGACTGGCGACAGATCAAACCCGAACTGATCGAGATATTCCTCGAGGCCGGTCAGCGGTCGGCGTGGCCGGTCTATATTTGGGGAAAGCCAGGACGAGGAAAGACATCGGCGGCGGCGGCGGCCTTCAGGCGTTGGCCGCACGGTCGGCCGAGTTGGCTCCGGCTCGGCGAGTGGATCCGACTCGTGCAGGATTGCAAGGCCGACGGCCCGCAACGGTTCGGCGGGAGCGGCCGGCCGTATCACGCCGATCACTATTGGCGCACTCGAGTCCAGGAGCCGACACTGTTGATCGTCGACGATGTCGGCGTGAGATCAGCGACCGAGCCCCAGCGGGAAATCATCACCGAGTTGATCGACCGACGAGGAACACGGCCGACGATCTACACGAGCAACCACGGAATTAAGGAACTCGGCGAGGTGTACGACGGCCGGATCGCGAGCCGGTTGTTGAGAGGAATCCCGGTTGAGTTGACCGGAGCCGACCGCCGACTCGCGGGCGTTTCGGTTCGTAAAGTATGACAGATAACGGCTGGATTCCATGCGCTGGAGAATTCCGGCGGGATTATCCAGCGCAGAATAAACCGGCGAGCATTAGAGGCCGTTCAGGGCGTTGTCGGCGAGGGTGTAGACGCTTCCCATAATTCTCGGCGCGGAGCCGGTGAAAATTTTCGGTTGCGAGGTCTGGGCGTCATATTGACGGGCCAAACCGTAGAGTATGACGCGGGATCCGCTGGCGAGGGTTTCATAGGCGATGATCGGGCGAGTTTCGATCGGGGCGGCGGGGACGCCGGCCATTTCCACGGCGTTCAGCAGTGCGGTTCCGCCGTCGATATAGTAAACCAGATAACCCGAGTTCTGCCCGCCGACCGGATCGTGGGGCCGTTCGTAGTTTTCCGGGAGTCCGGTTGCTAATGGGTCCGCCGTTTTTTGCCAGTATTGCAGGCGGGCGCTAGCGAAGTCGAAACTGAGCCAACTCGTCGAGGCGGCGGCGATCGACATCGTCGAGCCGATACCCGCCAGCAGACCGCCGGGATCGCCGCTCGTCATTTCGCCGGTGGCCGTGAACATGCCCGGTTGGGTGATGATCAGGGTTTTTCCGCCGAGGTCGAGCCAATCCACGATGGCGGCCAGGTGGGCGGCGGAGGGGTCGTCATTTTCTCGCGTCGACGGGGAGCGGCGGTCACCGAGCAGCACGACGACATCGGTTGAGTCGAGATCGGCGTGGGTGAAAGAATCAGCGTTCGAGGCTGGCGGGCGAGCCCATCCTCGATACACCGCCGTTTTTGTGGTAGGTGGCGTGAAGTCGTTCAGTGATCCTCGGCCGTGGAGGGGATCGAACGTGAAGTGATGGTGCCACATAACCAGCTCGGGAACGCACGGCGGTTGGTGGCGTGAGTCGACGTTGTCGCCGCCCCAGTAGGTGTGATATTGCTCGTCGTCGTCGCTATCGTGAGAGCGTTCGCGGGTTCGTTCGCGAACGAGAACGCGATCCTCGGCGTTTTTGTACCAACCACCGAACGCGGTCGTCGCCGGGACATACCAGCACGGCTCGATGTCTGGCCAGGTGATCGCGTTATGAGAAAAACCACAACGAACGCAGCCGATATCTAGCGCCCACGGCAGATCGTAGTTGATGGTCGGCCGGCCGACATTGTGGGCGTATTGTGGATACTCGACCGGCTCGTTCACGGCGTCGGTGTAGTAGGATCCCGTTCCTGAAAACGCGGGAAAGTATCCGACATTGTGCATCGACAGCGACGGGTAATAGTGATAACCAGCGCGGTTTGATCCCATCATCACGCCGGAGCGAACCGGCCCCATTGCGGCGATGTCTTCGAACGTGTCGCCTCGGTTGTCGTAGCCGACATCGGGGCCGAGGTCGGCGTTTCTGACCGCGCCGATCGTGCCGGTCAGGTCGTTATCAATCAGCCAGTCGAGCCACGAGAGATCCTCGCGGTCGTACCGTATCCGCCAGACCATCGACGTCGCGGCTTCCTGACCGTTATCGAGGGCGGCGCGGTAGTTGGGGAAATCCGAGAGTGAGTTTCCGGTAAAATCGTAATCGCCGCGCCAGCGGTGAATCGTGCGGGCGTGACATCGGCCCTCGGTGCAGAATTTCTGAGCACATTGACAGGCGGCCGGTTTTGTCATGGGGAACCCTACGGAGCAGACCAGCCGGCCGGCGACTCGGCGTCGTATTCGAGATCGCTGGCGGTGTCATCGTTGAGAACGAGCCAGCGGTGACCGGGAACGTATTCGACCCACGACGAACCGTCGAACTCGACGATCGAGTCAGCGGCGGCTCCGTCCCAATCGGCGTGAACTCCGCCGGCCGTGGTGTCGAGGAGATAGCGGTCGCCGAGAACCTCGGTCGGTGGTGCGGCCGTATTGTCGGCGATCGCCAGAATCGCGGCCTTACGGATCGCCGGGAGCGTCAACAGTGATTTCGAACAGCCGGAATAGTTGACCTCGAACCGATCGTCGCCGTTGAGCGTCGCCCGAACATAAAACAGAACCGTCGACGACATCGACTCGTCATAGGCGAACACGGTCGCCTCGCCGACATATCGCCAGGAGCCCGAGGCGGAGTTCGTCGCGTAGACGGCGACCGGTGCCGAACTCGGCGTGAGTTCGCCGGCCGAGACAACGGGGAGCTCGAGATCCCGGCGGAGGTATCCGCGAATTTCGGAGTAGGGTCGACCGGATTGTTTGGCGGTGTATTTCGACACGGTCAGGCCTCCCGCTGGAACGAGAACCGCTCGAGCTTGAACGATTCGAGGATCAGTTCGGTGCGTTGGGTCGCGCCTTGCAGTTCGTAGTTAATGCCGACGATTTGCAGGAACCGAGCGGTCGCGGCCGAGGCGCTGTTCGCGTCGAGCGAGAGGTTTCGCCCGTCGACGTTGGTGATCAGGTCGGAGAGTTCGTATTCGGGGTGATCGATCGCGTCGAGCGTGACTGAACACGAGAGGTTCGCGGAATCGTCCCACTCGCGAACGTGTTCGAGGTAGGCCTCGAGTTCCCGCGTGTCGTCGATCTCTCGAGTGAAGAGCGCGAGATTCCCGTCGGCCGTGGCGAGGTCGGGGATCAACTCCTGAACCAATACACGCGGATCCTGATATTCGGCGACGGTGTATAGTCCGTCGTTTCCGGTTGAACCAGTGACCGCGATCCGGTCGCCGGTTTGAAGTGGAACCTTCAGAGAACCGGCGTCGAAGTAATAAAACGAAAGAAATCCAATTTGCAGGCCGACGGCCGTGATCGCCGGGTGTCGGTCGGTGTAGAGGCTCGAGGTTGAATCGACTCGGTGAACGTGGAAACGACTCGAGAGATCGAGCACCGAACGCACGACGTCGGGCTGAGGTGAGCTCGTTTGTTTGGCCGCGATTTTATGGCGGGCGAAATCCGACTCGATCGAGCACGTCAGGCGGAGCGGCGGATCGTTCGGGTAGGCCTGAATCTGAGTGTGCAGTTCGGCCGGGATCGAGCCGGTCAGTCGGATCCCGCATTCGTCGCGGAGCACGGCGAACGGCCAGTCGGGGACGATCCAATCGTCGGTTTGCTCGGCGTCGTCGGTGTCGGTGTAGCGTCGCTGATACTCGAGGAGAAACCCGTCCTCGCCGACGAGTTCGCGGTCGGTGTCGGCGTTGTCGGCGGCCGTGCCTCGATCGAGTCCCTCGGTCAGTGCCGGGAGAAACCGACGGCGGCGGGTTGGGAGAATCCTCGCGCCGTCGACCGGGTGCGCCTCGGTCAACAGTGTGTTGAGGTCGGTCGCGGTCGTCGGCGTGGTCCTGACCGAGTTGATCCCGCCGTCCTCGTTCAATACGAATTTTCGGTAGACCGTACCGCTCGCCCGTTCGTCGGGTTTGTTCAGGTCGTCGAGCGAGTCGGCGTCGTTCGATTCCGGCCAGACCGGGTGCAGGAGAAACGTCGATTCGACGATCAGGGGCGACGTAAAACCCTCGATCTGATTCGCGAGATCAGAGATCGAAATGTTCGCGTGATAGTCGGCGACGTTGGTTTTGTCGCGACTGATCGCCTCGGTGCCGGGTCGCTGGAGATAAACCTTCCGGCGAGTTCCGTCGTTGAGTTTGTAGAACTTGAACGTCGTGTGTTGTTTGTCGGAGCCACTCGAGGCGAGGTCGTCGTCGAACTCGAGGAACCAACCGAACCCGAGCGGTTCGAGCACCTGATCGAGACACTCGGAGAGCCAGAGATCGGAACCGAGTCGGACGTCGCGAACGAGTTCCTCGGCGGTGACGCCGCTCGTGACGAGCGCGAGCTCGAGGTCAGCGAGAACCGGGTTCGTGACGAACGTCTCGTCGGGGTTGAGGAGCCAGCAGAGCGAGTTTACGACTTGCGGGAGCGTCCAGCGTTCGGCGGTGACGCCGGCCAGTGTCGCGGCGGCCGGCGTGCGTGCGGTTTCCGGGTGTAACCACCAGTAAACCGAATCGACCTGACCGCTCGCCCGGTTGCCGAGGATCCGGTTGTCGACCTCGGGGTTGAACCTGATCGGGCCGTCGACCTGGTATTTCGTGAACCCATCGTATCGGACGAAATAACCGGCGGTCTTGAGGGGAGCGATCAGCCACGGTTCGATTCTGGCGGCCGGTCTGACGGCCTCGGTGTCGGCGTTGAGATAGTGAGACTGATCGCCGAGTTTCCCCCAGCAGAGGCGACGTGTGCGGCCGTCAAGAGGGTTGTAAGCGTGGACGTCGACGAGGCGGTCGTAGCCGGCGGGCGTGACCGCGTCGACGAGTCGGTCGTCGGAGCGTTCGAGAGCCCAATCGAAGGCGATCGCGTTCAACTGTGAACCGCCGGTGACTCGAGCGAGCCTCGTCGGGATCAGATAGTCGACCTCCTCGGAAACGGTCGGCCAGTCGCCGCCCTCGGGTCCGAGGAGCGTGATCAGGATTTGAGGCTCGTCGCGGATTGTGGGAGTGGCGGCCACGGTCAACGCTCCTCGGTCGTGATACTCGAGACGGCCGACGGGCCGCTCGCGTCGGCGGTGATCGCGATGTCGGGATCGCCCGAGCCCGAGGCGTTTTCGATTGTTTGAGTGGTCGCGCCGTTGCGTGCCACAATGTTAAACACATAAGCGCCCGCGTCGGTCAGACTGGCGACCTCGAGCCGATAGCGGCGTTGAGCGGTCGAGAATGGCGTCGTGACCTCGGCCGGCGACGTTGGCCCTGATTGAACCTGTAGAGCGAACTCGGTCGGTTGAACGCCGGCCTCGAGGATATTGTTCCAGGCGAAATCGAAACGAGCACCGCCGGCCTGACACGCCGAGACGGCGATCAGATAGCCGGAGCCGCGGATCGCGGTCGCGATGTCGGTCGACCCGTCGGTGTCAAACACCTGTTCGAAATCGATGGCCGGGTTTTCCTGATCGTCTCGCCAGGTTCGCAACTGGACGCGGTAGGCCGTGTCGACGGCCATCGAATAGGAGAACTCGGCGGTCGGCTCGGTCACGGTGGCGACGCGGCTCGTTTTGTTGCCGGTGACGACGTTCCCGAGTGCGAGGATTTGTTGACCGGGGCGGAGCAAACGAAAGCGGCGGTAGTTGATGGCCGGCGGCGGAGATCCGGCCGCACCGCTGGCGACGTAGAGCGACGCGCCGCCGGTGCCAGAGTTGCCGGCCGTCGACGGATCGCTCGAGAACGGTCGGTGACTGAACAGATACCGATTCCGGCGGTGTTTGATGATCAGGCGTTGCGCCATTTAGGAACCCCCAAACACGGCGCACGGGTAATCCCTGACCCAGGTGTTCGAGTTCTCGACGATCGTCACGCGGAGATAACACGAGGAGTCGTCGAGGCCTGACGTGATCACCGCGGTTTTCGTCATTTCGAAATGATTGGCGACGTTCGCGCTCAAAGCGAAGGCCGCGTTGTCGGCGTCGTCGACCTGAAACACGACCGCACCGGCGGAGTGTTCTCGGAGTTGAACGTCGCAGGTCGCCGAGGCGTCGAACGTGTCGAGGTCGACGAGAACGCCGTCAGACTCGAGCCAGGCCGTGAGCTCAATATCCGATCCGTCGATCGTGACGTCGAGCACCGGTTCGACGATCGGGATCCGCGAGATCTCGGCCGAGAGTTGAACCGAGAACGCTCCGGCGGCGAGCTGAACGTCGGAGAGGTCGGCCGAGCCGCCGGCCTGTTCGTAGGCGACGAGCGTATAACTGATCGGGTTCGCGGTGGCGTTCAGAGTCGAGAGGTCGATCGTTCCCTGATAATACGACGTTTCGGTTCCGTCAGGCGTCAGGGCGAGCGAGAAATTCGCGGCCGAGGCGAGAGCGCGGAACGTCTCGGCGGTGAAGTCCCAGACCTGACCGGCCGAGTTGAAAATCGTACACCAGACGGTTTCGCCGGCGACGTGTGAGATCGTGACGGTTTTGTTTGCCATTGATCAGGATTCCGTTCGGGGTGCGGCCGGTTGGTGGCCGAGGATTTGCAACAGCGGAGCGACCTCGCCGGCTCGTCGGTCGAGTTCGGCGTCGACGCGGGCTCGGAACTCGGGCGGCATTTCTTGCCACGAGTCATCGTAGGCGACCTCGAGCGTCGCCGGTCGACCGGCGTATTTCCCGCCGAGGTATTCGTCGCGGCCGACGTTGAGGAACCCGACCGCGTCGCCGGTCACGTCGCCGATCACCGCCGGGTTTCCCGCGAGCGTGTGAGACGGTTCGCCGTCGCCGGTCGCGGACGGATCAACGCCGAGTCGTGTCAGAACCCGATCGAGCGTCGCGGCGGTGTTTTTCGTCAGGTCCGCATAAGTGACGAACTCGAGGTCGATCCGGTTTTGCATCAGGAACCCGAAAAACCAGAAGTTGAGACAAATCCACTCGTCGACGCAACGTTCGGCGGTCCAGGCCTGATCGATTCCCGGCGGTAGTCGCCAGGCGTGGTGCCTCCAGTAGCTCCCGACCTGTTCGAGCGGTGTTTTCGAGAGGAACACGGCGAGCGGTCGCCGTGGGTAGCGGTTCGCGTTGTGCCATTGCTCGAGCATGATCGCCGGATCCTTCGTCGAGTCGACGAGCACCTCGGCGGCGGTATGCGCGACGGCGTATTGATAGAACGGTTGGTCGCCGTCCCAGCGTGACCAGTGCGGACAGTCGGCGACCTCGGTTTTGCAGTCCCAGCAAACCGCGCGCTTTCGTTTGTCGTGGTAGACTTTCTGACCTTCGCCGATGCACGCGAGCGCCGGGTGTCGGTCGAGGAGTGCGGTCAGGAGTGTCGAGCCGGAGTAGGCCGACCCGGTGATCATTCCGAGGGTGTGCGTCACGCGGTCGCCCTCCACTGATCGAGTCGTTCGCGGGCCTCGGTCATCGCGAGCGCCATCCAGCGCGAACAGTTGCCGGAGTGGTAGCGGTGGTCGAGGAGTTTCGACGAGGCGTGACTCCTGACGTGATCGATCAGGTCGTCGGCCTGACGTTTGCGGTTGATGTCGTGCCCGACGATCGTCGGCAGAATCCCGGCCGCGCGGCAGAGCAGACCGAAACCGACCTCGGTGTCGAAGTCGCCGAGGTTTGTCGGGTCGAGTTCGGCTCGAGACATCGCTCGTTGATAGTCCCACGAGATCCCGGCGGCCTTGATCGTTTCGACGTGGAGCATGGTGGCCGTATGACCGAGGAGGCCTCGCCAGTTGCGGCGGAGCCAACCGTCGGCGACGTGATCGCGAGAACTGATTTCGTAACCGACGGCCGGTGTCTCGGCGGTACACTGGCCGGCGTACCATTCGAGGAGATCGCGGCGAACCGGAAAAACGTCGGAGTGTGTGTTGAATTGCAGCGGTTGCTGACAAACAGCGAGCGCGAGATCCTGAGCGATCGAAACCGGTTGTGACGGGTGTTGATAACCGTGGCCGCGTAGGTAGTGAATCTCGACGTCGGGAGCCTGAAGGCGGGCGAGGCGTTCGCGGTGAACCTCGAGCGAGCCAGTGTCGACGATGGTGATATACGGGCGGAGCGTTTGCGCGCGCCAGAGTTCGACGGCCAGTTCGACCGGTTCGGGCGTGTCCATGTGCGGGATCACGACCTGAACCGGGTAGTCGGCCGGTCGTTGCGCGACGTTCCCGAGCCACGGTTTGCGGCCGGGTTGATCACGTCGAGGAGCGAGGAGCGCGTCGTTCATGTGCTAGGTGTATTTCGTAAAGGTCAGGTCGTCGGTTCCGACGACGTCAGAACCGGCGGCGGTGTCACAAACCCATAGCGACGTTGAGTTCGTGGTTCCGGCCGCGACGGCGACGAGCCGACCCGAGGCCGAACCGTCGGCGGCCATATCGTCAACTCGAGTCCAGGTTGCCGGGTCGGTGGCGGTGACGGCGTCGTAAACTCCGTTTTGTGAGCCGGCGGTTTGACCGGAGAGCAGAACCCGGTTTCCGTCGGCGAGTGTGACCCCGTCGACCGGCGAGGGATCGGCGGGCGTACTGCCTACGGAAAGTTGATATATCCGACCGACGGCGCGGCCGAGAATGTAAAGTTTTGAACCGTCGGGTTTGAACCTGAACGCTTGAGGATTGAGGTCGACACTGTTGACGTTCTTCGACTTGCTGGCGTAGCTCCCGGTCGAGAGATCCCAGGCGGTCGACAACGTGTACTGGTAAATCGTGTCGTTTGCGACGCCCACGACATAGGCTTTCGTGCCGTCGGCCGACAATGTCATTCCGACGGGGAATGTTTCCTCAGAACTAACACTGAGCGACTTGCTGGCGTAACTTCCGGTCGAAATATCCCAGGCGGTCGACAACGTGTACTGGTAAATCGTGTCGTTGTTCCATCCCACGACATAGGCTTTCGTGCCGTCGGCCGAGAATGACAGATCGTAAGTTTGCGACTCCTGAGAACTAACACTGAGCGACTTGCTGGCGTAACTTCCGGTCGAAATATCCCAGGCGGTCGACAACGTGTACTGGTAAATCGTGTCGGTCGCGCCCACGACATAGGCTTTCGTCCCGTCGGCCGATAACTCGACGCCTTCCGGCGTGCCTTCCTGAGAACTAACACTGAGCGACTTGCTGGCGTAACTTGCCGTCGAGAGATCCCAGCCGGTCGACAACGTGTACTGGTAAATCGTGCGGTTCGTCTTGCCCACGACATAGGCTTTCGTGCCGTCGGCCGAAAACGCGAGGCCGCCCGGTGTGCCTTCCTCGCCGGTCACCGATTCGAAAACACTATCCGAGGCCGCCGTTGAAATATCCCAGCGACCGGCGTCGACATCGACATCGGAAGTCGCGACGACTCGAGCGAGGCAAGCGTCGAGGCGTGGTTGCCAGCTCGGGAGCCCGCTCCGAACCTCGAGTTGATCGTTCGGGGATCCGATCGGGAGGTTCGTCCATTCTCCGTCAGTGCCGGTCTGATAGACGACATCGCCGGCGGCCGTCGCGGCTACCGTGTCCTCGACGTATGGGGCGACGGCGCCGATCATGTGAAACTCGTTCTCGACGGCATCATACGCGACGACCTCGTGATCGGTCGTTGAGAGGTTCGCCGTCGGTAACGCGACGACAAACAACGCCTCGCCGCCGTCGTGATAGGTCAGGAGGCCGGTGTAATCAGTGACCGTCGTGTCGAGCGCGATCTCGCCGGCGGCGTCGACGGTCGGCGTTGCCGAGTTCGGGATTTCGAGCGAGTCGGCGCCGCCGAAGTCGTGAACGCCGGTGAAGACGTTGCCGCCGAGCACGGCGAGCGTTGCGTCGGTGATGATCGCGGTCAGTTCGGCGAGCGTGTCGATGTCGGCCGTCGTGAGCCCGGCGGCGGCCGGTGTTTCGAACGCGACCGACCCGTCGGCCTGAATCGTCAAAACGTCGCCGTCGCTCGAGCCACTGGCCGCGACGAGCGCCAGTGTGCCGGTGCCGGTGCCGGCGATCACGTCGCCGATCGCGACGGCCGAAACGTCGAACTCGAGACCGCCGCGTTCGTGCGCCAGTGTGCCGCTCGTGATGTCGCCGGTATCGTGGACGTGGAGGCCGGCGTAGTTGGTAAACGTGATCGTATCGGTTCCGACGACATCGCTCCCGACGTTCTCGGGACAAATCCAGGCGGTCGACTCGTTGGCGGTGCCCTCCTCGATCGAGACGAACGAGTTCGCGGCCGAGTCGCCGGTGTCGAGGTCAGTCGCTCGAGTCGGTGCGCCGGTCGCCTCGACCGTATAGATCCCGTTTTCAGTCGCGGCCGCTTGATCCTTGATCAGAATACGATCGCCGGTCGCGAGCACAACGCCGTCGATGGTGTCGCCGTTTTCGAACGAGGTCGCGAGTGTGCCGGCGGCCGTTGTCGCGACTCGAGCCGCCGGTTTGAAATCCCGACCGTCGAGGAGCGTGTTGACCTCGGCGACCGTCGCGAGGGCGACGTAGACGTGTTTCGACGTCGCGGCATCCCAGGTCAGGCCGAGGCCGTCAGCCTGCGCGGCGTCGTTGACGTCGCGCAGGCCGGCGAGGGTTCGAGTTGTCGCAACGAGGATCCCTGACATTTCAATTCCCGGTTCCGTTAGTTAGTGACTGATCGAGTTTATCGGTCAGTTGATCAACCGCAGACGTGTTTCGATTGACGGCCGTGTGACCGGCCTCGGCGAGTTTCCGAGACTGTTCGCGGGTCGCCGCGAGGTCGTCGCGAAACTCGGAGCGTTGAGAACTCAGAGAGTCAGAGAAAACCTGACGAGTCTCTTTGAGGGCGGTCGTGAATTGCTCGCGGGTCGCGATCTGATCGTTCGCGACGTGCGAGTAAAACGTCGGAAGACCTTTGACGATTCCCCATACAAACACGCCGCACATTGCGGCCGTTGCCGTGAGTTCCTGCCAATTGATTGTGCTCGGATCCATTGGTTTAGTTTCTAATCCTGATAATCAAAAACGACGGTCAACGTGCCCCCGGTTGCCGACAAAGCGAACCGTTGACGATCAGATTGTAGTTCGAGGTCTGGCGGGTAGACCTCGGCCGTGACCGTGGCGAGTGCCTCGGTTCCGGCGTTGCCCTTCGCGTCTGAATAATCACCACACGTCGAGTCGTAGGGTGTAATCCCGAAACGCCAGGCTCCCGACGCAGCGAGTGCCGGCGTTTCGTATTGGTAGAGATTGACGCCGACGGTGTATTGAACCGCGGCGAGGAACTCGGTCGGGTCGGTGTCGATGGCCGTCGCGCCGGTGATCCGAAACCGGTCGGTGTCGGCCTCGATCCCGGCGGCCGACCAGTTCAACCGGTGCAGGTTGTAGGGTCGCGTCGGGAGGCTCGAGCCGAACTCGGTCGCCGTTTCGGTATCCTCGACCGCGATCACCTGAATCGGTGCGGGAGTGTCTCCGGGGTCGATCTGAGCGGTCAGTTTGCGGTCAGACTTCGCGACGGTGACGTTCGCCAGTCGCCGGCCGATGTAGAGTTGATGGTGACCGGTCCAGCCCGACGAAAACGTGATCTCGATCGCGTGCGGGCCGAGTTTGACGGCCGAGGTAATAACGGTTCCGAGGAACATCGCGGCGGCCTTTCTACGGTTGCAGTTGAACGAACCGGGCGGTTCCGAGGTAGATCCAGCTCATGAACTGGCGGGAGTAGAATCGAGAGCGGGGTTGTCG